>SXGQ01900440.1_pt1 | contig 12350 bp, 8 predicted proteins | sample 3178371 | NCBI WGS metagenome assembly SXGQ01 (sample SAMN11356859, study PRJNA531348) | freshwater metagenome | isolation source: freshwater sample F1-20 | place: China: Fuxian Lake, Yuxi | collected 2017-12-25 | reverse complement strand
GTCTTGCCGCAGCCGGAGGGGCCCAGCAGGCTGAAGAACTCTCCCGCCGTAATATCGAGTTCGATTCCGCGCACAGCAGGTACTTCGCCGTAGGACTTGTGCAGGTCGGTGAACTGCACGCGACCGCCGCTCACCTAAGAGCTCACTTGATGCTGTGGGCGCATGTAGATCCTCCGGAGATTTCATGAAATCTCTTGCCAATGCCTGAATGGTGATTCAGTATAGAGTCATAATTTGAGGCCCCAGAGTAAGATAAGGAACTTGATGGAGCAGCCACGCCGCCCACTTTCCCGCCGACGTGTGATTCAGGCCTCTGCCTTGGCAGTGCCGGGAATGTGGGCGCTGTCTGCCTGTGCGCGCGAGGCACCGCTGGGAGGCGGTGCCACATCGGGTGGCGCGACCTCCGCTGGTGCCGCGCCGTCGCCCTCTTCACTCCAGATCGCCTCGCCGTCCAATCCTGTGAAGTGGCCGATTAACCCCGGCAATGAGCCCATCGCCAGCGGCTTGGAGCCGGAGGCAAATGCGACTCTGCGGCTGTACAACTACCCCGACTACCTTGAAAAGGGAGTGGTGAAGGACTTCCAGAAGGAGTACGCCGAGTACAACGTCAAGGTCGAAGTCTCCACCTTCAACGACTACTCCGAGGCGCTGACCAAGATCCGCAGTGGAAGTGTGCCCTACGACGTGTCATTCCTGAGCTACAACAACATGGCGCGACTGGTCTACGGAGACCTGATTCGACCCCTCAACCACGACTACATCCCCAACATCGTTGACGCGTGGGAGGAATTCCAGAATCCGTGGTACGACCAGGGCTGGCAGTACACGGTGCCCTACGTGACCTACACCACGGGAATCGGCTGGCGTGCTGACCTCATCCCCGAAGATATAGGCGCCCGCCCCGATCCCTACAACGTCTTCTGGGACACGAAGTACGCCGGCGAACTCGCGGTCCTCGATGACGATCGAGATTGCATAGGCATGGTGATCCTGCGCAATGGCGGCACTGATGTCAACACGGCTGATCCGGCGGTGCTGGGGGCTGCTCGTGATGCGATGCTGGAGATGCTGTCGCTCAGTCAGCCACGCGTGACCATCACGGGTTACACCGACATCCCCGAGGGAGTCCTATCGCTGTCGCAGTGCTGGTCGGGCGACATGGTCACCGGCCAGTACTACATGCCGGAGGGAGTCGACCCGGCGGTGCTGCGTTATTGGAGTCCACCGGACGGCAAGGGCCTCATCGGCAATGACTTCATGGTCGTGCTGAAGGGTGGCGAGAACCCCGTTCTTGCACACCACTTCCTCAACTACATGCTCGCCAACGATGTGTCGCTGAAGAACTTCTCGTGGGTGGGATACCAGCCGCCGCTTCGCTCCCTCACCCCCGAGTCCATGGTTGCCGACGGATACATTCCGGAGAATCTCGCTGCTGCCGTCGTCAAGCCCGAATACTTCCAGGTGGGCTATCCGATCCTTGAACTGCCGCCCGAGGTGGAGGCCGAGTACCAGGCCGTCTGGCAGCAGTTCAAGGCCGGGGCGTGACGTGGGCGATCGCTCCACGCGGTTCCTCTGGCCAGTTCTCGGCCTCCCCGCGATGGTGTGGATCGCCCTGTTCTTCCTCGTCCCTCTCTACGTCGTCTTCTGCGTGGCGTTTGGCACCGTCGATCCGATCTTTCGGTCTCCCGTCCCGATATGGAACCCGCTCGAGTGGCAGTTCACTCAGGTCGCCGTGGTCTGGGATCGCCTGGTCGGGCCGGACAACTTCTACCTCCCGGCTGTCCTGAGGACGCTGCTCTACGTCGCCGTCGCGGTTGTCGCCTGCCTGCTTATCGCCTTCCCGGTCGCCTATTTCACGGCTCGTTACGCCGGTAAGTACCGCGGGCTTGTCCTCGCGCTGCTCGTGGCTCCCTTCTTCATCTCCTACATGATGCGGATGCTGGCCTGGATCAACCTGCTCCAGCCCGAGGGCTTGGTCAATGAGATCATCACGTTGGGCGGCGTCGTGCCACTCGAGATCAATTGGCTGAGCGGCAATCCCTACGTCGTGGTCATGGGCCTCATCTACGGCTACGTTCCCTACATGCTCCTGCCGCTCTTCGCGGCCCTCGATCGCATCAGCCCCAGCCTCATCGAAGCCGCGCGTGATCTTGGGGCGACGGGCTTCGATCTCTTCCGGCGTGTGATCCTGCCCATGAGCCTGCCCGGCATCGTGGCGGGCACGCTGCTCATCTCCCTGCCGATGATGGGCGACTACTTCACCTCCGACATGCTGTCGAAGTCGCCCAACACGGCCATGATCGGCAATCTGATCAACCTGTCCATCGTGTCCCCAGGGCAAGCGGGGCAGGCCGGCGCACTACTCATCCTCGTCCTGCTTGTCCTGCTCATCCCGATGGTGCTCTACACCCGCAGCAACGCCCGGGCGGAGGTCAGGTCATGACTGTCTCCGCAGCCCCTGCCGAGGCCATCCTGGAAGAGTCGCGTGGCGGGCGCCGTCGCCGATTGCGCGGGACATCGGACTCGCGCGCCTACGGCCTGGGTATCATCACAGCGGTCTACCTCCTGTGGGCGCTCGTCCCCGTGGCGATCACCATCCTCTTCTCCTTCAACGAGGGTCGCTCGCGCAGCGCCTGGCAGGGCTTCTCCCTGCGCTGGTACACCTGGGACCCCACGGGTTCGGTGTTGAACGACGAGTCCATCCGCAATGCGCTCTCCCACACGGTCCTGCTGGCCATCCTCGCGACGATCATCACCGTGCCCCTCGGCGTGCTCTTCGCACTCGCTCTCGATCGGTGGCGGGGGCGCCTGCCCCAGGGCGCGAACTTCCTCGCCCTCATCACCTTCGTGATCCCCGAGATCGCCCTGGCGATCGGCCTGCTCTTCATGGTCACCTTTCTCGCGACCCCCTTCGGCCTGGGCACCTGGGCGCAGGTCATCGGGCTCGTGACCTTCCAACTCGCCTACCCGATCGTCATCTGCCGGGCGCGTCTCCTCACCATCGGTGCGCACTACGAAGAGGCAGCACGCGATCTCGGCGCGAGCGCCCTGGGTGCGGTCCGCCGCGTCATCCTGCCGATGCTCTTCCCCGCGATCCTCGTCAGTTCGATCCTTGTCTTCGCCGATGTGCTCGATGACTTCGTCATCGTCCGCTACCTGTCATCGGATGCTTCGACCGAGACCACGTCGATGCGCATCTACCAGACTGCGCGCGCGGCGCCGACGCCCGCGCTCAATGCCATGGCAACGATCATCCTCGCCGTCTCCGCCCTGGTCATCGTCCTCGGCTGGCTGGCGTACCATCGGTGGACGCGCAAGCAGGGAGAGAACACCGACGTGGGCTCTCTCGCCAGCACGCTCTAGTCCGTTTAAGGAAGTAACCGCGCCCCCGGGCGCCCGATAGTGGAGGAACCGTGGTGTCACTGCCCGCACGAGCCCGTTTCGTCATCGTGGGTGGTGGAGTCATTGGCTGCTCGATCGCCTACCATCTGACCAAACTGGGGGTGAGCGATGTGCTTCTCCTGGAGAAGCACAACCTGACCGCCGGCACGACCTGGCACGCTGCGGGTCTCATCACGAGCGCCGGTTTCCACGACGAGACATCGCTGTGGATGTGCCGCTACTCGCGCGATCTCTACGAGCGGCTTGAAGAGGAAACCGGCCACTCGACCGGCTTTCGGCCCGTCGGCCACCTGTCTGTCGCCACGACGCCGGCGCGTATGGAGACCCTCGTGCGCGAACGCGACTTCCAGGTCGGGTTCGGCGTCCCCAACGAGATCGTCACCCCTGAGCAGATCGCCGAGCTCTTCCCCCTCGCCCGGATCGATGACCTCGTGGGCGGTTCGTTTGTCGCCGATGAGGGACGCGCAGATCCCGTCGGCGTGGCCACCGCTATGGCCAAGGGCGCCAAGACGGGCGGAGCCACGATCGCCGAGGGTGTGCGCGTGACTGGCTTCCTCATGGACGGTGACCGCGTCACGGGCGTCACCACCGACCAGGGCGATGTGGAGGCAGAGACCGTCATCCTCTCCGCCGGTCTGTGGACACGGCAACTCGCGCGAAAGGCGGGGGTCGATGTGCCGCTCCAAGCGGCCGAGCACTACTACCTGCTCACGGAGCCGATGAAGGGTGTCCACCGCGATCTGCCGATCATCGAAGACCTCGACTGCTACGGCTACTTCCGTGAAGAGGGCGGCGGCATGCTTGTCGGGCTCTTCGAGCCCGTCGCCGCGGGCTGGCATCCCGAAGGAGCGCCCGATGACTTCGCGTTCGGCACCATTCCCCCCGACTGGGAGCGGATGACCCCGCACCTGGAGAAGGCGATGGAGCGTATTCCCTCGCTGTCGGAAGCGGGCGTCCGCACTTTCTTCTGCGGCCCGGAGAGCTTCACGGCTGATGCCGCGCCGATGGTCGGTCCCGTCCCTGAGGTACACGGCCTGTGGGTGGCGGCCGGGCTCAACTCGGTCGGCATCCTTCTCGGTGGCGGGGTCGGCAGCATGATGGCCTCCTGGCTGCTCGAAGGCGTCTGCCCCGTGGATAACACCGGCTACACGATCGAGCGCGCCGTCCCCCATCAGAACACCCTGCGGTTCCGATCCGAGCGCATCGTCGAGCAACTTGGCGTGCTCTTTGGTGACGGTGGCTACCCGACCTTCCATCAGCACACGGCGCGCAACATCCGTCGTACCCCGCTGCATCATGTGTGGGAGGCGAAAGGAGCGCACTTCGCTGACTCGGCGGGCTGGGAATTCGTCGAGTGGTTCTACCCGCCGGGCGAGCCCGTCCGCGAGATTCCCTGGACGTGGGGCCGCGGCTTTTGGTCGCCGTGGGTGGCCGAGGAGCATCGGGTCATCCGCGAAGCAGTCGGTGCAATGGACATGACCTTGATGTCGAAGTTCCTCGTGCAGGGTCCCGATGCAGCCGCCGTCGTCGATCGGCTCAGTGCCAACGCGGTGGCCGGTCCCGTTGGCGGGATCGTGTACACGCAGTGGTGCAATGAGCGCGGGGGTATCGAGGCAGACCTCACCGTCACGCGGCTGTCCAGTGATCAATTCATGGTGATCGTCTCCGACATCACCCATCGCCGGGTCGAGCGGATGCTGCGCGACGAAGTACGCGAAGGCGAGTTCGCCACCGTGACCGACATGACTGCGGCCTACTGCCTGCTCACCGTGCAGGGGCCGAAGTCGCGGGAGCTTCTCCAGCGAGTCAGCCCCGATGACCTGTCGGAGGAGGCATTCCCCTACCTCACCTCGCAGGAGATCGAGATCGGCTACTCGTGGGTTCGTGCCCTGCGCGTGACCTATGTGGGCGAGCTCGGCTTCGAATTGCTCATCCCCAGCGACCAGGCGCAGTCGGTGTGGGAAACCCTCGAAGGCGTTGGTGATGACCTGGGCTTCCGCCCGGTTGGGCTTGCCGCTATGCACGGGCTTCGACTCGAGAAGGCCTATCGAGACTACGGCGTCGACATCGATGTGACGGACACTCCGGTGTCGGCGGGCCTGTCATTCGCTGTCGCCTGGGACAAGCCCACGGCTTTCCGCGGGAAGGAGGCTCTCGAGAAGTTGCGTGCCGATCGCACGAGCCGACTGGTCCCGCTACGCGTGGATGATCCGACACCGCTGCTCCACGGCAGCGAGCCGGTCTTCAAGGACGGCATCCGCGTGGGTCATCTGCAAGTGGGCGGCTTCGGCCACACGCTGGCCACCTCGGTGGGCCTGGCGACGGTCGATCATGCTGATGGCGTGACAGCGGACTGGCTCGGCAGCGGGGGATTTGAGGTCGTCGTCAACGGCACCAGCTACCCGGCCACGCTGCAGTTCGCACCGTTCTACGACCCTGAGCGCGCACGCGTCCGCTGAGCAGCATGGAGCCTCGCCACGCGATTCTCTTCGAGCCCGTGCCGATCGGGCCGAAGGTCCTGCCCAATCGCTTCTACCAGGTGCCACATGCGACCGGCTTCGGCGCCATGAAGCCGCGGACACAGGCAGCCTTCCGCGGCATGAAGGCAGAGGGCGGCTGGGGCGGAGTATGTGTCGAGTACGCCCCGGTCTCACGCGACTCCGAGGAGACCCCGGCTGTCGCGGCGGAGATCTGGGATGAGCAGGACATCGCCAATCTCGCACTCACCACGGAGGCAATCCATCGGCACGGTGCCCTCGCCGGTCTTGAGCTCTTCCACGGCGGCTCCGTCAGTGTCAACGGCGCCTCGCGCGCGACCCGCATCGCACCGAGCGCCCAGGGCGCGGAGATCATCTGGGCCGCCGGGTCCCGGGAGATGTCGCTTGCCGATATCGAGCGCGTCCAAGTGGACTTCGTGACGGCTGCACGCCGAGCGCGCGATGCGGGCTTCGACATTGTCTACGTCTATGGCGCGCACGGGTATCTGCTCACGCAGTTCCTGTCTCCGGTGACCAATCGCCGCACTGATTCCTATGGAGGCTCGCTCGCCAATAGGGCACGCTTCCATCTCGAGACTGTGGAGGCAGTGCGCGATGCTGTCGGCAGCGACTGTGCGATCGCGACGCGCATGTGCATTGATGGCCGCGACAGCATTCCGGGCATACACATCGATGAGATGCTGGAAGTCGTCGAGATGCTCGACCCGCTCATTGATCTCTTCGATGTCAACGTCGGCGCGTGGCCCGAGGACTCCGGCACCTCCCGCTACTACCCGGAGGGGCATGAGCGACCCTGGGTGATGCGTGTCCGCGAAGCGACGGGCAAGCCGATCGTGGGCGTCGGCCGGTATACCAGCCCAGATCTCATGGCCTCGATCATCCGCAGTGGAGCGGTCGATCTGATCGGAGCAGCGCGGCCAGCGATCGCCGACCCCTTCCTGCCGCACAAGATCGCTGAGGGCCGCTACGGCGACATCCGCGAATGCACGGGTTCCAATATCTGCATTCTCAAGGAGGAGTCCTTCGCACATGTCGGGTGCGTGCAAAATCCCACGGCAGGCGAGGAGTACCGAAGAGGCTGGCATCCGGAGGAGGTACCCCCCATTGATCAGCCCGAGCGAACGGCACTCGTAGTGGGTGCCGGACCGGCGGGCATGGAATGCGCCCTCACCCTTGCCCGCCGCGGCCTGGCAGCCGTGCACCTCGTGGATGCTGGGCCCGAGATCGGCGGCCACCTGCGCTGGACTCGGCAACTGCCGACGATGGGCGACTGGGGCCGCATCATCGACTGGCGTGCCATCCAGCTCCAGCAGGAACCGGCGGTCGAGGTCATTACCGGTCGTCGCCTGACGGCCGATGAGGTAGCGGATTACGGCGCTGACATCGTGGTTATCGCCACGGGCTCTCGGTGGGCCTCCGACGGCACTCAGCCGGGTACGGACGCGGTCATCGCCCGCGCCGATCGCGCCCTCACCGCGGAGCGCGTCATGGCGGGCGAACGCCCGGCAGCTGATCAACCGGTCGTCGTGTACGACGCGGAGGGCTACTACGTGGGTCCAGGCATCGCCGAACTCCTGGCCCTGGAAGGCTACGATGTTCACCTCGTGACGAGTCACCCGGTGATCTCACCGGTGTCGGACGCGACGCTGGAGGGTGACCTCCTGAGACGTCACCTGCACCAGCTCGGTGTGAGCATGCATACGGGCGTCGTTGTCTCATCCCTCGCGGACGGGGACGTGCGTGGTGAGGCATCAGTGGGTCAGGAATGGTCTCTGCCGGGGGCCTCGGTGGTGCTTGTCACCCACCGGCAATCAGACGATGCGCTGGCACGCGAACTGCGTCACAAGGGACTGTCCGTGCACGTCATTGGTGACGCCTTGCTTCCGTCGATGGTGTCGGAGGCAGTCTTTGACGGCCACCGGCTCGCGCGTGAAGTCGACGGTCCGCATCCGGACTACCCCTTGGCATATGCGCGTGAGCGTCCGGGTGGGGGAGCCTGACACATGGACAGACTTGCGGATCGGACACTGACGGCGGCGAGTTTCGCTGCCGATGTCCAAGAGCCACCGCCGCGCAGGGCCGAAGTAGTCATCGTCGGGGGAGGGATCATCGGCTCGAGCATCGCCTACCACCTCGCACTCGAGGGTGTGACCGATGTCGTCGTGTGCGAGCGCAACACCTTCACCAGTGGGACCACCTGGCACGCTGCCGGTCTGATTGCCGGGGCCCGGGGGACCATCACCTTGACGGAGCTCGCGTCCTATGGGCGGTCCTTCTACTCCAGGCTGGGCGAGCTCAGTGGCCTTGACGTGGGCTTCGTCGCGCCCGGATCACTGAGCCTGGCGCGACGACCAGAGCGAGCCGATGAGCTCGCCTACGCGTGCGATGTCGCCGATCACTGCGGCATCGAGGCGCGCATGGTCGATGCGGCCGAGGCACAGCGCCTGTGGCCTCTGCTCGAACCGGAGGGAGTCGTCGCGGGGCTGCACTTCCCGGGGGACGGCTACGTCAACCCCGGGTATGCCGGCCTCGCTCTGGCGAAGGCGGCGCATGCGCTCGGCGTGACGCTGCGCGAAGGCTGTGATGTCACCTCGATTGACGTCGAGGCTGGTCGGGCCTTGGGCGTCCGCACCGCGCGTGGTGCGATCGCCGCGCGCACGGTCGTCCTCGCCGGCGGCCTGTGGACACGCGACCTCGCTGCCACGGTGGGCGTCGCCGTGCCCCTCTACGCCGCCGAGCACGTGCATGTGCGTTCGGATGCGCTTGGCACTGACGTCTCCGGCCTCCCCGTGCTGCGCGATGTCGACAACAGCTTCTACATCCGACCTGAGTCTGATCGGCTTCTTCTCGGGGCGTTCGAGCCCCGCGGGATCCCGCGTCCGACATCGGATGTCGCCTCGGACGGGCACGCGATGTTCGATCCCGACTGGGAGCACATCGGCGACATCCGGGCCGCTGCCGAACGCGCAGTGCCACCACTGGCATCGGCAGGCTACGACCGTTTCATCAACGCTCCGGAGAGCTTCACGCCCGACACGGCCTTCATCGTCGGCGAGACATCCGAGGTCGCTGGTCTCTTCGTGGCGGCCGGCATGAATTCGCAGGGCATCATCTACGCGCCGGGTGTCGGCAGAGAGGTGGCCCGCTGGATCGTGCAGGGCTTCCCCGGTTTCGACTCCAGCGCCGTGGACGTCAAACGATTTGCCGCGCACCAGGGCAATCGGCGCTACCTGCACGAGCGGACCCGCGAGAGCCTCGGGCGGCTCTACGCCATGCACTGGCCCGGTTACCAGTCCCAGACGGCACGCGGTGTACGCCGCACCCCCCTGCACGCCCGACACATGGAGCTCGGGGCAGTGATGGGCGAGCTCAATGGCCTCGAGCGCCCACTCTGGTACGGCGGTCCTGCGCTTGAGGATGCGTATGACTATCGACGGCCGGGCTGGCATGACGTCGTCGGCCGCGAGCACATGGCCGTGCGCGAGGGAGTCGGGCTGATCGATCTCAGTGGCTTCGCTAAGTTCGACGTGGCCGGCGCCGGGGCGGTGAGCGCGCTCCAGCACGCCGCGACCGCTGATGTCGACCTCCCCGTGGGGCGGGCGGCGTACACCCTCTTCCTCAACGAGGGCGGTGGCATCGAGGCCGATGGCACCGTCACGCGTGTGGCTTCGGATCGCTTCCTGGTCGTGACGCCCACATCAAGTCGCCAGCGCATGGCAGCGCATCTGCGCCGCCATGCGGCAGCCCACGGGGCGGTGTCCACGGATGTCACGACGGCCAGCGCTGTGCTGGGCGTCTTCGGCCCGCTCTCGCGCGAGCTGCTCGGCCGCGTCTCGCCGCATGACTGGTCGAGTGAAGCCCATCCCTATTTCACCGGCCGGCGGGTGGAGATTGCAGACGGCTACGCCTACGCCCTCAGGGTGAGTTTCACGGGCGAGCTGGGCTACGAGATCTACTGCGATGCGGACCTCGCCGTCAATATCGTCGATGCCCTCCTCGCGGCCGGTGATGATCTCGGGGTCGGCATGGTCGGGTACCTCGCCCTGGACTCACTGCGACTCGAGAAGGGATATCGCCACCTCGGACACGACATGGGACCGAGTGACGACCCTGCATCCACCGGACTCGGCTTCGCCGTCGCGTGGGGTAAGGATGCTGACTTCACCGGTCGGCGGACCCTCACCGATCGCGCATCCGAGTCATTGTCGCTACGCGCAGTCCACCTCAGTGTCGATGATCCGAAGGTGCGGCTTTGGGGCGAGGAGACGGTGTACGTCGGTGAGGAGCCGGTGGGTCGCGTGACCAGTGGAGCGTTCGGCTACAGCCTCGGCCGGTCCGTGGGCATTGCCTTGGTGTCTTCCGCCGCCGATCTCGAGGAGGGTGCCGTGAGCGTGCGGGTGCGCGGTGTCAGACATGCCGCTACCGCAAGCCGGAAGCCGTTCTACGACCCGGGCAACGCGCGAGTGCGGGGCTAGTCGGCCCCCTCGGACAGAGTGCGTGGCAGGCTTGGGCCCGTGAAGACCAACAACGGCAACTGGGTTATCGAGCCCGGCAGCCCCATCACCTTGCAGACCCATGACTTCCCTACCTCTCTGGAAGTGAGCGCCCCCGTGACGGGTGGGGGCCTTCACGTGGCGAAGTCTGCCGTGCGGCTGCGCATCGAGATGTCCCTGGAGAAGCTCAAGGCGTCCAACTTCCTCATGCAGGGTGCGGCCCGTGCGCTCATCAAGCGCTTCGACGGCGATCTGCTCATCTTCGAGGCCGAGGGGTCTGCGGCGAGCCACCCGTGGAGCGTCTCGGGCAATGCCCGGGCCGGCCAGGTGGACGTGCCCATGTCGGTCGATGCGACACCGCAGCCCGGCGACGACCCGAGGCGATTGCTGCTCGGTGGCTCGGTCACGATGAACGACATCTCCATCCCCATCCCCGGGCTCAGTGGGATCTCGAGCGTGACCTTTAGCCTCGACGGCACCGTCGGGCTGCGCGCGGGCTAGCCCGGCGACTACGTGCCGAGGATGACCTTGACGAGCAGGATGGCGATGCCGATGGAGGCGTCGAGTAGACCGATCCAGATGGCTACGAGCCAGTTCCGCCCCTCACGGCGAGCGCCGACAACGCCCACGACGAAGAGCACGGCGATGAGCATGAGCAAGGTCGTGAAGACCTCGCCGGCAAGGTCGGTCCCGAACATTCCCGGGATGAGGAATGCCGCGATAGCGAGTCCGCCGACCACGAGGACGGCGGCGCCATTGCGAAGCTCCTTTTGCCATTCGGCGCGTGAAGGTGGCTTGCGGTGGACCAGACGGTGTGCCGCCACCGACGCCCACAGGTGGGCAACGGCCACCGTCACGGTCGTGGCGATGATGATGACGGTGAGCTCAGCCTCATCGACGAAGAGGCCCTTCCAGCTCGCCGCTGCGATGACTCCCAGCAGCGTGATGGCGGTGTAAATCGCGAGGGCGAACTCGCTGAGTTGCTGGCGCTGGATCGCTACGCGCTCCTCGGTCACCCTGTCTCCTCGGCCGCGTCGATCTCATCGGCATCGACGATGCGGTAGGAGTACCCCTGCTCGGCGAGGAAGCGCTGCCGATTGTGTGCGAAGTCAGCGTCGACCGTATCGCGCGACACCACGGTGTAGAAGCGCGCGCGTCGTCCGTCTGCCTTGGGGCGGAGGAGTCGACCGAGGCGCTGTGCCTCCTCCTGGCGTGAGCCGAAGGATCCGCTCACCTGGATGGCCACGGATGCCTCGGGCAGATCGACGGAGAAGTTCGCCACCTTGCTCACCACGAGGACTCGCTCCTCGCCCTGCCGGAAGGCCTCGAAGAGTCGTTCGCGCTCCTTGACCCTCGTCTCACCCGTGATGGTCGGTGCCCCGACGTGCTCGGCAATCTCCGCGAGTTGGTCCAGGTATTGGCCGATGACGAGCACCTGCTCGTCGGCGTGCCGGTCGATCAGGTGCTCGACGAGCCGCGTCTTCTCGGCCGTGCTTGCTGCCAGCCGGTATCGATCCTCGGGCTCGGCCGTCGCGTAGACGAGACGCTCCGCATCGGGCAGCGTCACCCGGACCTCGACGCACTCAGCCGGGGCGATCCACCCCTGCGCCTCGACTTCCTTCCACGGGGCGTCGTAGCGCTTGGGACCGATGAGGGTGAAGACATCACCCTCGCGGCCGTCCTCGCGGATGAGCGTGGCGGTGAGGCCGAGGCGGCGCCGGGACTGGATGTCGGCGGTGAAGCGGAAGATCGGAGCCGGGAGCAGGTGGACCTCGTCGTAGATGATGAGGCCCCAGTCACGGGTGTCGAAGACCTCCAGGTGCGGGAAGACTCCCTTCCTCTTGGTCGTCATCACCTGGTACGTCGCGATCGTGACCGGGCGGATCTCCTTGCGCTCGCCCGAGTACTCGCCGATCTCCTCCTCGGTGAGCGAGGTGCGGGCGATGAGCTCCCGCTT
>SXGQ01488139.1_pt1 | contig 12350 bp, 8 predicted proteins | sample 3178371 | NCBI WGS metagenome assembly SXGQ01 (sample SAMN11356859, study PRJNA531348) | freshwater metagenome | isolation source: freshwater sample F1-20 | place: China: Fuxian Lake, Yuxi | collected 2017-12-25 | reverse complement strand
GATGCCGCGCGTGGGCTCATCGAGGATCAGGACCGCCGGTCGGTTGAGGAGGGCGCGGGCGAGCAGGACCTTTTGTTGGTTGCCGCCGCTCAGCTCACGGATGGCTTGATGGGGGCTGCTGGCTTTGATGGCGAAATCCGCCGTCGCGGCCTGCGTGGCGCTGCGTTCGGCGGCGGCGTCGACGATCGGGCCGCGGCTGAACGAAGGGAGCGCGGCGAGGGTCAGGTTATGCTCCACGCTCAGCGCGGGGATGATGCCCAAACCTTTCCGGTCTTCGGTGACCATCCCGATGCCGGCCGCGATGGCGTCGGCGGGGCAGGTGACGTGGGTCGGGGTACCCCGGAGGCAGATTTCGCCGGTAGTTGCGGGCGCGAGCCCGCCGATCGCGCTGACCACTTCGGTGCGGCCGGCGCCCATGAGCCCGGCGAGTCCGAGCACTTCGCCACGGCGGAGCGTGAAGGAGATTTGCCGGAAGGCGGGCGCGCGGGTCAGGGTACGCACTTCGAGGATGACTTCGCCGGGCGTGGTGGTCACCGGCGGGAAGATCTGCGTGAGCTCGCGTCCGACCATGTGGGCGATGAGGGAGTCGGGCGAAAACTCGATCGCCGCCTTGGTGCCGACCAATTTGCCGTCGCGGAGCACGGAGATGCGATCAGCCACACGGAAGACCTCATCCATCTTGTGCGTAGTGTAGACCACGGCGACGCCGCGTTGGCGGAGCGTCGTGATGGCCTTGAACAATGCGGCGACCTCGTGGTCGGAGAGGGCCGCCGTCGGTTCGTCCATCAGGATGACGTCGGCTTGGCGGGCCAAAGCCTTGGCGATTTCGACCACCTGCATCTGCGCCACGGACAAGCGCCGCATCGGCTGGTGGGTATCGAGGTCCGTGTTCAGTTCCTTCAGCCAGGATCGGGCTTGGCGATGCAGTTCGGCGCGGTCGACCCAGCCGAGCGCGTTGACCGGCTCCATGCCGAGCAGCAGGTTCTCCGCGACATTGAGGTCAGGGATGGGCATCAACTCCTGATGGACCATCGCGATGCCTTGGGAGAGCGCGTCGTCGGGGGAATCGAAGCGCCCCGGCTGGCCGCGCCATTCGATGGTGCCGCCGTCCGGCGGATAGAGCCCGGCCAACATCTTCATCAACGTCGATTTGCCGGCCCCATTTTCGCCCATGAGCGCGTGCACCTCGCCGGGGTGGAAATCGATGGTGGCCTCCTGCAGAACGGACAGACCGCCGAAGGTCTTGGTCAGTTGGCAGGCGCGGAGCATGGGGCTTTACTTCGCCAACTGGGCGCCGGGTGGGATGTCGCTGGCCACTTCCTTGGGCCAAGCCGTCAGCGGGCGAATCTCAAGGCGGCGATACTCGCACTCGGCGGCTTCGGACTGAATCTGCAATTTGCCGGCCTTGAGCGGGATGTCCTGGTCCGAGCCCTTTTCGCGGTAGCGCGAATTGAGGATGACGTTCACGGTGCGGCCGTTCAGGCGGAACACCGCGTTGCCGTTCAGCGAGTAGACCTCGAGGACGTTCCATTCGCCCGAGGGCTTTTCTTGGTAATCGGTCCCGTGCCAGACGCGGTTCTTCATCGTGCGCACCGGGGCTTTCGGGTCGTAGACCACGGTCTTGCCTTCGTCGCGGGCGGGGACGTCGATGATCGCGCCGGCGATGGGCCACCAATCCCCCGTGTCGCCTTCCTGCACTTGGTATTCTTGGCTGCGCATCCAGTTCTTGCCGCCGGCGCCATGTTCGCCGATGCAGTGGAAGAGGATGCCGTTGTCGCGCACCGCGTTGAGGCGCGGTTCCCACTTCTTCGTGCCCCAACGCTGTTGCGTGCGGAGGTGGAAGTTGTCGAAGGACTTGAGGGACGTCAGGCCACCGAAGACCTGGCCCGTAATATGGAGGACGGGTTCGCCGTCGACGAGCTTCGCCGTGTAGACGCCGAGCGGGTCGCGGTTCAGTCCGAGCACCGGGTCTTCCTTGGGCGTGGCGCCACGGGTGTAACCTGGCACCTCATAGGCGCGATGCGGCACGCCAAGCCACTTCTCCCATTGCGATAATTTCGCATCGAACAACGGGGTGAACGCCGGTTCGGCGGCGAGACCGGTGGCGGCAAGGCCGCAGAGCAGGAGCAAGGTGCGCATCGTGGATCGATTTAGCGGACGTCGCGCCAGAGCCACTTGAGGGCTTCGGGCATGAGCATGCCGCCGTGTCGGCCGTCGTGCGAGCCTTCGCCCATCACGAACTGATGGTCGTAGCCCTTGGCCTTCCACGCATCGGCCATCTTCTGGTTGGCTTCCGGCCAGGAGCCGAACTGGTTTTTGAGGTCGTTGGTGCCGTCCTGGGAGAAGATGCGGATGTCCTTCTTCGGGCTATCCATGACCATCTGGGGGAACTGGTTTCCGCCGCGGATATTGGTGAAGCTGCCGATGGTCGTGAACACCTTGCTGAAGGCATCGGGACGCTGCCAAGCGGCGTTGAAGGCGCAGATGCCGCCCGACGAAGCCCCGGCGATGGCGCGGCGCTTGGGGTCCTTGGAGATCTTGTAGCCCTTGGACTCGACGAGCGGGATCATCTCCTCGAGGAGGAACGTCACGTACTTGTCGGTGACGCTGTCGTACTCGAGGGAGCGGTTCGACTTACCGAGCGGCTTGCCGTCCTTGCCCTTGCCGGTGGGATTGTTCTTGTCCGGCGCGAAACCGGGATTGATGAAGACCGCGATCGTCACGGGCATCTTGCCTTCCGCGATCAAGTTATCGAAGACCGTCGCGACGCGCCAGTTGCCCTTGGGTCCGATGTAGCCCATGCCGTCTTGGAAGAACATGAGGCAGGCCTCTTTCTTGCCGTCGTATTGTTGGGGGACGTAAATGGCCCAGTCGCGGCTGAACCCAGGGAAGGTCTTGGAGTCCTCGAGGCGGAATTTCGTCACGGTGCCTTTGGGGACGTTGGCCTTCTCTTGCGAGTCGGGTCCGAGGACGTACTGTGCGTTCCAGTCCTTGCCGGGCGCGGCCTTGGCGTTCGCCTTAGGCGCGGCGGTCTGGGCGGTGGCAACGGCGGCCAGCCCGGCGAGGAAGCAGGGTAGGAAGATGCGAAGGGAACTCATGGGGGTCTGGTCAATGAAGCAAAGCCCTCAAGGGTGACAAGCCCAAGTGCCTTACTTCATCGGCTCTTGGCCGATTTTCCGCAGGTCCCAGACTTCCGGGAACCGCCAGTGGGTGAGGCCCATGACCCCGAAGGTCGCCAAGCCCCCGAAGACCACCGAATTCACCGTCCCCAGGAGCCGGGCGGCCAAGCCCGACTCGGCCATGCCTAATTCATTGGAGCAACCGATGAAGACGGCCGTCACCGCGGAGACTCGGCCCATCATTTCGGGCGGGACGGTCGTTTGCAGGATGGTTTGGCGGATGATGACGTTCACCGCATCCGCTGCGCCTGAAATAAGCAGGAACAGGAACGAAAAAATGAAGGCCGCCTGGAGGCCGAGCCCGAGCGCGCTCGCGAGCGGGATCGAAAGCCCGAAGCCGATGATGCAGACCCCGAAGACCGCGAAGGAAGCGTAGAGCGCGGGGCCGGCCCGCTCCAAGGGCGGCCGAATGAGCAGGTAAATCGACATGACGACCGCGCCCATCGAGGTCGCGGCGCGGAGCAGGCCGAAGCCCAATTCCCCGACGCCCAGCATCTGCGCGAAGATGGGGAGGAGGGCGACGGCGCCACCCAGGAGCACCGCGAACAAATCCATCGTGAACGCGCCGAGCATGACGCGTTGGCTGCACATGAAGCGAATTCCGGCGGAGAGGCTTTGGAGGATCGGCTCGGGCGTGCGCGACTGCAGGAGCTGCGTCGGCTTCAGCAGCCAGGTGGCCGCGAGCGAGCCGACAAAGCAGAACAACATCAGGCCGTAAGTCAGCGGCTCGCCACCCAGCCAGAGCAGCAGGCCCGCGAGCCCCGGGCCGATGACGCAGGCCAGTTCGAAGAGCGTGTTGCGCCAGCGGACGCCGCTCGGGATGAGTTCGCGCGGGAGGAGTTCGGCGATCATCGCCTGACGGGCGGTGGTGAGGAAACTACGGGCGAGACCGCCCAGCATGACCACCGCGTAAAGGCAGGTGAGCTGTACCCAGGTCTCCAAGGCCGTGAGACTCTGGGTGAAGAGACCCGCCCCCAACACGGTCATGGCGGCAATGGCCCAGAGGGCGATGCGGCGGCGGTCGTGGGTGTCGGCGACATGGCCGGCAAAAAGGACGGCACCGACGAAGGGGATGACTTCAGCCAGGCCAATCGCGCCCAAAGCCAAGGCCGCATTGGCCGTGTCGTTTTGAGTCAGACGAAATACCTGCCACGCCACCGCGACGCCTTGAATCTGGATGCCCAACGTCCCAAGCACGATCGCGCCGAGATACAGGCGGAAGGAGCCGTGCTGAACGGCGGAAGCCTGGGGCGTGGTGGACATCGCGCCGAGGTATGGCGTCGGGTCGACCGCTAGGCAATCACGGCTTTGATGACGTGGCCGGCGACGTCGGTCAGGCGGTAGTAGCGCCCTTGGAACTTGAAGGTCTGTCGCTCATGGTCGACGCCGAGCAGGTGCTGCATCGTGGCGTGGAGGTCGTGCACATGGACCGGGTTCTTGACGATGTTGTAGCCGAACTCATCGGTCTGGCCGTAAACTTGGCCGCCTTTGACGCCGCCGCCGGCCATCCAAAGGCTGAAGCAGCGCGGGTGATGGTCGCGGCCATAGTTGTCCTTCGTGATCTTGCCTTGGCTGTAGGCGGTGCGACCGAACTCCCCCCCGGAGATGACGAGCGTATCCTCGAGCAGGCCGCGTTGCTTCAGGTCTTTGATCAGCGCCGCCGAGGCTTGATCGGTCTGCCTGCACTGCCGGGTGATCCCGCCCGGCAGGCCGCCGTGTTGGTCCCAGCCTTGGTGGAAGAGTTGGACGAACCGCACGCCTTTCTCGATCAGGCGGCGCGCCTGCAGGCAGTTGGCGGCGAACGAACCCGGGGTCTTCACGCTCTCGCCGTACATCGCGAGGGTCGCAGGCGATTCCTTCGAAAGATCGGCGACTTCGGGCACGCTCGTCTGCATGCGATAGGCCATTTCGGCTTGGGCCAGGCGGGCGTCGACTTCGGGGTCGAGCTCCCTCGCGCGTTGGTCGGCGTTGAGCTTGCCGAGCGTATCGAGCATGCTGCGACGGGCGTGCGGAGAAACGCCTTCCGGATTCGTCAGGTAAAGGACGGGCTCCTTGCCGGCCTTGAACTGGACGCCTTGGTGTTCGGACGGCAGGAAGCCGGAGCCCCAGAGGCGGGAGTAGAGCGGCTGGTCCTTGGTCGCATCCTGAGAGACCATGACGATGAAAGCGGGCAGATTCTCGTTCATGCTACCTAGGCCGTAGGAAGCCCAAGCGCCCATGGAGGGGCGTCCCGCGACCTGATTGCCCGAGCAGAAGAACGTGATGGCCGGGTCGTGGTTGATCGCCTCCGTGTGCATCGAGCGGATGACGCAGAGGTCGTCGGCGACTTCGCCGGTGTGCGTCAGGAGGTCGCTGTATTCGACGCCGGACTTGCCGTATTTCTTGAAGTTGGTGAACGCGCCGGCGAGCGGGAGCGAGGCTTGATAGCCGCTCATGCCCGTCAGGCGTTGCCCTTGACGAACCGAATCGGGAAGCGGCTGAAGGTTGCGTTCACGCAGCAAGGGCTTGGGGTCGAGGGTTTCGAACTGAGAAGGGCCGCCGGCCTGGAATAGGTAGATGACGCGCTTGGCCTTGGCCGGGAAGTGCGTGCCGCTGGGCAAGGTTGCCGCGTGGGCCTCGCCGAGGATGCCACGCATCGCGAGCGCCCCCAAACCGAGGGCGGAGGCGCCGAGGAAGTGTCGGCGCGTGTGTTGCATGAGACCGTCGTAGCTGGGCAGGGGATGGCTCATGGGGTCAGCGGGAGGTGACGGCGGCGTCGCTCGCCAAAATGGTGGAACAGACGAGGGTGAGCGCGGCCAAGGCCGGGTCGCTCGAGAGGGTGGCCGGTTTGGTCGGGGCGACGACGCGCTTGCCGTTGGCCTTGGGGGCAGGCTTGGCTTCAGGAACGGCCGGTGGGGCCGGAGCGACTTGCGGAGCCTGCGCTTTTTGCTGGGCGTAAAGTTCCGTGAGGGCGCTGACTTCCGCCGGGCGCGGCGAGCGGGTGCAGATATGGCGGAACGCCAAGGTGATTTGCGCCTGGGGGTCCGCGGCTTCCTTCGTGACGCGTAAGGCGATCTGGCTGGCGGACTCCACGAAGCCCGGGTTGTTCAGCAGCACCAACGCTTGCAGCGGTGTGTTGGTGTTGAGGCGCTTGGGCTGGCAGACCTCGCGGGAGCCGGCATCGAAGATCAGCATGTTGTCCGGCGGAGCGGTGCGCTTGCGGTAGGTGTAGACGCTCCGGCGGTGCGCGCTTTCCTGTACGCTGGCGCCGCCGACTTTTTCGACGAGTTTGCCGGAGGCCAAGAGGGCTTGGTCGCGGACCATCTCAGCCGTCAGGCGCAGGATGGGGCCGCGCGCGAGCCACTTATTGGACGGGTCTTTTTCACGGGCCGCGGCCGTGGGCGTCGACGCTTGTTGGAACGTGGCGCTCAGCACCAGTCGACGGAGCATCGCCTTCTGGTCCCAGCCGCTGCGCACGAAGTCCACGGCCAGCGTATCGAGCATTTCCGGGTGCGACGGTTGGTCGCCTTGCAGTCCGAAGTTTTCGCTCGAGGCGACGAGGCCGTTGCCGAACAAATGGGCCCAGAGGCGGTTGACCGCGACGCGGGCGGTCAACGGATTGCGCGGGTCGGTCAGCCAGCGGGCGAGGCCGAGGCGATTGCGCGGCTGCTTTTCGTCCCACGGGAAGACGCTCGTGGGCACGCCGGGCTCGCACGGCTTGGTGAGGTCGGGCTTATCGTACTCCCCGCGGGTCAAGACGTAGGCCTTGGGCGCCAGGGCGGAGTGCTCCATCGTGAAGAAGGCGGGCGCGGATTCCTGGTGCGCGGCAAGCTCGCGCCGGGCCTGTTGCAGCGCTTTGTTCGCAGCTTGGTGGGCCGCATCCGAGCGCGCCCGGAGGTGCGCTTGTCGATCCGCCATGGGCAAGGTCACCGGGTCGAGGCCGTGCAGGCTGGCGACTTCGACGGCGGTGAGGGCGTGGTGCCAGAGCTGGACTTCGTCGAGCGAACCGTTGCGGAAACCAGCATCGCGTGACCGCGAACCGATTTCCAGGGCGTTGTCGCGCGGCTTGGCGTTGAGGGTGTCCCGCACGACGGTGGTGGCGAGGGCACGGCCATCGAGGTAGAGACGCAGGCCATCGGCCTTGGAGGAACCATCGTAGGTCGCCGTCAGGCGGTGCCAGGCGTTCAGCGGCAATTCGGCGGTGGTGACGATGGACGCCGCGCTGTTGGGCCAAAGATGGATCATGCTCCAACGCAGCTTGCCGTCGGCGTAAAGCAGTTCCACGCCGGTCGCGTCACCGTCACCCGTGTAGAAGCCGGTGGAATGCAGGATCGTAGCCCGGGCGTTTTTCTCTCCGAAGCGGATGAAAGCGGAAAAGGTGAAAGGCTCGAAGCGGCCCAGCCGGCGGAAGTCCGGAAGGATGAAGCCGGCATCGCCGTCGAACTTGACCCCTTGACCCTTCACCCCGGGGACCAGTTGCAGGTCTTCGGCTGAACTCCGTCGCTCGAACTTCGCGGGCTTGCCGTCCGCGATGGCGTTCTCGGCACCCGTCTTGGTGAGGCCGTCCAACGGCAGGTGGACGGTGGGGGCGGGCGCGGCGGTCGGGCCGAGGTGGGCGACCGTCGGAGCCGGGAGGGCGGCGAGGGCTTGCTCCGCGGCGACGACGACGGCCTTAAGCTGCTGTTCCTTGGTGCGTTCGGCGTCGGATTTGAACAGGCGCATGAACGGTGGCGGCACTTCGCCGTGATAGGAGAGCAGACCGTTCTCGTTTTGATCGCCGAACAGGGCGGCCATCGCGAAGAAATCCTTTTGGGAGATAGGGTCGTACTTGTGGTCGTGGCAGCGGGCGCACTCCATCGTCAGGCCCATGAACCCATAGCTGGCCGTGCTGACGCGGTCGTTGATGCCATCTTGACGGAACTCTTCGGCGATGGAGCCGCCCTCGAACGTCATGCGGTGCAGGCGATTGTAGGCCGTGGCGACGCGTTGCGCTTGGGTCGGATTGGGCAGCAGGTCGCCGGCCAACTGTTCGGTCAGGAACTGGTCGTAAGGTTTGTTTTCGTTGAAGGCTTCCAGGACCCAGTCGCGCCACGGCCAGGCGAACATCTCCTTGTCGCCGGTGTAACCCCAGGTGTCGGCGTAGCGGGAGAGGTCGAGCCAACTGACGGCGAGGTGTTCGCCGAAGCGCGGCGAGGCGAGCAGGGCGTCGACGCGTTTCTCGAAGGCGTTCGGCGATTTATCGGCGAGGAACGCATCGACTTCGGCCGGCGTCGGCGGAAGGCCGGTCAGCGCCAAGGATGCCCGTCGAAGAAGCGTCACGCGGTCGGCAGGCGCGGCTGGTTGCAACCCGACTTGGGCGGCCTTGGCGGCGATGAAGTGGTCGAGCGGGTCCCTGGGCCAGGCTGCGTTGGCGACCTTGGGGAGCGGATGGGCTTGCGGGGAGACGAAGGCCCAGTGCGGGGCGTACTTGGCCCCTTGTTTGATCCAGCGGGTCAGGATGTCCTTCTCGGCGGCGCTCAGCGGCCGGTGCAGTTCGGGCGGCGGCATGATCTCATCCTCATCCGTCGCGTTAATGCGGGCGATCAGGGCGCTCTGCGCGAGGTTGCCCGGGACGATGGCGGTATCCCCGCTCTTCAGCTTCTTGGTGGCGCCCGCGAACTCATCCAAGCGGAGGCCCGCCTTACGCCCCTTGTCGCCATCCGGTCCATGGCAACCGTAGCATCGGTCGGACAGGATCGGGCGGACCTCGCGATTGAAGTCCACATCCGTGCTCTCCGTGGCGAACACGCCCATCGACAGGGAGAGCAGCGTGAGGGTAAGGGGGGTGGGACTCATGAACGACTTTATGTTGGATGGCGCAGTGACCTCAATTAGTGAATCACCTTATTTTACGGTGACGCTCGCTGGACCCGCAAAACCTTGCCAATAGGATTCCAGTAAGAGTGGGTCGGGCTCGCCCGTGAAGATGACGAAGCGGAACTTCTGGGTGAAGCTGGCGCCGGGCGCGATGCGGGTGTTGCCCGCATGCGCAGGGGTGTAGGCCACGAACGGCATGGTCGGGTTGAAGCGCGTCGCTTGCGGGGCGTTGAGGTTGTCCGGGTGGCACAGGATGGCCACGCCCACGGTCTTGCCGTCGGCGGGTCCGCCGAAGTAGAACCAGCGGTTACGCTGGCCGTCGCCTTTCTTGCGGTCCGTGAGGCCTTCCGACGTCAGGAAGCGCAGCTTCGCCTTCGCATCCCAGTCCGCGCGGCCACGGAACCCCAGCCCGCCGTAGATATGCTTCGTCAGTTCCAAGGGGTCGGTGGCGATGTTCTTTTGGGTCGTCTCGACGTCGAAGACATTGGCCCGGGCATTCGGGCCGCCGGCATAGCAGCGGACCGTCCAGGCTTCGTCGAGCACCGGCACGGCGGGTTGGCTGCCGGTGTCGAGGCTACGCAGTTTGGCGGTGAAGCCGCCTTCGACGGGTCCGGACCAGACGCGGTCGACGCCCAGCGCGGCGACCCGGCCGGTGTTCTCGTGGACGTTCCAGAAATCGGGCTTTCGGCCTTGGAAAGACGTTTTCGACCACGCCATCCAGATGCCGTGGTGGTGCAGGTGGTCGGTGGGGAAACTGTCGGAGACCAACGTCTGCTCCGGCGTGTAGATCGGGTGGATGAATCCGCCGCGACGGTAGAGTTCCTTCACGCCCGCGGGGAGTATCTCCGAATCCTGGTATTTGAAGATGGTGCGGGACGCTTCGCCGACTTCCGACACTTCGATGGTGTCCTTGCCGCGCAAGGCTTGGACTTCGATGGGGGACTTGGGTTTGCCGATGGTCGCAAAGCCCGTGAACGCCTTGCCGGTGTCTTGGTAGGGCAGGATGAAACTCAGCTTCTCCTTTTTGCCATCCCACTGGGCCGGCAGAAGGTTCACGCCTTGCGTGGTCTGCGTTGCGATGACGTAGCTGAGCGATCGATCGAGCGACGCATCGGAGACTTCCACCACCTGATTGGCCTTGGGTTGGCTTGGAGCTGGAATCGTGAAGGTCGCGGCCAAACTTTGAATGGCACCGAAGAGAAGAAGGGCGGAAGGGAGACGGGAAGACATGGGATATGAGCAAAGGGACGATAAACGCTCCTATGTTTTTCTGTATGATAGGAGGAAAGAGACCTGGTTCCATTTCGATGGTAATATCTATGATTGCTTCAATCATTACTGTCATAAAGGATGGTTATCGTTCATTTAACTTGCGTTATAGGGGTAAAACGATGGAATTTCCCTATGGCCACTAAACTCTTCGGCACGGACGGTATACGAGGGAAAGCAAACGAATACCCCATCACCGCGGAAATCGCCATGAAAACTGGGCAGGCGATTTCCCGGGTGCTCACATCATCGGGCGCCAACCACAACCGCGTGATCATCGGCAAAGACACCCGCATCTCCGGCTACATGCTCGAGACCGCGCTGACCAGCGGACTCGTCGCCAGTGGCATGGACGTCTTCCTCGTCGGCCCGATGCCGACGCCGGGCGTGGCGCACCTGACGAAGTCGATGGGTTGCGGCGCGGGCATCATGCTGACGGCTTCGCACAACCCTTATGAGGATAACGGGCTCAAGATCTTCGGGCCCGACGGCTACAAGCTGTCCGACGAATTGGAGCTGGCCATCGAGCGGGAAATCCTGGGCGAGGGGAAGATCCCCGGGGTGAGCCCGGACAAGATCGGCAAGGCCACCCGCATCGACGACGCCCGGGGCCGCTACATCGAATACGCCAAACAGAGCGTGGGCGCCGGCGATCTGGCGGGGATGAAGATCGTCGTGGATTGCGGTCATGGCGCGGCCTACCTGCTCGCTCCGCTGATTTTCAAGGAACTCGGCGCCAAGGTCGTGAAGCTCGGGGTCGAACCGGATGGCCTGAACATCAACGAGGGTTGCGGAGCCTTGCACCCGGAGCATGCCGGTCGGGTCGTGCGCGAACAGGGCGCCGACCTCGGAATCTCCTTCGATGGCGATGCCGACCGCGTGATCTTCACCGACGAGACCGGGGCGAGCGTCTCCGGCGACCGGATCCTGACCTTGTGCGCGCTGGCCTTGATGGAGGAAGGCAAACTGCGCGGCGCGACGATGGCCTGCACGGTGATGAGCAACCTCGGTCTGCACGAGGCCTTGCGCGCGGCCGGGATCGCCGTCCTTACGACCGCGGTGGGCGACCGCCATGTCATCGAGGCGTTGCGCTCCGGCGGCCACTCCTTCGGCGGGGAAAACTCCGGTCACCTGATCTTCGCCGACCATGCCACCACGGGGGACGGCATCCTCAGCGCGCTGCAGGTCCTGCGCATCATGAAGCGACGCGGCCAGCCGCTCTCGGTCCTGGCTCAGGTCATGCGCGAGTACCCTCAGAGCCTCGTGAACCTCAAGGTCCGGGCCAAGCCACCGCTGGAGACCTTGCCCCGCCTGCAGGCGACGTTGCGCGAGGCCGACGCCGCCTTCGGCGACCTGGGACGTCACCTCATCCGCTACTCCGGGACCGAGAACAAGGTCCGGATCCTCGTCGAGCATCGCGAGGACGAGGTCGTCGACGCTTGGTCGGCCCGCCTGCGCGGGGTCATCGAACAGGAACTCGCCTAAGATGACTACCTTCCTGCTGCTCCCGCCGACCCTGCTTCCGGGTCACGCCCCGCTCACGCTCGCCCACCTCGTGATCGGCAATCGTCCGCTCGCCGATCATCAGCGAGCCACCTTGGCGGCGGCCGACCTCTCCGAGGCGGCCCCCGGACCGGCGTCCTTCGTCGTCGACGGGTTGGCCTGGCTCGACGAGGCGGAGCTGCGCGCATTCATCCGTTCCGACGACGCTACCCTGACGACCGCGGAGGGTGCGGTGCTGGTCCGACGGGTCGGCGGCGGCGGTCCGCCCCGGGTGGCCGCCACGTCCTACCAACTCGCCCGCTCGTGGGATCTGCTCCAGGCCAATGAACAAAGCCTCAAAGCCAAGACGGATTACATGCGTGCCGCGGAGGTCCACCCGTCTCTTTACGTCGACGGACGTCTGCAGGTCGGCCGGGGCACCCGGATCCTGCCCGGCGTGGTCATCGAAGGGGACGTCATCATCGGCGCGGACTGCAAGATCGGCCCCAACTGCTACCTGCGCGGAGCCACCACCATCGGCGACCGCTGTCACGTCGGCCAGGCGGTCGAGATCAAGAACTCGAT
>SXGQ01409301.1_pt1 | contig 12354 bp, 13 predicted proteins | sample 3178371 | NCBI WGS metagenome assembly SXGQ01 (sample SAMN11356859, study PRJNA531348) | freshwater metagenome | isolation source: freshwater sample F1-20 | place: China: Fuxian Lake, Yuxi | collected 2017-12-25 | reverse complement strand
CCAGATTCTAAAAGTGGCTTGATCCAATCATTTGAATGTGAAACTGGTCGGGGCAAACAAGCCACTTTGTAATATTGGCTAGCCGCAATAATTCTTTGTGCTTGTTCAAGGTTGATTGTGCCATGTTCCATATCTATGGCCAAAAAGTCAAAGTTGTGTGAAGCAAAAATCTCAGTTATTGATGGGTGGGCGAAGGAAACCCAAGAGCCAAAGATTAGATCTCTGGAACGTAGCCGATTTTTGAGATTATTGGTTAACATCGTGTCTGTGCACTAATCCAATTAATTTGTGATTCATGTCAACAATTGGCAGATCCCATATTTGCTTACTGTTCATTACGTCTCGAAGCTTAGTGATTTCATCTTCTGCAAACGCAACAGAGGGGTTTATATTTCCAAATGTTAATGCATCAGAGACCAGTAATGCAGGCAGAGGACTTTGTTTTGTTAATAGAAGGCGTCTTAAATCTCCGTCTGTAAGCAGTCCTTTAAGTGTTCCTGCTTTGTCCACAAAACACGCAATCCCTAAGTGTTTTTGACTCATAAGATCGAGTGCTTTCTTTAAACTCGCACTCTCCTCAAGAACTGGGATTTCAGAAAGTTGTTTCATTTTATCTTTAGCTTTAGTAGACATTGTCGGCTCCATACTTTTCTAGCAGTTCTAAACGGAAATTGTGTATATCTCTTGCTTGACCTAATACATGTCTTAGATGTTTGATGTTGAGAACAGTGTTTGGGTCCGACAGTGCATTTGGTGGATCATTATGAATCTCTGCAAATATTGCATCTATGCCTGCGCCTGCTGCTGCTCTAGTTAAAGGTGGAATAAATTCTCTCTGGCCACCTGAAATTTCTCCCATAGAAGTCGGCATTTGAATTGAATGAGTAATGTCATAGCAAACGGGATAACCCGTTTGTGCCATTATTGCAAAGGATCTCATGTCATTTACCAGCATGTTATACCCAAAAAAAGTTCCACGATCTGCAAGTAGTATCTGGGTACCACCAGCAGCCTCAATTTTTTTAACAGAATTTTTCATATTCCAAGGACTCATAAACTGTCCCTTTTTTAAATGTATTGGCCTGCCAGTATTGGCAGCTGCTCGAAGAATTGAAGTTTGTCTGCATAAATAGGCGGGAACTTGTACTAAATCGCAAACCTCACCAGTTGCTTGTGCCCAGGCCGGGTCTGAAAAATCAGATGTAACGGGTACTCCAAATTCTTTTCGAACTTCAGCCAAGATTTCAAGTCCCTGGTCAATACCTACGCCATGGAAACTATCTGGAGATGACCGGCAGTCTTTATCAAAACAAGACTTATACACCCAATCAACTTCTAGCTCATCACAAATCTTTGCAATTTGATCTGCCATCATCAACGCATGATCCCTGTTCTCTATTGCGCATGGCCCACCAATTAAAACTAGTTTTCTGTTGCCACCAACTCTTACGCGTTTAACATCACCATACCCAATTTCAATTACCTTAGAAGCCAAAATGTCTCTCTTTCCAAAGCTAAGTTCTGTAAATAGCCCGATTATATACAAATCCGCCAATTAAGTCTTTATAGACCTGAATTCCAGGAATTTCTCTCACGAATTTATCATTGGAGGACAATTAATCTACACAAAATTAGAATAGACTCTGAAAAATGAACGCTTGTATCAACACTAAGCTCATTTGGGACATTGATGGGACCTTGTTGAGGACAAATGGAGCCGCTGCTATTCCATTTGCAGAAGCAGTCTCGGAGTTTGCTGGTTTACCTGTGTATATTGACCGGAAAAGTTTAAGTGGCTTTACGGATTATGAAATTGCAATGCACTTACTACAACTTCATGATATCCCATTTGAAATTAAGGATATAACTCAGATCTTGACTAAGTATGTGCAGAATTTACCTGCGTCATTAAATCGAGTTGGTGTGGATTTAATTAATAACGTAAATCAGGTGCTTGAGAAATTAACTCAATTTCCTAATATAGAATTGCTCATTGGTACTGGTAATTGCTTACAAGGTGCTAGAACTAAACTTCATCACGTAGGACTTGATAGGTTTTTTCTTGATTGCAACTTGTATTATTCCACTGAGAATTTATGGAACCGTGACTTGGTCATTCAAAAAGTTGCTAGCTCGCTTTTACCAAATGAGATTGGCATAGTTATTGGAGATAGTCCCCGAGACATAAGTTCGGCTAAAAATGCAGGGTTAAGTGTTATTGCAGTATCTACTGGAGTACATTCTTACAGAGAACTCAGGAGCCATCACCCTACTGCAATCTTGAAAAAGACTTGGGAGTATTCTGACCTGATAAAAATAGTTAAAAATTTAAAATCTTCATAATCTTTTGACATTTAAAGTAGTTTGCGTCGAAAAAATGTTATTCACTTTTTATTCTTCAATACTAAATATTTTCTTTGATTTAAATTTACTGTATTAATCACTCATATGAACCTGCGGCTAGTCCTACACGTTTAATTGGTTTATTTTAATCAACAAAATTAAATCACAATAATAAAACTTTAAGACTATACAAACCATAAATCATATTTGAATCTCAAGTTATCAACTATATTTGCCTCTGAAAATACTTAGATATCTTTATTTTCGTTTTCAGGCGCCTGTAAGTGCTCTTCACTTATTGAAATCAAAAGAATCTTTTTTTCACCTCTGAGTCTTATCGGATTGAAACGCAGATATCACACGACTGATTAAATAGACTATACTTGCATTGTGAATAATTACATTATTTTTGACCGCGATGGAACTTTAATAGACCTTAAACCATACTTGTCCAACATTAATGACCTTAGTATTACAGATTACACATTCAATGGACTTAATCTTCTCAAAAAGCATGGATTTAGATTTGGAATAATAACTAATCAGTCTGTGATTGGACGAGGTATAGCAACTGCTCTGCAAGTTGAGTCAGTCAATGATGAAATGATACAACTCTTCAGAGAACAAGGAATCTATTTTGACTTTTTATACTATTGCCCTCATCACCCAATTGATAAGTGTAACTGCAGAAAACCTAAGATTCAACTAGGAATAAATGCCATAAATAAACATAAAATCAATGTCGCTAAAAGTTATATGATTGGAGACATGGAAACTGACATTCAATTTGGAAATTCATTGAAAATGAAAACTGGCAAGATAGGTTTTGAGCATTCAGATATTGCTGATTTTAATGCACAGAATATTTATGATGCTGCCAAATGGATTATTAATCAAAAATGACCTTAGAGAAGCACATCAATCGCAAAATTGACCAAGCCAGAGCAACGGTCGATTCATTAAAATTAAATTGTAGCCACGAAATTTTAGACTCAGCATTATTAATTGTAGACTGCCTTAAAAATGGAGGTAAGTTGTTGATCTGTGGTAATGGTGGAAGTGCTGCAGATTCCCAACACTTTGCCGCCGAGTTTGTGAGTACTTTTTCAAAAAAGATTAAAAGGCCCTCTTATCCTGCAATTGCTTTAACCACGGATACGTCAATAATTACTGCTTATGCGAATGATTTTTCATTTGATGGAATCTTTTCTCGTCAAGTTGAATCTCTTGGACAAGAGGGCGATGTTTTGATTGCAATCACAACCAGTGGATCTTCCAAAAATTGCCTAATGGCTGTTGAGCAAGCAAGAAAGCAAGGTTTAAAAACCTTGGCATTTACTAAGTTTGGTGGTGAAATAGTAAAAAAAGTCGACGTTTCGATACAAGTTCCATCTAGCGACACTCAGCATATACAGGAGTGCCACTTAGTTTCGTATCATATAGTTGCAGGTCTAGTCGAGGAAATCATGACATCTGGGAGTTTAGCTTGAAAAACATACTAGTAACCGGAGGCGCAGGTTATATTGGTTCGGTTCTTGTGCCTACCTTGTTACAAAAAGGACACAAAGTTACTGTAATTGATAGTTTTCTGTATAAACAACCAAGTTTGGCATCAGTAATATCCCACAAGAATTTATCTCTTGTGTATGGAGATGTTCGTGACACCCAATTGATGAGTAAAAATTTATCCCTCGCCGATGTAGTAATTCCATTAGCTGCAATTGTTGGAGCTCCCGCCTGTTTAAAGGATCCTCACATGGCAAGTTCAATTAACAAAGATTCTATGATTTGGTTGTTTGACAAAATTTCTAGCTCGCAACAAATTTTAATGCCTACAACTAATAGTGCCTATGGAAGTGGTGATGAAAACAATTTTTGTGATGAAGAATCAGAGTTAAATCCTTTATCTTTATATGCAAAAGATAAAGTTTATGTCGAAAAATACTTAATGGAGAGAGATAATGCAACCAGTTTCAGACTTGCCACGGTTTTTGGTATTTCACCTAGGATGCGGCTTGATTTATTGGTGAATAATTTTGTCCAGAGGGCGCTTACAGATCGATTTGTAATATTGTTTGAAGGGCACTTCATGCGAAATTATGTTCATGTGCAAGATGTTGTAGATTTGTTTGTATTTGGCATTGACAACCCAGATAAGGTTACAGGTCAAGTTTTTAACTTTGGATTAAGCCAAGCTAATATATCCAAGCAACAACTATGCGAAAGAATTAAATACCAGTTACCTGATTTCACTTTTCAGGATGCACCTTTTGCAAAAGACCCTGATCAAAGAAACTATATAGTTTCAAACAAGAAAATAGAGGCAATTGGAATGAAGGCTACGGTAACACTTGATGAGGGAATTAGTGAACTGATTAAAGGTTTAGGCATGTTTAACTTCTATCCTTATTCAAATTTATAATTAATGATCATCACTAGGACTCCGTACAGAGTATCAATGTTTGGCGGTGGCACTGATCACCCTAAATGGTTCAGTCAAAACGGCGGTTCAGTTGTTTCATTTTCAATTGATAAATATTCTTACATAACAATCCGCGAACTTCCGCAGTTCTTTTCGCATAAATTTAGAGTCGCATACTCTAAAGTTGAAACTACTGATAGTGCTGAACAGCTCCTGCATCCTGCCGTAAGGGAAGCATTTATAAAATACGCTAGCGAGTTTAAATTAGAACTTCACCATCATGGAGATTTGCCTGCTCAAAGTGGTGTCGGTTCAAGCTCAGCATTTGCAGTAGGCCTAATAAAGTCACTTTATGCAATCAACGGAAAGGAGATTGATAACTATAGATTGGCTGACGAAGCAATTAATTTTGAGCAAAAAGATTTACGTGAAACCGTCGGGTCACAGGATCAAATTGCATGTGCACTTGGCGGAATAAATTATATAGAATTCAATTCCAATAGTCTGTGGAAAGTTCATAGTATTAATTTAGATTCGGAATATTTAAAGGATTTTGAGTCAAGGATTGTTCTGATTTATAGCGGCATTTCTAGGTTTAGTTCTGATATATCAAAAGGTTTGCTAGACAAACTTGAAACAAAATCGAAATTAATGAGTCGTACAAAAGATCTAGCAGATGAATTTAATGAATTGCTTATGATTGAGGGAGATTTAGGTTTAGTTAGTGAAATGTTAAAGGAGAGTTGGTCAATTAAAAAAGACTTGAACCCATTTTCAATTACCCCAGAGCTTGATAATTTCTATCAGTCTGCTTTACTTAAGGGCGCAAGAGCTGGAAAGGTTTTAGGGGCTGGTGGTGGTGGCTTTTTTTTGTTTTGGGTTGACCCAGAAGATAGAGAGGGTTTTATTCAAAAGATGTCCCCACTAGTTTACGTACCAATCAAAATTGAATTTGAGGGATGCACTCAAGTACTTTAGAATTCACTTAACGTTTAAGTTTTGGCTTGCTAAAGACAGTTTGGTATTCATTATCAGCGCACATTCATAAAAGCATAGTGTGATATATTATTTTAATACTGCTAAGGGGAAAAATGGAAAATAACAGCGTTAAGTGGCCATTAATGAAAAATAATTTATCACGAAGTGATCTGAACGCTGTGATTAAGTTACTTCAGAAAGATGACCCAAAACTTACTAATGGACCCGCAGTAAAAGAGTTTGAAAGTGAATGGTCGAAGTGGCTTGGGGTTAACTACTCTGTGATGTTAAATTCTGGAGCATCAGCTAATGATTTGACTATGATGGCATTAAGGGAAGTTAAAGGTATCGGAGAAGTTATCGTACCGGCCCTAACTTGGGTTTCTGATATTGCTTCAGTTATTAATGCCGGGCATAAACCTATTTTTGTTGATATAAATCCAAATACTCTTGGGATGAGAGCTGATTTGATATTGAAATCGATTACTTCAAAAACAAGAGCGGTGTTTTTAACACATGTTCTTGGATTTAATGCCCTGAGCGATGAATTAATTATTGAACTTGAAAAAAGAGGTGTCGCTCTAATTGAAGATGTCTGTGAATCTCACGGTGCTAAACATAATGATAAAAAAGTAGGAACTTTCGGATGGGCTTCTAATTTTTCTTTTTATTATGCCCACCATATGACTACTATTGAAGGTGGAATGATTTCCACTAATGATGTCAATTTATATGAAATATTGCGTATAATGAGGTCTCATGGAATGGTAAGAGAAGCGTCATTAGATAAAACTAAGGAGTTTTATTCAAAAAAATACCCTGACTTAAATCCAGACTTTATTTTTTTATATGCATCGCATAATATGAGGTCTACTGAAATAAATGCGACTCTCGGATTATCTCAATTGAAGAACTTAGACAAAAATGTTGCAAAGCGAAAAAACAATTTTAATAGATTTTTACAAGCTATTGAAGGCAGTGTCTTTAGAACAGATTTTAATATTGAAGGAAATTCAAATTATGCTTTTACTTTGATCATGAAGTATCCTGATGTTGTTCTAAGAGATCAAATTGAGAATTTATTGAGAACAAAGGGCATTGAGTATAGAAGAGGCTTGGCAGGAGGAGGTAATCAGCTTAGGCAGCCATATTTGAGAAATGTTCAGGGGATACCATCACCTGATTCACTTCCTAACGTAGATTTTATTCATAACTATAGTTGGTATATAGGTAATTACCCAGATATAGATGCTGGCATTTATGCTGAATTAAAAGAACTAGTCGAAACTATTAGATTGATTTAGAATCTTCTATAATCTTGCGTTTTAGCTTAATTTTAGTCATTTGCTTGATGTTTTCTACTGCCACATCTCCAAACTTTTCTTTAATTCTATCTAGAAACTTGCTATCTGAATGATATAAAGTAAATGCTTCGTCCCTGAAAGCCAATATTTCTGCTGCGGACAAATATTCGGTTGGCATTGGTATAGTTTCATAGGAATGAAATGAGAAACCTTCATAACTTTCTGGCATTTTATAGTTGTTTTGAATTGCTTGCTTGTAAAGAGCGCTTCCAGGCAATGCCATTGCAGCGTACATATTCCAACCTGAAGTGCAAAGCTCTAATGAAAGATCAAATGTTTTTTGCATCAGCTCTCTGTTTTCGCCTGGCAGTCCAACTATGTAATTTGCCATTACTTCGATATCTGCATCATGGACATATTGAATAACTTTTTTGATGTCTACGAGTTCAAATTTACCCTTAGAAATTTCTAGCCGTACTTTTCTATCAGCGCTTTCTATTCCAAGGCAAAGCCATTTGATGCCAGCACACCTTACTAGATTCAAAAACTCAGGATTTTTAATTGTATCTACTCTTGAATATGCCCACATTCTAAGTTCTTTTGCATAAGGTTTTGAGGCTATTAATTCACAAAGTGGCACATAATATTTACGGTTAAGTAAAAACATTTCGTCCACAATTCTTATAGTTCTAACACCAAGCGCCGTTAATTTATCAAACTCTTTAATAATAAATTCAGGTGACCAAAATCGCATTTTGCTATAGTTCCCTGCCACTCCTAACTCTTCTTGATCATTCCGATTAATGATATTAATCATGCAAAATGAGCAGGCGAACATACAACCAAGTGAGGTTTGAATCGCCGCATATGGACTTCTCTTTTCTTCTGAGTACTCACCGTGCCACATTGGAGCCCTGTATAAATCAAGTGGCTTTTCTTTGAAAGGTAATAAATCCCAAGCATAACCTGGTAAATCTATGTCCATTCTTTCGGTTGGTACAACTTCTTCTGCCGAGTTTATTACTATATTATCTCCATCGCGCCAAACTATTCCTTTTATGTTTCTAATTGAATCGATGTTTATAGATTTTAATTTTAAAACTTTCCATAATGCGTAGACACCTTCGTTAGTAAATCCAAAGTCTATAGACTTCTCGTCTTCTAATGTTTTTTTTGGTAATGCTTGGATATATGATCCGAAAAATGTTATAACCGATCCCGGTAATTCGTTTTTGACAAATTTTGAAGTTTTTGTCGCCCCAGCCATACCTGCTGTACCGGCATTAACATTTTGACCGTAAACTACAAAGGAAATCAATCTAGGCTTGAGAGCTAAAAGTTTATCTAGAACCGCTTTGTCAGTTAGCTTCTCTGCGTTAGCGTCAATAATTGCCGCAGAAAAGCCTTGCGATCTTACTGACTGTGCCAATAAAAGAGCCCAAGTTGGGGGTTCAATAGCGGAAAGATTGTCTGCTAGGCCTTGGTATAAGTTAGTAGCATTTGATGGGTTGATAAAAACTATATCCATGTTTTAGCCCACCCTATTTCTTTGCGCTTCGACAAATTCATTAACTTTGTGAACAATGTTAATTATGGATAAGCCATTACTATCAAGAAGTTGGTCTCTAGTGCCATTTTCAAATACATATGCAGTTTTTAGGCCAAGGCGAAGAACAAATGCTTGAAATAGTTGATCTGACAATCCTTCTACAATCGCTGCACCAAATGCAGCACTAACTGCCTGTTCTTCTACAGTAACTATGAAGTTAGAGTCATGCACCATATCTATAATATTATGTATATTTAGAGGTTTTATTCTAACAACATCTACAATTTGAACGTCAATCTTAAATTCTTTTTGTAGTATAACGCTTGCGTCGTACACTCTTTGAAGCAAATATCCACTCGACAAAATTGTAACCTTAGCTTTTTTGTCTGACAAACAAAATTCTTTAAATATTTGGTTTCCGGAATCAACAACCTCAGAAAAAGTCTTACTTGTTTTATAATTATTTACATGTTCACTTACACTTCTTTCCAATCGGATATACCTCAGTTTTGGCACAGCAATTGTTAGGTTCACTATAGGCTGAATTAACCCAATTGATGACGGAGAAAAAATCTCAATGCTCTCAATTGCCCGCATGTAAGCTAGATCTTCGGTCGGCTCGTGCGCTGGGCCGGCTGGCGCATAACCTAATCCAACCCCCGCCCCAAGAATTGTAATTGGATTTTGTGCCATTGCACATGAATAACGAATTTGTTCAAAACATCGAGCTACCCAACATGCCATCATATAAACATATGGTTTCTTACCTGCCCTAGAAAGTCCAGCGGCTAAATTAATTGCATTCTGCTCGGAAATACCAGCAACTATAAATTGATTTGGCAACTGCTCACGCCATTGATCAAGGGCTGGAGCACCCATGTCCACGGAAATAAATACAATATCGGAGTTGTTTTTAGCCTCTATAAAAAGCTTCTCAATAAATTCATCTCGTTGGGTTTTCAATTCAGATCCTCCAACATTTTTTTGATTACATCTTTATCTTTTGGAATAATTGTATGAAATTCAGCCTTTCCCTCCATAAATGCAACACCTTTAGATTTAATAGTATTCAGAATTACAACCGTATTCTTTGGTGGTGCCTTTGAAAACACATTTCTAAGTGAATTGAAATTGTGGCCATCTGCAACTAATACTTCAAATCCAAAGCTAGAAAACTTTGCACTTAATGGCTCTAGTTTCAATAGCGCTTCAGTTTGACCCAATATCCCTAAGCCATTTCTGTCAACTAATGTTATTAGATTACTTAATTTGTTGTGTGCAATGAACAAAAGTGATTCCCAAACAGATCCTTCATAGAGCTCTGCATCCCCTAATATGCAAATGATTTTTTTTCCACGATCCGCCCATGCTAAACCGGCTGCATAACCGATCGCATTTCCTAGCGATCCTCCGACAAATTCACATCCCGGTATAGTTTGGTCTGGATGTAGCCTTAATATCCCCTCTGGTTTGCAGTACTTTTCTAATTCTGACGCAGAAAAATATCCTAAGTCTGCCAAAATTGGGTATACAGCTGGTCCTCCATGCGCTTTTCCAAAAATAATTTTATCTGTTTTATGGTTAAAAAAAGTTTCATTGTCATAATAAAGCGAAACAAGCGTGTCAACTACACTGAGCGAGCTCGCTAAGTGTCCCGAGCCCGTGTTCGTTTTAAAGCGAATAATCTCTTTGCGAGCATACTTCGCTTTTTCAATCAATGAGTCATTGGCGTTCATTAAAATAATATACCGCTTAATTTAAAATTAATCAGCATTTTTAGCATGATAAGCCCTTTCTATTCCTTGCTCCAAAGTGATTTCAGGCTTCCAGCCATATTCCCTTAACTCACTCCCATCAATGAGCTTTACTAAGGTCCCATTTTTTTCGCTGCTAGAAAATATCACCTCGCCTGAATAACCAGTGACTGTTTTTACTAATTCAGCCAATTTTTTTATCGTAATGCTTTGGCCCCCAGCAACATTTAAAATATTTTTTTGAAATAAACCATCACTAATTACTTTTATAACAGCATTGGCTAGATCATCTGCGTGTAAAAACTCTCTTATGGGCGTACCATCGCCCAATAATGAGATTGATTTTGCTTTTAATTTTTTTGCCTCGGTAAATTTATTTATCAGCGCAGGAATCACATGTGCTTTGTGTGTTTCGATCTCAAGATTATCGCCATAAATATTTGTAGAAATAAGTGATATATAATTTGCATTACTCTGATTTCGCAAAGCATTAACCATTACAATGCTCGCAATTTTGGCTGTTGAGTAGGGCAGGCTCGATGATTCCATTGGGGAACTAAACAAATCTTTGGGCACAGCAGGCCTATGTAAATTAGAAGGATACACGCACGCTGGAACTAGGTTAATAAAGTATTTCACATTGAATTTTGGCAGTGATTCAATTACATTTAGAATTATTCTGGTGTTTGAAATGATTAATTCTGCAGGGCTGTTTATGTTTTTCTCAATCCCTCCTACTACACCTGCAGCTAGTATGCACAAGTCTGGTTGATGTGTTTTAAACATTTCATGAACAGAATTAACATCGATTAAATCATAATTTTTTTTGCTCACTGTAATTACTGTAAAAGTACTAATTTTCTGTAATTGTCTTTGTATCGCGTTTCCTACCAAACCATTACCAAGTAATAGTATTTTTTTAGAACCTGTAGTTTTTGAATTATTCAACGAAAGTTGTCCTGCTTCCATCCGTAAAAGCAACAACATTAATGATACTCGTTTTAGAGTTTTGTAGATGCTGGATTAGTTTTAACTGGGGAATTACATTATTCAACTGAAGATCCAGCACCTCAAAGTTTTCATCATTTTCATTTTGTAATTCTATGCGACTAATTTCAAAAGAAGGTTTTCCATCTTTGGATGGGTGGTTCGGGGTTAGCCATTCAATAAAATATGGTTTTTGAGCATTATTTATCGTATCAAGTAATCCGACTTGCTTCCATTTTAATTCTGTTCCATCAGGTCTTCGACGAGTACCCTCTATAGCGCTTCTTCCTATTTTTTCTTCTATTTCGCGAATGTCTTTAACAGCAACGACCCATGCAAGCCATCCGCCACCTTCTTCTGCTTTATTTCTCACTGCTCTTCCAAATGGCGTTGAGTCTGTCGCTGGATGATCCATCGGACAAACAACTTCGATGTATTGGCCATTTAAAAGTGGAGCAGTAAAGTTTCTAGTTCCAAATTTTGGATGAATTCCGCCATCAACAAATGCAGTTCCAATCTGGGAACCAATTCGATTAACAACATCAGAGATCTGATCATGGGATGCAACATAGGAAACATGGTCAAGACGCATGGGAGTATTTTGCCTTACTTGCGAGGGTGCTATTTACCATTTTCTTAACGTAATTCACACATCAATGCTTCAATAAGTAATAAAGGTGCTGAATTTTGGGCCAAATTTCTTCGGGTTTTTAAGATCACTTCGATTTTGGCAAGAGTTTTGGCCGGGTTATTCGAAGTAGCCATTATTTTGATTTGTTCAATTAAATCCTGATTAATCAGTGATTCAGTTGAGTTTGATTGAAGTAACAATATATCTCTATACAGCGTTGCAAGATCAAGGAGAGCTCGATCTAAGTAATCTCTGACCATTCTTGTTGATCTTGATTTTTGTTCTTTCTCTAACTCCTTCACAGCTTTTGAACCACCACTAGCCATTTTGCTACCTGTAGCACCCCAAGCCTCTTTCAATTTCGAAATTTCATCTTCATCTTTTTT
>SXGQ01831286.1_pt1 | contig 12356 bp, 9 predicted proteins | sample 3178371 | NCBI WGS metagenome assembly SXGQ01 (sample SAMN11356859, study PRJNA531348) | freshwater metagenome | isolation source: freshwater sample F1-20 | place: China: Fuxian Lake, Yuxi | collected 2017-12-25 | reverse complement strand
GCTGCTAATACTATTAACTATGTTAAAGACATTGCTAATACTGCGGCAGGAGCAAATGCTGCTTCGATCATCAATCCAACTCTGCCATCAAACACAAACTACTTCTCTTCAGCGAGCGCATTTTTTCCTGTGCCTAACTCTACGCTGTCGGCAAATGTAAGTTCATATCTTGGAAGAATTGATAGAGTTATCATCAATTCGAATGGTGGTTTTGAAATAAGAACAGGAGAATCTGCGGTGAATCCTGTTGTTCCACCTTCACAAGACAGTTCTCTTACTCTACAAATATACAACATTCCACCTTATCCTTCTCTTCCTGAAGTGCTTTCAAACGAAATGATTGCTATCTCTGATACGAAACTCTTGAGCGCTATCTCTGCAAAAAGAAAGATTAACTATACCATTAAGCCGGCGATTGGCAGAGCTGAAAGATCTCGTATTCAGCAGCGCCGCTATACGATGTCTGATATCGGAAGCCTCGATAGAAGAATTAAAGACCTTGAGTATTACGTATCGTTTACTCTTGCTGAAGCACTTGCAAAGGCAAGATTTATTCCAAGTAGTTTAGATGCTGCACTTGACAGATTCAAGTTTGGATTCTTCGTAGATCCATTTACTGACTACGTGTATGCAGACCGTGGAAATCCAGAGTTTTATTCTACCATTAGATCAGATCAACTCGGTCCGTATCTCAATGAGTTGAACCTCCAGTTTATGCCAGATGGCAATGGACAAGAAGATGGTATTCTGACTCTTCCATATATCGAGTTTGTTATCGGAGAACAGAGCGCTGCTACTGCTGGGCCACTTCCAACTGTTGTAGTAGATACTGCTACAACTACTACTACGACGCCGACTCCTACGCCGACTCCTGTTGCAAATACAGCGGGTGATGTGACTCTTGCTACGGTTACTCAAAGAATTGAATCTGCAGTAGAAAGAGAAAGAAGCACCAGTGTTTCTGACGATGGCAGTGTATTCGAAGAATTTACTTATCGATTTAGTAGTCTTTCTGGACCAGCAGAACTTTATGTCGTTGCTAGAGATAACACTCTTTCGGCAACCGTTTATCAAGGATCTTCACAAAATGGTCCATTCACAGCCACACAAACTTCTTCTTCTGCGGCTGGAATTACTAACGCAGATATAGCCAGAATTTATCAAATAAATCAATTAAATGATGGCCGCGGTGTTGAGCATCCAGGTAGCTTAGAGCGTAAGTCATATCCAAATAACATCGATTCTGGTACGTTCCTTGAAGATCAATTCAAGATAACATGGACACATGATCCTACTGCTGGGCAATTTGTGAAGATCAGAATATACAAGGGCAAAAAACGCGGAGGTTTATTCGGCGGCCAAGGTAGAACTGGAACTTATGGATACTTCCTGCAATATCCTACAGATACCGTCACCACTGAAGTAAGAACTGTGTCGAATCCAAATACATTTGAATACACAGGTGTAGTGCATAGCGTGAATCCAAATTCGTTTACGATTACAAATTCAATGAACTACTACTTCGATTTCTATGCCGTGGGTGATTATTTCTATCTTGCAGATTCTCAAAAGTTTGTAATTTCAATGTCTGGTTTAAAACCGAATACTAATCATACGTTTACGTTTGATGGAGAAGATAGAACTTCGAAGTGCTCGCAGGTAAGAACATCTACGACCAATTCTTCTGGTCTCCGATCAGATGAAAACGGTATCTTGACGTTCGATTTCTACTATGATGCTGGTCTCGACGAAGCAGCAACAGATGTCGAGGCCCAAAACCGCATTATCGCCAATATCGCAGGTCAGAAAAGATTTGTCGTTGAAAATAATGATGGAACTTCAAGAGCAGCTGGACAGATTACTCTTGCCTACTACTCGAATATCATTCCTAATAATGCTGATTATCTCAACGTAACTCCCTCCACGACTTCTACGTCAGTGACAGAACAAGAGAGCTTTATTCCAAGCACAAGCGGTGGTAGCGGCACGCCTGATGTAATTGACACATCTATTGATCCAGCTGGTACTTACAATGTTCAAAGACTTGATTTCCGAAACTTTGAATCGCAGATAAATTTTAGAATACCGTAAGAGCGACAGAGTAGTAGATAAATAATAGAAATAAACGAGGAAATGCATGTCTGGATTTAACTATATTCAAACTTTTTACGTGAATCCGCAGACGGTGGCTAACGCTCCTGAAGTCATGCTCACGTCTATCGACGTATTCTTCAAGTCTAAACCTGTACGTGGCGAGACAGTTTCAGGCGCCGTGGCTCCTACGATTAATGCATGGATCTGCGAAGTAGAAAATGATTCTCCCTTTGAGACTCGTCAACTTCGCAACTCCATGACTCTTGTTCAGTATGATTTAATTTCTACTTCTCAAGATGCTTCTGCTGCCACAGCCATCGGATTTAGAGATCCTGTTCGCTTGGCTACTGGTAAGTATTACGGTTTGGTTCTGAAGTTTAATGATCCCGCTTTCGACGTATGGCAAAATGTGTTGAGTGAACGACTTGTAATTGACGGCCAAATCACGAACACTCTTTCTGTCGGTTCAAGAGGAACACACGGCGGTAAGCTATATGTTCCTACTAACACTTCTTCTCATCGTTCACTCAGCGACAGAGATCTCAAGTTTAAGGTAAAGGTTGCCAGATATACTGCCAACAATATTACCATCAGTCTTGTGAACAAAGACTATGAGTTTTTTACAATCGATAACACTAACACTGGAGCATTCATCGGCGGCGAATATGTTTATCAAGACATTGCCAATGCAACGGGTACGGTCACGGTTTCTACAAACAGTGTAAATGTGGTAGGTGTCGGAACAACCTTTGATAATCTTCGCGGTCAAAAAATTCTAGTTCAGAGCGGCGGCGCAAAGCAAGTATTATCTGTGACTGCAGTTACTAACTCGATACACATGGTAGTCGATCGTTTCCCATCATTTTCTGCCTCAGGAATCGGCTATAAAACTCCTCCGATGGGTCTTGCTTATAACATAGATTATCCGAAAAGCAAACTCATTCTTGCGGATTCTACAGCAAACTCGACAAATAAGTTTACTGTTGGTGGAGGAAGACTTGTTGGAGAAAGATCTGGAGGCACTGCAAACGTTTCTTCTATCGATAGTTATCCTGTTGATAACTTTAAACCATCTTTCCTTGTCGGCAATCCTTCTGGATCTACGTTCACTCTCAACTATCGAATTGCCAACTCTGCTAATCAGTTGTCTGCCAGCTCGACAAATATTAATCTTCTTCAAATCAATGACTCGACAACCACCGGATATATCTTATCAAGATCTGTTGAAGTTGACACAGCAAAGAGCTCGAATCTCTTTGGCGAAAGAAGAAAGTCGGTAGTTGCCAATCTAAATATCTCCGTAAGCACAGAAGAAAAAGATCGCTTTACTGTTCCATACGGGACAACTCGCGAGCTCGACTTCTACTTCTATCAGAACGATATTAACAATGTTTATACGCAGACAAGAACTGTTGGTCTTAGCAGCATAGCTAACTATGACACAGAGACTGAAGCCAACGGTCTTGCCAAGTCAAAGTATATTTCGAAGGTTATTAAGTTTGCCCAGGACAAGTATGCAGAAGATATCGTAGTGTATTTGACAGGTTATCGTCCAGCTGGAACTGAAATTAAAGTTTACGCAAAAGTGCATAATGCAGCTGATCGCGAACCATTCAATAGCAAAGCATGGACTCCACTCGTTTTAAAAGATAACATCGATCGCTTTAGCTCGACAGATCCAAACGACTTCTATGAGTTTACATATGGATTTGATCAAGCTCCTGAATTTCAGATTGAGCTTCCAGGAACAGGCACAATTACCCACGGTTCGAATGCTATCATAACGACATCGAATCACTCTACAGTTTTAACAGCAGGAGATTTGATTCGAGTTCGTGATCCTGACTTTGGAAATCATGAAGTCTTCGTGGTATCGGCTGCTAACACGACCGCGATTCAAACATACCGAAACATTACAACTTCAAGTCTCGTTTCTGGTGGCGTAACGCGTTCAGACATTATTGTTGATAAGCTAAAATACAGAAATGTTGCATGGAATAATATTGAAAATGACAACACTGTAAGATATGTGAACTCTGAGTATGTTGAGTTTGATCGCTACACCTCGATGCAAATCAAGATCGTTCTTCTTGCGGATCAATCTCATATTGTACCAAAGGTAGAAGTTATTCAGGTCATCGGAGTGTCAACATAATGATGGTAAAGACTGAAGCCGATGGATTTATGAAAGACACGTCTTCTGGAGCTTTCATAAATACAGACGATGCATCTTATGCAAAGTTTGTTGCCGAAAGATCGAAGGTAAAAAACAGTAAAGATCTATGTGCAAGAATAAGTGCTGTCGAAGACGATCTGAGAGAAATTAAAAATCTACTCTTACAAGTAGTGAATGGAAGAAATTAATGGCAAGACAAGTAGCTAACGTTGATGTTATTACCGACTCGTTCGAGATTTGGCTCTTAGAGACCAATGAACTTCTTCACGCGCTCTCGACAGAAATCATCACTGCAAACAGTACATACGCAAACACTGGTAACAGCACGTTCTCAAGAACAGCTCAGCTATACGGCACACTCGGATCAAATAATCTCGTTGTAACAGACTGGATGAAGGGCGGAAACGTCAACGGTTCGTTTGCTAATCTTATGATTAGTACGAATACCGTTTTGAGCAACGTGAATGCCACCGAGATTCGTCTCGAAGTTGCAAATGGTTCTTCAAACTCTTTCGTGTGGCAGTATGGTCTACATGCCGGTTTAACTGGTGCAAATCTTGTTGCCAATACGACGAAGCTTACTGTTCAATCAAATTCAACTACGAATACAACGGCAACTGCATTCTCAGTTATTGCCGCGAATAGCACCAACACTGCTACAATGAATCCAATTAGCTTTAGCACAGGTCTCTTCACGGGTAATACTATTTCAGTATCGGTGGGTAATTCGTCAGGATATTCTGTCTTAGCTAATACTGATACGATAAAGGTTGGAAATAGTACAGTCAATACGATGATTGTATCAAATTCAACGACTTCTTTTATTGATACTGATGGTTTCGTGCGTGTTCTTGGAAACACAGTTCTTTCAAACACGCTGCTCGTTGTTGGAAATACATCTCTGAGTAATACTCTTGCTGTTACCGGCAATACCAATCTTTCAAATACACTCATAGTCACTGGCAACACCACACTTTCAAATACACTACTCGTTGTTGGAAATACATCTCTGAGTAATACTCTTGCTGTCACTGGCAACACCAATCTTTCAAACACTCTTGTTGTGACTGGTAACGTTACTCTTTCAAATACACTACTCGTTGTTGGAAATACTACTTTTTCGAATACATTGGTAGTCACTGGCAATACTACTCTTTCGAACACACTCGGTGTCACTGGAGTAACTACGCTTTCAAATACACTTGTAGTAACTGGAAATTCAACTTTTAGTAATATCGCAACATTTAAAACTGAACACGTCGTTGATGTCTTTGCGAATGGAAATCTTGGAGCCACGATCGGTTCAGATCTTCTTGTATTCCAGTTTCCGAAAGCAGATTATAGCAGCGCGAAGCTTATCATTCAATTAAAGAATACAGGTAATACGCAGATTTCAGAAGTTTTGGTTGCACATGATACTACAGATGCATATCTCACTACTTATGGTACTGTTTCTGCTCCTCCGACAGCAAATGCTGGACTTAGCCTTCTCGGCAACTTCTCAGCAAATGCAGATACTACCAACGTCAGAGTATATGTAAACCAAAAAATAGCAAGCACAGCTGCAAAAGTTGTAGCTCAATTCATTAAGTAAGGTAAAACATGGCAGGCGCAAATAGTAGATTTAAGGTTGATAATGGTCTAGTTGCTTCTGGAAACGCTATCTTTTACGATCGTGTCGATGTACAAGCGAATGCCTTTTTCAATAACGACTTGTTCGTTGTGTCTGGTAACCTTGTTGTGAATGGATCTCTCGTATATGCCAACGTTACCATCGGCCAAGGAGGTATTTTTCTAATTGCTGATCAGCAGCCGCTCGGTAATACAACAAATCGATTCAACGCGTTTTTATATGATACTACCTCGTTTGGCACACTTCGTCCGAATGCAAACGGCGGCGCACTCGGTACAACAACCGAGCGTTTTCAAGTATTTGCAAATAACATTACCGTTACGAATACTGTCAACTTTCCGAGTGGAGCAGCAGTTAACTCGACGCTCTATACTGGTACAGCAAGCAATGCTAACACAGTATACAACATTTCGACGAATGGCATCGTAATTCGAACTGGTACTGGAACGGGTACTACGAGAACTATAACTAGTTCGAACGGCATCAGTATTACAAACGGAGATGGTGTTTCTGGAAACCCAAGTATTGCATTCGTTGCAAACGCTGGTTTAGTTGCAAATGCCGGAGGCGTATGGGTTAACGCGAGTGCAATTACTGTAGGTACACTCCCAACAACTCGTGGTGGTACTGGTGGATCGATTAATAATCTTCTTCCTACGCAGTCGGCTGGTACAACCGGTTATGTTCTTTCTTCTAACGGCGCAGATCAGGTACTTTATTGGGCACAACTTGCTGGTCCACAAGGACCGCAAGGTGCTACGGGTACTCAAGGTGCTCAAGGCGCAACCGGTGCTCAAGGCGCAACTGGACCACAAGGTGCGCAGGGCCTTACTGGAGCTCAAGGTGCAGCTTCAACCGTTGCCGGCCCACAAGGACCACAAGGAATTACTGGGCCTCAAGGCGCGCAGGGTCCTTCGGTGCAAGGCCCACAGGGCCCGCAAGGAATTACTGGCAACCAAGGCCCACAAGGCCCGCAAGGTCTTACTGGGCCTCAAGGTGCAGCTTCATCAGTTCCTGGCCCGCAAGGTCCACAAGGACTTCAAGGCCTTCAAGGAGCGCAAGGCCCACAAGGTCTTACTGGAGCCCAAGGCGCAGCTTCATCAGTTCCTGGCCCGCAAGGTCCACAAGGAACTGCTGGTGTAGGAAGTACTGGAGCTCAAGGCGCAACTGGGCCACAAGGACCGCAAGGACCACAGGGCCCAGGCGCAAACCAAACACTGAATACTTCGAGTGCAGTGAACTTCGCATCGGTCACCGCAAGCGGCAATATGACAGCCGCAGATTTTATCATTGCATCAGACGTGACATTGAAAAATGTGATTGAAAATATACCTAATGCTCTTGACATCATTAGAGGTCTCGATGGAGTTAAATACACGTGGAACGAACTTGGGCAAAAACTCTTAGGATACAGCGCAGATAAAATTGAACTTGGTGTTCTTGCACAACAAATCGAAAAAGATTTACCTGAACTTATCGCAACGAGTCCTAATGGCGATTATAAGATGGTTGCATACTCCAGATTGGTTGCAGTTTTGATTGAAGCTGTGAAAGAATTGAGTATTAAAGTTGAAGCGCTGGAGAATAAATAGTGGCAACAACTATTTCAAATCCTGCGAGTTTTAGTTCAGTTAGAAGTGCTTTCACTGCTGAAGGCTTTGGCTCATCTACGAGCTTCTTTGCATATCGACAGGGCGGAGGAATTGTACCAGCAGTTGCATATTTTAATGCCATCGGCGCGGGCACCGGCGGTGATCCATTACAACTAAGTCAGTTTAGTGGATTTACTGTGCCGTCGCCGGCAACATTTAGTCCTGCCGGTGGTACCAGTCCTGGAGCTCCGGTGCCGCTGAGCTCATTCGCTCAATACAACGCCTCGGTGACTATTACATGTTCACAAAATTGTACATGGACATATTCTGGAGGTGGTAGTTCGGGCTCAGCGGCAACTGTTGCCAGCGGCTCATCTGCGGTTTCGATTACATTTTTTATGGATGATCTCGGAGGTGGACCTCAAAACTCTGGTACATTTTCAGTTACTGGAGTAGCGGATTCGGGTACAACGAGATATTGGACAGTTGATTTGGAAACATTCGGTGATGCTTAATAAATACTAATACTATTTTAAAGAGATAACAAATGGCGCTGAAGGCAAACATCACGATAGATCAAGGCACTTCATTTTCTACGTCGATTGATGTGACCGATGAAGATGGCAACATCATAAATTTGGCCGGCTTCACAGGCGCTGCACAACTGCGCAAGCATTATACTTCGACCGCGCAGACAGCTTTTACAGTTTCTATCACTGCTGCGACAGGTGTTGTTGCGCTTTCCTTATCAGCAAATACCACAAATAGCTTGAATCCTGGTAGATACGTTTATGACTGCGAGTTAACTGACTCTGCCGGAACAGTTTCAAGACTTGTTGAAGGTATAGTCACCGTCACACCAGGAGTTACAAGGTAATGGCAGGCACTTCAAGACTAGTTGCCAAGATCACAAATAATAACGGTAGACTTTCGTCTGCCGCACCTATTACTCTGAAAAATCAAATTCAAGAAATTAGAAGTATTGAAGACATTGCAGACGTTGCAGAAGTCGATGTGTCTGATGGAGCTACGTTAATCTATAATTCTCAAAATGATAAATATGAGGTAAAACAACTACAAATCGGGGACCTCGGCGCTATAGACGGCGGTTCTTTTTAACAAGGAAAAAAGATGGCTAATTTAATTCAGATCAAAAGATCTTTAACGACAGCCTCCGCTCCGTCATTAGCTAATGGTGAATTGGCCTTTACAGCAAACGGTGATCATCTGTTCATCGGTTCCAATGGTGCTTCAATCACCATTGCTGGTAAGTTCAATCCCGGTGTGCTCACTGCTAACCAAGCACTCGTTGCAAACGGTACTTCAGGTATCGACAAAATCATTACGGCGAATGCTGTTGTAACTACACTGACTGCTAACGGTTCGACGGGTACTGAAGGACAAGTACTGGTTTCAAACGGAACAGTCGCTTATTGGGCATCTCCGGCATCGAGCTCATTTACAATTGCCGGCGAAACTGGCACCGACACGTTTAATACTGGAGAAACTCTAACTTTTGCAGCCGCAAACGGTATTAGTACTGCGGTTACAAACGGTACAGTTACATTTAGTGTTGATACTGGTTCGACACTCACAGTCAACTCTGTCGGTATTCATGTGAATACCGCTAACCTTTCGGTTGCCACGTCTCAACTTTCAGGCGACGTTGCTCTTGGATCAGGTACATCGGGCGACTACGTTCAAAGTATCACGGCTGGTAACGGTATTTCTGGAACAACTTCCGGTGAAAGTGCTGTTGCAACAATTGCAGTTGTAGCGAATAATGGTTTATCGACCAACTCTTCTGGTGTGTTCGTAGTTGCTGGCGACGGTCTCGTAGCTAACTCGACTGGCGTTCATGTCGTCGCTGCTAACGGTATTAGTGTAGCAGCAGACACCGTCGGTGTCACGACTGGTTCGACACTCACAGTCAACTCGGCCGGTGTACACGTTAATAGCGCACTCTCGATTACAGATCTTTCTCTCTCTGGTAACTTGACTGTTCTCGGTACACTGACAACAATCGATACTACCAACCTCACAGTCCAAGATTCGCTGATTGAACTTGCAAACGGCAACGCAACCACCGATATTCTCGATATTGGTCTTTATGGTCAATTCGGTTCGAGTGGAGCTAAATTCACAGGTCTTTTCCGCGATGCGACCGATGGTATCTACAAGCTGTTTACTGGATTAACAGTCGAGCCATCAACGACTGTTGATACAGCAAATGCTAGCTATACGACTGCTACATTACAAGCATTCTTGAATTCTGGCGGTTTAGTTTCGAACGCTACTAACCTAGCTCTGACAGCCAACGCAACCGTTAATGTAAGCATTACTGCAAATTCTCTTACACTTTCAACGCCGCTTGCAGTTGCATCTGGTGGTCTTGGTCTATCAACCATTACAACCGGTGCAATTCTTGTAGGTAACGGCACAGGAGCAGCTACTGTTCTTGCTGCTGGTACAGATGGATTTGTTCTGCAATCAAATGGTACATCAGTCATCTATAGCTCACTCGACGGAGGCACGTTCTAACTTATGGAAGCTGAATTTGTAAATGAGTATATCAATCGATTGCTCGCGAGTGTGCATGATCTTACAAGTAAGAACGTAATGCTAGAAACGAGACTGGTCATGGCCGATAAAACCATGACCAGTCTTCAAGCAAAAATTGCTGATCTCGAAAAGCTTGGAAATAAAAACAAAAAAGTTGAAGATAATTCTGTATAAATAGACTATTAAAGGTTTACATAAACCGCTTGATTACTCTATATAGAGGTTGGAATGGCAAATAAGTTTCAATTAAAGCGTACGACAGTCACAGGCCGTACGGCTAACACTACGGACGCGGCAAATACTGCGTTCCTTGATAAGGGCGAATTGGCGATCAACTTAACTGATCGTAAAGTATTTTCGTCTGATGCCGCCAACAACCTTTTCGAAGTCGGTTCGAACCTCACATCTCTCGCAGTCACAACTATTGTAGCCAATGGATCGACCGGATCCAATGGGCTTGTTCTTGCGTCGAATGGAACAGGTGTTTATTGGACGTTGCCAGGCGATGCGCTTGCTGCTACGATGAACACTTACACGTATACTGTGGTAGCAAATACTACGGTGTTCACTGGTCCCGACGATACATCAAATACATTCCTATATACTCCTGGGCTCGAGAGCGTCTTTATTAACGGCTCTCGCCAAGTTTCTGGAGTCGACTATAATACAACGAATACCACAGTCATTACTCTTACGGCCAATGCATTGCCTGGTGACGTTGTTCAAGTAACAACTCTAAATGCTTCGCTTACTCTCGGGGCCCAAGGTGCTCAAGGCGCACAAGGTGTTCAAGGTGCAACTGGAGCCCAAGGAGCCCAAGGTGCGCAGGGTGTATTAGGAGCAAGGACATACACAGTCACAAATGTTGGATTTGGCGCTTATCAGATTGACGGTTCTAACAACCCAACATTAAATTTACTACGTGGATTTACTTATCAATTTAGTGTAAGTGCCTCTGGTCATCCATTTTGGATTCAAACTGTTTCCGGAGCGTATAGTTCTGGGAATGTATATTCGTCAGGCATTACAAATAACGGAGCCCAAGTCGGAACAATAACATTCGCTGTTCCTTACAATGCACCGAATACTCTTTATTATGTTTGCCAATATCATTCTGGAATGGCTGGAATAATCAACATCAGTGATGTTGGACCACAGGGCGCTCAAGGTGCTCAAGGCACTACCGGTGCTCAAGGCGCTACTGGTGCTCAAGGTACACAAGGAGCAACTGGAGATACTGGTGCCCAAGGCGCTCAAGGTGTACAAGGCACTACTGGTGCTCAAGGTGTACAGGGAGCACAAGGTGCTCAGGGTAATGATGGCAACTTTGGCGGTGCTACGTTCGATTACACGTTTGATACAAGTACAAGCGCATCTGATCCTGGTACGGGTAAGATAAGATTTAATAATGCCAACGTTACTTTAGCAAGCGCGATGTATATTGATGCATCAAATGATGCAGCTACTAATATTGAATCATTCTTAAACACTATCGACGATTCTACAAGCACAATTAAAGGCCACTTTAGAATCTCTAATCGGCTTGATGCTTCTGACTTTGCATTGTTTACAATTTCAACATTGACAAATAATACTGGTTGGTTCACAGTTAACTGTTCTTATGTAAGTGGTTCTGCATCATCGTTTACAAACCTTGAAGACATTATTATTACGTTTGCAAGAACAGGTGATATCGGTGACACGGGTGCTCAAGGAGCTCAAGGCCCGCAGGGCGAAACTGGCCCGCAGGGTGCGACTGGTCCACAGGGGGCTCAAGGTGCACAAGGAGCCGAAGGTGCAGCTTCATCAGTTGCTGGACCACAAGGCGCAACTGGCCCGCAAGGTGCCCAAGGTGCTCAAGGCGACATAGGAGCGCAAGGAGCCCAAGGATCACAGGGTGCGACTGGTTCACAAGGTGCACAAGGAGCTCAAGGTGCCGAAGGTGCAGCTTCATCAGTTGCTGGACCACAAGGTTCTACTGGAGCTCAAGGCGCCCAAGGTGCTCAAGGTGCCCAAGGGGATACAGGGGCCCAAGGTGCCCAAGGCGCAATTGGCGCGCAGGGTGTAGCTTCAAATTCTGCTACGATGAACACCTATACTTTTACTGTGACATCAAATACTACAGTATTTACTGGATTAGACGACGCGTCAAATACATTCATATATACTCCTAGTCTTGAAAGTGTCTTCATCAATGGCTCTCGTCAAGTTGCAGGAATTGATTATAATACTAAAAATACCACCGTTCTAACGCTCACAGCGAATGCATTAGCCGGTGATATTGTTCAAGTTACAACTT
>SXGQ01641267.1_pt1 | contig 12357 bp, 17 predicted proteins | sample 3178371 | NCBI WGS metagenome assembly SXGQ01 (sample SAMN11356859, study PRJNA531348) | freshwater metagenome | isolation source: freshwater sample F1-20 | place: China: Fuxian Lake, Yuxi | collected 2017-12-25 | reverse complement strand
CTGACGGAAGCCGCGGCATGAGCGAGACCTGGACCTTCGTCTGTGCCACGGGCGAGCTGCTGCCCGGCGAAATGAAAACCGTCTTCGACGAGGTCACGGGTACGCCGATCCTCGTCTTCAACCACGACGGCACGCCGCGCAAGCGGTGGCAGGCCCCCGAGGTTCTCAAGGGCGTGCCGCACGGTGAGACGCGCCAGCGGGAGACCGACCTGCTCATGCTCAAGGCCTTGCACGAGGGCTGCGAGACGCTCGTCGAGCTGGTCGCCCACACGGGCTGCGTCAAGGTCACGGTCGTCCGCTCCCTCGAGCGGCTCGTCGGAGCGGGACGGGTCGTGCAGTCCAAGGCCGCACCGACCGGGAAGCGCGGCCGGCCGGCGTTCGTCTACCGACCGACGACCGAGGCCCCGGTCGAAGTGTCGACCCAAGACGCCGGGGTCGCGGGCTAGGTGGGGCAGAGGGGACGAAAGGCTCAGGCCACGAACCGCAAGCGCGGCGGGTCGACTGGCCTCGCCGCCGCGACCTTCCCCCGCTCAGTGGCGTGGCGCGTCGACCAGGACTACGCGGACCGTCTGACTCCCGTCGAGCGGGAGTGGCTCGCAGAGTTCAACGACGCCTTCTACGGGGCGGACTTCCGGGGCGTCACCGAGGACCGGTGGTCGACAGACGTGCGGCGGGAAGTGTACCGTGCGAAGAACGCAGCGAACCGGGACCTCATGACCTGTGACATTCCCGCCCATGGACTGGACGTTCCCGAGGACACGGTCGAGTTCGACGAGCTGCGGCTCGAGGACGACGGGCCGCTCGACGACCCGAGGTACAAGACCGCCCGCGAGGCGTATCGGAACGACCCGTCACCCGCCAACCGGGTGCGGCTCAACCAAGCACGGAGGCGATGATGGCGAGACCCAAGAAGATGGATGCCCCTATTGCGGCCGTAAACGGCCCTAGCACGCACGAAGACGGTCCGGTGGTACCCACGATAGGGTGGTTGTCCCTCGTGAAAGCCAAGGGCGGTTACGCGGTCCTGAAGGCCACGACTGCCGGCCGCGAGATCCAGAACGTCGAGGTGCTCCACGGTCCGCTCCCGAGGGCGGCGGCTTCGGCGGCACTCCGGACGGAGATGGCCCGGGCGTTCCTCTTGGGTAAGGGGCCGACATGAGCGAAGTGAATGTCGGCCGAGGGGCCTCAGTCCCTAGAAGCGAATCCCCCTTTCCCCTCCCTCCGACTTCCGTCATCGAGGTCTTGGCTTTCGGTCTCGGTGTCCGGCTCGTCGTCGACCCTTCCCTTCCGGTCGCCGTCGGCCTCGTCGCGCTCGCGGGCGCGTGGGCTCTCGAGAAAATTTTCGTCTCCCACGCGCGCGTATACCGAAATTCCTCTATAGAGGCGCGTGAAGCCGCTGAAAAAGCCGCCGAATCGGCCTCGAGGGCGGAGGCGGCGGTCGTGGCACTGGAGGGGCGGTTGACGCGGCTCGAGACTCGAGAGGGGTGGCGGACCGACGGCCAGGGGCGGCGGTAGGGGTTGCAAGCGGCCGTCGTAGGACGTCAACGCACGCCTCGTGGCGTCTACGGCCGTTTACACGCACCGGAGAACGGCCGAACCCCCGCGGCCTGGATAGGCTCACGGGGGCTCGGTGCGTTCGGGGGTTGTGTTCGGGCTTCTACTTCCGGCCGCGGTCCGCGGCGACGCTTTCGAGCCCGCGCGACAGTAGCTCCCGGAGAAGAGCGCCTTGCGACGGTAGTTCGTGCGGCCGTTCGGCGCGCCTTTGCACTAGCAGTGATTCCACGGCGCGGGCTAGTTCCTCGGGCACTCGCACGGCTAGGGTTCGGTGCGAGGGCACGTTAGACTCCGGCCGACCGTTCGGCACACGCGGCCTGGATAGCGGCGCGCGCCTTTTTCGTGGCGCTACCGTGGGCCTCGAACGCAATGCCCGCATTGCGTCTATGCAGCGCGTCCGCATTCATGCAAAGCCCGCAGTCAACGCACGAGACGTCGCGAGTCTGTGACGGACACGGAATCCATGTCACTCCGTCGCGTTCGAAAGCCTTTTCGCCGTCGAATCGGTCAACCACGACGGCCGGGGCATATCCGCGGGCAAGAGCCGCGCGGCCGTCGGCCGTCGTCTCGATTGACGCGAGCACGGACACCCCTGCCCACGACTCACGTTCCACGCGGCGCCAAGCGTGGGTGTACGTGTAGGCGGGGGCTTCGACGCGTTCGGAGAACCGGCGCGCGGCCGCGGACACAATCTCGGCGGCTTCGTCCGTGGGGCAGTCGCCACCGACGTGAATCCGGAGGGGCCTGTTTTTAACGCGGCCGCTTGTCAGCAGACCGTCAATCGCACGGGCTTCCGCCGTGGCAATTCGGACAATCGACGCTTTTTGCTCTTTCGCCGCGTCATTCAAGCGCGCATCGATCGGCCGCGTGTAATAGCCCGTCCAGTGGTAGCAGCCGTTCTCTTTCAGGGGACAGTCAACGCACGTCCGGTCCGTGGGCGCGTATGTGGCCGCAATGGCACCTGTTTTCTGGTTGCCGGACTTCGGGGTGGCAATGGCAAGCGCGTCACTGACAAGCTTTTTGAGCACGGGAAGGCGCATCTAAGCCCCCTTTCCGACGGCGAATCGGCCGGCGCGGAAGGCGAAATAGGTCAAATCCGACGAAAGCGCGGTAACGATATCGGCGGGCACGGCCGCGGGGTCGATATCGACAATCTTCGATTCGACGGAGAGAGTGCCCCACCCGGACGTCCATGTGCGAGTCTCGAATCGACCAAGGGCCACGGACGCCGTGTCGCGCTTGATTCGGACCGTATCGTCCGAAAAGAGGGACACGTTCCAGTCGACTCCGGCCACGGTCCGCGTGCATCCGGCGACGAAAGCGGGCGGGTTGACGGGCACGGCCGCGGGCACGGGAGTCGCGACAAACGGGCACGGTTCGGGGGCCTTGCGCGTATAGGCGGGGGCAATGGACGACTTGCGGGGCTTTCGCGCGGGGCTCTTTTCGACGGTCAACTTCGGCATGGTCGGTTCTCCGCGGCCGGCGGCCGCTTAGGTGGTCCGCGGCCACCATGGCCACGGACGGGCTTGTCAACGGGCGCTTGACGCCCGGACCATCGGGGCCTTTCGGCCCCTAGGTTTCGCCCTGGGGGTGCTAGACGTCTCGAATCAGGTCGGCCGTGTCCGCGGCCGATATTCCGGCCTGCAAAAGCGCGAGGATGATAGAAGCGGGGCCCGTGCCCGGAAGGTAAGCGGCCACGGTCCGCGCCGTGGCCACGTCCGAGAGACACCGGGCAACGGCCGCGGGCGGAAGGGAAAGAGCGCGCGCCACGGACTGATAGAATTCGGGGGTGGCCACGGTTAGTTCCTCCGGAAGGGGGTGTGGACGCGGGCCTTTCGCGCGGCCGCGTCAATTCGGTAAACCGTGGCGAACCCGACCACGGCGAAAGAGACAAGGCAAAGGCAGTCAATGAGGCCGGACATTACCGCACCTCCGTGAAAGCGGCCCACGTCCATGATTCCCACACACGGCCGCACGTCTCTCGCACGTCGTCACGGTCGCACGGGTCGACGTGCGCGCCCTCCGAGTCTGTGACGTGGCAACGACTCCGGCCGGACGTGCGCGCGTCCCACGTCACGGATAGCAGCGCGTCCGGGTACCGTGCGCGCAGAGCTTCGTCGGTCTGGATTGCGAGACGGCGGAGAGACGCGCCTACGTCGTACAGGTGCGCGTCGTCGATACCGTCGAAAAGGTCGGCGTCCAGGTGAATCGAGATAGCGTGTGGTTCGGCCATGTTACACCCCCACCGTGACGGCGACGACGTGAGCGTGCTCACCGGCCGCGAGTTCGCCGGACGTGAGCACGAACGGTCCGCGCGGGTTCATGCGCGACGAGACGTGAGCGGCGGCCGCGGCGGCATGATTCTCGCCCGCGGACAGTTCGTACTGGTACGGCATCACGGTCCGGCCGGCGTAAGACGTGGCGATGATACGCGCCCCGCGGGTGTCGGTCGGGCCCTTGTACTGTGTGCGGATGGCTTGCATGGTTCCTCCTCTTTCATGCCCGCGGTCCGCGGGCGGTTCCCGTCCGGCCCTGCGCCGGAAGGGGTGCGTGGGACCCCGCGCGCGGGTCCCGGTGGTTGACTAAACAAGTCCGTGCTTCGCGAGTGCGTTCCTGTTGAAGCGGGCGGTACGCGCGGCGTCCGTGGCCCGCACGTCACCCGCGTTCCATCGGCCGGAACGAACCGCGGCCGCGTCCATCGGAACGTAGCCGTCAAGGTCCGTGTTGACGTCGTGCGGGAGGATGCCGTACTGGCGAAGGTCATCGGAGTGCCAGACGTTTCGGGCGGCGGTGGTGGTCATCGGTCCCTCGGTTGCCGCTCCCTTGCGGCGTGGTGACTGTGTACCGTGCTCTTCGGCACAGTGGCAAGAAATATTTATGGGTCCGATGCACTTTTTTCTAGTGTGGCGTTTTGCCACACCGATCGTTGACTCTTGTGGCGTTTTGCCACACAATTTCGGATATGCATCGTCCGGCCCCCCAGTGGTTTTCCCGTTCCACCACCACCACCGGCCCCGTCAAAGGGATCGCTCAATTGGTGCGTGAGGCCACGGACGGCGGCCGCCTGCTAGTCGAAACCCTGGTGGCAATTGCCACCGGCCCTGACAGCTCGGACCGCGACAAGGTAAGCGCCAGCTCGATTCTGCTAGACCGCGGGTTCGGCCGCGCGGTCGAAACGACTCTTTCCCTCCAGGTCGACGCCGGACAATCGGACGCACTGTCCGCCCTTGCGGACGCCGAACTTGAACGCCTTGCGGCCACCCTTGCCCCGTCCGCGGTCCGGCCCGTCGTGGTTCTCCCCGCACAAACCCTTAGCCCCACGGTCGAAACACTCCCGGACGCGCCCCCGGAGGCCCTCGAGGCCCCCCTCCGCCCCCGTCCTACTGTCACAGAGCCGGACGCCCCCGTGACGACGGAGCCCGTTGCCCCCCTCCCGGCCCCCGTTCCCGCACGGCGAAGGCGTATCGTCGCCCCTCGGCCACCGGCCGCGGCCGCGGCACCGGAGCCCGAACGGCCGGAGCTGCTAGACCGGAGTGACGTGGACTAGGCCAGGCGGAGGGGGGGGCACCACCCCTCTCCCTCTCCCCGCGCTAGCACAAGGCCCCACTGAAATTTTCCCCCACAAACCAAGTGTACTTTATTCTTGACCCTCTGCCGTCCGAGGCACTACACGCCACCGCGTGACCACGACGCCTCGCCACGTCCGCGACCGGAAAAAACTCATCGCCTATCTCGACCGGGAGTTCGGCGTGACCGTGGTCGAGGTCGAGGCGCACATCGCGTGGCGTCACCTGCTGACCGAGAAGCCGCCGTCGTGGAGCGAGGCTCCGTTCACGAACGGGCTGGGCGTGGTGTGGGACGAGTTCAAGATCATCGCCACGACCGAGACCCCGTGGCCGCACCTCCTGCACGAGGCCGGACACTTGGTGGCGACGACCGAGCGGCCGGACGCGGCGAAGGAGATCACGTTTCTCGGCTGGGAGATGGCGGTGGTCGAGCACCTCGGTCTGTCGATGAAGGAGTTCCAGCGGAACAACGTGGAGTACGGTGTGACCTTCGGTCCGTACAACGAGCTGGGTGCCATCAAGTTCGGAAGCAAGGACTGGTGGAAGTTCGTGGGCGAGTGCCAGGCCGTTTCTCGGGATGCCGACCTCTTCCGGCGGTTCGACACGGTTCCGGCCGCATTGCGGCGGAACGTGCTACGGTGAAGTCATGCCGGGCATGAGTCCTGACACGCTCGCTGAGTTCTTGAAGGTGCTGACGATTCTGTGCGCTTACGCCATGCTTGTCTTCGTGTCCCATGAGGAGGACGACGATTGACCCAGTTCTCTCCCGAAGACATCCAACGCGAACTGGCGAAGCGTGCCGCGACCGCTCTCTGGACCCGCGGGAACCTGACATACAAGCTGGACGAGACCCAGCGTCGCATCAAGACCGCGCTCTCGAGCACCAAGGAACGCAAGTTCTTCCTGCTCTGCTCGCGGCGTCTGGGCAAGAGCTTCACGCTCGTGCTCGAGGCGTTCGAGACCGCGCTCAAGAAGCCGCTCTCCCGCATCCTCTACCTCGCGCCGACGGGTAAGGACGCTGCCGACATCGTCACCGACATCGTGGACGGACACCTCTTGCCGGACTGTCCCGCGGCGCTGAGGCCCGACTACGATCGGCAGCAGAAGGTCTACTCGTTCAAGAACGGATCGACGATACGGTTCAAGGGCGTGAACGGCGAGCACGCCGAGAACCTTCGTGGTGGCGCGGCGGACTTGGTCATCCTCGACGAGTGCGGAACGATGGATGACCTCGCCTACGTCGTGTCGAGCGTCGTCATGCCCATGACGCTGACCACGGGCGGGCGGGTCCTGCTCGCGACGACGCCTTCCCGCAGCCCGGGACACGACTCGGTCGCCATCTACGAGGACTTGGCGGGCCGAAACGCCACGGTGAAGTTCACTCTGCTTGACAATCCCCGCGTGGCACCGGAGGTCAAAGCCGAGTTCCTGCGCGAGGCCGGTGAGCCGGACGCGTTGCTTGATGGAATCGTCGCGGGAACGGTTGCACCGACCACCACGACCGCACTTAGAGAGTATTTTTGTGAGTTCGTGACCGACGCTGCTAGCGCGGTTTTGCCCGAATTTACGTCGGACGCCCAGTCACAGATAGTGAAATCCGCACAACGGCCCCCGTTCTTTGACGCCTACGTCGCCATGGACCCCGGATTTCAGGACCGGACGGCAATTCTCTACGGGTACTGGGACTTTCGACGCGCTCGGCTGGTCATCGAGGACGAATCGCTCATGCATCGACCGAGCACGAGCGATATCGCCTCCGAAATCGCACGAAAAGAGCGGAATTTGTGGTCGAATCAGGAGCCCTACGCCCGCGTGAGCGACGTCGACCCGCGCCTCATCGCGGATCTGTGGCAGCTTCACCGCATCCAGTTCCGCGCGAGCGAGAAGCAGGACTCGCTCGGGGCGATCAACCTCGTTCGGAACATGATTCAGTCAAGGGAACTAGAAATCGACCCCCGGTGCGTGCATCTCATCCGGCAGATGCGCAACGCCATCTGGAACAACAAGGCGACGGACTTCGCGCGGGCCGGTTCCAAGACGCCGGATGGCCACTTCGACCTCGTGGCCGCGCTCAAGTACCTCTGTCGGGGCGTGAACCGGCATCACAACCCTTATCCCGAGGGCTACGGGTCGACCATCACGCAGAACACGTGGCAGTCGCCCCGTCAAACCACGTCCAAAGTCGGTCTCGGGCTCATGGCGGACACGCCTTTCTCCCGTCGCCTCGCCCGGGCGCGTCGAGCACGAGGCCCTTCTTCGCGGTTCTAGCCAAAAACCAGTACCGTGAGCCGTTCTCCCGTGCTACGAGGCCACTATGCCGGAAAATCTGTACGACAACGACCGCCGCTACTTCGCCATCGAACCCGCTGAAGAGCTGGGACCGAAGCTGGTCGAGAAGGTGCAGCAGTATCGCTTTGACACCGCGGTTCAGGCGGTCGACGGGCGCATCGCCCATGCGTGGCGGTACTACTACGGCTACGACCCGATGGGATTCCACGCCACGGGGCACGTCGCGCGTGGCGGGCTTCAGGGGGAGCTGGCCGAGATCCGCATCAATCACTCGCGGTCCCTCGTGCAAACCTTGCTGAACCTCATCGTGGCCCCGCAGTTCGTCTGGAATCCTCGGGCGAGCACCATGGACTACGACGCGGTGCGTCAGGTCGAGGCGGCACGGGCTATCTTGGAGCACTACTGGCACAACCGGCAGTTCTCGACCTTCGCGACCAAGGCCGTCGAGTCGGCCATCGCGTTGTCCGAGGGCTTCATCCACGAGGAGTGGGACCCGAGCCTCGGCGAGGAGTACTCGGTCGACCCCGAGAACCCGGGCAACGTCATCAAGACCGGAGACATCCGGTTCCAGAACGTGGCTCCGTGGGACGTCATCCGCGACCCGAACAAGCCGGACTTCAACGAGTGTGATTGGCTCATCGTCCGCCTGTTCAAGAACAAGTGGGACTTGGCCGTGCAGTACCCGGGCAAGGCCAAGGAGATCCACGAGGTCCCGCCCGAGATTCCGGTGCGAGGCGACGCGGGCTACGCGCTCAAGGTCGCGACCGACGACGTGCCGCTGTACTACTTCTACCACCGGCCGAGCGCCTCGCTCCCGCTCGGGCGGATGGTGAAGTTCGTGTCGTCGGGCGACGTGCTCGAGGACACCATCCTCCCCTACGGCAGCATCCCGCTTCAAAGGATCACCTGCGCGGAGCTTCAGGGCACTCCTTACGGCTACACGCCGTACTTCGAGATCCTCGGGATTCAGGAGGTGATGGACAGCATCAACAGCTCCATCACGACCAACATCACGACCTTCGGCACGCAGTCGCTCGCGGTCGAAGAGGGCTCGCCCGTGCAGCCGGACGACCTCGGCGGCGGGATGCGGATCATCTACTACCGCCCCGGGTCGCAGCCCCCGCAGCCGCTCCAGCTCACGAAGTCGCCTCCCGAGGCGTACAAGTACTTGGAGGAGTTGAAGGTCCATGAGGAACTGCTCATGGGCCTCAACAACGTGGTTCGCGGGCAGATGCAGACCGGAAAAGAGTCCGGTGCCGCTCTCGCCCTGCTCCAGAGTCAGGCCATCCAGCAGGCCTCGGTTCTTCAGCGCAACTACCTGAACGCGCTCGTGAACGCGGGCACGTCCATCCTCCGCATCATCCGGTCGCGAGCGGCGCTGCCGCTCAAGATCGGTCTGATGGGCAAGTCGAGGATGGACCTCATCCGCGAGACCGAGATCACGAAGGATTCAATTCAGTCGGTTGACCAGGTCGTCGTCGAACTCGGCAACCCGGTGTCGCAGACCGCCGCCGGCCGGTTCGAGTTGGCGATGCAGCTCGTGCAGATGTCGGTCATCAAGACGCCGCAGGAGGTGCTCGAGGTCCTTGAGACCGGACGCCTAGAGCCGCTCGTCAAGGGCACGCAGGAGGAACTGGTCAACATCCTGAAGGAGAATCAGGACATGGTCCGCGGAGAGACGCCCGTGGTCCTGCTCTCGGACGACCACCCGCTCCACGGCAAGGAGCACACCGCTGCCGTGGCCTCGCCCGCCGCCCGTCGCGACCCGAAGGTCCTGCGGGCGTACCGCGAGCATATGCACGAGCACTACTCGCTGTTCTACGGGGTTCCTCCGGAGATGGTCGAAATGGACCCGCTCTACCGGCAGCGGTTTTTGATGCTGTGCGGTCGTCCGGTGCCACCGGAGCCGATGGGACCGCCGCCAATGCCGGGTGGTCCGGTCCCGCCGACCGGTGGCCCTGATGCCGGTCTCCCTCCCGAGCCGACGATGGCCGCAACGGGACCGCAGCTCGGAGCGGAGTTGCCGTCGATGCCGACGAACCCCGCGACGGGTCAGGAATGGAACCCTAACACTGGCGGCGGGGTAGTCCCGCCCCGTTAACCGGCGCGTAGCGCCACGGGAGAGCAAGACGCATGGACAACCAGACCGGAACGACCGAATCCACCCCCACGGGCGATGCGGCGACCGAAAGCGGCGAGGGCCAGAGCCTCGTTTCTTCGGGCGCCGAGTCGTCCGGCGGAAAGTCCTCGGGCTTCGACGCGGCTGCGGCCGAGGCCACCATCAAGCCGACCCTCGGGTCGCCGAAGGCCGCGCCCAAGGCCGAGCCCGCGGCCCCGAAAGCACCAACCGCCGCTGAAAAGCGCCGGTACGCTCTCAAGGTCGACGGGCAGGAAATCGAGGAGGAACTGAGCGACGACGAGATTCGCGTGCGGCTTCAGAAGGCCCACGCGGTCGACAAGCGGTTCGCCGAGGTCGCCAACCAGCGCAAGCAGATCGAGGCGGCGCTGGCGCAGCTCAAGACCGACCCGGCGAAGGCGCTGAAGGAGATCGCCGGTCTCGACCTCGACGAGTGGGCTGAGAAGCGCATCCTTGAGCGGTATCAGGAGGCGATGCTTCCCGAGGCTGAGCGCGAGAAGGCGGAGATGCAGCGCAAGCTGGCCGAGTACGAGCGCCAGTTTGAAGAGCAGAAGACTGCCGCCGAGAGGCAGAAAGCGGAAGCCTACGAGCAGCAGGTCTTCGAGCAGACCGAGCAGGAGTTCATCTCGGCGGTCGAGCAGCTCGGGTACGACAAGGGCTTCTCGAGGACGGTGCTCGTGCCGATGATGGCCGAGATCGCCGAGGCCGCGCTCGACTACGGGGTCGAACTCACGCCCTCGCAGATGGCGACCGAGGCCAACAAGCGGCTGGAGACCATCCACCGTCGGCAGGTGCAGGGGCTGAAGGGCGAGGCGCTCCTGAAGTACCTGGGCGACGACGTCGTGACCGAGGCCATCCGCGCCAAGCTGGCGGCGACGAAGGGTGCCGCTCCGCAGGCCGCCCCGCCCCCGCCCCCGGCCCGCAAGCCCTCGACGCAGGAGCCCCGCAAGCCAATGACGCCGGCCGAGTGGCGGATGAAGCACTTGTACGGGATGGAGTAGTGTGATTGGCTAGAAATCGCGTACTGTCGAGCAGTTAGTACGCAGTCGCCGAACAGGCGCTCGGGGTCGGTAGGGTCAAACCTATCGGCCCCGATTTTCTTTTTGGGTCGAAAACAAGAAAGGCGAAAGGTGTAGGACGCGAAAGCCATCCGACCACCCTTCCATAGGTTCTCGGGTCGACCGCACATGGACGCCTTCGGGCCATCCCGCGGGGGACGAAGAGAGACCGACGCAAGACCGTAAGACCGTCCGTCAACCCCTTCTCGCAACAACAACCTCCGTCCCGCAGAGCGGGACCACGAAAGGCAAGGAAACCATGGCCGCTTATTCCGGTGCAGATACCGTCTCTACCCTCAACGGTCTCTTCAAGACGCAGTACGCCCCCGACCTGAACGACCTGATCCCGCAGCACGCCATTCTGATGCAGAAGCTCAAGTACGTCCCGGCGGACAAGCAGAACGGCGCGTTTTACGCTGTTCCGTGCATTCTCCGCAGCAACCAGGGCGTTTCGTACCTGGGTGAATCCGGCGGCGTGAGCGAGCTGTCGAGCGCCATCAACGCCGTGATGAAGGAGGCGCAGGTCAAGGGCTCGGAGCTGAACATCCGTGGTCAGCTCTCCTACAAGGCGCTCTCGCAGGCCGCCACGGCCGGCGCTCGCGCGTTCAAGAAGGCGTCGAGCTGGCTCGTCGAGGACATGGCGAACGTCTCGTTCACCCGCCTTGAGCTGGCGACCCTGCACGGGCAGGAGGGCCTCGGCGTCGTTCAGAATGACCCGTCCGGTTCGTCGCCGGTCAGCGTCATCGTGACCGACGAGTCGTGGGCCACCGGCATCTGGGTCGTCCTTGAGGGCGCGCTGTTCGAGTTCTGGGACGGCGACACCAGCCGCAACGTGGTCGGTCAGCTCACGAAGGTGACGTCGGCCACCCGCACGCTGGAGTTCACCTACTTCTCGGGCGCGGGCGCTCTGTCCAACATCGCGGCCGGCGACAAGATCTTCTTCAAGGGCGCGAAGGACGGCGCGGCGTACAACGAGATGGCCGGTCTCTTCAAGCAGTACTCGACGACCTCGGGAACGCTGTTCGCCATCCCGAACCGTCAGGACTACTCGCTGCTCCAGGGCAACGTGGCCTCGGGCATCGGCGAGATCTCCTCGGCCAAGGTCGTTGAGGCGGCTTCGCTGGCCGTCGACAAGGGCCTGATGACCGACGCGCTCATCCTCGTCGGCACCAAGACCTTCGCGGACCTGAACGCCGAGAACATGGGCCTTCGCATGTTCGACTCCTCGTACTCGCCCGCCAAGGCCGAGAACGGGTCGAAGGAGCTGTCCTACGACCACATCAACGGCAAGCTCACGGTCGTGTGCCACCCGTTCGTCAAGAACGGTCAGGCGCTCATCATGGACCCGAACGACGCGCTCTTCGTCGGTTCCAGCAAGCCGACCTTTGAGATCCCGGGCATGCCGGACAAGTTCTTCCGCCTCGTCGAGAACTACAACGCGGTCGAGCTCCAGAACTACGCCGACCTCGCCGTGTTCGCGAACAAGCCGGGTCAGGGCGTCGTCCTGACGGGCATCACGCACTAGTCCGAACAGGTCGAAGGAACGGCCCGTCTCCCGAAAGGGAGGCGGGCTTTTCCTTTTGCACGCGACCATAAACAAGACCGACGAGGAGTCTACCCATGGCCCGCTACGTCCTTCCGAACGACCCGGCCCTGTCCGCTGCCAGCGTGACGCCGAGCGATTCCGCCGACCTGCCCAACTACTCGCGGATGCTGTACGTCGGCGTCGGCGGGTCGGGAAAGGACGTTCACG
>SXGQ01082722.1_pt1 | contig 12361 bp, 13 predicted proteins | sample 3178371 | NCBI WGS metagenome assembly SXGQ01 (sample SAMN11356859, study PRJNA531348) | freshwater metagenome | isolation source: freshwater sample F1-20 | place: China: Fuxian Lake, Yuxi | collected 2017-12-25 | reverse complement strand
GAAGACGCCACCATCGCGGACATCGCCGTCGGCCTCAACGCCGGCCAGATCAAGACCGGCTCCCTCTGCCGCTCTGACCGCGTGGCTAAATACAACCAGCTCCTGCGCATCGAGGACGAGCTCGGTGCCAAGGCCATCTACGCCGGCAGCACTTGCACCTGGGGCCAGTAATCCTTGGTCGCCGGCAAAGCGAAGGGCCGCCGGAGGGCCGGCCCTTTTTATTGTCCGGCTGAGCGGCGATTACCTCGATTCCAGGCCGACCGAGTTCACCGCGACGACCTCGTACTTCGAGCCGGGCTTCGCGCCCTGGTCGACGAACCGCATCGCCGCCAGCGGCTGCGTCGGGGTGTCGCCATAGGTCACACCTTGGAAGAGCGGACGACCGAACGGGTTCGCGAGTTTCTCCGGCACGCGGCCGATCACCTGGCCGTCCTTCTTGATGAGGAACTGGCGGAGACCGCTCTCGAAGTCGGCGTGCGCATCCCAAGTCACTTCGACGCCTTCGGGGAGGGCCTTGGTCGCGACGTGGAACGGCGCGGGCGGCGGCGTGGAGTCGTTCGTGGCGCCGGTCTTCACGTATTCGGTCCAGGCCTTGGCGAAGGCGGCGTCAGGCAGCCAGCAGGACTCAGCCTTGTCGCCGGCGTAGGCGCCCGCGGGCTTGGCTTCGTCGCCCAGCAGCGGGGCGAGCCAGCCCTTCGACTGGTCGATCTTGCGGAGGGCGTTGCCCGACTCCGGCAGGCGCAGCGCGAGGCAGGCGTCGAAGAACGCGATCGAAGCGTAACGCTGGTCGCCCGTCTGGTGGGAGGTCAGCGGATCGGGCGCGAAGGCGATCGGAGCCCCCTTGCGGCGGTATTCCTTGAACATGGCGACCGCCCCGGTCCACGCGCCGTTGAAACGCTTGTCTCCGTTCTCCTTCACGCCCGGGTTGGCGACCATGGGAATCCCGTAGGCTTCGGGCGGGAGGACGACTGGCGGACCATAACGTCCCGGCTTTCCGTCCGCCTCGTTCTGCCAGTAAGCGTAGGCCGTGCCGGAACGGAACCAGATGGCGATGATACGCTCCGGATGTTCCGCCTGCAGGATGCTGGCCCAGGAGCCGCCGCCGCTGTGTCCCCAGAGGCACCAGGGGGCCTCCGCCAGCTCCGGATGGCCGCTGGCCTGCCCGAGGTCCTTGAGGGCCTTCAGGAAGGCCTTTCCTGAGCCTTTGCGCGGGTCCGACCACAGCCGGCAATCCGCCTTCTCCGGCTGGTGGATCACCGGGCCGAGCAGCGCGCAATCCCACTTGCGGGCGAGCGCCTGCCAGTGGAGGTCGTCGGCTGCGGTCACCGCCCCTTTGTTGGAGCCTTCGCCACAACCGTGCTGATGCACGATGACCCCGCGCACGCGCTTCAAGCCTTCCGGTATCCAGAGATTGTAGGTGGCGGCTAAGGCCAGTTCGCCGGGGCTTTCCGACGCCGGGTAGGTGACGGTGTGCTTGGTGCCGTCGGCCAGGACGGCTAAAGGCAGGAGGAGCAGGGCGAGGAGCGGTCGCATGGGGTTGTGACATCGACAGCCAGAAACCGCTTTGGTTCAAGCCAGCGTTGGCTGGACGGCCGGGTGGTTGCGATTAGGGTCGGCCTATGTCCGACGCCAGACCCTTGGCCGAGCAGCTGACCGAATGCGAGCAGTGGTGCGCCGCCCGCTCGGACAAGGAATACGTGCCCGTCGCCGAGAAGGGTCTGCGGATCCTCCCTTCGCATCACGCCGAGCTGGCCAAGGCGCTCCCGGGGCAAGAGCCTCGGGTCGACGGGTGGTTGCTGCGTTCGGACGTCATCGGGACCTGGAATTGGATCCTGCTCGGGGGCTTCATGCTGGGGGGTGTGGCGATGTGTTACGTCATGACCTTCGATCTGTTCGCCCGCACGGACCACCCGTTCCTTTACGCCGGTGTCATCTTCCTGCTACCCTCCGCCGCGGTGGTCTACTTCCCTCTGCGGATGATCATGCGGAGACATGAGCTGGTCTTCGGCGACGACGTCTTGGTGGTCCGACGCCTTGTCTTCGGCCGCATTAACAAGGAGTGGCGGCTGCCGATCGCCGACGAAGTCCGCGTGGGGCTCGCCTACCGGGGCGCCCACCTGAGCGGGAAGCATGGCGGCGCCTATGCGCAGTTGTCCGTGGTCGTGGGGTCGGGCGAAGCCGAGATCGTGCTAGGCGATGACCTGGACCACGACAAGCGCGCCCGCCTGGCCATCCTCATCGATCATTATTTCAACGGAGTTGCCTGAGCCGGCCCCGCCGATAATCCATTTCCATGGGACTGATCAGAGACTTCGGGGCCAAGCTCACCCGCATGAAGCAAGAGGTGGAAGCGCGGCAGGCGGCGATGGCCCTCGGCCGCGAGGCCAAGGTCCTCTCCGACGAAGAGGTGGCCCGAGGCCATCCGAAGGTCTCGGCGGAGCCGGGCTTCCAGGGCGTGACCTACGGCGTGCGGCTCGGGACCTGGTTCGGCTGGTGCTGGCTGATCTTCACCTGCGTGCATTGCGCGGCGCTCTTCTACGGACTGTCCCAAGGTCCTTTGAAGATGAACGGCCGGACGGTCGAAGGGGCCGCCTGGTGGCACTTCGTCCTGCTGGCGCTCTTCTATGTGCCGTTCTTCCTGGTGGGCTTCGGTCTCACCATCGCCCGCTATCGGCTCACGCTGACCGACGACCTCGTGGCGTTCCGTTTCCGGATCCTTCCTTATGTCGGCTGGACGTCGACCTTGCCGGCCGGCGAAGCGGTCAAGGTCTCCTTGGCCTACCGCGGTGCGAGCCGGAACAAGAAGCCCGTGGATTCGGTCGTCGTCGCCTCGCAGGGCAAAGAAATCCATTTCGGGGCTTTCCTTGAGCCGGACGTCAAGGAGCACCTCGCCGGTCTCATCCGCCATTATTACGGGGACGCGCCCGCCGCGGCGCCCTTCCTGGTGCCTCCGGAGTCCGGGCGTTGACGCGGCCCGCCGCCGTTCCAGCATCACCGTCGTGACGCCTTACCTCGAGCAACGCCGAGCCGAGCTCATCCGGACCTATCGCGACGGCCTGTTGCGGGACGTCATCCCGTTCTGGCTGGAGCATGGCCTCGACCGCGTGAACGGCGGCATCCATACCGCGCTCGGCCGGCAGGGCGAGCTGCTCGATTCGGACAAGTCCGTCTGGTTCCAAGGTCGCGCGGCCTGGACGTTCGCCAACCTCTACAACACGGTCGAGCCGCGTCCGGAGTGGCTCGCGGCGGCGTTGTCGTGCGCGGACTTCCTTCACGACCGGTGCGCCGACCTTTCCGGCAAGCTGCATTTCACCGTCACCGCCGCGGGCGACCCGTTACGCATGCGCCGCTACGTCTTCAGCGAATGCTTCGCCGCGATCGGCTACGGCGCCGTGCATCGCGCGACCGGGCAGGCCAAATGGAAGGAGCGCGCCCTGGCGGCCTACGGGACCTTCCTCCGCCACCACCGCGAGCCGGGCCGCATCCCTCCGAAGGTCTCGCCCGAGACCCGGCCGATGAAGGGCCTCGCCCCTCTGATGATGACGCTGGCCACCGCGCAGGACCTCCGCGCCGACCTCGGCGACGTGACGGTGCTCGGCCGGACGCTCACGCAGTGGGCCCGCGAAGCCATCGACGAGATCGCCCGTGATTTCGTGAAGCATGACCTGCGCGCGGTGATGGAGGTCGTCGGCCCGGCCGGCGAAGTCTACGACCATTTCGACGGCCGGCTCCTCAATCCGGGACACGCCATCGAGGCCGCGTGGTTCGTGCTGCGCGAGGCGCGCCGCGCTGACGACGAAGCACTGAAGCGGCTCGGCCTCGCCATGCTCGACCACATGTGGGAGCGCGGCTGGGACCGCGAGCACGGGGGGCTCCTTTATTTCACCGACGTGCACGGCAAGCCCATCCAGGAATACTGGCATTTCATGAAGTTCTGGTGGCCGCACAACGAAGCGATCATCGCGACCTTGCTGGCGCATCTGATGACCGGGGACGCCAAGTACGCCGAGATGCACCGACAGGTCCATGACTGGGCCTACGCGCATTTCCCCGACCGGGAGCACGGCGAATGGTTCGGCTATCTGGATCGCCAAGGCCGGCCGACGACGGAGCTCAAGGGCAACATGTGGAAAGGACCTTTCCACATGCCGCGCCAGAAGCTGCTGTGCTGGCAGATGCTGGAAGGCGCCTTCTGAGCGCGCGCGGGTTCAACGGCCGGGCGCCGGTTCCAGCGCGACGCGGCGATAGAGGACCGAAGTGCTGCCGTTGGGTTCGTAGAGCACGCCCAGTCCGCCTTTGATGGCCGCCATGGAGCTGTACGCGAACGGTCCCGGGAAGAGCAGCGTCGACTGCGACCATGTCTTGCCGCCGTCATCGGAGCGCCGGAGCGTGCCGTCGGCGCGGCCTTTGCCCGCGGGATTCAGGAAGTAGAAGCGCGACGTCGCGCCATCGTCGACGCGAAGCAACGACGCCTGGCAGGTCGGATCGGGCAATGCGGCGTCATCCGCCGCGGGCGACCACGTCTGCCCGCCGTCCTTGGACCAGGCCACCTTGCGGAAGGGCGCGCCCTTCCAGCGGCGGGAATTCAGGTAGACCGTGCCGTCCCGGGCCTCGGCGACCTGGACTTCGTTGAGCTGTCGTCCGCCGTCCTGCGGCACGTTGCCTCCCCGGTGCCAGCTGCGGCCGCCGTCGTCGCTGTAGGCGACCCAGTTCACGAAGTTCTTCCTGGCGTCCTGCGAGTTGAAGGGCACCACGAGGCGCCCCGCGTGCAAGGCGTGCTTGAGCTTGATGCCGATGCCGGGCCCCGAGGCCGTCGTCACCGCTTCCGTGGGCTTCAGGTCGCGCGTCAGGTCCGCGGGCCGGGACCACGTCACGCCTTCGTCGTCCGAGGCGAGCACGCGGATGCGCGTCCCTTCCGCGGCGTCACCGGCGGGCAGGCGGCCGAACTCATGGCTGCCGGCGGGAAAGGTCTGGAAGAAGAGGAAGACACGGCCGATGAGCTCGTCTTCGACCAGCGTCGGGTTGTTGCAGCTGTCCTTGCCCTGATCGTAGGCCACGCGGGGCTTCGACCAGGTGACGCCGTCGTCCTTCGAGGTCGCGATCACGAGGTCGTTGCCGGCCTGGTCCGTCGCCTTCTCGCGCGCCTCGGCGACGGCGATGAGCGTGCCCTTCTTCGTGCGGAGCAGCGAGGGGATCCGCACGGAGGCGTGCGGGAGGTTCTTCTTCGCCTCGAAGACGGCCACGGGCGCGTCGCCCATGAGCGTGGGCTGGGCGAGGGCCGGCGCCGCGCAGGCGAGCGCGGCCAGGAGGAGGCTCAGTCTTTCCATGCGAAGAAGCCGATGGCGTCGAGTTCGCCTAGCATCGCCTTGACGCCGGCGGCGTCGGGGTTGCCGTTGGGCAGGCGGGCGGGACCGACGGGCACGCCGAGGTGCGTCATCAGCGCCTTCGCGCAGCCCATGTAGCCGCGGCGGGCGACGATGCGGATCACCTGCATCAGCCGGTCCTGCTCGAGCTGGCAGGTCGCCAGGTCGCCGTGCGGGAAGGCGGCCATCATGCGTTGGAGCGGGCCGGGCGCGAAATTGTAGGTGCTGCCGACCCCGCCTCGCGCGCCCATGGCCAGGGCGGCGAGGAAGTATTCGTCGATGCCCCACGGCAGGTCGTATCTGCCGCCCTCGAGCCGCTTGCCCAGGAGGTAGGCGCCGAGGTCCGGGTTGGAATATTTCACGCCCGCGAGGTTGGGGATGCGCGGCGCGGCCGCCCGCAGGAAGTCATCGACCGGGAAGCCGGCGATGCCGGTCATCGCCGGGATGTCGTAGTAATAGAACGGCAGCCCGGGCGCCGCGGCGGCGACCTGCGCGCAGCTCGCCACGAGGTCGTCGAGGGTGCGCGGCTTGAAATAGGAAGGCGCGATCATCGAGACCGCGACGGCCTGGTTGCGCTGCGCCTGCGCGGCGAGCGCCGCGGCGTCGGCGAGGCATTGCGCGCCGACATGCACGACGACCTTGAGGCCGGTCGCGCGCGCGACCGCGGCCCAGCGGTCGCCGAGGGCGAGGCGCTCGGCCACCGTGAGCGAGGCGCTTTCGCCGGTCGTGCCGCCGATGAACACGCGGTCGATCTTCCGCGCCAGCAGGTGCCCGGCCTGGCGCTCGACGACGGCGAGGTCCAGGGCGCCGTCGCCGCGGAACGGCGTGTGGGTGGCGGGGCAGAGCCCGTGGAATTGGAAGGAGGTCATCGGATTCAGCGGAGGTCTTCGGAAGCGGGCCTGATCCTAAGGACGAGCCAGGCGGAGAGACAAGCCACGGCCGCGAACCCGGCGAAGATGAGGTTCAGCGGGACGTGGTGGTCGCGCAGCCAGCCGAACCCGACGTCCGAAAGGCCGCCGCAGGAGATGCTCGCGAGGTTCATCAGGCCGTAGCCGGTGGCGCGCCTTTCGGGGCGGGCGATCTGCGCGAGGATCGGCATGTTGTTGCCGTCGAACAGGCCCCACCCGAGCCCGAACAGCACGAGGAAGAAGATCGCCAGCGGGAGCGAGCCCTGGTCGATGACGATGCCGACGCCGAGCAGGGCCGGCGCGATGAGGGCCATGCCGAGGGCGCTCACCTTCTGGCGGCCGCGCAGGCTTTGGCGCATCCAGCGGTCCGCCAGCCAGCCGCCGGCGACGGCGCTGGCGATCGCGGCGCCTTGCCACCAGACCACCGCGCTCACGCCGGCGAGCCCCTGCGTCAGGCCGAGTTCCTTGCGCAGCACGCTGGGCATCCAGTCGCGCACGACCCAGCCGGCCAGCGCGGGCAGGGTGAAGTAGAGCAGCAGCAGCTGGAAGTTGCGGTCGCGCAGCAGTTCGCCCGCGGCGGCCAGCGGCGCGCCCGCGGCCGGGGCGTCCGGCTTGCGCGGCGCCTCGCGGAGCCACCACCAGAGCGGCAGCGCATAGCCGACGCCCGCGAGTCCCATCGTGGCGAAAGCCCAGCGCCAGCCGAGGGCCGGGTCGTCCGCCACGTAGCCGCCGACGCTGCCCAGCATGACGCCGAGGTAGATGCCGATCTGGTGCAGGCCGACGGCGCGCGAACGCGTCGCGCTCAGGTGGTGGTCGGCGATCAGCGCGAGCGCCGCGGGGATGTAGAAAGCCTCGCTCAGGCCCATGATGGCGCGGGTCCAGAGGAGCTGGTCGTAGGTCTGCGCATAACCCGTCGCCCAGGTGTCGGCTGACCAGACGAGCAGGCTGAGCGCGATGACGTGGCGGCGGCCGAAGCGGTCCGCGACGTAGCCGGCGAAGGGGCTGGCCAGCGCGTAGGTCCACTTGAACCAGGCCAGCATGTGCCCCCACTGTTCCTGGCTCCGGATGCCGCTGACGTCGCCCATGATCGACTGCTGCATCGTGGCCACGAGCTGCCGGTCGAGGTAGTTGAGCAGCGCGACCGGAATCAGGAGCAGGACGACCAGCCAGGCCGTGCGGGCGGCGGAGGGGCCTGCGGTCATCGGTATTTCGCCGGGATCGTCCAGCGGGTGAGCTTGGGCGTGCGGACGCCGGGCCGGACTTCGCCGCTGACCGTGACAAGGTCGTCCCCGAGGCGCAGCAACGGGGCGACGGCCACGGGGTGCGGCCATTCGCCGAGGTCCGTGACTTCGAGCGTCTCCATGTCCACCGCGAGGATCCGCCGGGCGAGGCCCGCGTGGGTCTCATACGGCTGGCCGTACTGCGTGCCGTCGTCGCCGCCCACGAAGAGCAGGTGGCCCGAGGTCGCCACCCCGGGGCCGGCGCAGCCGGCGAGGGGATGAGGCAGGCCATGGAAGCGGTTGCCGGCATCGAGCGACGACTGGAACGCGAGGTTCTCGTGATAGTCCCGGAAGGGCTTGCCGTCCCGGGCCGAAAGCGAGCAGCCCCCGCCCCATAGGAGCAGGTTGCGGCCGGCGCCGACGAGCGGGATGAGGCGCGCGAAGCTCGGGTCCTCTTCGCTCGTGCGCCAAGGCGCGTCCGGGGCGTCGAGGTCGAGGGAGGTCAGCGTGGGAAGCGCCGCGGTGTCGTCGGGTCCGGCGATGCCGCCGATGACGACGAGGTTGCCGTTGGCGTAAGCGAAGCCTGCGTACGCGCGCGGGCGGGGCATCGGTGTCCCGAGGCGCGTGACCCGGCCGTCGAGTCCGACGCGGAGGACCTCGGCACGGGGCCCGCCCGCGGCGGCGCCGCCGGCGACGACGAGCGCGTCGCGCCCGGGGGTCGCGCAGAAAGCCGCGCCGACGAGGCCTTCGGGCAGGTCGCCGACCTTGCTCCAAGCCCAGGCGCCGTCCCGGCGGGCGAGTTTGAGGATCTCGCGATGGTATTTGCGCGATCCGCCTTGCCAGGGCATCTGGTCGGGAAAATTGCTGCCGCCGGCCGCGAGGATGACCTCCGTCCCGTCGGCTTCGCGCAGGACCGCCGCCATCATGCCGGCGCGGCCCAGCGGGTCAGGCAGGTCAGGCAACGGCTCAGCCTGCGCCCGGACGAGCATCGCGGCGAGCAGGCCGAGGAGTGGGGTGAGGCGGGGCATGGCGCCGGGGTCAGGCCTTTCTAGCCTTTCCCCGGCGCCATGCCAGCCCCATCGCTTACTCCGGGCGCAGCAGCCAGCCTTCGGCGGTGCGGACGAACGGCCGGAGTTCGCCGTTGGTCAGGGCATAGCCGCCGGACCACTTCGCGCAGCCTGTCGAAAGCACCTGGGCCGAGCCGTCGCCGGCTTCTTTCCACGCGTCGGCCGTCCGATCGTAGGCGAGGACCCTCTTGGCGTAGCCGGGGTGCTTCGCGGCCTCGACCTTGCCGGCCAGCTTGCCGTCGTCGCCGCCGAGCAGAAGGATCTCGTCATCGAAGACCGGGCAGGGCGAAGGCGCGCCGGCGACCGGACGGGGCAGCATGGCGAGACGCCGCCATTCCTTGCCGAGCGTGAAAGCGTGGCAGTCGGTGAGGAACTCGCGTTCGACGCCTTTGGCTCCGGGGCTCAGCGCGACGCCGCCGAAGAGATAGAACGTGTCCTTGGTGCCGGCGGCCTGGGCCAGCATGCGGCCGGAGCCCGCGCACAAGGGCAGCTCCTTCCAGCCGGCGTTGAGGTTCGCGAGGTCGATCGCGAAGGCGCTCGAGGAGGCGGCCGTGGCGTCGGGCCGCTCGGTGCCGCCCGCGACGATCACCTTGCTGCCGACGAGCGCGCCCGCGGCGTAGGCCAGCGGCCGGGGGAGGAAGGGGAAGGGACGGACCTTCAGTTCGCCTTCCTCGATCGCAAGGGTGTAGCAGTCAGCGTAATGGCGATACGAATCAGCGCCGCCGATCATGAGCAGGCCCTGCCGGATCGAGACGCCGACGCCATACCCGCAGGGTCGCGGGAGTTTGCCGGCGACCGCCCACTTCTTGGAGCGGGTGCTGGCGAGGGCGTAGACCGCGTCGTGCCAGACTCGGGCGCCGCCTTCCCAGCCGGCCTTGTCGGGGTAATTCGAGCCGCCGCCGCAGAGCAGCGTGTCGCCGGAGGTGCCGACGAAGGCGCCGCCGTAGCCGGGGGCGTTCGGAGTTTCAGGAAGTCGGGTCCAGCGCATGGGAATGCGCACAAGGAAGACAGGCCGCAGAGGGGAGTCCAGAGATTAGGGGGCCGTGGGGTGAATGTCGTCGCGCCCCCCGCCAATCCGGGCTTTTCAGATGATTGCGGCGATTTCAAAGACATGAGCTCCTCGTCCGGTGGCCGGCGGATTTGTTTGACAGAGCCGCCTACACCTTGCCTTGATTGGACTCCTTTCGCACTGCCTGGTAGCTCAGCGGTAGAGCAGGTGACTGTTAATCACTTGGTCGTAGGTTCGCTCCCGACCCAGGCAGCCAGAAAGGCCTCCTTCCGCTCCCCGGGCCTCCTGGGGACGGTCCGCAACCTTCTCCTTGACCATCCGGGAGGTTCGGGGAGGATGCACCCACCATGGGTCAACAGAGCAACAAAGTCATCAAGCGTCGCCGTCGTCGCGCCTACCTCGAGCGCAAGAAGGCCCGTATCAAGGTCGCCCGCGCCGCCGCGAGCAAGAAGAAGGCCAAGAAGTGAGCCGTGCGGCGAGCCAGGCCTCCCGGTGGGCCGCGCTCGCCGCGCTGCTGCTGGTCGCTTGCGACACCCCTGACATCTCGACCGACGAGGTGGCCGGGGTCTCTTATGTACATGAACGGCGTCGCGCCGCCGCCGACGTGACCCGCGCCACCGAGGCATATTCGACCAAAGAGGACCACGGCGCGGACATCGTCTTCCGCACCGATCCTTCCGTCCGCCCCGGCCACTACTTCTACGTCAAGCTCGCCGAACCGCTTCCGCCCGGCGGCCGGCTCGTGCTCGAAGTCGTCCGCGTCGAAGGCCGGCCGCCCGAGCGGCACGAATTCACGCCGTCGCTCCGCCCCGGTTTTCCGTTCGGGGAATACGTCATCGGGCTGACAGGCGCGCAGGCCGGAGAAGGCAAGTGGCGCCCGGTGGCCTGGCGTTTCTCGGCCGTCGACGCCCGGGGCAAGGTGCTCGCCGCGAAGCACAGCTTCCTCTGGGGCACGCCCGCCGACCTTTCCGCGCGCTGAGTCCGATGGGCGCCGTCGCGTGGACTCCCTGGCGCCCGCTGCGGCTGGCCGAGGATGTGCCCGCCGCGACGCTGGCTGAACAGCTCGACGGCGGGCAGGCTTTCCGCTGGCGCCGCGAGTCCGACGGCAGCTGGCAGGGCGTCTTCGGGGACACCGTCGCCGGCGTGCGCGCCGGTCCGGCCGGCTTGGAATGGCGCGCCCCCGCGGGGTTGTCGCACGCGGAGGCCGCCTTGGCCCGTTACCTCGACGCCGGCGGCGCCCAGGCGCGTTTGTCCGCCGAACTGCCCTGGCGTTCCGATCCCGTCCTGCGCGCGGCGCGCGACGCGTTCCCGGGCCTGCGCATCCTGCGGCAGGATCCCCATGAGGCGCTGATCGGTTTCCTCTGCAGCTCGAACAAGCGCATCGCGCAGATCCGCGTCATGGTCGCGGCGCTCGCGGAGAGGCTCGGCGCGCCCCTGGCGGGCGGCTTCCGCGCCTTGCCGGGCTGGGCCGCGCTGGCCGACGCCGACGAAGCCGTTTTGCGGGCCTGCTCGCTGGGTTACCGCGCGGCCTTCTTGCGGGGGACCGCGTCGGCGTTGCGCGCGCGTCCGGACTGGGCCCGTGAGTTCGCGGGGCTCACGACGCCCGAGCTGCTCGAAGCGCTCTGTCGGCTGCCCGGCGTCGGCCCGAAGGTGGCGGCCTGCGTCGCGCTCTTCGGCTTCGGCCGGTTGGAAAGCTTCCCGGTGGACACCTGGGTCGTCCAGGCGATGGGTTCGGCCTACGGTCTCCACGGCTGGAAACCCGCCCAGCTGGAGCAGTTCGGCCGCGTCCATTTCGGACCCGCCGCCGGCCTCGCGCAGCAGTATCTTTTCTCCGCCGCGCGGGCGGGCGTGCTGCCGGCCGCCGTCACGCCGGCGGCGACGAGGCCTCGCCCCAGGTCGCGCCGACGACCGCGGGCGTGAGCGTCGCGGCGGGGTCGCCCGTCGCGATCAGCCGGCCTTCCGCGAGCACGAGCACCTGGTCGCAGCCCCGCGCGAAACCGAGGTCGTGCGTCGCCACGACCACCGCCGCGCCGGCCCGCGCGAAGCCGGCGACGATCCGCCGAAGCATCGCCTGCCGGTTCAGGTCGAGCGCCGCGCCGGGCTCGTCGAGCAGCAGCACCCGGCCGAACGGGTCGCCGAGGGCGACGAAGGCCAGCGCGAGGTGGGCGCACTTCTGTTCGCCGCCCGACAGCGCGGACAGCGGGAGCTCCGGGGCGGCCGCGAGCCCGAAGGCGTCGAGCCAGCCGGCATAGGCCGCCGGATCGCCGGACAGCAGGCCCAGCTCCGCGAGGCGGAAGTCCCAGGCGCTGGCGGGTTTCTGCGGAGAGTAGGCGCGCTGCGCCGCCATCGCGCCGGGCGCGGCGGCGCGCGGATCGAGCCCCGCCACGCGCAGCTCGCCCGTCGCCGCGGGCAGGAGGCCGGCCAAGGCGCGGAGGAAAGTCGTCTTGCCCGCGCCGTTGGGGCCGATGATTCCGGTGACCTGGCCCGCGGACGCGCGCAGCGAGACTCCGTCGACCACGCGGTGTCCGCCGAGCTCGGCCCCGACGCCGACCGCTTCGATGAGCACGTCAGTCATGGCGCCTCCCTGCGATCCAGATGAAGAGCGGCGCCCCGAGCAGCGCGGTCACCGCCGCGGCTGAGAGCGGGGCCGAAGGGAAGGCGGCGCGACCGAATGTGTCCGCGCCAAGCAGCAGCGTCGCCCCGAGCAAGGCCGAGAGCGGCAGCACCAAGGCGTGACGCGGTCCTGCGAGCGCCCGGGCGAGGTGCGGGGCGAGGAGACCGATGAAGGCCACCT
>SXGQ01702991.1_pt1 | contig 12362 bp, 9 predicted proteins | sample 3178371 | NCBI WGS metagenome assembly SXGQ01 (sample SAMN11356859, study PRJNA531348) | freshwater metagenome | isolation source: freshwater sample F1-20 | place: China: Fuxian Lake, Yuxi | collected 2017-12-25 | reverse complement strand
GTGGAGCGCATCTTCATGGACATATGGACGCGGTGCAAACCTTTGAAGCTCTCGGTGTATGCGCGCTACACCCGGCGAGGTGGCTTGGACATCAACCCTTGGCGAACCAGCCATCCGCAATCGCCTCCGCCCAATATTCGCACAGCGCGCCAATAATTCCTTGGCGCTGTCAGTAGGCTTTAGCCCAGAGTTTTAAAGCCTTTAAGAGGGCTAAGCGGCGGAAACTGGGCAGGCCTTTTTTCTTTGGCAGCCACAATGGCTTCACGAATGTGCGGCGTGCTCCAGATCGCGCCTTGTAGCCAACCCATTTGCCGCAAACTGTCTTCCACACTGTGATCACGTGCATAGTTAAGCGCTTGTTTGGTGCCCCAAATGGCCACCGGTGGCTTGCTGGCCATTTCTTTGGCGCAAGCCAAAGCGCCTGCCACCAAAGCCTCTTGCGTTTCAAACACTTGGGTGACCAAGCCATGCTTCATGGCGTTGTCTGCACTCAGTCGTCTGCCGGTATAGGCCAATTCTTTGACCAAGCCCATGGGCAACAATTTGGGTAGGCGCTGTAGCGTACCCACGTCGGCCACCATGCCAATGTTGATCTCTTGAATGCAGAAAAAAGCATCTTGCGTGGCATATCGAATACAGCATGCGGTCACCATGTCAACGGCGCCGCCAATGCAGCCGCCGTGAATGGCTGCGATGACCGGAATGCGCATGCTCTCCAGCAACGTGAAGGTCGATTGCATGTCGGTGAGCGAGTCATAAATGGCGGCACGACCTTCGGGGCTGTCGGCGTCCATGGCAATGGCGCTTGAAAAAGTGTCTAGCGACATACCCGCTGAAAAATGCTTGCCAGTGCTCGAAATAACCAGTGCACGTGCCTCACCCGCTTCGTTGAGCTGGCGCAACACCGTGTCCAGCTCACGCCAAAAAGTGGGGTGCATGGTATTCAGCGATTCGGGCTTGTTCAGCACCAAATGCGCCACATGGTCATTCGTCGTCAGAGAAAAGCAATTGAGTTTGTCCATGGGGGCTGGCCTCGTTGAGTGCAGAGTGAGAAGATGAATCAGAACTGTAGCGGGTGATGCTTTCGGGCACTGTCCCATGTTTGACCAGAGAACCGACTCGGACGCCCAAAAGCCGCAGCTTTCGACTCAGGTCGACACGCTTCAAGCACAGTCCGGCAAATTTGCGTATCTCTTTGGCATCCTGTGTGTAAAAAGTGAGGGTTTGATCGCGTGTCACGCTTTTGAAGTTGTCGTAGCGCAGCTTGATGCCAATGGTCTTACCGTCATAACCTTTGCGTTTTAAATCGGCGGCCAATTGTTGGCAAAGTTTTGTGAAAACCTTGCCCAATTCTTCCTTGTCACGCACAGCATGCAAGTCCGTTTCGAAGGTGGTTTCTCGGCTGATGCTGACCGGTTCGCTTTCGGTGCTGATAGGGCGATCGTCTTTGCCCCAGGATGCCGCATGCAACCATGCGCCATACACTTTGCCAAAGTGGTTTTGCAGCCAAGGCAACTCACAAGCGGCCAATTGGCCAATGGTTTCAATGCCGTGAAGTTTGAGTTTTTCATCGGCCTTGGGGCCAACGCCATTGATCTTGCGGCAGCTTAAAGGCCAGATGGCTGTTTGCAAATCTTCCTCATGCACGACGGAAATGCCGTTGGGCTTGTTGAACTCGCTGGCCATCTTGGCAATCAGTTTGTTGGGTGCAACGCCCACAGAGCAGGTGAGGCCAGTGGCTTCAAAAATACATTTTTGAATAAGCCGAGCCAAAACTCTACCGCCTTCTCGTTGGCCGCCAGGCACCTCGGTGAAATCGATGTACACCTCGTCCACACCACGGTCTTCCATGAGAGGTGCGATCTCGGTGATGATGCCTTTGAAGACTCTGGAGTAGTGGCGGTATTGGTCAAAGTCGACGGGCAACAAAATGGCTTGAGGGCACAACTTCGCCGCTTTCATGAGGCCCATGGCTGAGCCAATTCCAAATTGGCGTGCGGCATAGGTCGCGGTGGTGATCACCCCGCGGCCTACATAACCCTCTATGCGGGGAAAAAAATCCAGAGGAATTTCAGACAGGTTATCCGCGGACCATTCGCAGTCTGGGTGGGCTGCGCGCAGTCGACCCAGCAAGTCATCTTCTTTGCGCCTGCTGCCCCCAATGACCACCGGCAAGCCCTTCAGTTGGGGGTAGCGCAACAACTCGACAGACGCGTAAAACGCGTCCATGTCGAGGTGGGCAATTCTTCTTTTGAGTGATGTGGTGGACGTCACAAACTCAAATTGGAAGTGTGCGTGTTATTGAGGAAATGTGCCCGGTAACAAGATGCTCTTGTCGACCGCGTCCATTTGCGTGCGACCACAAAAAGCCATGGTCAAATCAAGCTCGTTGTGAATGATTTGCAAGGCCTTCTCGACGCCGGGTTGACCCATAGCGCCCAGACCGTACAAGAACGCCCGACCAATGTAGGTGCCTTGTGCGCCCAAGGCGCGGGCTTTGAGCACATCTTGGCCGCTGCGAATGCCGCCGTCCATGTGCACTTCAATTTGCTTGCCTACGGCATCCACAATGGCGGGCAATGCTTCAATGCTGCTTTGGGCGCCATCGAGTTGGCGGCCGCCGTGGTTGCTCACAATCATGGCATCGGCGCCGCTTTCAACGGCCAAACGGGCATCTTCCACATCTTGAATGCCCTTCAAAATGATTTTGCCGCCCCAGCGTTTTTTGATCCACTCTACGTCGCCCCAATTCAGGCGGGGATCAAACTGTTGAGCCGTCCAAGCCGACAAAGAACCCATGTTCTCAACGCCCTTCACGTGGCCCACAATGTTGCCAAACTCTCTGCGCGATGTACCCAGCATACCCAGTGCCCAGCGAGGCTTGCTGGCAATGTTGATGATGTTGGGAATGGTGAGTTTGGGAGGTGCAGACAAACCATTTTTCAAGTCTTTGTGACGCTGTCCCAAAATTTGCAGATCCAACGTAATGACCAAGGCAGAGCAGTTGGCTGCGCGTGCGCGCTCAATCAAGCGCTCAATAAAATCGCGATCGCGCATGACATAGAGCTGAAACCAAAAAGGATGGCCATCGGTACCTTTGGACACATCTTCAATGGAGCAAATGCTCATGGTGGACAGGGTAAAGGGAACGCCAAATTTTTTGGCTGCGCGGGCCGCCAAAATTTCGCCATCGGCATGTTGCATGCCGGTGAGACCTGTGGGTGCAATGGCCACAGGCATGGCCACCTTTTGTCCAATCATGGTGGTGGCCGTGCTGCGGCCCTCCATGTTGACGGCCACACGCTGGCGCAGCTTGATTTTTTGAAAATCGCTTTGGTTGGCGCGGTAAGTGCTTTCTGTCCAAGAACCGCTGTCGGCATAGTCATAGAACATGCGAGGCACACGTTTTTGGGCCAGGATGCGCAATTCTTCGATGGTGGTGATCACGGACATATTAGTTTTCCAATTTGGATTGAAATTTGGATTGACGCTTGAAAGGCTTGTCTTTGAATTTGATTAGCTGCAACTCACACTGCCGCAACCCGACATGGTGACGTTTTTGACGATGGAGGGGTCGGCCAGCGTTTCGGTTTTGCTGTCAAAGTTGACCGATTTCAAATGCTGGGCCAAGCCGGCATCCATGGTGGCAGCGTGCTGAGGAAACCACTCGGCCAAGGCTTCGGCCATGCGTGAAATGATTTCTTGATCGCCTTGAACATAGTGGGTTTCTACAGCGCGCATGGTTTCCAAAATGGTGGCGTGTTGCCCCGCATGGCAGTTGTCTTCGCTGAAGCCTGTGGCCACCATCCAGCGGTCTTCTTGCGCAAAATGTTCCACCGTGTGATTGAGAAATTCGCGGTACAGTTTAAGTTGATCGGTTTGCGGCGTGAGCAACAAAGCATTCAGCATGGTCACAAACTCTTCGTGTGTGTCGTCCATGCGGCCATCGCCGGTGTGCAACTCAGCGGTCCAATTCAGACCTGCTGCAAAGGGGGACACGGTGCCTTGTTCGGCTTGAGTGGTTTCCATCAGAAAAGCCTTTTAAAAATCTAGTCGCGCATGGTGACGCGCAATTTGCTGACGAACTTGGCTAGGCGCAGTACCGCCCAATGTATTGCGGGCGTTCAAGGAGCCCACCAAGCTGAGGCATTCAAACACATCGGCTTGAATGGCGGGGTTGAATTGTTGCAAGGTGGACAAAGGCAATTCGCTCAAATCCAAATTTTGAGTTTGCGCGGTTTTGACGGCATGTGCCACCACCTCGTGGGCATCGCGGAATGGCAGGCCTTTTTTGACCAAGTAATCGGCCAAATCGGTAGCCGTGGCATAGCCTTTTTTGGTGGCCGCTTCCATGGCTTGCGCATTGACGGTTATGCCACCTTCTTTCTGGCCGGTCTGTGGATTGACTTGACCACCAATCATTTCGCTGAAAATGCGCAAGGTATCTTTGAGGGTGTCAACTGTGTCAAACAAAGGCTCTTTGTCTTCTTGGTTGTCTTTGTTATAGGCCAAGGGTTGGCCTTTCATCAAAGTGATCAAGCCCATCAAGTGGCCCACCACGCGGCCAGTTTTGCCACGCGCCAATTCGGGCACATCAGGGTTTTTCTTCTGCGGCATGATGGAGCTGCCCGTGGTGAAACGGTCGGCAATTTTCACAAAGCCAAAGTTTTGGCTCATCCACAAAATGAGTTCTTCGCTGAGGCGGCTGATGTGCACCATGCACAAAGAAGCGGCTGCTGTGAATTCAATCGCAAAGTCGCGGTCGCTCACACCATCCAAGCTGTTTTGGCAGACACAGGCATTGCCGTGCTGGTCCACCATGCCCAAGCTTTTGGCCACGCGTTCGCGGTCAAGTGGGTAGGTGGTGCCAGCCAATGCGGCTGAGCCTAAAGGCAAACGATTGGTGCGGCGACGCACATCGGCCATGCGCTCGGCATCGCGCGCAAACATTTCGACATAAGCCAACAAGTGATGCGCAAAGCTGACGGGCTGTGCCACTTGCAAATGCGTGAAGCCTGGCAAGATCACTTCTACATTTCGCTCTGCCACTTCAATCAATGATTTTTGAAGGTCGTTTAGCAAACCAGCAATCAGATCAATTTCGCTGACCAACCATAGGCGCACATCGGTGGCCACTTGATCATTGCGGCTGCGACCTGTGTGCAGGCGCTTGCCTGCATCGCCCACAATTTGTGTGAGGCGGGCTTCGATGTTGAGGTGCACATCTTCCAAGTCCAACTTCCACTCAAATTGGCCTTTGGCAATTTCTTCGGTAATTTGCGCCATGCCGCTCTGAATATCGGCAAAGTCTTGGGCGCTGATGATTTTTTGGGCCGCCAGCATTTCGGCGTGCGCCAGGCTACCCTGAATGTCAGATTGCCAGAGTCGCTTGTCGAAGAAGACGCTGGAGGTGTAGCGCTTCACCAGGTCACTCATGGGCTCAGAAAACAGGGCCGACCAGGCCTGGGACTTTTGATCGAGTTGGTTTTTTGACATGCCTAGATTTTATCGGGTTTGCAGATACCATGATCTTCACTCGTGCTAGCATTTGACGAGCTTGAACAATTAACGCCAGGTCACTGGTTTGAACCCTTCTATGTCATCCAATTTACAGCGCCCCATTGTGATTGCTACGCGTGAAAGCCGTTTGGCCATGTGGCAAGCAGAGCATGTTCAGGCTATTTTGCAGTCGCGTGGACATACCGTTCAGCTCCTAGGAATGACCACACAAGGCGATCAAATTTTGGACCGCAGTCTTAGCAAAGTAGGCGGCAAAGGGCTGTTTGTCAAGGAATTGGAGGTGGCTTTGTCGGAAGGGCGTGCCGATATCGCAGTGCATTCTTTGAAGGATGTGCCGATGGACATGCCCGAAGGATTTGAATTGGCCTGCGTCATGGAACGCGAAGACCCCAGAGACGCTTGGGTTTCAGCCCAATATCCCACACTCATGGATTTACCCCAAGGTGCTGTGGTGGGTACTTCCAGCCTAAGGCGAACCGTTTTGCTGCGTGCCCTCCGACCCGATTTGAAAATTGAGCCTCTGCGTGGCAATTTGGACACACGTTTGCGCAAATTGGATGAGGGACAGTATTCAGGCATTATTTTGGCGGCAGCTGGGCTGAAGCGCTTGGCGCTCACTGACCGAATTCGCCATATTTTTGACACCGACCAGATGTTGCCAGCGGCAGGTCAAGGCGCATTGGGCATTGAAATTTGCACTGGCCGCACCGACTTGCTTGAGGCCTTGAAGCCCTTGGTTCATTCAAGATCTTGGCTGGCTGTGGCGGCTGAGCGGGCCGTCAGCCGTGCCATGGGGGGAAGTTGCTCCATGCCTTTGGCAGCGCATGCCACTTTATCGGGACAAGTTCTGAGTTTGCGCGCTGCATGGGGCAACCCTGAAGGTGAAGCCAGTTTGGTCACAGCTCACATCTCTGGACAGGTCAATGACCTTCCACAAGCTGAAGCTTTGGGTGATCGAGTGGCGGCATATCTCAAGCGCGGCGGTGCCCACTGATGCCAGTCAGCAAATAAGCCATGCTTCAAGTTGTAGTAACCCGCCCCAAGCAAGATGCAAACTCTTGGGTTAAAGCATTGAGCGATGCTGGTTATCAGCCCATTGAATTCCCGCTGCTCGAGCTGACTGAGTTTTTAAACGCTCAAACAGCACAAGACGCCTTCGTCCAAATCAAGCGCAGTCAAGCGGTGATGTTCGTCAGTGCCAATGCAGTTCGATTTTTGGCGCAAGCTCTTGAAGACTGGCCAGAGTGGGTGGCGCATTTTCAAAATGGCGCTCGCGCTTGGTGCACAGGCCCTGGCACAGCGGCCGCACTGGTACAGAGTGGGGTGCCTTTGGAACAAATTGATCAGCCAACTTTGCAAGCCAAGCAGCTTGATTCCGAGGCTTTGTGGGAAGTGGTATTGCCTCAAGTGGCACCCGGTATGAACGTCTTGTTTGTAAGGGGTGCCGATGAATCTGGCGCTGCAGCGGGCCGCGACTGGCTAGCCCAAGAACTTGATAAGTCACAAGTTCATGTTGCCACCATGGCGGCCTATCAGCGAAACGCTGCTCAATTTTCCAGCTTTCAAAAAGAGCAAGTCCATCAATTGATTGCGGGGGGTGCCATTTGGTTGTTTAGCAGTTCGGCAGCGCTGCAAAACCTGATGGCGCAGTGTCCAGAGGCCAATTGGGCGGTCGCCAAAGCCACGGTCACGCATCCCAGAATAGCTGATTTGGCGCAAAAAAAGGGTTGGGGCTTTGTTGCAATTGCCCCGCCGGGCATCCATTCATTGCTGGCATCTATAAAATCTCTCACATGAGCTCCGAAACAACCAACGACATCAATGGCCCGGCAACAGCTGCTTCTGCACCTGCACCCCAGCCTTCACTCGCGCCAGAGCCTGCGCAGGTGGCAGCTTCGCCACGCAGGCCGCTGACGTTCTGGTTGCCAGTTTTGTTGGCCGTGGTGGCGGTTGTTTTCAGCGGTTTACTTTGGGAGAAGCTCTCTCGCATTCAAGGCCAGCTGGCCAGACAAAGTGCAGATGCGGGTCAGCAATCTTTGGAAGCCAAAGCCTGGGCCAAGCAAGCCCAAGATAGCGTCAAAGACAGTGCATCCAGAATGGCCTTGGTCGAGTCCAGATTGGGCGAAGCTGCGCTGCAGCGCGCTCAATTGGAAGACTTGATTCAATCATTGTCGCGTTCGCGGGATGAAAACTTGGTCTTGGACATTGAGTCTTCTCTGCGTTTGGCGCAGCAACAAGCGCAGTTAACGAGCAGTCTGGAGCCTCTTTTGGGCGCCTTGAAAACAGCCCAATCGCGACTTCAAAGAGCCTCCAACCCCCGCTTGATTACCATTCAAAGGGCCATCGATCGAGACCTTGAGTTGGTCAAGTCGGTCCAAATCACCGATCTGCCTGGCATGCTTTTGGTGCTGGACGAAATTGTGGCTTTGGCCGATGAAATTCCCCTTGCCAACGAGTTGAATCGAGCTGCCGTCAACCCAGCCAAGCCTCCCGACACTGACGCTGCCGGCGCATCCAACACCGCTTGGTGGAAAACCATGGTTGACAGAGTCTTGATGGAAGCCAGAGGCTTGTTGCGAGTTAGCCGAATCGATAGCCCTGAAGCGGCTTTGCTGGCCCCTGAGCAAGGTTTTTTCTTGCGCGAGAATTTAAAACTCAAACTGCTCAATGCGCGGCTCGGTTTGTTGGCGCGCCAAAACGATGCAGCGCGCGCTGACTTGCAAACAGTCTCCGCCGTCTTGAAAAAATACTTTGATCCTGGCGCACGTAAAACTCAGCAAGCTCTTCAATTGTTGGACAAGGCGCAAGCTCTGAGCAAAGGCAGTCCCATTCCCCGACTTGATGCTTCTTTGGCTGCCTTGGCCACAGCGTCCTCTGGAAAGTAAAAATTCATGCGCGCAGCACTTTGGCTCGTGAGTTTGTTTGCAGTGGCGGTTGCTACCGCCTTGTTGGCGTCTAACAACGTCGGCACCGTTTCCATCTTCTGGACACCCTATCGCTTAGATTTGTCGCTGAACTTGGTGCTGTTTGCGCTGGTCATTATTTTGTTGACCTTGCATTGGGCTCAGCGTGCTCTCACCGCTTTGTTTGAGCTGCCCAAGCAGGCCAAGCGCTGGCGTTTGCAACAAAAGGAGCGGGCCACCCATGCTGCATTGCTCGATAGTTTGGCGCAGTTCATGGAAGGCAGATTTTTGCGTGCACGCAAATCTGCCGAGTTGGTTTTGGCCAGAGAAAAATCACTGTCTGATGCGGGTGAAGTGCTAGATCATGCGGGTGCTTTGAGGAGCGTTGCACACATCTTGGCTGCAGAGTCGGCGCATGCGCTGAATGACAAAACGACGCGTCAATCGCATCTCAACCAGGCCTTGCAGGAGCCTTCTGGCGGCACTTCCAATGTGCGTCAATCCTTGGTAGAGGGCAGCATGCTGCGCGCTGCGCGCTGGGCATTGGACGACAGGGATGCGTCTGAAAGCTTGCTTTGGTTAGATCGTTTGCCTCAAGGTGTTGCAAGGCGAACATTGGCCATGCGTTTAAGGTTGAAAGCCGCGCGTTTGGCCGGTGAGTCTTCTTTGGCTTTAGACACCGCTTTGCTGTTGATCAAGCACCGCGCTTTCACTTCTGAAGCTTCAGAAAGCATGATTCGCAGCCTGGTTTTTGACCTCATTGCCAAAACGCATGAACAGGGACAAATGCAGCGACTTTGGGCTCGTTTGGGCGAACCCCAGCGTCAATCGACAGATTTGGCTATTCAAGCCGCGCAACATTGGCTGAGTTTGAACGGTGATCCAGTGGTCGCCAGAGCTTGGTTAAATCCCATCTGGAACAGATGGCAAACAACGCCTCAAAACCTTTCAGCGGCACAGCAACTGAAGTTAACCCAAGTGATGGATCGCAGTTTGACAGGACAAGATACGGCTCAAGAGCGTGAATGGCTGGCCTTGATTGAATCTGCTCAAAAAGCCAATCCTCGTGAGCCCCTCTTGCAGTATTTGGCGGGTCGCTTATGCCAAAAACGACAACTTTGGGGCAAGGCGCAAGTTTTACTGGCACAAGCAGCTCCAGTCTTAGGCGACCCTGGTTTGAGAAGGCAGGCTTGGCGCTCATTGGCTGAGCTGGCAGAGCAGAGGGAAGATTTGCAGGCGGCGGTGAATGCGTTGAAGAAAGCCGCAATGGAATGAAAAAAAGGACCCGAAGGTCCTTTTTTTGTGTCAATGGTTATGGGCTCTGCCTCAGAAAGGCAGTTTCATGTCGCTTAAGTCTTTGCGAGTTTCCACCAGAACCAAAGGACCTTCGTCCAGAATCACAGCAGGCGGCCTCTCGCGCGGCACATGAACAGGCTTAGGTTCAGCAGCGATGGCAGCTTGAACTTGTGCAATTTTTTCTGGATCAGAATTGACCCACTGCAAACCAGAGCCTTCTGCAACTTGAATCAGACTGGCAATAGGCAACTCAAAGGCATGAACTTTGGGCAAGCCTGCTGCGGGCGCCTTGGCTGCAGATTTTGATTCAGGTGCAGGAGCAGGTGCAGGTGCAGCTTGTACCGATGTGCTGACTGAAGTGCTTGCCTGGCCTGCATCAGCACCAGAATTTGCAGCTGATGAAGCAGGAATTGCAGAACTCGCAGCTCGGTCAAAGTAAGAGCGCGTGCCGGGCGCCTCCTCTTGTGTCTGACCCGTACTGGCAGAGACTTCGGCTTGTGGGTTTTCGCCAGTCGCTGAGTCTATGTTGTTGTCTGTGTTGACATTGCGTTCTCTGCGGTCACGACCATAACGGTCGCGCGAGCGGCGCTCTCTGCGTTCTGGTGAACCGTTGGTGCCGTCTTGACGCTCGGCATCTTGCGATGTGGACTCTGTTTGGCCATTGGACTGGCTGTCATTGTGGTCGTTCAACTCAGCTTGAGCTGTACCCTGATTTTCAGCTTGTGGGCTGCGGCGCTCACCGCGTTCGCGGCGCCCTTCGCCACGCTCGCGTCGGCCCTCACCACGCGGCGCTCTCTCTGTGCGAGCTTCTAAGCGTTGCTCAGCCGAGTTTGTCTCCAAGCCCTCGGCGCTGACATTTTGGGCATCCGTTGCGGAGTTGTTGCCATTCGCATTTTCTCTGCGCTCGCCACGTTCGCCTCTCTCACCTCGTTGGCCAGAACGATCATTGCGACGGTTGCCACCGTTTTCGCGTGGTGTTCGCGTTTCGGTGTTGTCGTTGCGCTCGGTTTTGTCCGTGCGTTCCGTGCTGACCGCTTCGCCTCTTTCGCCGCGTTCATTGCGATCACCACGACGTCCGCCTCGGCCGCCACGGCGACGATCGCCATTTCGCTCGCCGCGTTCAGTACGATCGCCATCTTTGCTGGTACGGTCTCCGCGTTTGCCCACATTTTTGGCTGGCTCAGCTTGGACTTCAGGTGCAGGTTCGCTGCCGAACAAGCGTTTCAACCAAGCGAAGAAACCGCCACTGCTTTCTGGCTTCACGGCAGGTTGAGCAGATTCCGCCTTGCTGGGCTTGATAGCTTCTGGTTTTGGCGCAGCAGCAGGTGCTGGCGCGTCTGGCAGAACACCCTTGATCACAGGCGTTTGACGATTCGTAGGTTCTTGCGAACGGCGTGTCACCGTGGTTGGATCCTCAATTTCTTCGGCCATGGTGTAGCTGGCTTCAATGTGATCCAAACGTGGGTCGTCGTGCTTCAAACGCTCCAGCTTGTAGTGGGGCGTTTCCAAGGATTTATTGGGCACCAACAGCACATTGATGCGTTGTTTTAATTCAATCTTGGCAATTTCAGGACGCTTCTCGTTCAACAAGAACGAAGCCACTTCCACAGGCACTTGGGCATGCACTGCGGCGGTGTTGTCCTTCATGGACTCTTCTTGAATGATTCGCAAAATTTGCAAAGCCGAGCTCTCGGTATCACGCACGTGGCCGGAACCACCGCAACGAGGGCAGGGAATGGAGGAGCCTTCAGCAAGCGCAGGCTTCAAGCGTTGACGGCTCATTTCCAAGAGACCAAATTTGCTGATCGAGCCAAACTGTACACGCGCGCGATCTTGACGCAAAGCATCGCGCAAGCGGTTTTCGACATCACGGCGATTGCGTGACTCTTCCATGTCAATGAAGTCAATGACGATCAGGCCGCCCAAATCGCGCAAGCGCATTTGGCGTGCCACTTCGTCTGCGGCTTCAAGGTTGGTGCGCGTAGCTGTTTCTTCAATATCGCCGCCTTTGATGGCACGCGCAGAGTTCACGTCGACTGACACCAAAGCTTCGGTGTGGTCAATCACAATGGCGCCGCCAGAAGGGAGCTGCACTGTGCGCGCATAAGCCGATTCAATTTGATGCTCAATTTGGAAGCGGCTGAACAAAGGTGCATCGTCGCGGTAACGCTTGACACGCGGTGCGAACTCGGGCATCACGTGGCTCATGAATTGCTGAGCCTGCTCGTAGATGTCGTCGGTGTCGATCAGGATGTCGCCGATGTCGCTGTTGAAGTAATCGCGGATGGCGCGAATGACCAAGCTGGACTCTTGATAAATCAGGAAGGCGCCTTTGGCACCTTGTGTGGCACCATCAATGGCAGACCACAACTTGAGCAAATAGTTCAGGTCCCATTGCAATTCGGGTGCGCTGCGGCCAATGCCGGCGGTACGGGCAATGATGGACATCCCTTTGGGATATTCCAGCTGGTCCATGGCTTCTTTGAGTTCAGCACGGTCGTCGCCTTCAATGCGTCGGCTCACACCCCCACCGCGTGGGTTGTTGGGCATCAAGACCACATAGCGGCCAGCCAAACTGATGAAGGTGGTGAGGGCTGCGCCCTTGTTGCCACGCTCTTCTTGTTCTACTTGCACCAAGAGCTC
>SXGQ01086574.1_pt1 | contig 12362 bp, 12 predicted proteins | sample 3178371 | NCBI WGS metagenome assembly SXGQ01 (sample SAMN11356859, study PRJNA531348) | freshwater metagenome | isolation source: freshwater sample F1-20 | place: China: Fuxian Lake, Yuxi | collected 2017-12-25 | reverse complement strand
GTGACCCTTCCGATTTTTTTGGAAGTTGACCAGATCTACCACATGGCTTGCCCAGCAGCGCCTGGGCATTATCAATTCAATCCGATCAAGACAATCAAAACCTCGGTTTTGGGCTCAATCAACATGCTCGGAATGGCCAAGCGATGCGGCGCCAGAATCCTGCTTGCGAGCACCAGCGAAATCTACGGCGATCCGCACGTCCACCCCCAACCGGAAAGCTATTGGGGCAATGTGAATCCGATCGGTATCCGATCGTGCTACGACGAAGGGAAACGTGTCGCAGAAACGCTGTTCATGGATTACCACCGTGCCAACGGCGTCAACGTGCGGATCGTGCGGATCTTCAACACGTACGGGCCGCGGATGCATCCCTTCGACGGCCGCGTCGTCTCCAACTTCATCCGCCAGGCGCTGGCGGGCGAACCGATCACGATCTTCGGCTCGGGGGCCCAGACCCGCAGCTTCTGCTACCGTGACGACCTCGTCGAAGGCATGCTGCGGATGATGAACGGCCCCGACGATTTCATCGGGCCGGTGAACATCGGCAATCCGGGCGAGTTCACCATCCGGCAACTCGCCGAACTGACGGTCGAACTCACGGGATCGCGTTCTCAACTGATCGAGAAGCCCCTGCCCGTCGATGATCCGGAGCGGCGGCGGCCCGACATCACGCTGGCGAAACAGCATCTCGGCTGGGAGCCCACGGTTCCACTCCGCGAGGGGCTGGCCAGGACGATCGAGTGGTTCAAGTCGGTGAGGATCGCGGACTTCCGCGCCCCGACGCCCAACTACTGACCCGGGTGGCCGTGCCTCACGTTCGTGAACGCGACGACGGCGACGGCCGCCAGTCCTGCCGCGATGCCGACGCAGTCGTAGGCCCAGTCGAGCGGCTCCGCCGACCTGCTGAACAGCGGCTGCGTGACCTCATCGACGACACCGAAGGCCGCCATCACGGCCCCGAGCAAGCAGGCTGTCCACACCTTCCAACGGCCCGACACGACGAGCGTCGCGCCGGCGAGCGTTGCCAGCGCCGCATAGGCGAGGAAGTGGAGCGTCTTGTCGGACGGGGCGTTCGGGCCGAGGAGTTCCTCCGGCCGAGGGTAGTGCGTGGCGAACACGAGGACGGCGGCGTAGGCCGCGGTGCACAGAGCGAGCCCCTGATGCATGCGGGAGGGGCGGGGAGCAGATCCTGGGATTGGCATCTCGGGTCCGCGTGAAGAAGGAGCGGGTGTACGGCGGAGTCTCCCTGCCCCGACAGAATACAGGGTTTTTTGCTCTTCGCCGACCCGGAACCTTCCGCTACCCTCCCGCCCCCATCCGACCACCCGCTTTGGAGGCACGCCCCATGAATCGCCAGGAACTGTCGGCCGTCGTCCACGAACTCCTCGAAAAGGAAACCGGCGAGACCTACACCGGCCTGCAGGATTCGACCTCGCTTCGTGAAGGGCTGAACCTCGATTCGCTCGACATGGCCGGGCTCGTGCTCCACATCGAGAGCCGGTTCGGCATCCAGATCGAGACCGAACTGCTGGAGGACATCACGACCGTGGGCGACATGCTCGACGTGCTCGATCGCAAACTCGCCGCCAAGGCCGGCAGCCAGGCTGCCTGACGTTCGCCGTGACCGACCTCGTCGCTCCGACTCTCTCGCCCGCGAACCGGGACCGTTGCACGATGCCTGCACCACCCCCGATCCCCCGTCGGCCCGTCTGTGCGATTCGCTGCCATGCCTCCTTCGAGGCTCGGTACTCCGACATCACCGCGCTCCGCGACGAGCCGTCGCCACCCCCCGCACCGCCGCTGCCCGCGAGATTCCTCCGCCACTGCGACGAGCACACGGTCGTGGCGGTACGCGCCGTGCTGGCGGCCATCTCGACGCTCTCCCCGCCGATCGATTTCACCCGCTGTGGCGTGATCGCGGCCCCCTGCCAGGCGGGGCGGATCGCCACCGCGCGATCGCTCGCCCAGCTTCGCGTCGGCGGCGGTGTCATGGTCTCGCCCCACCTCGTGCCGCAGTGCTCGCTCCATTCGCTCGCCGGAGCGTTGAGCGTGGGGCTCGGGATGCACGGGCCGCACTTCGGCGTGGGGGGCGGTCCCGATGCCCTGTCCGAAGGACTCTTCGCGGCCCTCTCGCTCTTCGAGTCGGGGGCGGCCGCGGGATGCGATGCCGCCTGGCTCATCGTCACGGAATGGGCGGCCGAACCGGTGCTCGACGCCACCGGCGCACCGACCGACGATCCCGTCTGCCGGGCGCTGGCGATGCTCGTCGCTCCGGCCGCCGTGGCCCATCCGGCCCAGCTCACGCTCGCGCTGCATGCGGCCACAGACGGGGTGGCTTCTGCCCGGGGCGATCTTGCCTCGTTCACCCGTGCCCTCGAGATGTGCGCGTCGGGCTCGGCGCTCGCGGCCTGGTCCTTGACCTGCCCCTGGGGTGCCCAGATCCGCGTGGCCGCAGGGCCGCTCGCTCGTTCGAAGCCCGGCATGCCCCTGAGGGCCGCGGCATGAACGCACGCGACCATCGCCGCCGGGATCCCGTGGTCGTGACGGGCATCGGGGCGGCTTCTCCCCTGGGCTGCGGTTTCGACGAGATCGCCGACAACCTGCTCGCTGGCCGCTCGGGCGTGCGGGCGATCGACCCCGGCCGGCATGCGCGGGAGGCCGTGCAGTTTGCCGCCCCGGTCACCGAAATCCCCGTCCCCCCGCCGGGCGTCTGCGGCCTCACGACGGAGGAGTTTCTGTCGCTCGATCGACTCGAGCGACTCTGCCTCGGGCCGCTCGCCGCGGCGCTGGCCGATGCCGGCCTGCCGTGCGGCGATGGGCCCAGGATCGGGCTCGTTCTCGGGCTGGGTGCGGAGCATCTCAAGACCTGGGAACTCGACTTTCTCGACGGTGGCGACCGGGTCTTCAGCGCCTCCCGCGAACGGACGCTCGTGCACACCCTCGCAGGCCGGCTCGATCTTGCCGGCCCCGCCGTGACGGTGGCCGCCGCCTGCGCGTCGAGCGGCTACGCGCTGGCGATGGGCCGCACCTGGATCGAATCCGGCTGGGTTGACGCCTGCCTGGTGGGGGGCTGCGACATCCTCAGCCCCACGGCGATCGCGGCGTTTTACAACCTCCGGGCCCTGTCGCGGCGGAGCGACGATCCCGCCAGGGCATCGCGGCCCTTCGACGGCGATCGGGACGGCTTCGTGATGGGCGAGGGCGGGGCGTTCTTCGTGCTCGAGCGGAAGTCCGAGGCCCGCGGCCGGGGGGCACGGATTCGCGGCGAACTCGCCGGCGTCGGCATGTCGAGCGACGGTGTCCACATGGTGATTCCGAGCGCCGATCCCGTGAATGCCGCCGCGGCGATCGTCGCGGCGCTCGACGACGCAGCCCTCGGCCCCGACGAGGTCGACTACATCAACGCGCACGCTGCGGGCACGCCCGTGGGGGACGTCGCCGAGGCCGGCGCCATCCGCATGGCGCTGGGTGACGCGACCGACAGCGTGCCGGTGAGTTCGACCAAGAGCGTGTCGGGCCACATGATCAGCGGCGCCGCGGCCTTCGAGGCGTTGGCCTGCCTTGTCGCGATCGAACGGCAGACCGTCCCCCCCACGGTGAACCTCGACCACCCCGACCCGCAATGCCGGCTCGATCATGTGCCCCTCGTCGCCCGCCCCCGTCGGGTGCAGGTCGCCGCGAGCAACTCGTTCGGCTTCGGCGGTTCGAACCTCTGTCTCGTGTTCCGCGCCGCCTGAGGGTCGCGGCCGCTCAAGATCCCCCCGCACTCCCCGACATGCCTTCCCGACAGGAGCCCCCCGCCATGACGAAGCACAGCCCGCCGACCGACCTCGCCACGATCGATGCCCTCCTCTCGCACCTCGTCGATCACTGGCATCACTTCGAGCCCGACCACTCCGAGGAGGAGCTCCGGGGCAGAATCTGCGACCTGCACCGCTACAACTTCCTGCTCTGGCACGAGGAAGACATCGCCCGCTCGCCCAACGTCACCGACGGACGCATCGCCCAGGTGAAACGGGCGATCGATCGCTACAACCAGCTCCGCAACGACTGCATCGAGAAGGTGGACGATTGGCTGATCGCGGAACTCGCCGGCCGTGGCATCGTGGCGGCTTCGTCGGCACCGGCCGCCACCGAGACTCCCGGCGCCGCCATCGACCGGCTCTCGATCCTCGAGTTGCGCCGCTACCACATGCGGGAGCAGATCGAGCGGAAGGATGCGACACCGGAGCACGTCGAGAAGGCGGCGGGGCGGCTTGCGATCCTCGATCTCCAGCGGCAGCATCTGGTCGATTCGACCGACCGGCTGCTCGCCGAGATCTTCGCCGGCGAGCGGCCCTTGCGGGTCTTCCGCCAGATGAAGATGTACAACGACCCGACGATGAACCCGTATCTCTACAAGGCGGCCACGAAGGCCGCATGATCCGCACGTCAGGGGCGGGCGAGGATCATCCGCAGGTCGGCCACGTTGGTGCCGGTCGGCCCGGTGCGGATCAGGCCGCCCGCGGCGGCGAGCAGCGGGTGGGCGTCGCACCGGCCAAGGGCGCTCTTCACGCCGCGCCGCCGTCCGGCCACCAGGGCCGCCACCCCGGCATCCACCACGCCTCCGGCGGCGTCGGTCGGCCCATCCTCGCCATCAGTGCCGATGCTCGCCACCGCCAGCCCCGGAGGCCAGGCGCCGTCCCAGGCGGCGAGCGTTGCCAGGACCGTTTGCTGATTACGGCCGCCACGGCCGTGATCGCGCGGCAGGACGACCGTCGCCTCGCCCCCTTCGACGATCGCCCGCGGGCGACCGTCCGCCGCAGCCGCATCCACGAGCCGCGCCGCATCCCGCGCGAGACGGCCGCCCACGTCATCGGCAGACTCTTCTCCGGCAGCGGGCGGTCGCACGGCCGTGTCGTAGCCGAGCCGGCGGGCCATCGCGGCCGCGGCCTCGACCGCCGTGGCGTTCGTGGCGAGCAGGACATGGCTCACGCGGCAGCCCAGCGGCGTCGTCCAGTCGCCGCCGGAGGCCCCACACGCGGCCGGTGTCGTCGCCGCCGCCTCCCGCTCGAGCAGCCGCGTGATCGCCGGATCGATGTCGAGGCACGCATGCCTTTTCAGCACGCCGAGGGCGGCGGCGGGCTCGGCGTTGACCGGCATGCAGGGCCCCGACGCGATCAGGTCGAGAGGGTCTCCGATGATGTCGGAGAGCACGAGCGTCACCAGCCGACCGGCCGGGCACGCCCGGGCCAGGCCTCCGGCCTTCACCAGGCTGAGCGACCGTCGCACGGTGTTGAGGTCGCGGATGCCGGCACCGGCAGCCGAGAGCTCACGGGCAAGCGCGATCATGCCGGCCAGCGAGACGCCATCGCGCGGCTCTTCGACGAGCGCCGAACCACCGCCCGTGACGACCACGATCGCCAGGTCGCCGGGGGTGAGTTCGGCGAGCATGCCCCGCATCTCCCGGGTGGCCGCGACGGCCGCCTGAGTCGGCAGGTTCGCCGCCCGGGGGCGGGTTTCGCGGACCTCGACATGGCCCAGCCGCCGGCCAGAACCCTCGGGCACGCTCACGAGACCGGCCAGGGGAAGGCCCTGCGAGATCGCCGGCGCGAGCACCCGCTCGACCGCGGCGGCGACACCGGCGGCCGCCTTGCCGCCCCCCACCACGAGCACCCTGCCGCGCAGGGGCACGGGGGCCGTCCACGCGCCGCCGGCGATGAGGAGTCCACCATCGGCGAGCGTCAGCCTCGAAAGCACGAGCGACTCCGGCTGCACGGCGTCGACCGCGGCGCTGCGGATCCGCAGGACATCGGCCCGAATCGCTGCGGGAGTCATTCGTCGCGCGGCAGAGGAAAGTTTTTGGGGTCGAATCGCGAGAGGTCGATGCCGCCCCGCGACTCCTCCTCGAGGAGTTTCAGCCGCATCTCGAGCCGCTCGATCCGGCGGGCGAGCAGCGCGGGAGATTCCGCCGAAGGGGACTGGGGCATGACCCGCGGCACGGACGGATAGCCGAGCTGGCGTTGCAAGGCCGCGAAGAAGAAGAGCGGATCCTTGCCGCGATTGGCCCGCGCGATCCGCCCCTCCTTCTCGCCGAAGAGGATGGCCCGATCGGGCTCCGGGGCGACCCGGCCCGAAAGGGTCGCGTCCCGCCGACCGATCCGCCAGTACTCCGGACTCCGCACGAAGACCAGGTCGGCCAGATCGATCAGTCCGACCTGCCGCGACACCGTCTCGATCCACGCCTTCCACTCGGCGTCGAAGATGTCGTCGCCGGCGACCGCGCCGAGTCCCCGCGCATAGTCGAGACGGTTTCGTGACAGGCACTCGAAGCGATAGAGAAAGAGCCCCTGCGGCGACGCTCCCTCGCCGCGGTAGGCCGCCTCGCGTTCGAGCATCGCCAGGGCCGTCCGCATGTCGAACCGCCCTCCCTCCTGTTCGGCGGCGGCGATCACGAACGTCTGGAAGTCGGTGAAGTAGTGCCGCAACCGGGCCATGGCCGTGGAGAGCGTGCCGACCAGCCTCAACTCCCCCGCGAGGTAGTCGAGCGCCATCGGCAGTTTCGACGTGGCGAGCACCTCCTGTCCGATCGCGACGAGCGCCTCCTGGGCGGCGATCCCGGCGGTGATCCGCTCGGCGAACGACCGAAACAGGTAGGCCTGTTCGATGTATTCCTCACGGTCGAGCATGGGGGCTCCGGATTCGCCTTGCTGGGGAGGCGTGCCGCGGCTCTCCGCCACGGCCGCGGCCCGCCTGCATCCTATAATGGAGGCGGTCATACACAGACACCCTCTCCCGACGGATCGCATGCCCACACGTTTTTCCACCATCGAGGCCGCCGTGGCCGCCATCGCCCGGGGCGACGTGGTGATCGTCGTCGATGCCGAAGACCGCGAGAACGAGGGCGACTTCGTCTGTGCCGCGAGCCATGCGACGACGGAAATCGTCAACTTCATGATCCGGGAGGGCAGGGGGCAGGTCTGCATGCCGATCCTGCCGGAGGTGGCCAAGCGTCTCGAACTGCCGATGATGGTCGAGTCGAACTCGACGCCCCTCGGCACGGCCTTCACGGTCCCGGTGGACCACCGCTCGGCGCGGACCGGCATCACCGCCGCCGAGCGGGCCCTGGCGATCACCACGATCCTCGATCCCGCGAGCGTGCCGTCCGACTTCGTCCGCCCCGGCCATCTCTTCCCGCTGGTGGCCAAGGAGGGGGGCGTGCTCCGCAGGGCCGGCCACACCGATGCCGCCGTCGACCTGGCGCGGCTCGCCGGCCTGCCCCCGTCCGGCGTGCTCTGCGAGATCCTCGACGAGTCCGGCAATCGCGCCGACCGGGAGGGCCTTTTCGCCCTGGCAGCCGCGCACCGCCTCGAGATCGTCTCCATCGAGCAGTTGATCCGGCACCGCCGCACCCGGGAGCAGCTCGTGGACCGGATCGCGGAGGCGGACCTGCCGACGAAGTGGGGCCGCTTCCGGATCATCGCCTACGGCGTGAAGTTCGAGTCGCAGCAGCCTCTCGTGCTCGTCATGGGCGACCTGACGGCATCGGCCGCTCCCTTGGTCCGGCTGCACTCGTCGTGCTTCACGGGCGACCTGCTCGACAGCCTGCGGTGCGACTGCGGCGACCAGCTCCACATGGCGCTCGACATGATCGGTCGCGAGGGCTGCGGCGTGCTCGTCTACCTGCCGCAGGAAGGGCGGGGCATCGGTCTGGTGGAGAAGATCAGGGCCTACCAACTGCAGGACCAGGGGCTCGACACCGTCGAGGCGAACCTGGCGCTCGGCTTCAAGGCCGATTCCCGCGACTATGGCGTCGGCATCCAGCTGCTCAAGGACCTGGGGCTGCGGCAGGTCCGGCTGCTCACCAACAATCCCAAGAAGACAGACGCCTTCATTTACGGCGGCTTTGACCTCGAGGTGGTGGATCAGGTGCCGATCCTGCCGCCGGTCCACGAGTTCAACGAACGGTATCTCGCCACCAAGCGTGAGAAACTGGGACACCGGTTTCCCGACTGAGTCGCCGCTGGCTCGGCGACCGCGAAAGTTGACCCCGCTGCTGCCGAGGCCTTAGCATCGGGACTTTCCTGCGCTCGGGAGGCTCCGATGCCCTTCAACCACCCCGCGGCGGCCGCGGCCGTAGACGGTCGGCGGTCCGCCGTCCTTGGCTGGCCGGGCATGGCCTGTCTGGCGGTCCTGGTCGCCTGCGGATGTGGCCGCGAGACTGGCGAGCGGCGGCTCACCGCCGAGCCCGAGACACCGACCTCCCGGACGGCTCCCGCCGAACCCGCCGCCGCGCAGCCGGAGGCGGCCTTCGAGCCCCCGGCCCTCGAGGCGCTCGAGCGGGATGCGAAGTGGATCGACCGGCCGGTGAAGGACGCCCTGGCGCTGCTGCGGGACGAGCAGTCGCGGAGCACGCCGCTGACCACCGCCGCCGAGGCGCTTGCCCTGGTGAACGACTCGGCCGAGACGAACGCCAGGATCCTCTCGGCACTCGGCCGGCTTCCCGCCGAGGGCCAGGCCGACCTCGAAGCCCGAATCGACCGGCATGTGGCAGGCGACCTGGGCAGCACCAATCCGATCCTGATCAGTTCGGCCGCGGAGTTCGACATCCTCGGCCTCACGGGCTTCGGCCTGTTTTCCTTCGACCGTCTCCTCGAGCCTTTCGCCAATGCCGAGACGGTCGCGAGCTGGCAGACGAGCGCCGACGGGCTCTACGACAAGGTGGTGATGCGGGACGATCTCGTGTGGAGCGACGGCACGCCGATCACCGCCCATGACCTCGCCTTCACGTATCGGGTGATCATGGATCCGAGGGTGCCCGTGCCGGCCGTCCGCAGCGGCACCGACCAGATGCGGGGCGTGCACGCCTACGACGACCGCACCGTCGTGTTCTTTCACAAGGAGCCGCTGGCCACCAACGTCTGGAACATCAACTTCCCCGTGCTGCCCCGGCACGTCTACGAGAAGACCTGGGAACAGGATCCGACGCTCAAGGACAGCCCGGAGCACGTGACGCTCGAGGAGCAGCCGGTGTCGGGTGGTCCTTACGAGATCGTCTCGCGGAAACGTGGACAGGAGATCGTGCTGCAACGACGGGCCAGTTGGAGCACCGTGAAGGGGCGGAAGGTCCGCGACGAGCCCTTCTTCAAGGACATCCGCTTCCGCATCATCGAAGATCCCAACACGGCGCTTCTGGCGCTCAAATCGGGCGAGATCGACGAAATGGTCCTGCAGCCCGAGCAGTGGACGACCCAGACGGTCGACGACGCCTATTACCGCCTCAACACGAAGGCCACGGCGCCGGAGTGGGTCAGCTTCCACTTCGCGTGGAACATCGCCACGCCCTTCTTCGCCGACCGGCGCGTGCGGCGGGCCATGAGCTACGCCTTCGATCACGACCGGATGCTCGAAAAGATCTGCCTCGGGATCTACTCCCCCTGTGCCGGCAACTTCCCCGTGGACTCGTGGATGGCCGGCCCGAAGAAGCTCCCGCCCTACAAGCAGGATCTCGACAAGGCGGAGGCCCTGCTCGACGAGGCCGGCTGGATCGACCACGACAACGACGGCATCCGCGACAAGGAGATCGACGGCCGGCTCGTGCCCTTCGAGTTCACGATGCTCGTCAACCAGCAGCCGTTCCGGATCGCCCTCTGCACCCTGCTGAAGGAGAACCTCGACCAGATCGGCGTGATCGTCAACGTGCGGCCGGTCGAGGTCACGGCGCTGCAGGACATGATGCAGAAGAAGAACTTCCAGGCGTGCATCTCCGGCTGGGGTTCGGGCACCGATCCCGACAGTTCGGAAAACATCTGGAAGACCGGCGAGATGCGGAACTACTGCGGGTATTCCAATCCCGAGGTCGATCGCCTCTTCACCGAGGGCCGTCGCGAACTGGACCGTGGTCGGCGGGCCGAAAAATACGCGCGGATCCAGGAGATCCTCTACGAGGACCAGCCCTACACCTGGCTCTTCTGGCGAAACAGTTTCTACGGCTTCTCCAAGGAGTTGCGGGGCTACGTCTTCAGCCCACGGGGGCCGTATCACTACTCGCCCGGCTCCGGGAGCCTGTGGAAGCCGCGGCAGGAGTGACCATGGCCACGTACCTTTTGCGGCGGCTGCTGCTGGGATGCGTGACGCTCGTGGCGATCACCTGCATCGTCTACGGCCTGGCCCGCAACATGCCGGGCAATCCCCTGACGGCGCAGATGGGAGAGGATCCGAGCCGGAAGATCACGGCGGCCGATTACGAGCGGATGCAACGGGCCTACGGCCTCGACAAGTCGTGGCCCGAGGGCTATCTCCAGTGGGCCGGGAATCTCTTCCGCGGCGACCTGGGCCGCTCGATCACCCGCAAACAGCCCGTTACCACCCTGATCGGCGAGCGCATCGGCCCGACGCTCCTGGTGTCGGGCACGGCGTTCTTGCTGATCTGGCTGGCGGCGGTGCCGTTGGGGCTCTACTCGTCGGCCCGGAGCGGCCGCCCCGACGAGCGGCTCACGAGCCTGCTGCTCTACGCGCTCTATTCCTTCCCGACGTTCGTGGCCGCGCTCTTCCTGCAGGTGGTGTTTGCCGTCTGGCTGCGGGGCACTGCCTGGGAGTTGCCGCTCTTCGGCATGAGCGATCTTCCGGCCGACGCGGCGACCGGTGCCCGCATGCTCGACATCGCCCGCCACATGATCCTGCCGGTCACCTGCCAGACCTACGTGAGCCTCGCCTACGACAGCCGCTTCATCCGGGCGAACATGGAGGAGGCCATCCGGCAGGATTATGTCCGCACGGCACGGGCCAAGGGGGCGGGGCCTTGGAGGGTGCTCTTTCGGCATGCCTTCCGCAACACGCTCATCCCGCTCGTCACCCTGCTGGGGCTCTCGCTGCCCTCGCTGATCGGCGGTTCGATCATCATCGAGCAGATCTTCACCTGGCCGGGCATGGGCCGGCTGTTCTTCGAGAGCATCCGTGAACGCGACTACCCGACCATCATGGGACTGACGCTCATGTTCAGCGTGCTGACGCTCCTCGGCCAGCTGCTCGCCGACGTGCTCTACTGCCTCGTCGACCCCCGGGTGAGCGTGGCGTGATGGAGCGTTCCCACGGATTCTGGGTGGAGGCCTGGCGGCGCTACCGGCGGCGGCCGCTGGCGATGGCCGCACTCGCCTTCGTCGCGCTGTTGGTGATCGTGGCCGCCCTGGCCCCGGCGCTCGCGGGCACGAAACCCGTGCTCTGCCGCTACAAGGGGCGGATCTACGCGCCCTGTCTCGGCTACTTCGACCGCCGGCTCGAGCCGGCGGTCTTCACCCGCGACAAGTTCCGCGGCACCTATCCCAAAAACCTCGCCGAGAAGGATCCGGAGAGCTGGGCCATCTGGCCGCTCTATTTTCAGGATCCCTATCGCAGCGTCCGCGCCGACGAATGGCCCGGTCAGCCCGAGAATCCCGCCATGGACCAGGGCCGCCCGAGCTGGACCAATCCCTTCGGCACCGATCAGGCGGGCGTCGACGTGCTCGCGAAGATGATCCACGGCACCACGGTGGCGCTGCTCGTGGGATTCATGTCGATGGGGATCGCGGGCACGATCGGGATCATCGTGGGGGCGATCGGCGGCTATTTCGGCGGCTGGATCGACATGCTCACCAGCCGCGTCACCGAGATCGTGATGTGTGTGCCCACGCTCGTGCTCATTTTGGCGGTCCTGGCCGTGATCGAGAAGCCGACGATCTGGCACACGATGGCGATCATCGGCATGACCGGCTGGACGGGCATCGCCCGGCTCACCCGCGGCGAGTTCCTCCGGCTCAAGGGGAACGACTACGTCACCGCCGCACGGGCCGCCGGGGCGGGGCCGGCCAGGATCATCATGCGTCACATTCTCCCCAACTCGCTCGCGCCGATTCTCGTGCCGATCACGTTCGGGATCGCCTCGGCGATCCTCACGGAGAGCGGGCTCTCCTTTCTCGGCTTCGGGCCGCCGCCGCCGTCGGCGAGCTGGGGGTCGATTCTCAACGGCGCCCGGAGCAATCTGGGGATGTGGTGGCTCGTGCTCTTTCCGGGCGCGGCGATCTTCCTGACGGTGCTCGCCTACAACCTGATCGGCGAGGGGCTGCAGGAAGCGACCGACCCGCGGCTGCGGGAGGCGCGGAAGTAGGCCCATGCCACTGCTCGACATCCGCAATCTCGTGACCGCCTTCCACACGCCGGCCGGTCGCGTGCCGGCCGTGGACGGCGTGTCACTGGCGATCGACCGGGGCAAGGCGCTCGGCCTCGTCGGTGAGCTGCGAGACCTCCGCCTCGATGGCGGCTGAAACCACCACGGAGGAGGCGTTCTCCGCCGTGGCCTTGGCGGCGACCTTTGCGCTCAGCGCGTTGCCGGTGGCGGCCGAGGCCTC
>SXGQ01632646.1_pt1 | contig 12363 bp, 12 predicted proteins | sample 3178371 | NCBI WGS metagenome assembly SXGQ01 (sample SAMN11356859, study PRJNA531348) | freshwater metagenome | isolation source: freshwater sample F1-20 | place: China: Fuxian Lake, Yuxi | collected 2017-12-25 | reverse complement strand
CTGGGCGTAGAAAACGAACACTCCTGCCTAGCCGCTACCGCCGCCGAAACCGCGGCCATCCTAGCGCCGCTGCCCGCCGAACGCATGGGCGCCATCTGGGATCCGTGCAATGTGCTCTATGTGCCCGGCGCCGCAGCCCCCTCCCCAGCGGATTTGCACCTACTCGCATCACGTTTGCTCCATCTCCATGTCAAAGATGCGCGCCGGCTAACTGCGCCCAAGCCGACGGAACTCATCGCGGCCGGCACCCCCGTGGGGCTTGGCCAAGTAGACTGGCGCGCTCATCTCGAAGCGCTGCGGACCATCGGTTATGCGGGCTATCTTTCGCTGGAGACGCATTGGCGGCTGGAGAAAATCGATGACGCTCTCCTTCACCTCCCCGCCGGCCATGCCTTCTCCCACGGCGGAGAAACGGCCAGCCGGACGTGTCTGCATAATCTGCAATCGCTCTTCGCTAGCGCGTAGCTGGAAAAATTGCTCGGTCGCTGGGTCTGCTGAAGCCAAGCGTTTGGAATGAGCGGCGGCCTGCTCGATTTGTGACTTAGTTTTCCATTGCCGCCGGTTTCTCCTTTCTTCCTGCTCAAACTCTTAGCTTCCACCTATGTCCCTGCTCCCTTTTTCCAGCCAGCTTATCGCCGATGTGGGTATCTCTCTCGGCGACGAGGGCAAAGGCCGCCTCATTCCTGAGGTCGCCAATGAATTACGCGGTACCCCCGCCGCCGTGTCGGTCGTCCTGAAGGTCAATGGCGGCGCCAACTCGGGGCACACTGCCGGCGGCGTTAAATTGAACCTCCTGCCGGCTGGCGTCGTCGTGCGTGATGCTGCGCACCTCTGCATTGGCAGTGGCGTCGTCGCCGATCCCCGCAAATTTACCTGGGAAGCCCGCCCGCTTGAACAAAAAGGTCACGCCATTTTCTCCCGCCTCGTCATCGACGAACGCGCGATGGTCTCCGATCTTACCCACCGCCTGCTCGATCTTGCTTGGGAAAATTATCGCACCCAAATTCTAGCCGAAGAACCTCGCGGCTCCACCGGCCGAGGGATCACCCCCGCCTACCTTGACGAGGTGGGCCAAGCCCAAATCACTTACTCCGACTTTCTCGCCGGCCCAAATTTCTTTGCGCGAAAACTCGCCCAGCGGGCCGATCGCGCCCTCCGCACCATCCAACATGTCTGCCGAGTCTCCCCGGAAACCTTTGCCAGCTTCTTCGATCAACTCACCGCGGCCGAACTGCGAGCCAATGCCGAGGCCATCGAGGCCGGCGTCTTCCCTAAAGCAGAATTTGATTTCACCCAATTTCGCGGCACCGAACCTTTCAGCCTCAACCTACCACGGCTGACCGAAGTTTACTGGCAAGCCGGCACCGCCCTCGCCAAAAATATCGGTGAAGTGCGCGAACTCGTGCTGCGCGAACTCGCCGCGGGCCACACCGTCATCGGCGAATTCGGCCAAGCCTACTGGCTCGATAAACGTCACGGCTTCTCGCCCAACGTCACGGCTTCCCATACCTACACGCCCGAATTTTTTGAGAGCGCCGGCATTCCAGTCCAACGCATCCACACCTTTGGCGTGGCTAAGGCGTACGATACTAAAGTCGGCACCCACACGTTTCTCACCCAGATGGACGATGCGGCCCCCCTTACCATCAAACTAAAGCAATTAGAATTTGGGACCAGCACCGGCCGCCAACGCATGGTGGGTTGGTACGATGCCGTGGAGAAAGGCGACGTCCTGCGCTACGGCGGTTATCAAGATTTGATGATCAACAAAATCGACGCTCTGAGTGGCGGCGAAAAATTACTCATCTGCACGGCCTACCAAGATGCGGCGGGTAAACGCTACCAACACGTCCCCCGCAATGAGGCCGTTCGCAAAACACTCAAGCCGATCTACACCCAGCACGCCGGCTGGAGTGAAGACATCTCCAATATTCGCCGCTTTGCCGATTTACCGCGGAACGCGCAGCTCTACACCGCGGCGATGGTGCGCAGCTTGGTGCAGGTAGCTTACGGCGATCAATTACCCGCCGTGCTACCAAATTTGCGCTATCTTGGCGTTGGCCCCCAACCGAGCCAGATTATCAAGGACGTCCCACCGACGGCTGAGTTAATTAAGTTGGCCTAACCGCCGAACGTCAGCGCGCGGTAAAAAATTCGCGGACCGCGTCACTTACTCGCAGTACGTCGGCCATCGTCAGCCCGGGATGCAACGGCAACGAGAGCACCTCCGCACACGCCTGCTCCGTCTGCGGTAAATGCAACGCCGCATTGTGATAAGCCGGTTGGCGATGCACCGGCACCGGATACAAAATTCCGCAGAAAATATTTTTGCTCTCGAGCTGCGCCTTGAGTTCCTCCCGCCGCGGCGTGCGCACGACAAATTGATGCCACGTATGAGTGCGCCCCGTGGCCACTAGAGGCAACTGCAGCGGCAGATTCGCTAAGGCCGTCAGATAGTGGCGCGCTAATTCCGCGCGATGCGCATTCTCCGTGTCGAGCCGGGTTAGGCGCACGCGGAGAATGGCTGCTTGCAGTTCATCAAGACGACTATTGCGCCCCGGCAAATCACTCACGTAACGCTTGCGCCAACCATATTGTCGCAACAACCGCACTTGGGCTAGAAGCAGCGGATCGCGCCCCGCGACCGCACCGGCGTCGCCCAAAGCGCCTAAATTTTTAGTCGGATAAAAACTAAAGGCCGCGAGATGCCCCCGCGCGCCCGCTTTTTTCCCACCCACGAGCGAACCATGCGCCTGCGCGCAGTCCTCAATTACCTGCAAATGATAACGCTCCGCGATCGCCATCACCCGCGGCATATCCACCGCCTGACCGTAAAGATGCACCGGGATAATGGCCTTAATCGTCGGATCACGGAGCGTCTCGAGCAGCGTCTCGACCGCTCCGAGATCGATCAGCATCGTCGCCGGATCAATATCGACGAACTCCGCCGTCGCGCCCGTCGCGCCGATGGCCGAAACCGTAGCGGTAACCGTGTTGGCCACCGTCAAGACTTTGTCGCCGGGCCCAATCCCAATCGCCCGCAACGCCAACTCAAGGGCATCGGTACCATTGGCCACGCCCACCACCTCTTTGACCCCAAGCCAATCCGCAAATTCCTTTTCGAAGGCGACCAACTCAGGTCCCATAATATAAACCCCACTAGTCATGACCCGCTGCATCGCGGCATCAATGGCCGCCTGCGCTGCGAGATAAGTCGCTTTCGGATCAGCCGGCAAAATTTTCGAACTGGAAGCAGAAGACATAAGGCGAGGAGACAGGATTATAATTTCACCATGCGCGCAAGATTACGCGGGTAGCTCAAAGGTAATGGGCCAACTCTCGGCGATAATAGGCGAGAGTCTTGGTGAGCGCTTGCTTAATGGTCGTCCGCGGTTGCCACCCGAGTGTGGCGGCGATCAAGCGGCCATCAGAATAATAATCGCCGATATCAATTTTTTTACGGGCAGCCGGAAAAGCCCGTACTTGAAAACTGCCCGTACCCGCCACGGCCACCAAGGTCGCCGCGAGCTCTCGCAAACTAATCTGCCCGAGGCCCCCCAAATTAAAAACTCCGCCAATGGCGTCGGGATGCGTCGCCGCCAGCAGGAATGCCTCCACGGCATCGTCCACAAAAGTAAAGTCGCGCAGTTGCTCCCCACCCCAAACCGCAATGGGCTGCCCCTCGAGAATTTGCTTAAGCCAAACGCCAACAAAAGTCTGCCGCGCATCTTTCACCCTCATGCGCGGACCAATCGTATTCGTCAACCGCAAGACCGTGCTCGGTACCCCGTGGACCTGACTGTAGAGCAAATGGTACTGCTCGCCCGCCAATTTGTTAATTCCGTTCACATCCACCGGCCGCAGCGGATGCTGCTCATCCACCGGTAAATAATCAGGCCGACCGTAAATCTGCCGCGTGCTCGCAAATACCACGCGCAGCTTGGGATTATGCTGCCGACACGCTTCCAACAAGGTAAGCTGCGCGCGGCAATTTATATCTAAATCCGTCTCCGGATCAGTCATGGAGTCCATGTGACTCGTTTGCCCCGCGAGATTGAACAGAAAATGCTGCCCGCGTAGAAATTCTGGCAAACTATGCCGATCACGCACGTCCGCCAAATGAATCGACAGCTTTCCTTCAATCCCGTGCACATTGCGCCGATTACCGCCGTACTCTGGAATTAAACTATCGAGAATGGTGACTTTCGCGCCCAACCCCACCAGCCGGCGCGCAAGATTCGAACCGATAAAGCCGAGCCCCCCGGTAATCAGCACCCGCTTGCCTTTAAATGCAGCGGCAAATGATGGTCGGGGTTTCATCAGAGAAATGAGAGATTTGCAGCAGATCACCCGAGAAACAAGCGGGAAGCTAACCACGATTATCTCCCAACACCGGCAGGGTCCGCTTAAGCGCGAGCCGCTCCATGACCTCACCGAGCACATAAATTGATCCGGTCACGACCACTGCATCAGTGGACTGGCCGATGACACAAGTGCCGGGTTGAGGGAAAATTTGCTCGAGCGAGGTCACGTGCACGCGATGCCGCTCCGCCGCCGGGACGAAAGCCCGCATGACCTCCCCCGGACAAGCCCGTTCTTGGCGCGGCGTAACCAGATAAATTTCCTGCGCGTACCGCAGCAGCACCTTCAGCATGGCTCGCGCGCGAAACTCGCCCAAGGCTCCCGCGACAATCAGCGGCCGGCGGCCCGTGGTGGCGATGAGTTGCTGCAAATTTTCCGCCAACACCGCGACCCCCTCCGGATTATGCGAGGCATCCAAAATGAGCAAACGGTCCTCCAGCCTGATCGACTCCCAGCGCCCGGGCCAATCAACCTGGGTTAACCCTTGCGCGATTACCGGCGCCGTCAGTCGCCACGCTGCTGGCATGACCTGCGCTACCAACGCCGCCGTAGCCGCATTCCAGCGCTGATAATCACCGGCCAAATTAGTCTGGGGATACCGATCCAAATCCTCCCCGAAAATTTCGCGCACGGAATGTACCACCGCCCCCCGCTCAGCGGCGATCGCCCGAATAACCTGCTCTGCCACGAGCGGTACTCGCCCCAACACGATGGGCCGACCCGGCTTGATGATCCCCGCTTTCTCCCGTGCAATCTCCTCAAAAGTAGCGCCGAGTTCAACGCAGTGATCGAGTCCAATGGACGTGATAACCGTGACGAGCGGCTCGACAACATTGGTCGCGTCCAACCGTCCGCCCATCCCCACCTCGATCGTGGCCAGATCCACCCCCTGACGCTTAAATTGCAAAAATGCCATCGCGGTCATGAACTCAAAAAAAGTGGGATAATCCTCCGCGCCCACCGCGACGCCAGCGGCAGCACAAGTCGCGCGGACTTCATTCGTATAAGCGATCATCTCCTCCGCCGTGAGTATCTGCCGGTTGACTTGCACGCGCTCCCCCAGTTGCACCAGATGAGGCGAAGTAAAAAGTCCCGTCCGCCAACCGGCGGCCTGAAAAATAGCGTCGAGCATGGCCGAGACCGAGCCCTTACCGTTCGTGCCGGCCACATGAATCACCGGGTAGCTTCGTTCGGGATGCCCCAACGCCGCGGCCAACCGACGCATCCGCTCTACGCCAAATTTCGGCCCCCGCGCCTTTTGGGCATAGAGATAAGCGGTGACGGCCGCGTAATCAGAAAAGGCCGAGATCTCAGCATCGACGCTGAGACCTAACGATTGTTTCCGATCAGGCGTGACGCTCATAAGAAGTGCTGACGTCCACAATGGAACGTCGAACGTTGCACGAACTCACGCCGTTGTCACCAGATCCGCACTCTTCACCGAGCGAGTCGCCTGATGATGGACATGCAAGGCCTGCAATAAGGAGATCACGCGACTCCGCATTTCCAAGCGGCTGACAATTTGGTCGAGCAATCCGTGCTTCAGCAAAAATTCGGCCGTCTGAAACCCCGCCGGGAGGGTCTGTTTCGTTGTTTCCTTAATTACCCGCGCCCCCGCAAAACCGATGAGCGCACCGGGTTCAGCCAAAATAATATCACCGAGCGTCGCAAAACTGGCGGTCACCCCACCCGTAGTCGGATAGGTTAAAATTGAAATAAAAGGCAATTTCGCCTCAGCGAGCCGACCCAAGGCCGCGCTGGTTTTGGCCATTTGCATAAGACTGAAAATTCCCTCCTGCATGCGCGCGCCACCCGAGGAACTGATGATAATGCAGGAGGCTTTTTTCTTGAGCGCCCGCTCAATGGCTCGCGTAATTTTTTCACCGACGGCTGCGCCCATGGCGCCACCACAAAAACGAAAATCCATTACGGCTAATGACACCAAAATGCCCTGCATTTTACCTAAACCACAAATGACCGCCTCAGGCAGTCCGCTATCTTTTTCGTACCGCTTAATCCGATCTGGATAGGCGGCCGAATCTACGAATTTGAGCGGATCCCCAGATTTTACCTGAGCATCAAATTCTTCAAACGTGCCCTCGTCTACTAGGCTAGTGATGCGCTCCCGCGAGCCGATGGGGAAATGATAGCCGCTGGAGGGCACCACCATGAGATTCTGCTCGAGATCTTTATTGAAGACGATCTCGCCCGAGAGCGGGCACTTGGTCCACAGCCCTTCAGTGTTAACGCTCTTTTTGGTCTTAGCGCTCTTAACCGTTGATAATTTTGGTTTTGCGAAGTGACTCATAGATAAAATTTAACCGTGCCCGAAGGTGATGACATCCAACTGCGCTGCCCCGGCACGACGCAGAACAGTCGCACAAGCATTGAGCGTAGAACCAGTAGTAAAAACATCATCAACCAAGAGGTAACGTTGGGTCGGATTAATGGCGGCGGTGGGAGCCAAAGCAAAGGCATTTTTAAGGTTCTTCTGTCGCGCCAGCCGATCGTAGTGAGTTTGCGATACCGTATCTACCACGCGGCAAAGTAATTCCTGCACTCCGGTCGTAGGGCCTGCCACTTGGGCGCAACATTCAGCCAATAATAAACTCTGATTGTAGCGCCGTTCGCGCAATTTCCGCGGATGCAGCGGCACCGGCACCAGCACCGCCCCGCGCAAATAATCCGCATAGTCTGGGACCATCGCCATGATAGCCGTGATATCTTCCAGCACTTGCAGCGCATGGTGATACTTCAACGCATGGATTAAAGCGCGGCCCGGACCTTTGAGCAGCACCGCCGTCTTGCCGGCCCCAAAGCAGGGCACGAGTGCCTCGCAGTGGGGACACAGTCGGTTCACTGCCATCTCGCCAAAATACGGATGCCCACAAGTCGTGCAGTGCGGCGCCGTCACGATAAAAAGTTGCTGGGTACAACGGCTACACAGATGCCGCAGTTCACCGTCGTCCACCAAGCCGGCACAATGCACGCAACTGCGCGGAAAAACCACGTCGAGTGAATCGCGCCAACTGCGGGGTAACGTGATCGTCATCGCCTCAATAAATTACCTTCACCATGAATAATCCTTGGGGCGGCGCGGTCACGACCGCCGGCACTCGCCGGCGCGTTTTAATTAACCCCGCCAATTCGGCCGCCGTCAATTTACCCACCCCCACACTCACCAACGCTCCCGTTAAGCTGCGGACCATTTTATAAAGAAACCCATCCGCCTCAAAAGTGAAAGTGACCTTTCGCCCGCGACGGACTACTTCGAGCCGCCGCAGATCGCGCACGGTGGTTTCATACGTTCGATCATTCTCTCCCGAAAAAGCCCAAAAATCGTGTTTGCCGCGCAAGACCTTCGCCGCCGCCAACACCGCCGGCCAATCGAGCTCGCGATTCAGCGACCAACAATAGGCCAGCGTAAAGGGATCCGCTTCGCCTAAATAAATATGGTAGCGATAAACCTTTCCCCGTGCGGCAAAACGCGCGTGGAAATCGGCGGCGACCCGCCGGATAGTTTTTAATTGGATCGTGCGCGGTAGACCGCTTTGCAAAGCCAGTCGCAATTTCTCGCCGCCATGTGACCACGCTGCATCGAAGTGAAATACTTGCCCCAACGCATGGACCCCCGAGTCGGTGCGGCCACTGCCCTCGAGCCGAATACGCTCGCCCAAAATCTTGCGCAGCTGTCGCTCAATTAAATCCTGAATCGTATTGCCGCCCTCTTGGCTCTGCCAGCCGTGGAAGGTCGTGCCATCATAGGCACAGATGCATTTCCAGCGCGGCACCTGAGCAGACGAGCGTGATTTCATCAACGTGATCGTGCCGACCACCCCAACTCTCCGCAAGCCGGAGATATTTAAAAAACTCAGCTCGGGATAGCCGGGGGTATTCGCTGATCAAGAAAATCCTGCAAAATCAAACAAGCCGCGCGGGAATCGATCAGACCGGAGTCACGCACCTCGCGCCGAGATTTTTTTGCGATGGTCGACTCAGCCGCGTAACTTGTGAGCGTTTCATCAACGAGGTGCACCGGCAAATTAAACTGCGCCTTCAACTTGCCCGCAAAGGCATCCACTTCCTTTGCTTTAAAACCCACTGATCCATCCATATTATAAGGATAACCCAACACCAAATCAGTAATCCGACGCTGCTGAATGATCTCCCTCAACTTAGCCCAGCGCGCATCCGCCTCGATCTCGACTAATGCCGGGAGCGGCGTGGCTACGCCGAGGTCATCCCCCTGCGCTAGGCCCACCCGCTTGGTACCGTAATCGATGCCGAGACAGCGCATCGTTTACAAAAATTTCTTAAGCGCGGCATCGTCGGCGAGTCGCTTCAACAGCGCCTTAATTTCCTGCGCTTTATCTTTATGAACCACGAGCGTGGCTTCGGGGGTGTGCACCACCACAAGGTCACTCACCCCGATCACGGCAGTCAGGTGACCATCCGCACTGACCACGATATTATCGCGCCCCGCCTCAACCATGGCCGTACCGCGGAGAACATTGCCCGCCGCATCTGGGGTAAAATGTTTAGCGATCGCGGGCCATGCCCCCACATCATCCCAGTCAAAACTAGCAGGCACCACGACCACATTAGTCGATTTCTCCATCAACGCATAATCAACCGAGATTTTTTTGAGCGTGGGGTAAACCGCCGTCAAAGCAGCCGCCCAACCGCCCGTCGATTTAGCCGCCGCCTCCAGTTGCGCCAACCCCGCATAGAGTTCGGCCGCATGGGCCTTGAAGGCTGCCTCTACCACAGGTACCCGCCACACAAACATGCCGGCGTTCCAGAAATATTCCCCCGTCGCGAGATAACCTTTCGCCGTAGCTAAATCGGGCTTTTCCACGAAACGCTTAACCGCCATCACGCGGTGGCCACTCAGCTCGCGCCACAAACTGCCCTGTTGAATGTAGCCAAAGCCAGTATCGGGCCCGAGCGGCTTCACTCCAATCGTGACCAGTAGGTCAGCCGCCTCCGCCGAATCAAAAGCAACCTTCAGCAGTTTCTGGTATTCCACCACATCATGGATGACATGATCAGCCGGCAACATCGCAAAGGTAGCTTCGGGATTACGTTGCTTGACGAGCAGCAAGGCCAACCCCGTGGCTGCCGCCGTGTCTCGTCCCATCGGCTCCGCTACAATATTAGCCGAAGGTAAATTCGGACAAGCGCGCCGACAGCCCTCCAACTGGGCCTGCGTGGTGAGGACAAAAATATTATCACGAGGCACCACCCCCATCACTCGGTCGACCGTCTGCGTGAGCATCGGCTGATCACCCACAATCGATAGCAAATGTTTAGGCGTAGCGAGGCGGCTTTGGGGCCAAAATCGCTCTCCGCGACCACCGGCCATGATGACAACGAAACGTTCAGGCATAACCTAGAATTTAACGCTCAACGTCAGCGTCAACGGCGAACTGGCGGTTGCTTTTTACCTCTTGGGTCCCATTTTAGGCCGCTTAATCCATGGCCCTGCCCCTAGAAATTGATGTCACTACCGCCGCTGACTACCTTCGCCAAGGAGCCCTCCTAGTTGACGTTCGCGAGCCACATGAGGTCGCGATTTGTGCCGTCACGGGTAGTCAGCCTATCCCGATGCGCCAAATCCCTGAAAACCTCGCCACCCTGCCCCAAGATCAGCTCATTTTGCTAATGTGTCACCATGGTAGTCGCAGCGAACGCGTGACGCAGTTCCTACGCAGCAAGGGCTATGACCAAGCCACCAACGTTGCCGGCGGAATTGATGCTTGGGCGCAGGAAATCGACCCCACTTTGACCCGCTATTGAGCCAGCCTGACCACGCTTGACTCTCGCCCGATAATCCAAACAACTCTCCCTTTCACTTTTCACTCTTATGGGACAACAATTCAACAAGCACATCAAAAAGAAACGCCGCGTGGCCTACCACAAGCGCCACAACGCCCTCCTGAAGGCTGCCGCTAAGTCCAAGAGCAAGAAGTAACAGCTCGAGGTCGACGCACGTTCTGCCGCGGCGGTCTCTGACCGCCGTTTTTTATTCTTCGCGCCCGCTCTTGCCGCCGGCTGTCGCCATTCTCTCGACCCCTCCCCCGACGACCGGCTCACGAGTTCTCCTCCCAGGATATGATCAAAGTCAGCCTCATCTCTCTCGGTTGCGCCAAAAATCTCGTGGATAGCGAGATCATGGTCGGGCATTTGCACCAAGCTGGGATGGTAGTTATTCCCGAAGCGGAAAAGGCCGATGTGGTCATTGTTAATACCTGCTCCTTCATCGATTCCTCCAAAGAAGAATCCCTCAGCCATATTCTGGAAGTTCACCAGAGCCGCGGCATGACGAAGCGCCGCCAGGAGCAAAAGTTGATCGTCGCGGGCTGCATGGCTCAGCGTTTCTCGAAAGATCTCTCAACCTCCTTACACGATGAAGTCGATGCCTTCATCGGTCTCGATCAAATCACCAAGGTAGCTTCGATTATTGAGGAAATTTACGCTAAGGCCCGCGGCAAGAGCGACGCGCCCGCCAATTTCATTGAGGGCAAGTCCACCTATATTCCGGACTACGATACCCCGCGCTTTCGGCTCACGCCCAAACATTTCGCCTACATTAAAATTGCGGAAGGCTGCAATCACCCGTGCACCTTCTGCATTATTCCGCAGATCCGCGGCCGGCATCGCAGCCGCACCATCGAGAGCGTCGTCAAGGAAGCCCGCCAGCTTGTGAAGAACGGGGTTAAAGAAATTAACCTGATCTCCCAAGATACCACTTTCTTCGGCATGGACACCTGGGAGCAGCGCCCGAACCCCCGCACGCCGGTTGACTCTTCCCGCGGCAGCGCCCTCACCACCTTACTGCGCGAACTGAACGCCATCGAAGGCGATTTCTGGATTCGCTTGCTGTACACCCACCCGGCGCACTGGAGTGATGAGCTCATCAAGACGATCGCGGCCTGTCCGAAGGTAGCCCGCTACATTGATATTCCTCTGCAGCATATCAGTGACGCGATGCTCGCACGCATGCAGCGCGAAACGAGCGGTGATTATATCCGCGCGCTCATCAGTCGCATTCGCGCCGGCATCCCGGGCATCGCGATCCGCACCACCTTTATCGTGGGTTTCCCCGGCGAAACGGATGCGGATGTCGCCGAACTCTGCACCTTCATTGAAGAAACCAAATTTGAGCGGCTCGGTGTTTTTCGCTATTCCCAGGAAGAAGGCACGCGCGGCGCCAAGATGGACGACCAAATCTCCGCCAAAGTAAAAGAAGCTCGCTGGCATCAGACCATGGCCCTCCAGCAGCAGATCGCGGCGACGGTTTCCAAAAGCTATGTTGGCCAGACCATAAAAGTGCTCGTAGAAGAAGCGGGAGTAGCCCGCGGCGAGGCTGATGCCCCCGACATTGACGGTCGCGTCTATGTGCCTAAAAATTTACCGGTCGGTGAATTCGCGCAAGTGACGATCACAGACTACCACGATTACGATTTGCTCGCGCTGCCGAAGGGCCAAAAGCCCGCCGAATACAAGACTGCGAAACAAGCGCAGTAAACCGGGCGGGCTCGGGCCTACCCTTTGGCTCCAGCCGCGAATTGCTGTATGATTCCATCGAAGGATCCGTTGGTGAAAAAGACCACGAGCTGCGACCGTCCCTGCGTAGCTTTTACTTGCGCAGAAATTGTCGCCAACAACGCGGCATTCGTTGCGGCGGTATGTCCGTGGACCCCTTGCGTATCAAGAAACTGAATCACTGCGTCCGCATCAAAGCGCTCTTCCGCTTTGAGTTTATTGGTCTGAGCCACTGCGCCGAGATAAACCTCATCCGCCAACGCCAGCGCACGCATAAAGCCAGCCTGCATGATTTTAGTGCGCGAAGTATTACTCCGCGGCTCAAAGGCCGCATGAATAACGTGCTGGGGGAAACGCGCGCGCAAGGACTCCAAGGTCGCCGCTAAGGCAGTCGGGTGATGCCCGAAATCCTACATTACTTTAAGCGCAGGCGTATTAAGCAAAAGCTCTTGG
>SXGQ01860772.1_pt1 | contig 12364 bp, 10 predicted proteins | sample 3178371 | NCBI WGS metagenome assembly SXGQ01 (sample SAMN11356859, study PRJNA531348) | freshwater metagenome | isolation source: freshwater sample F1-20 | place: China: Fuxian Lake, Yuxi | collected 2017-12-25 | reverse complement strand
ATTAAATACAGAATTAGGAAAATTAAGCACAGAATGTTCAGATATTGATTTTAAATAAAATCTTAAAGTGAGTTTAAGGTGATTTTCTTTAAAATCTTTAGATATATAAGATAATTCATTTATATATTTTCCTGATATACCAATATTTGATGCTTTATAAGCTAATTTAGATGAAAAATTACCAGCACCAAAGCCAAATAATAAATGACTTATACTACTTGTAATTTTATCATAAGTTTCTATAAATGATAGATATTTACCTGGATATTTTTCATAGTAATTTTGATTAATTGATATGTTAGTATCACCATAAAACTTGTCAAATAGTAAAATAAACTTATTTCTTTTTATATGGTCAATTTGTAATTCTATACTATCTTTTTTCCTTAAATTAAATTTATTAATTAAATCTTTTTCTATAACTCTATTATAAACTTCATTTTTATTTAACGAATTCTCTTTCTTTAATAATGAATTGTGTTTTAAATAACCCAATATTAAATCATTTTTTTCAATTCTATCATCGTAATGAGGATTTAATAGTTTATTTTCTGAATGAAGTAAACTCTGTATTTTATTATTTAAATAGTTTAAATTAGAAGGGGAAATCTTTACTATAAATATAATCATAATGCTTATAAAACAAGTTACAATACTCTTATGATATTTTGATTTGTCAAATATGAAAATAAATAAAAAACACATTAATAAAATTAAATTTCCCATGTTACTTGTTGTAACAAGAGCAATAATAAAGCATAATAATGATAAACGAAATTGTTTTTGATAAAAAAAATAAAATATACCGAATGAATTAATAATATTATTTGTAGTACTAAGATCAAATGAAATTCCCCTTAAATAATCACCTGTTGAAGCAAAATATTTATAATTATGCCCATCATACATATAAGGATTTAAAGAATGTATTTCTAAAATAATATTTAATAAATTAAATCCCGTAATAATTGCATTAAAAATAAAAAACCATGTTAATGCATTTTTAACCTTTATTAAATCTTGAGTTTCAATTGAAATAATAATTTGGTGTAAAATTAATATTGCGAAAATCCAAAAAGTAAGTGACAAAGAAAAAAGAACAATATAATTACAATCAGTTTTAAAATTAAAAGTAAATTGAATAAACATTAAACAAATCATACTCAAATAAAATAATGGCATTCGTCTATTTTTAAAACCAAATTTAAAGTCGGGTCTAATCAAATAAATAAACATAACACCTATTAATTTTATTATTAAACTAACATTAATGATTAAAATCAAAAAAACTAACAATAATAAGTCAGTAGATTTATTAAAATTTTTAAAAATTATTTTTATCTTTTCTAAAAAAGTATGTAACATTAATTTTTAATTAAGTTTCTCAAACTTAAAATATTTATTTGTTTAGTGAAAAGTAAAATAAATAAATAAATAGATATTGATAGTATTGGTAAAATTATAAATGAGCTCGTTAATTGTTTTGAAATTATAATAGAAAAAATTGCAATAGAAAAAGTGATCAAACAACTTTTTAAATTAAGCTGAATTTGAGTTTGATTTATTAATTTGTAATAAAGTAAAACTTGTATTAATGTGGATATTAAAAAAGAAATTGCTGATCCTAAACCGCCATAAAAATGTATTAATATCAAGTTTAAAAAAATATTAATTAAAGAAACAACTAATGTTATATACATAATTTTTTTTAACTGACCCTGAACAAAACCTAATGTCCACAAAAAATTAACTATACAAACAAGAGGAACGCAAGCTGATAAAATCCAATAATTAACCTCGTTAATTTCTCCATATTTATTGTTTGTAAAATAATCAACTACTGGTGACCATATCGATATTAAAAAAATTGGAATTATCATTACTATTGCCAATTCAATTTTAAATAAAAAACTAATTTCATTTTTTTTACTTTCTGATAATTCTTCCTTTTTATTAAATATTTTTGAAAATCTTGTAAGTAGTATTGGTCCAATTATTAAAATTGGTAATTTATATAGTTCATATACTTTTTAAACAAAACTATATTCTGCTGTTACAATTGATGTAGTTAAAATTCCTAATAAAATAACATCTATTCTACTTAATGCAGAATCAAAAATAACAACGCCTAATTGAGGTAAGGATTCTATAATAAAACCCTTATATTCTTTTAAACGATAAAGAGGTTTTATTTTAATTTTAATTAATTTTGATAAGAAAAAATACCCTAATATCATTTCAAATACTGAACTTAAAATAAAAAAATATATAATTTCAGATATATAAAAATGATTATTGACATATAAAAAAATTAAGAAAATAATTTTTAAAAGATTAGTAAATACTGCAATAAAAGCTAATTTATTATATGAGTCTAATCCGTTGAGCCCTAATTTAAATGAATTCGCTATATTAATAAGACAAATATTTAAAAATATAATTAAAAAAAAAGGATGGTTACTTTTAAAATCTGAAAATAATTTTAAAGATAAAAAAACTATTGCCAAAAATAATAAACTAACAACTATAGAATGAAAGAAATGTATACCAGTTGTTTGAACTACATCATAACCAGATGCAATTCTTTTAACATAAACCAAATCCAATCCCAGCGATGCAATAGATAAAATTGTAAAACCTAATGCAATTGACCAATTATATTCTCCAAAATCTTGTTTACTTAAATATTTTGATACAAAATAAAATATTAATAATCCAAAAAACTGAGTAGCAATAACCTGAACAGTACTTCCAGAAATATCGGTTAATATTTTTTTATTTTTTATACTATTCATTTAATTAGCTGAAAAAGCAATATTTTATTTTATATCTGTTTTATAAAAAAAATTTATTTAAATAAAAGTTTTATTGTTTATGGCCATAATATAAAGTTCTTCAACTCTTTTTCGCGCCCAAGGCGTTTTTCTTAAAAATGTTAAACTTGATTTAATACTCGGATTTTGGTTAAAACAACGAATATTTATTTTATTACCCAAATGTTCAAATCCATAAGTAAAAACTAATTGTCTTACTATAGCCTCCAAAGTAATACCATTTAAAGGGTCATTAGATTGTTTCGTATTCATTATGTTCTCTCATTAATTTTCTTACAAACATATCCACTTCCCTATTTTTAACATCTCCATCTTTTACGTGAGCTTTTATTTTATTAAATTTTATTTTATGTGTTTCTATTTGATCAATTAATTTGATAACTAAATCTAAATTCTTAACGGGATTTCCTTTTCTAGTCTTAAACTCATTCTTTTTTAATTTTTCTTTTCGATTAACTAAATTAACTACATACTGGCTATCTGAATTAATTATAATTGGAATATTTGTTGAATAATTATTGTCTACGAATTTAATGGCTTCAATTACTGCCTGCATCTCCATTCTATTATGACTAGTATTAGTTTCAACTTGTTTAATAATAATTTTAGTTTTGTTATAATATATTATTGCTGCCCATGCTCCAATTAATTTTTGAGTATGACTACTTCCATCGGTATATATTTCAATTGGTATACATGTATTTGTCATTTCCAAATTTCATTAATTAAACGATACTTAAATAGATTTATTATAAAAAATATAAAACATTAAATGTTTATTACTTTTTTAATCTGTAATTTATTAAACCTATTATTTAATTACTTTTATTTATTTATTTAAATGATAAATCATAAAATACTATTAGTCGAAGATGAAGTTAATCTTGCAAAGACCATATCATTAAATTTAGAACTTGATAATTATTCAGTATTACAAGCCATCAATGGTCGCGTTGCATTAAAACAATTTAACACTCATTTTGATTCAATAGATTTAGTTCTTTTAGATGTGATGATTCCTGAGATAAATGGATTTGATTTATGTAAACAATTTAAATCTAAAAAACCCTCTCTGCCAATCATATTTTTAACTGCCAAAAATCAAATTACTGATAAAATTGAAGGACTAAAACTCGGCGCTGATGATTATATTACTAAACCATTTGATTTAGAAGAACTATTACTCAGAATAAGTAATTTAATCAAAAGAACCCAAAAAGAAAATTCAACTATTTTTAGTTTTAATAGCTGCGAAATTAATTTTAAAACTTATGAGGTTAAAGATATTAATGGAAATTATAAAACTTTGTCTAGGCGAGAAATAGGCCTTTTAGACTTGTTAACTAAAAAAATTAATTATGTTGTTTCTCGCGACCAGATTATCGAAAAACTATGGAATGTAAATGAAAACCCATCTTCTAGAACTATTGATAATTATATTCTTAACTTACGTAAAATATTCGAACCTAACCCAAAAAATCCCAAACATTTCATCTCAATTAGGGGTGTTGGATATAAATTTTGTTTGTAATTGTATATGTTTAATAAAAAATTAAATAAAAAATTACTTTTAGCATTATTAGATTATGGATATGAAACAGAAAACGAATTTCAGTCAAAATGTTTTCCTAAAATCAATGGCGGTCATGATTTGATTGGAGTTGACCCATCTTCATCAGGTAAAACTACTTTAATATCTATAGCCAGCATTCAAAAATTAGAAAAAGCTTTCGAGGATGCCCCAAGGGCACTAATAATTGTTGCAAATAAAGAAAAAGCACTTGCTTTTAAAAAACAATTCGATTTACTAGCTAAAAATACCGATTTAAGATCTGTTTGCGTTTTCGAAGAAGGAAAAATTAACGAACAAAGTGGCGAAATTTATTTTGGGACCGATATTGTTATTGGAACAGCTAAACGAATACTTGAAATTTATTTTGAACGTAATCTTAATCTTAATAAAATTAAACTATTTGTTATTGATGATGCTCAAATGATTATAAAAAATTCATGGCAAGGCCAAATTGATCGTTTAGCCTTGAGCCTCCCAAAATGTCAACATTTAGTCTTTTCAAACGAATTAAACGAAAAAATAGAAAAACTTATTTCGAAATTTATTTTAAATCCTTTTATTTTTAATGCCAACCTTTAATTATATTTATTTTTAATTGTTTTAAACTAAATATGGTTTATTATTAATTCCTTTCTTAATTTTATAAACATTTTAAAATATATGACTACTCAATTAAATAATTTTGCTTACGGAAAATGGATTCTTGGTGAAGAAAAAGGTCAAGAATTATTTAATGCTATTAATGGAGATTTTGTTGCCTCAGCCAGTAGTAAAGGATTAGATTTTGCTAAAATGTGTGATTTTGCTCGTAACATCGGAGGGCCAAAATTACGTAAACTTACATTTCAAGAGCGAGGTTTAATGTTAAAAGCTTTAGCACTTCACCTTTTAAGTAAAAAAGAAATTTTTTATTCTCTTTCATGGGCTACTGGAGCCACAAGAATGGATAGCTGGATTGATATTGAAGGTGGAATAGGTAATTTATTTACTTACGCTTCGTTGCGTCGTCAATTCCCGAACGAAAGCTATTGTTATGATGGAGATGTTGCACGTTTATCAAAAAATAATACTTTTATTGGTCATCATATTTGTGTACCAAAAGAAGGAGTTGCCATTCATATCAACTCATTTAATTTTCCTGTTTGGGGAATGCTAGAGAAAGTTGCAGTTAACTGGTTGGCTGGAGTTCCAGCGATTGTAAAACCTGCAGCTTTAACTTCTTTTCTAACTGAAGCCGTTGTTAAAGAAATAATTGCTTCTAAAATTTTACCCGAAGGTGCTTTACAATTAATTTGTGGAAGTGCTAATGGAATTTTAGATCATGCTCAGTGTCAAGATGTTATAACTTTTACTGGAAGTGCTAGTACTGGTAAAATATTAAAGTCTCACCCTCGATTATTGCAAGAATCTGTCCCTTTTAATATGGAAGCCGATTCTTTAAATTGCTGCGTATTAGGAACAGACGTTACTCCTAAAATGCCTGAGTTTGATCTTTTTATAAAAGAAATTGCAAAAGAAATCACAGCTAAAGCTGGTCAAAAATGTACGGCCGTTCGACGAATTATTGTTCCTGAAAACATGGTGGAAGATGTGCAAATTGCTTTAGGAAAACGCTTAGCGCAAAATATTATTGGCGACCCAAATGTAGAAGGTGTTCGCATGGGCTCATTGGCAGGGCAATCACAATTAATTGAAGTTAAAGAAAAGGTTGAAATTCTCTCAAAAACTCAAAAAATTATCATTGGTAATTTCGAAAATTTTGAAGTTAAAGGAGCCGATAAAAATAAAGGAGCATTTATGCCTCCAATTATTTTTTATAATAATAACCCTTTTATTAATACTGATTGTCATAATATCGAAGCATTTGGACCCGTGAGCACAATAATGCCTTACAATACCATTGATGAAGCTATCGAATTATCTAAAATGGGAAAGGGTTCTTTAGTAAGTTCAATCGTTACTGCAGATAATTTAATTGCTCGAAAATATACTATTGGTTCTGCCTGTATGCATGGTCGTATTCTAATCTTAAATGCAGAATGTTCTAAAGAAAGTACTGGTCACGGTTCTCCAATGCCACTTTTGATTCATGGTGGCCCAGGAAGAGCCGGTGGTGGAGAAGAAATGGGTGGAAAAAGAGGCGTTTTTCATTATCTTCAACGTACGGCAATTCAAGGTTCTCCAACTACAATAACTGAAATTTTAAATCAATATCAGCAAGGAGCTAAACCAATTATAAAAGATATTCACCCCTTTAAACAATATTTTGAAGATATAGAAATTAGCGAAACCTTAATAACAGCTAATCATTTAGTTACTTTAGATGATATCGAAAATTTTGCTGAATTAAGTGGTGATAAGTTTTATGCTCATATGGACGAAAACTCTCTTGATGATACTATTTTTACTGGAAGAGTTGCTCACGGGTATTTTATTTTAAGTCGAGCAGCAGGTTTATTTGTTGATGCCCCAAAAGGACCAGTTTTGTTAAATTATGGAATTGATGAATGTCGTTTTACAAAACCAGTTTATCCCGGTTCAAGTATTACCGTTCGTTTTACATGTAAAGAAAAAATTGAACAAGAAAAAAAGAATCCTGAAGATATTGCCAAAGGAATTGTTAAATTTTTAGTTGATGTATACGACGAAACAGGAGAAACAGTTGCTATTGCAACAATTTTAACTATGGTAAAAAAAAGATATCAAAACTAATGTAATATTATTAATAAACTTTGTAATTTTATCTCATAATTACATTGTTAAAACAAAAATAAAAATGAAAGAAATAGTAAATACTACAAAAGCTCCTTCCCCAATAGGGCCTTATAATCAAGCTATTATCACTGGTAATATTATGTTTATTAGTGGAACTATCGCTATGGATTTGAATAGTAAACAATTAATTAAAACAACTATTAAAGAAGAAACAAAAATAGTGATGGATTATATCGGAGAAATATTAAAAGCTGGCGGATGTTCCTTTGAAAATGTAGCAAAAAGCACCATATTTTTAGCTGATATGAATAATTTTGTTCATGTTAACGAAGTTTATGCCTCTTATTTTAAAGATGAATTTCCTGCTCGTGCTACAATTCAGGCAGCTCGTTTACCAAAAGATGCAAATATTGAAATTAGCGTTGAGGCCATTATTTTTTAAAAATATTTACACATTATATTAATAAATTTTGTGTTTTATTTGCTTTTTAGAAATTAATTTTGTATTTTTATTTATTAAATCTATTAATCAATGAATATTTTCATTAGTAACATAAGTTTTAAAGTAAGAGAAGATTCTTTAACTGAACTATTTTCTAAATATGGAGAAGTAATAAGTGTCAGAATAATTAAAGATAAAGAAACAAGAAGAAGTAAAGGCTATGGTTTTGTAGAAATGAAAAATGATTCTGATGCTATGAATGCAATCAGTTCCCTTAATGGTACTGAGCATTATGAAAGAAATATTGTGGTAACTGAAGCTAAAGGAAAAAAAGAAACAAACACCGAATCACCCTCTTAAAAATATTTATCCCTCAAAAGCTCGAAATGTTTCGAGCTTTTTTTTTGACTATCCTTTATTCAATTTCATATTTAATATACTTCTTTACTGTTTTTGTATACATCTTATTGATATTTAGTCAATATCTTTATTTCAACAATTCTTTTAAGCTATTAACTTTGCATTGTTTTAAAAACAAAAATATTTATTTTTAAATTTTATGCCAAAAGACTCATCCATAAAATCTGTTTTAATTATAGGCTCAGGTCCAATTATTATTGGACAAGCCTGCGAGTTCGATTATTCGGGATCGCAAGCTGCTAAAAGTTTAAAAGAAGAAGGTATTAAAGTTTCCTTAATCAATTCCAATCCGGCCACAATTATGACGGATAAAGTTACTGCTGATCATATTTATCTTCTCCCTCTCGATTTAAAATCTATTGTTAAAATTTTAAAAGAACGACAAATTGATGCTGTACTTCCTACTATGGGCGGACAAACAGCATTAAATCTTGCCCTAAAATGCGAGGACATGGGTATTTGGAAAAAATATGGCGTTCGGATGATTGGGGTAGATATTAATGCAATTAAAGTAACAGAAGATCGAGATTTATTTCGGATTCGAATGAACGAAATTGGTGTAAAAATGGCGCCAAGCAAAATTGCTAAATCATTTTTAGAAGGAAAAAGTATTGCTCAAGATTTTGGATTTCCATTAGTAATCCGTCCATCCTTCACATTGGGCGGTAGCGGTGGTTCTGTAGTATACGAAAAAGAAAACTTCGATCATTTATTAAATAGAGGCTTACAAACCTCTCCCATTCACGAAGTTTTAATTGATAAAGCTGTTTTAGGATGGAAAGAATTTGAATTAGAACTTTTACGCGATAAGAATGATAATGTAGCCATCATTTGTTCTATCGAAAATTTTGATCCCATGGGTGTTCATACAGGTGATAGTATAACAGTAGCCCCTGCAATGACTTTGAGCGATTCTACCTATCAAAAGATGAGAACAATGGCTATTAAAATGATGCGTAGTATCGGTAACTTTTCTGGTGGTTGTAATGTTCAGTTTGCAGTAAGTAATGATGATGCCGAAGATATAATCGCTATCGAAATTAATCCTCGTGTTTCAAGGTCTTCAGCTCTTGCTAGCAAAGCTACTGGCTATCCCATTGCTCGCATTGCGAGTAAATTAGCAATTGGTTATCAATTAGATGAATTAATTAATCAAATAACTAAATCTACTTCTGCTTTTTTTGAACCTACACTCGATTATGTAATAGTTAAAATTCCTCGTTGGAACTTCGATAAATTTAAAGGTTGTAACCGCGAACTTGGTTTTCAAATGAAATCTGTTGGCGAAGTCATGGCAATAGGAAGAAGTTTTCAAGAAGCTTTGCAAAAAGCTTGTCAAAGTTTAGAAATTAAACGGAACGGATTAGGTGCAGATGGTAAAGAAATTACCGATCAAGCCGAACTATTAAGGTCTCTAGAACGACCCAGCTGGAATCGTCTATTTATGATCTACGATGCTTTTAAACTTGGAATTTCAATCAAAACTATTCAAAAATTAACTAGAATAGACATGTGGTTTCTTCAACAAATTGAAGAAATGATTGCTCTAGAAAACGAAATCTCTAAATATAACGCCAATTCTCTTCCAAAAGATTTATTATACGAAGCTAAACAAAAAGGATATGCCGACAGACAAATTGCTCATTTGGTTAAATGTTTAGAAAGTGAAATATATGTCAAAAGAAATAATTTAGGCATTAAACGTGTTTACAAATTAGTAGATACCTGCGCTGCTGAGTTTGAAGCTAAAACACCCTACTACTACTCCACTTTTGAAGACGAAAACGAAAGCGTAAGAAGTAAAAAAAAGAAAGTGGTTATTTTAGGAAGTGGACCCAACCGTATTGGTCAGGGAATTGAGTTTGATTATAGCTGTGTTCATGGAGTTTTAGCTGCAAAAGAATGTGGTTACGAAACTATTATGATTAATTGTAATCCCGAAACCGTAAGTACAGATTTTAGTACAGCTGATAAATTATATTTTGAGCCAGTGTTTTGGGAACACATTTACGACATTATTTTACACGAAAATCCTATCGGTGTAATTGTTCAATTAGGTGGACAAACGGCTTTAAAATTAGCTGAAAAACTTCATCGACATGGTATAAAAATTATTGGTACCGATTTTAAATCACTTGATTTAGCTGAGGATAGAGGGAGTTTTTCAACTTTATTAAAAGAAAATAAAATTCCTTATCCTGAATTTGGAGTAATTGAAGATGCTGAAGAAGCTATTCTTTTATCAAAAACTTTAGGTTTTCCCCTTTTAGTTCGTCCAAGTTATGTATTAGGTGGTCAAAGTATGAAAATTGTTATTAACGAACAAGATTTAGAACAACATGTTGTCAAACTTCTTAACGATTTACCTGACAACAAAGTATTATTAGATCACTTTTTAGATGGTGCTATAGAGGCAGAAAGTGATAGTATTTGCGATGGAAAAGATGTTTATATCATTGGAATTATGGAACACATCGAACCTGCTGGTATTCACAGTGGAGACAGCTATGCTGTATTACCTCCATTCGATTTAAGCCATCATGTAATTAAACAAATAGAAGATTACACTAAAACAATTGCCCTGGCATTAAATACTGTTGGATTATTAAATATTCAATTCGCAATAAAAAACGAAATAGTATATATCATAGAAGCTAATCCAAGAGCAAGCAGAACCGTTCCTTTTATTGCAAAAGCTTACGAAGAACCTTATGTTAATTATGCGACCAAAGTAATGTTAGGTGAAAAAAAAATAAAAGATTTTAAATTCGAACCTAAGAAAAAAGGTTACGCTATTAAAGTTCCTGTGTTTAGCTTCGAAAAGTTTCCTGAAATTCAAAAAGAATTAGGTCCTGAAATGAAAAGTACCGGTGAATCAATCTATTTTATAGACAGTTTGCAAGATGAATTTTTTCAAGACATCTATAGTTCGCGTAATTTATATTTAAGTAAATAAAATTAATTGAATAAAAAAAATATAAATCAAATTCATAATTATGTTTTAAATTCCAAAAGTTACAGTCACATACAAGGATAAAACCTTAACCCAAAGATATTTTTATGAACACCCAGAGATTCATGCAATGTAACCATCATGAGCGGATTTTTTGTCAAAATTTTACATTCCTCTTTTAAACAAAGGAAAAGAGACAAATTCGGAACAATTTTAGAAATTTCCGAAAATTCTGTAAAGATTAACGAAGTTTTACAACAAGTTTAAATTTTGAAATACCTATTAATTCTGATTGTCATCGGTTTATTTAATAGTCCAATAACACTAAAACATATCTTTTCTCAAGTAAAATAAATATTAAGAAATAAAAGATTGTTAACGATGGGGTAATAGCAAAAGTTTCAAAAAGTACAATTAAATTTAACGAGATAAATAATAAAAAAATTTTAGTATTGATGAAAAATTTAAATTAACAAAATCAATCTATCCTATAGACGAAAAAACTTTTGTTAATTCTAATTAGTTTTAATTTTTAATTATCTATACAAGCTCAAATTTCCTTTTGTATTGTATTCCTGTGCATCTTTACCTTTTGCAGTAATAACATAAAAATAAGTTCCTTCAGCAACATCTTTTCCGGTTTGATTTTTACCATCCCAGGCAATGTTTCCGGTATTACTAGTTAATTCATAAACTTTATTTCCCCAACGATCAAATATTAACGCAGTTATCTCGGTTAAATTTGCTGTAGATAAAAAGAATATATCATTACTGCCATCTCCGTTGGGAGTAAATACATTTGGCACTAATAATTTTGATGGGATATCGACTTTTATTATTTTCTTTACAACATCTTTACAATTTCCTTTATTTACGAATAAAGTCACTGTATATGTTCCAGGTTGATTATAAGTTACAGATTGAGATAAAACTGAAGAGTTTGTAGTATTAGTTGTTCCGTTACCAAAATTCCAAACAGAAGTTATGCTCAATGAGTTCACACTTTTTGAATTATTATACAATGTAACGTTTAATGGAGCAAAACCACTTTCATAATTCGCTTCTAAAAGGCCGGTTAAAACTCCATTCACAATACTAACTTCACCAATACTTGAACAGCCATTGGCGCTGTTAGTCACAAAAACTCTGTAAATACCAGGCGAATTAACAATCAAAGTAGAATTTGTTAATACTCCTGTAGTTGCAGTTCCTTGCGTTACAAACCATTGATACTTCCAATCTGAAGTAGGATTCGTATATATTGCATTTATTGTGTCTGTTTTTTCTCCACAATCTAAAACAAAAGGAGGGGGCGCCGATGGATTATTTACAACCGGATAAATTCGATTATCTGCAATGATTGTAGTTCCTGATCCTATACATCCATTGTTTAAGTTTTTTGCAGTTAAAGTATATGTTCCTGGTAT
>SXGQ01470246.1_pt1 | contig 12364 bp, 10 predicted proteins | sample 3178371 | NCBI WGS metagenome assembly SXGQ01 (sample SAMN11356859, study PRJNA531348) | freshwater metagenome | isolation source: freshwater sample F1-20 | place: China: Fuxian Lake, Yuxi | collected 2017-12-25 | reverse complement strand
GCCAGGAAGCGGTACAGCGTGGCGATCCCCATCCCCGAGCACACGCGCTCGTAGCTCACGTGCTCGTGCACTCGCGACAGCTCCGCCAGCAGGCGCCGCTGCAGGGGCCCCCGCGGGGCAAAGTCCACGTGGCCGCCCTCCGTGGGCAGGGCCACGAACCCGTCCGCCCCCGGCACCAGCAGGGCCTCGCCCCGCCCCGTGCCCACGGCCACCACGGCCCGCACGCCCGCGGGGTCCGCCTCGCCGGGGAGCACCTCCGTCACCTGGTCCGGGCGCAGGTGGGGGACGGCATAGGCCGTGGCCTGCAGGTCGTTCACCAGCAGCACGCGCGCCACGCCCAGGCTGGCCGCCAGCAGCCCCTCGTCCAGCCGCCAGGGCAGGTTGGTGATGTGCGCGTGCCCGTCGATGACCGGCCCCGCCACGCTGAGCGCCGCCCGCGCCACGGGCGCCGGGTGCGCCGTGCGAAAGGCCGCCACCGCTGCCTCCAGGGTGGCGTACTCGCGGCTGGGAAACACGGCCTCCGCCACCACCTCGACCGTGCCGCCGCACTCCCGCACCAGGGCCAGCACGGTCTTGGTTCCGCCCACGTCGCCTGCCAGCAGCAGGGATCTTCCCCCGTGCGGCGCGGACGCGAACGGCGTCCCACCGGGGGCGCCGGGGTGCGGATCGTGGACGGGCGAGGGGCCAGGGACGGGCAAGGAAGGGGGATGCGGACGTGGTGGCCGCGGGTCACGCATGCGGCCATTGCTGGGCGCGAAGTGCGTGTCCCGGATTTGTCAGCTTTGTTGACAAACGTGAGCCGCAGAATAAACGTACAGGGACGGCTCCGCAACCCCTGCGTGCCGGACGGGAAACGTTTCCACCTCCGCGCCGCCTGCCCATCCGCTCACCCGGCGGAGGGCCGCCGCGGGGCGGGAATCGCCGTTCCGCCCCGGGTTTTGTAAGCGGAGCGAACAAATCTGCCGACACCGGGGCCGGACGCGCCCCTTTTGCCCCCAGGGTCCTGCCGTGCGAAAGATCGACCCCCGCAACTTCCAGCGTGCCACGCGCACGACCACCAAGGAGATCAACCGCCAGATCGTCCTGAACCTGGTGCGCGAGTACCAGCCCATCAGCCGGGCGGACCTGGCGCGGCGGATGGAGGTGGCGCGGGCCATCGTGACGCCCCTGGTGAACGAGCTCATCGAGCAGGGGCTGCTGGTGGAGGGCGCCACGGGCGCGTCGCCGCGGGGCCGCAAGCCCACGCTGCTGCACGTACGCGCGCACGACCGGCTGGCCGTGGCCGTGGACGTGCGCCTGAGCGAGACACAGCTCATGCTCAGCGACTTCAGCGGCCGCTCGCTGGCCACGGAGCTCCTGCCCACCCCCGAGGATCCCGACGAGCTGGTGCTGGCCCTGGCCGGGCGCATCCGCCGGCTGCTGGACGCCCACGCCGCCGCGGGCGACTGCGAGGGGGTGGGGCTGGTGGTTCCCGGGATGGTGGACCACGTCACCGGCCGGCTGGTGAACGCCCCCACGCTGGGCTGGCGCGACGTGGACCTGCGGGGAGCGCTGGAGCTGGCCGTGGGGCTGCCCGTGCACATCGAGCGCGACGCCGTGGCCTGCGCGCTCGCGCAGATGTGGATGGGACAGGGGGCGGTCAACGGCGCGGAGAGCTTTGCCTACGTCACCTTCAGCGACGGCGTGGGCGCGGGGCTGGTGATGGGCGGCCACGTGGTGCGCGGCCACCGCGACGCGGCGGGTGAGTTCGGCCACATCCCCCTGTCGCTGGACGGGCCGGCGTGCCTGTGCGGGTCGCGCGGGTGCTGGGAGGCGTACACCAGCAACCAGGCCGTCGTGGCGCGCTACCTGGGCCGCGACCTGGCCACCCGCGACAGCTACGCGCAGGTGCGGGGCACGCGGCTCACGGTGGCCGACGTGGTGGCCCGCGCCCGCGCGGGCGACGGCGCCGCGCTGGCGGCCCTGGAGTCCACGGGCCGGTACATCGGCGTGGGGCTGGCGGCCATCGTCAACGCGCTGAACCCGGCGCGGCTGGTGGTAGGGGGGGAGATCGCGGCGGGGTGGGACCTCATCCGTCCCACCGTGCTGGCGGCGCTGCAGGAGCGCACCCTCACGCAGGGCACGGCCGCCACCCCCGTCATCCCCGAGCCCCACGACCAGCAGACCCGCCTGCGCGGCGCAGCGGCGCTCGTCGTGGCCCCCGTGTTCGCCGCGCCCATCGTGGGGTGAGCCGGCCGGCTCTCGACGGTTTGCAGGCTCCCGCAAACGGCCGTCTCTTACCGATCGCGATCCGGTGGATGATGTGCTCCGGCCGTCATCCTGCCGGGATGCGACGGGGAGGCCCCTCCGAGCATCCGCGATCCGGTCCCCCCGCCGGAAGCCGCCGATCTACCAAGGGCCTGACGCATCCTGCCGAGCGCCATCCGGTCCGCGTCCGGCCGGCGCATCCGCATCCGCCTCGCGCTTCCCCACCTTCGCCGCCCGCCGCGTTACGGCAATCCGCTTGCGCGCCGCGGACCCGGCGGCCCCGCCCAACCTCCCCCAGGGGTTATTGGGGGAGGTGCGAGCCTGAGCGAGCGGAGGAGGCGCTCGCGGGGATCCTGCCACCTGGCACGAGGCCGGCTTTCAGGAGAGTGCCGACCGTCCCAATCCGCATCGCTGCCCGCATCGCCGTTGGAATTCCTACGGAAGCCCCTGGGGTATTTGTACTTGACGGAATACTTTCGGCCGGATTATTCTCGGAAGCAGATCCCCGCACGTATTCTCCGGCCCGCTCTCGCTTTCCATGGCCCACTTCGCCCGCGTGCGCGTGCTCCCACTCGTCGCCCTGCTCCTCACCGCGTGCACGGGCTCGGGGGCTGCGGTCCGCGGCTCCGACACGTTTCCTGATGCGCCGGCGCGGCGAAGCACCGCATCAGCGGTGCGCGAAATCGCGGTGAGCGGTGCCGGCGCGTCGTTTATGGTAGCATCCCGTCTGGACGTGGACTCGCGTGGCCGCATCTACGTGGGCGACACCTACCAGCAGCGGGTGACCGTGCTTGGCCCGGACGGGCGTCTTCTGCGCACCTTTGGCATGCGCGGAAGCGGTCCGCACGAGTTCCGCGCCATCGGCACCGTCCAGGTGCTCCCCGGCGACAGCGTTCTCGTGTACGATCCAGAACTGGGGCGAATCAGCGTCTTTGCGCCGGACTCTGGGCTCGCTGCCTATCACGTGAACCTGGGCGCCAGGCTGAACGTTTCGCCGCCGCGCGAGCTGCGCCGCACGCGAGCGAACGATGCAATGCTGGGGCATCACCGCACGGGCTTCTACTTCGGGACTGGACAGGACTTCGGCGCCCGCAAGGACAAGCTGCGCGTTCTGGAACTGGACGGGTTGATCCGCACCGAACTCCTCACGTTCCCTTCTCGATCCTCCCTCGTCGCGCAGACCTCGATCACCCCCCACCCCTTCGGGCATGAGGGCTTCGCGCAGCTCGACTCTCAGGGGCGCGTACACTTCGTGTGGTCCGATACGCTTGGAGTGCAGACGTATGCGCTGGACGGTACGCGAACAGGCGAGTTCCGCATCGAATACGAGCCTCCGCCCGTCACGCGCGAGGACGTAGCCCACGCGGTGGCGGAGTTTGGCGAGATGCGCTCGCGCTTTGAGCCCGTGCTGTCGGACTCGACGCCCGTGCGCTGGCCTGCCGTGCGCGACTTCCTGATTGATGACCGCGACCGCCTCTGGTTTCAGATGGGCGGGAATCAGGCACAGGATACCGAGTGGGCGGCGTTCTCTACCGATGGCGCCTATCTCGGATCGGTCCTCGTTCCGGCCGGCAGCACGGTGCGGCTGATTCGCGCCGACGGCACCCTGTACGCCGAGCGCCTCGACGAGGACGACGTTTCTCACGTGGCCGTATACCGCATGCTCAGGCCGCTGCGCTGAGGGCCCCGGCCCCCTCAGCATCCCACCTATCGAGGAGAACGCATGCGCAGATCGTGGTTGATGGGCACGTTGGTCCTCGTGGCGAGTGCGCTCGCGCAGGTGCCGGCGCTCGCGCAACGCGTGGACCGGACGAAGATCATTGACCTGCACGTGAACGCGGAGCGAGAGAACCGCTCGTTCCAGGGTTCCGTGCTTGAAGGGCAGGGCTTTCGAGTGACGTTCCATGGCACGGGCACCTTCGAGATCGTCCCTGTTATCGTGAACGAGGTGCAAGGAACCTTTCGCGTGACGGTGTACCGCGGCACGGAAGGTGGCGAGGGTGCGCTACGCGCCGTCGAGACGGTATCCGCCCGTGCGGGGGTCCCGGTTGCGCTCCGCTCGATGCCTGCAGTCGGACTGGTGGTAGAGGGTGTGCGACAGGCACCCGCGCCGCAGCCGCGCGTGCAACGCATCTCCTTCCCCTCCAGCCGGGGATTCACGCCGGACACCTGCTGCATCCGCTGCGGTAACGTGACTGCGTGCGGCTGCAAGGTAGTGGGCGACTGTGATTCCTGCTGCGTCGCGCCCTGCTGTCCGATCATCGAAACTTCGAATGAGCAGCGCCTCATGCCTCGCGCGCGCTCATTCACTAGCCTCGCCGGGCAATGCGGCAGCGCGGTGCGCGACGAGGAGCGAATTCACACGTCGGCCGTGCGGCCGGCGATGGCGGTCGCGCTGCGCCGATAACCGGCCTCTCCCTCTCTCGTACAAAGCCAACCCCGCCGGACAAGTGTCGGCGTGCGGCGTCCGCGGATTCACATCCCCCAAGGCCTTCGCGCATGCGGACGCCACGAGCCCCGGCCCACGCTCGTGCCGCAGGCCGGGGCTCCGTGTGCCACTCGAATCCCCCGATTCCCTGGATGCGCCGATTCCTACCGGCGCGGGACGGGTAGCCCGGCTCGCTGCAGCGTGGCCAGCCCGGCCGTGAGGTTGGCGGCCAGCAGGCTGGTGGCCGCGGTGATGCCGAACGCCCAGCCGAACACCGTGGAGTAGTCCGCGAAGCTGCCGAACGGGTCCGCGCCGTAGTAGTGCGTGGTCAGCCCCGTGAGCAGCGACCCGACGGATGCCACCGCCGCGATGCCCAGGTCGCGCGTGCCCCGCGCCACGCGGATGCGGTCCGCCAGCGTGAGCTGCTCCGCCGGCGTCGTGGGCAGCGGCCCGTCGCCGGGAACGGAGATCCAGGCGCGCTCCGGCTCGGCGGCGGCCATGCCGTCCACGGTTGCGATCTCGCGCTCGTCCCGGTCGTCGCCGCGGTACGTGGCCGTCCGTGGACGCTTGAAGGTGGCGCGGCGCGCGGCGGCCACCTGGCGCAGGGCGTCCTCCACGGTTTGCAGGTGGTCTTCGGGCGTGCGCTTGTCGAACGCAGCTGCGTCCGCCAGGTCCCACAGGTCCCAGTGCACCCGGTCCAGCAGCAGCTGGGCCGCGGCCAGGGGCGTCCGTTCGTCCCCCGACGCGCCGTCGGACAGGTCGTCCATCCAATCCTGCTTGGCCCGCGCGTCCTGCAGCACCGCCGCCCAGCGCGGCAAAAAGGCGCGCAGCCCCGCCGCCGCCGCCCGTAGCGCATCCAGGGTATCCAGGGTCACGGCCCCCTCGAGCGCGGCCCTGGCCGCTTCCCCGACACGGGGGGACGGTGGAAGCACGCTCGCGTCCGCCGCCGGGCGCCGGGCGTCCTCGAGCAGGGGGAGCACGGCCTCGTAGCCGGCGCGCAGGGCCTGCCGCTCCCGGCCCAGCGCCGACGCCGACGCCACCCGTGCCTCCAGCGCCTCCACCTCCGCCGTCGCCGAGGCGAAGTCCTTCTGCACCTCGTCGTTCTTTATGAGGAACCGCGTCAGCCCCTTGAGGCGGGCGTAGAGGGCCTCCTGCTGGCGTTTGAACTCCTCCGTCAGCCCGCGGTTCGCCGTTTCGGCCAGGCCCAGCGAGCCGGCCGCCCGGCCGAACGCGGGGCCGGCGCGCAGCACGCGCTCGCGCAGCAGCGTCACGGGACGATGCAGGTCCACCCAGCGCCGCACCCCCAGCCCGGCGCACACGCCCAGCAGCACGGTCAGGAGCAGGAATCCCACGTGGTGGCTGGCGCGGACGGTGAGCTCCACCCGCGACGCCGTGTCCGCGCCCAGGTGGACGACGCCCTTGTACGTGCGTCCGCCTCGCAGCCCGCTCAGCCGCACGGGGTACGCGCGCCGCCCGTCCCACGCGCGGGGCGCGTCCACACGCGCCAGCGCCGGCATCCCTCCGTCCATGCTGAAGACGAAGGCGGTGTCGCTGACCTCCGTGCCCTGCCAGGCGGGGACCAGCACCGCGTCCGCGTAGCGCCCCGGCCGTCCTTCGCGCGTATCCAGCGTCAGCTGGCGAACCAGGGGCCGGGCGGGCACCGTGGTGGACGTGGGGGGCGCGGCGGTGGGCAGCGGCCGGGGCTTGGTGGCAAAGACCTGCGCCTCGGCGGTGCCGCCCGCGTAGGTGACGGCGAGGTTGGACTGGTACGTGCCCAGCGTCGCGGCCTTCCAGGCCGCGCTGTCCGTGTCGATGACCAGCAGGGCCTGGGAGCGTGCGGGGACGCGCAGGCCGCCGCGGGGCAGGGTGGCGGAGCGGCCCGGCACCTCGTTGCCCCCGCGGCTGGCGAACGGAGCCAGCGTCCACGCGGTCAGCACGACGGTTTCCGGGCCGGCGTTCACCACGCGGACCTCCGCGCCCCGAGCGAGCGAGTCTGCCGTAAACGACAGCGGGGCGGGACGCAGCATCACCTGCGCGCCGGCCGGGGCGGCGGCCAGCGCGAGGAGGGCGAGGGAGCAGGCGATCGTCTTCATGGCGGTGGACGGCGGGAGCGGACGGATTCCGTACGATGGGAGGGACACGGGCGCCGCGTTTCCCCCGGCCGGGCGATCGCGGGGCTGGCATCGAACCGCCGGCGGATCGATGCGAGACGGACGCCGTGCGTGGGACCGCCGATCCCGCCGTCGCCGGCCGCGGCAGGGTCAGTCCGGCGTCCACCGCATGGGCATCTCCACCCACACGGGGACCGGCCGTCCGCCCACCTTCGCGGGGCGAAAGCGCAGCACGCGCGCGGCGCGGATGCCGGGCTCGTTGAACCGCTCGTCCGACGAGCCGGTCACCCGGATGCTTTCCGGGTCCACGCTGCCGTCCTCCCGCACGCGTAACCGCACCGTCGCCGTGCCGGGGACGCCCGCGTTCCGCAGCAGCCGTGGATAGCTGCGCGCGATCTCCCGCACGAACTCCGCGGTGTTCGCCACCCGGGGCAATTCTTCCACGGCGGAGAGCTCGTACGTGCCTTCCCGCAGGGGCGACATGCGGGGCACGGGTGCGGCGCCGGGCCGGGCGTCTCGTGCCACCCGTTCCAGCAGCACGGACGTGCGCGCGCAGGGCAGGCCGTCCAGCGCGTCCCGGATTCCGCCCAGATCGTAGCGGTACTCCGTCCCCGCGCCGGCGGCGGGACCCGCCGGAACGTGCACCGTCAGCCCCGCGGACGAGCTCGCCAGCAGGGTGAACCGCGCCACGTCCGCCTCGCGCACGAACCAGCGCGTGGTTCCGTCCAGTCCCGCGAGAAACGTGGTGTCCTCGCCGCCGGCGTCGAACCGCCAGACCACCGGCTGCGCGGCCCCCGTGCGACCGGGGCTGCCCAGCTCCACCGCGGACCGCAGCGAGCCCGCAGCGCCGGCGGAGCAGGCCCACTCGATGGCCCCCGGGCCCGACGTCCCGTTCACCGGGGACAGGACGACCATGCCCGAACTCGCCTGCGGCCCCCGCGGCTCCGCGCGCGAACGGCCGGTCCCGGGGTCCGGCTGCGCGGCTGCGGGGACGGCCAGCCCCAGCGCCGCACACACGCAGGCGGCTCGGCATGCGACGAGAACGACGTTCATCGGGGTCCTTCCATGAATGGCCGTGCGGACGCGCGGGCGTCTGCTGATGTCGTCAAACGTAGCCGGGCGCGCAGGAGCAGGTTTCGATGGGCGTGCAGGTGCACTCCCCGGTCGCGTGGCACGCCGTCTTCACGGGGACGGGATATGGGTCGGTCGGGGTCGCGGGCACCGTCGGTCCGCATCCGCAGGTGCACGTCTCCACGGGGATGTTGGTGCAGGGATCGGCAGACCAGCAGACGTCGCAGTCGCTGGCGCCGCTGTCCCCGCGGACGGCGTCGTGCCACGCGCCGTGCACCGTTCCCCCGCGCGGCGATGCCGCCACGGTCTGGAACGTCTCCACCACGATCGCGTCCACGTTCAGGCTCAGCTTGCGCATCCGACGCTCCTTGCAGGATGGGGGTGCCGGCGCCACCTCGGCGCCGTGCTGGCCATATGATTGCCGCCGGTCTTCGCGCGGTCAAGCGATGTGGGTCCACCCGTGCGAAAAAGCACGAAAGGGTCGACTGGGGTGACGCGTCGCTGGATGCCGGACGATCCGCCGCGACGGCTGTCGTGGAGACGGGCGACTACACCGCCGGCCGCTTGAGGGCGGGCATGTCGCCGATGGTGGCGTACAGGTCGCCCCACAGCCGCGCGACGGGGCGTAGGGCGGCGGAGTCGGCGAAGAGGGTGCCGGGCGCCAGGGGGATGCGGTCGTCCAGCCGCACGCGCAGCACCTCGCCGATGACGAGCGTGTTGGGCGAGCCCTCCAACTCCACGACCTGGTGCACGCGGCACTCCAGCACGGCCGGGCAGTCGGCCACGTACGGCGCGTCCACCGAATCGGCGTCGGCGGACGGCAGGCCGGCGGCCTCGAACTCGTCCACCTCCGGGCCGTACTCGCCGGAGGTGGCGTTCATCTGCGCCAGCTGCGGCTCCGTGGCCAGGTTGACGCAGAACGCGCCCGTGTCGCGGATGTTGCGCAGGGTGTCCTTTTCCACGCTCCCGCGGCTGCCGATGGAGACGGCGACGAGGAACGGCGTGGCCGAGACGGCGGCGAAGTAGCTGAACGGGGCCAGGTTGCGCTGTCCGGCGGGCGAGCGCGTAGAAACCCAGGCGATGGGGCGGGGCACAACCAGCGACGTGAGCAGCTGGTAGCGTCCGCGGTTGTCCAGGGTGTGCGTGTCCAGGATCATGCCGCGTTTGCGCCGGGGAGCGACGCCGCGATCCACGCGCGGATGTCGCGCGCCTCGTCGGGGCTGATGCCGTGGCCCATGGGGTAGTCGCGCGCGTCCAGCGCCGCGCCCGCCGCGCGCAGGGCCGCGCGTCCGTCCTGGCCCATGGCGAAGGGGATGGCGGGATCCATCGTGCCGTGTCCCCAGAAGAAGCGCGTGCCGGCCACGGACTGCGGCGTGGCCCGCACGGTGGGGTGCCGGGGCAGGAACCCGCTCAGGCACATCACCAGGGGCACGGCGCCGGGGTTCCGCAGCGCGTAGCCCAGCGACATGGTGCCGCCCTGCGAAAACCCGCCCAGCACCACGGGCCCCGTGCGGACGGGCAGGCGTCCCGGCAGTTCCGCCAGGAACGCCGCCAGCGCGTCCTGCGACGCCTGAAAGCTGTCCGGGTCGGGGACGTCGTCGCCCAGGTAGCGGTACCACGCCCAGCCGGGACCGTATCCCCACGGCTCGCCGGGGTGCGGCGCCTGGGCCGTGACAGTGACGGCGTCCGGCGCCAGGTGGGGGGCCAGGTCCAGCAGGTCGAACCGGTCCGTCCCCCGTCCGTGGAGCAGCACCAGCAGCGGCGCGCCGTCCCGCGCGCCGTCGGGAACCACCTGCTCGAAGCTCAGCATCTGTTTCCTCCTCGTCCCCGACTTCTCGGGGAAATCATCCGGATGCGTCCGCCGCTCCGCCCCATGTTCCTGGGAGGGGCGCCGGATGCATCCGATTCAGGACCGTGGCGGGGGCTCGTTGCCGGGGCCCAGCTCGCCCGTCTGGCGGTCGTAGACCACGATGTTCTCCCACTCGCCGGCGTCGGAGCGGGCCACCACGGCCACGACGGGCTCCACATCGCTCAGGTTGAAGACCTCGTGGGGCACGCCCGGCTCGAGGAAGATGAAGTCGCCGGGCCCGTTCTCCACGCTCTCGCGCAGGTGCGGGCCGTACTCGTGGCGCACGCGGCCTTCCAGGATGTACAGCATCACCTCGAAGTCCACGTGCACGTGCGCGTGGGCCACCCCGCCGGGCGGGATGGTGGCCACGTTCATGGAAAGCTTGCGGGCGCCCACGTTGGTGGCCGACATCCCCGTCTTGTAGCGGATGCCGTTCCACGCCCGGTGGGTGCCGCTGCCGCGGATGACGAGAATGCCGTCGCGGCCTTCCACGGCGCCCGGCGAGTCGGCGGATGGAGTATGGGGCACGGTGCGTCAGCCGGTGGTGGTCATGGCGAACGGGCTGGACCGGATGGCCATGATGCCGCCCAGGATGAGGAGCAGGGCCAGCACCACGCCCACCAGGGTGACCTGGTGTGCCTTGCGGGGATCCGCCTGCTTGCGTCCGTACGTGGTGACGCCGTGTGCCACGAAGGCGGCGGCCACCATCATCACCAGGTGGCCGATGAGGCCGCCGTACCAGGGGCGCAGAAAGACGTTGGCGATGCCCAGCAGCACCTGCAGGTCCAGCGTACCCGTGAAGACGGCGGTGGCTGCCCGCGACTGCCCCGCGAACGGTCGCCCGGACCGCCATCCCCACAGCAGCACGGCCACGGCGATGACGGCGGCCAGGAGCACCAGGAAGCGCAGCCCGGAGTGGGCGTAGAAGAGCATGTTTGCCATGCGATGTCCGTGACGGGTTCCGGTTCGGCGCCGGGCCCCCGCGGCCCGGGGCGGACAATGTAGGGAAGGGAGGAGAAAAGTGCGAAAGTGCGAAAGTGCGTGAGTGCGAGCGTGCGTGAGTGCGTGAGTGCGTGAGTGCGTGAGTGCGTGGGGGTCGGCGGTGAGCGGTGAGTGGATCGACGGGGAGGGCGGCAAGGAATGCGGGCGCGACGGCCGTCGGCGGACCGGATGGCGTGCGGCAGGGTGCGTCAGGCCCTTGGCAGCGCAGTGGCTGCCGGCGGGGGACCGGATCGCGGATTCTCGGCGGGCACCCTCTTTGTACCGGGGCGGGGAATCGGCCGGGTCCCATCCACCTGACCGCGATCGGGAAAAGGCGGCCCGGCAACGGGGCGGGACTGGGGAGGAAACGCGGGTTTCGGGCGGGCGGGGACCGCGGTGCCCACGCAGCGGTTTGCATTCGCGCCGCGGATGGTTATCATCCGGGAGCACCATCCATCCAGACCACCGCACCCCATCCGCGCGCGGCGTCCGCCGCGCGCCGGACCGCATCCATCCCTGATCCCACCCGCCGATGGAGATCCGCCGCAATCCCAAGGTTTATGACGTGTGCATCGTGGGCTCCGGCGCGGGAGGGGGCATGGCGGCGTACATGCTCACCCAGGCCGGCGCCGACGTGGTGATGCTGGAAGCCGGCGGCGACTGGAACATCCAGCGCGACAGCGCCATGCTGCGCTGGCCGTACGACACGCCCCGCCGCGGCGCCAGCACCCCGGAGCGACCGTTCGGCGAGTTCGACGCGTGCATCGGCGGGTGGGAGGTGGAAGGCGAGCCGTACACGCGCGCCCCCGGCACCCGCTTCGACTGGTGGCGGGCGCGCATGCTGGGCGGCCGCACCAACCACTGGGGCCGCATCTCCCTGCGCTTTGGCCCGGACGACTTTCGCGGCAAGAGCCTGGACGGGCTGGGCGACGACTGGCCCATCGGCTACGACGACCTGGCGCCGTACTACGACCGGCTGGACCGGCTGGTGGGCATCTTTGGCAGCAACGAGGGCCTGCACAACCACCCCGACGGCGTGTTCCTGCCCGCGCCCAAGCTGCGCTGCTGGGAGCTCATGGTGAAGGAGTCGGCCCGGCGGCAGAACGTGACGTGCATCTCGTCGCGCCTGTCGGTGCTCACGGCGCCGCTCAACGGCCGGCCGGCGTGCCACTTCTGCGGCCAGTGCGGGCGGGGCTGCAGCGTGAACGCCAACTTCAGCAGCACGGGCGTGCTCATCCCGCCGGCCGTGCGCACGGGCAAGCTCACGACGGTGCTGAACGCCATGGCCCGCGAGGTCACCACGGGCCCCGACGGCCTTGCCACGGGCGTGTCGTACATCGACAAGGCCACCGGCGCCGACGAGCACGTGCGGGCGCGCGTGGTCGTGCTGGCCGCCAGCGCCTGCGAAAGCGCCCGCATCCTGCTCAACTCGCGCTCGTCGCGGCATCCGCAGGGGCTGGCCAACAGCAGCGGCACCGTGGGCAAGTACCTCACGGACAGCACGGGGACGGACGTGGCGGGCTTCATCCCCCGGATGATGGACCACGTGCCGCACGCGGAGGGCAGCGCGGGCGGCTCGCACATCTACATGCCGTGGTGGGTCGACAACCGCACGCTGGACTTTCCCCGCGGCTACCACATCGAGGTGTGGGGCGGCACGGGGGTGCCGTCGTACGG
>SXGQ01215771.1_pt1 | contig 12365 bp, 9 predicted proteins | sample 3178371 | NCBI WGS metagenome assembly SXGQ01 (sample SAMN11356859, study PRJNA531348) | freshwater metagenome | isolation source: freshwater sample F1-20 | place: China: Fuxian Lake, Yuxi | collected 2017-12-25 | reverse complement strand
CGTGCTCCAAGAACGGGATCAATCCGGCCGCCACCGACACCAACTGCTTCGGGGAGACGTCCATGTAGTCGACGCGATCGGGCTCAACGTCGATGAAGTCGCCCTTGCAACGGCAGGTGACGCGGTCACCCACGAAGTTACCCTTGTCATCGAGCAGAGAATTGGCCTGAGCGATGACGAAGCCCTCTTCACGGTCACCGGTAAGGTAATCCAACTGACCCGTCACGCGACCCTTCTCGGCCTTGCGGTAAGGTGTTTCAATGAAACCGAAGTCGTTGACTCGGGCGTAGGTCGCCAAGGAGGCGATCAAGCCGATGTTCGGTCCTTCGGGAGTCTCAATCGGACAAATACGACCGTAATGGGACGGATGGACGTCGCGAACCTCAAATCCAGCACGGTCACGGGAGAGACCCCCAGGCCCGAGAGCAGACAGACGACGCTTGTGCGTCAACTCGGCCAAAGGATTGATCTGGTCCATGAACTGACTCAGCTGGCTGCGACCGAAAAAGTCGCGAACCACTGCTGACAACGCCTTCGGATTGATGAGCTTCTGAGGCGTCATCGTGTCGAGGCTCTGATCGAACAAGGTCATGCGCTCCTTGACCAAGCGCTCAGTACGGGCCAAGCCCACACGGCACTGGTTGGCGAGCAATTCGCCCACGGTCCGGATGCGGCGGCTTCCCAAATGGTCGATATCGTCAACGCTTCCCTGCCCCTTCTTCAGGCGCAACAGGTACTTGGTCGCTTCCAGCAAGTCGCGCCCCCGAAGGATACGGTCTTCGCCGTTGTCCTTGAAGTTGAGCTTCTGGTTGATCTTGTAGCGACCCACCCGACCGAGATCATAACGCTTGGCATCAAAGAACAAGCGCTTGATAAGGGCCTTGGCGTTGGCCGCAGTGGGGGGATCTCCGGGCCGGAGACGACGGTAGATATCCTTGAGGGCCTCTTCCGCGTTCTTGGTCGGATCCTTCTTGAGGCACTTGATGATGATGCCGTCGTCTACCGACGTATCCACCACTCGAATCTTGGAAACTCCGAGGTCAGCGATCTGGCGGACGACCGCTTTGGACAGCGGCTCAAAGGCACGGGCCACCACAATGCCGCGATCAACGTCGAGAGCGTCCTCCACGAGGACCATGTTCTGGATCTCCTCGATCTTCTCGGCGTCCTTTACGGAGACGTCCTTGATCGAATAGAACAACTTCAGGATGTCACCATCGCTACCGAGCTTGTCCGGAGACGTCTTCGGATCGGCATCAAACTTGGCTTCCGCCAAAGTGAAGAGCGCCCGGAAGAACGTGGTGGTCAGGAACTTACGACGGCGTTTCTTGCGGTCCAAGTAGACGTAAAGGAGGTCGCTGGTGTCGAACTGGGCCTCATACCAAGATCCACGGTCCGGGATAATCCGGAAGCTGTGGAGGGTCTTGCCATTCGGATGTTGGGTTGTCTCGAAAGCCAGACCCGGCGAGCGGTGCAATTGGCTGACGATGACACGCTCAGCACCATTGATAACAAAGGTGCCTTGGGGGGTCATGAGCGGAATTTCGCCCATGAACACTTTTTCCTCCTTGGTACCTTTCTCTTCCTTCAGCAGGAAGGTGACGTAAAGCGGCGCTCCGAAGGTCAAGCCCTCACGGAGACACTCCAACCAATCGATCTTCGGCTCCTGGATGTCGTAGGAGTGGAAGTCTAGGACTGTCTTACCGTCATAGCTTTCTATGGGGAAAACTTCGGTAAAAACTGCCTGCAACCCGAGATTCCGGCGTTTGGACGCGGACAGGTTGGACTGAAGGAATTCGCGATACGAGTCGAGCTGGATCTCGATCAGGTTGGGGGGGGCGATGACTTCCTTGATCTTGCCGAAATTAATTCGCTCGGATTGTTTCGTTGCCATTGCGACCTCGTGACTCGGGGATTTCTGCGGCACCTGCCTGGAGACTGTTTTCGCCATAAAATACAATACGACGAGATCCGGTGAAGGCTTTTTCGACTTCTCCGGAACTCGTCTTACTGAAACACTATTTCAAGCCGTACAAAACTGGTGACCTATGACTTAGGTTGACCGAAAGCGGACACTCCTGCCGCCACTTTGCCGAGTTCTTGAAAAATTTCAGAACTCTAGCGGGAGTGGTGAAGAAAAGAGAACCGTGCGCCGGATAACTTTACAGTAACACCCGACGCACGGATTGCAAAATTACTTCAGCTCAACCTTACCACCAGCCTCTTCGATCTTCTTGGCGGCGGCATCGGAATCAGCCTTGTTGGCACCCTCGAGCAACAGCTTGGGAGCGCCTTCGACCAAAGCCTTGGCCTCAGCCAGACCGAGACCGGCCTTGACTTCACGGACAGCCTTGATCACACCGATCTTCTTATCGGCAGGAACCGAAGCGAGCCACACATCGAAGGTGGTCTTGACTTCAGCAACCGGAGCAGCAGCGCCGGCCGCAGGAGCGGCAGCAGCAGCCACAGGAGCAGCGGCGGTCACACCCCACTTGGTCTCGAGCGCCTTCACCAGTTCGGCGGCCTCGAGAACGGTGAGCTTGCTCAGTTCTTCGACGATATTATTGATGTCTGCCATGGTATTTTCTTTTGTTTCGTCTCGTCGCCAGAGCGGCCGCTCCGAATTAGTCCACTGCCTGTGGACCGACGATTTACTATTGTTTCGTTGAATTCCGCCCAAGCAGCGTGCCTGAGACGAAAAGAGTGAAAAATTGGAGTCGAACGTCTAGACCGATTTCTCGGCGTAGGCTCCGATGACGCGGGCAACTTGAGTTCCCGGGGTGTTGATCAAAGCCACGAGCTTCTGGGCAGGTGCTTGGAGCAGGCCCAGGATCTTGCTCTGAATCTCGGGGAGCGGGGGCAGATCAGCGATCACTCGCACTTCCTCAGCGGAAAGCGGTTTGTTGCCGAGCACACCGAACTTGAGCTTGGGCTTGTCGAACTCGGCCTGGAAGGTCTTGATGACCTTAGCCACGGCGGCGATGTCCTTATTGCCGGTGACCGCGGCCACCTGACCGGTCAGCATGCCAGACAAATCAGCCAGACCGGCTTCTTTGGCAGCGATGCTAAAAATGGTGTTCTTCACCACGTGAACCTCACCACCGGCCTTGATCAGGCGCTTGCGGAGTTCCGTGAATTTCTGGACGGTCAGACCCTTATAGTCGACGACCAGGAAAAACGGCGAGGCGTTGAGGCGGGCCACATATTCCGCCGAGATGAGCTTCTTTTCTGCGCGCATGGTATGTTGCAGTAAGGGAAGTTTAGGTTAGGCGGAGACGAATTCCTTGAGTTCCACGGAGACCGGAGGGCTCATCGTCATCGACAGCGTGACGCTGCGGACGTAGAGACCCTTGACGCTCGAGGGACGGGCTCGATAAACGGCCTCGACCACGGTGCGAGCATTCTCAGCAATCTGCAGCGGAGTGAAGCTGGCCTTGCCCACGGGGACGTGGATGTTGCCGGCTTTGTCCACCTTGAATTCAACACGACCCGCCTTAACCTCACGGACAGCCTTGCCGGTGTCGTCGGTTACAGTTCCGGTCTTGGGGTTCGGCATGAGGCCGCGGGGTCCGAGAACCTTACCGAGCTTACGCACTTCGGTCATGGCCTCAGGGGTGGCAACTGCGACATCGAAGTCAGTCCAGCCTTCGACGCACTTCTTGATCATGTCCTCGAAACCGACAAACTCAGCACCCGCTTCGCGAGCTGCCTCGGCCGGTGCACCGGGCTTGGTGAACACCAAGACGCGAACAACTTTGCCGGCGCCATGGGGCAGCGGCGTGGTTCCGCGGACCATCTGGTCGGACTGCTTCGGGTCAACCCCAAGGCGGAAGGCCAGATCGATGGTCTCGTTGAACTTGGCTTTCGGGAACTTGGCGAGAACCTCAACGGCGGCGGCGAGGGGGTAGGCCTTGGTGGAGTCCACGAGGGACAGGGCCTTCTTATAGCGTTTGCTAGGCATTTTGGTTGCGGTTCATGCGGACCGAAGTCCTCCCGCGTTGATTGTTAACCTCAGGGTAAAATCGGTTTCACCGACCGAGGAGCGGTCTGTCTATCGGAAAAGACCCACCCCCGTCAAAAGAATTTCAGCGCCAACGTCATCTTTCTTTTCCATGCTGTGTCCATGGAGTGGTTGGCTGGCTCAGGATTGATGTGGATCGAAGGACGTTTTCTGGGGATCGAATGGCATGTCTGGAAGGTGGTTGGATGGGTGGGTAACGCCATCTTTTTCAGCCGTTTTCTCGTCCAGTGGTATGCCACCGAGCGCCAAAAACGCGTGGTCGTTCCGCAGGCCTTCTGGTGGCTGAGCCTTGTGGGGTCCTTGATTTTGCTCAGCTACGCGCTCCAGAGACGCGACAGCGTCTTCATCGCGGGACAGGCCTTCTCGTGGATCCCTTACCTGCGCAACTTGTGGATTCACCGCAGAAACAAATCGTTCCAGATCACCTGCCCTGCCTGCAGTCGTAATAGCCCTTCGGACTACCGACATTGTCCGGAATGCGGGCAGGTGCTCTCCGGGGCCCTGGACAAGGAGTCAGTCCTTACCAAAGGCCATTGAGGGATTGCAGAGCGGTGCCATGGCAGCCACCTCCGGTGCCTCGGGGTATTCGAAGACTTCTCCCTCGAAATTTCTAAGAATTATCTTGGTGGCTGATTTGCGCAGAATATAGCCCGGGTTGACTGGAATCTTGCCGCCACCGCCGGGCGCATCGATGACATACTGCGGAACGGCGTACCCCGTGGTATGACCCCGCAGAGAATCCATAATTTCCAACCCGCGCGACACCGTGGACCGCAGGTGGGAACTCCCTGAAATGAGGTCGCACTGGTAAATGTAATATGGCCGGACCCGGCACAGCAGAAGCTTTTGGACCAGCGCCTTCATCACCACAGGTTCGTCGTTGATGTGACGCAGCAACACCGACTGATTGCCCAATGGAATGCCGGCATCGGCCAGATGGCCCAAGGCCGCGCGGACTTCGGTGGTCAGCTCTCGGGGATGATTAGTGTGGATGCTCACAAAGAGCGGGTGAAACTGCCGGAGCATGGCGCACAATGCCGGTGTGATCCGCTGAGGCAGAAAAATAGGAATACGGGTGCCGATCCTCAGAAATTCGACGTGGGGAATCGCGCGCAAACGGCCCAGCAAATACTCGAGTTTTTCGTCGCTGAGGAGCATCGGATCGCCGCCACTGAGCAGCACATCGCGGATCTCGGGATGCTCGGCGATGTAGGCGATTTGGCGGTCGAATTCAGGGTGAAAATCGTAGCCACTGGCGTTGCTCACCAGTCGGGATCGCGTGCAATAGCGGCAGTAGGCCGCGCACCGGTCGGTCACCAGAAAGAGGACCCGGTCGGGATAGCGATGCACAAGGCCTGGCACCGGCGAGTGGGCGTCTTCGCCGACCGGATCGAGCGTTTCCCACGGGGCGGTCGTGGTCTCCTCCAGCCGAGGAATAACCTGACGGCGGATGGGGCACAACTCATCGGAGGCGTCGATCAAGTTGAAGTAATACGGGGTAATGGCCATCGCCAGCTTGGACTCCCCAGCCAAAAGCACCCCAGCCCGCTCCTCGGGGGTCATGCTCGGCAACAGACGCTCCAACTGATCAATCCGAGTGACGCGGTTCTTGAGTTGCCACTTCCAATCGTTCCATTCCGCGTCCGGGACCGAGGCCCAACTCCCCTTCCCTGCGGATCGAAACGTTTTCAAGGTGAGCAATTGTTCCTGATCTTCGGATGAACCGTCTTGAGAGGGGAGGGGTGACTCCATGAATTCGGCAAGTTAGGAGGGGCCTTCGTAGAGTCAAGGACACGAACGCGGTTGGAGCGTCAGTCGCCCCCCTGCCTGAAGCCGATGATAGGGCTGCTGAAGTGCTTGGCATCGGGCCTCAAAGTCCACAGGCGAAGCCGTATTAAACTCAAACAATTCGTAGTGGCATGGGACCACGGTGCCCATGCCCGATTGATAGGCCAGTGTGGCGGCCTCGTGGCCCCAAAGGTTGCCCGCGACTCGGCGCTCGGGAGATCGACCGTTGATGGGCAGAAAAGCCAAATCGATCCGGGCTTCCCGCAAGCAGTCGACCATGCCTGGAAAGAGGACTGTGTCGCCCGAATGATACAAGGTCCATGAACCCACCCGAATGATGAAACCCAGGCAAGACAAGCGACCCATCGGATCGCAGTCCAGCGCCTCATGGGCCGCGGGTACCGCTTGAATTTGAAAAGGTCCTACGGTCGCTTTATGACTCGATCCGATTCCCGCGGTCCGTCCGGGTGACGGAGCGTCCAGGCCGATCAGCGACTCTTGTGGTAGGCCGGAACGGGCCGCAGCCAAACTACGGATAGATTCGGGGAAAACTAGGCGCAGGCCCGGGTTGGAGCGGGCCAACGGGATAAGTGTTTCCGCATCGAGGTGATCGGTGTGGGCGTGCGTGGCCGTGACAAGCCCGACACCCGAAAGGAGGGAGGGATCCACCACCCGTTCGGTCATGCGCACATGGGGCTTGTCGGTGGCGGCGTATTTGCTCGTCAGGGAGTCGGAGAGGTACGGGTCGAGCAGCAGTCGATTCTCGCGCCACTGGACCAAAAACCCGCTCTGTCCCAACCACCACACATGCAGCGACTCGGGCGCTGACTCCCTGGCCCGGTCCAGATCGGCCAAAAACACATCGTCCTGCTGAAGAGGAATAATCATGTCGGGGGCTGAAACTGGGGCTGAAAATCTGAGGCCAGGTCCGTTGATTCAGAGAGTTCGTCGGACCAGATCCGCGCCGGCACACAGCGCTTGCAGCTTGCGTCGCGCCGCCCAGCGGGCCGTCTGACTGAGTCCACAATCCGGAGCCAAAACCAATCGGTCTGCCGGGACGTGTTCCAGGCACCGACGCACGCGGGCGGCAATGTCCTCCGGCGTCTCGATGTAGTAGCTCTTCACGTCCACGATGCCCACGGCCACGTCACGATGCCGAGCCACCTGCGCGATCAACTCCAATTCCGAGAACTCCCGACTGGCCATCTCCACATGCATTTCATCGCAGTGCATGTCGAGAAAGGCAGGAAACAGTGGCGCTATCTGCCGCGGACCGATGGCTCGTGCCTTGTAGTTGCCGAAGCAGAGGTGCATGCAAACCCGGGTCTTGCCAGTGACCGTTTCCACCGTCCGGTTGAAGAGGTCCACGAAACGTCGGACGTCTTCCCGGTAGCCATAGCAACTCATCGAAGGCTCATCGACGCTGATTTCGCGACATCCCGCTGCCACCAACGCTTCCAATTCTTGGCGTACCAAGGGCAGGAGAGCTTCAGTCAGTGCCCAACGGTCTGGGTAGCCCAAATCGGCGTTGGGCAAGAGGCGACCGGACAGTGTGTAGGGACCGGGAATCGAAGCCTTCAGCGTCACCCGGTTGGCCGCGCCCAGATCGCGGGCAACGGTCTCCAGGCGACGGTATTCCTCGACAGCTCCAAGTCCGCGAGGGGCCTGCAATGGAGCCACGACTGCGTGGCGTCCCCGCTGGTCATGAGCAGGCGGACCCCATCGACGGGGCGAGGCCGACTCCAGATCGATTCCCTGAAGGTAGCCGTAGAAGCTGAGATTGAAGTCTAACCGGGTTTGTTCGCCATCGGTGATGACATCCAGCCCGGCGGCTAACTGATCCTTCACGGCACAGGTGACCGCATCGGATTGCAGCTCGAGACGGTCCTCCGAACCAAAGCGATCCAGATGATGCGAGGCATGCTCTAACCAGGCCGGAAACGGATAACTGCCGACGACCGAAGTTCGCAAGGGGCACTGATTCATAAGGTGGGAAAAGACACCGTAAAAAGAAACTCTCGCAACCCAGGCAGCTCAGTCGAAAATGACTGTCCGGTTGCCCGCCAAAAACACGCGGTCTTCAAAGACCAACCGAAGCGCCTGCGCCAAGGCGAATTGCTCGACATCGCGTCCGGCCCGGACGAGATCCGCGGCGGCGTGGGTATGGTCTACGGGAATCACCTGCTGAACCAAAATAGGACCCGCATCCAGGTCATCGGTCACCAGATGAGCGGTGGCTCCAATGACCTTCACCCCGCGCTGGAAGGCCTGATGGTAAGGCTTAGCTCCCACAAAGGCCGGGAGGAAGGAATGGTGAATATTAATGATCCGCGACGGGTATCGGCGCACAAAATCAGGCGACAACACCCGCATGTATTTGGCCAAGACGAGGAACTCAGGCTGAATTTCGTCGAGGATGCCCCGCACGGCCGCCTCGTGGGCCATCCGGTCCAACCCGTCGGCAGGAACAGGATGGAAGGGCACCTCAAACTTGCGAACCAGGTCGCCTAGAAGGGCATGGTTGCTGATCACGGCCTCGATCCGAGCATTGATCCCCCCGAATTGATGGCGAATTAGCAAATCGCCCAAGCAGTGGTGTTCGCGGGATACCAACACCACGATCCGCTTGGGCCCGGGCTGCGCCAAGCGGACCTGTGCACCGATAGGCAAACTTGCCTGAGTCTCCGCCACGAGCTGTTGCCCAGTCGCGGAGACCTCAGGACCGTCGAACTCGGTGCGCATGTAGAAGCGCCCCGACGCGGCATCTACGAACTCTTGATTACCAACGACGTTGCAACCATGGCGGAGCAGCACGCCACTAATGGCGTGCACCAAGCCCCGTTGATCGGGGCACTCGACCAGAAGGACCGCCATGGTTGAATGGTTTTAGTTCCGACGGCCACGCCCACCTCGGCGATTGCCATTGTCGCGGCCACGATCCTCACGTCCGCTGCGCTCGCCACCCTCCGGACGGGGGGCAGGAGCCGGAGCTTGACCGTTCTCGCGCAACCAGAGACGACGTTCAATGTCGTCCATACGGTCCCAATTGGCCGGCTTGGGTGCCTCGACAGGAGCAGCTCCTCCGAAGGACTCGGGAGCAGACTCAGCCTGGGGCTGCGGGGCTCGCTGGGGACGCTCCGAAGGTTCTTCCATGCGACGAGGCGCACGGCCGCCCTCGCTGCGTTCGCTGCTGCGGTCGGGGCGTTCACTTCGCTCGCCGGTGCGCCCACGGGTTTCTTCACGCGGCTCGCGTTCCTCGCGCTGCGGACGCTCAGCCCGCGGTTCACGGACTTCACGAACTTCACGAGGCGCGGCGCCTTCGCGAGGGGCGATGCTCTGACGAGGCACGGCACTCTCACGGGCTCCACGCGGATCGCGATCGCCACCTCGGCCCCGGCCACCGTCACGGACTCCAGAGCGCTCTCCACGATCATCGCGAGCGCGTTCCTGACTCCGTTCCTGACCCCGATCATCACGCGGACGCTCTTCGGTGCGCTCCGGGCGAGCTTCGCGGCGCGGTCGGGCTGCAGGGGCCTCGGCCGGAGCCTCACCGATGTGGGCATACAGCTTGGCCAAGCGGCGGGCGTGCTCATCATAGGCCGATTCAAACAACTGGGAGGCCTTCTCGTTGCCCACCAACGCGGGCGCAGTGAGCACCGTCGGCGGCTTTCCAGCCTCGGTGAGCAGCGCGGCGACCTCGACCTTGATGGCATTAATGAGCATGCACCCACCAATGGTGGAGCCAGGGCCCACAGGAGTTTCGAGACCCGGGACCTCGATCATGGCGTCACCCACCGGAGCACCCGTGTCGAGAACGACATCCGCAAAGTCCTGCAACTTGCGACCATCGCGACGCTGGCTGCGACTGGCCTCGCTGTGAGCCTTGGAAATGATAGCCACGACTTTTACGCCACGGCGCTTGAACTCCTCAGCCATTTCAATCGGCACCAAATTGCATCCCGACGAGGAGGCCACCAGGGCGGTATCCTTAGGGGAAAGATCATAGTTGCGGAGGATGCGGGCGGCCAATCCGTGGACATTCTCCAGGAACATGGCCTGCCGCTGTCCATTGGCACCCACCACGAGGTTGTGGAAGCTCAAAGAGAGCTCCACGATGGGATTGAACCCGGGGAACGATCCGTAGCGGGGCCACATTTCCTCAACGAGGATGCGGCTATGGCCGGAGCCAAAACAATGCACCATTCGGCCAGCCAGGATGGTCTCGGCAAAGAGGTTCGCAGCCTCCGCGATGGTCTCCTCCTGGGCGACGGCCGTGTCCAGAAGACTGCGGCACTGGTCAAGATAATCAGCGATCACGTGAGGAAGACTATCAGAACCCCCCACCGGAAGTGGATGCCAAAGATTGACCTTCGATCCATTCATCCCGGAGTTGCATCCTGGGCTCCAACAAAACCAGACTCACCGACTCTCCCGATGCCATGACTGTCCCTTTATACCTGGTGCGGTTTTCCGGCTCATCTGCCGTAATACTTCAATTTCTAGTCGGGAGCCTTCGATTGGCCGCCGCCGAACCCGCAGTTCCCTTTCCGGCGGACCACGCCGAACGCTTCACCCGCGGCCTTGAACTGTTCCGAAAAGAAATTCGACCGCTCCTGACCAACCACTGCCTAAAATGCCATGGCGGAGAAAAAACACAGGGCGACTTCAGTCTGGCCAGCCGCGAAGACCTTTTAAAGGGCGGAGCCGAGGGTCTGGCCGTTCGTCTGTTTGACGGGCCAGGCAGCAAGCTGGTGCGCTTAGTCACCCGCACGGAGAAGCCCCACATGCCCTCCAAAGGCGAGCCTTTGCCCGAGGCTTCGGCCAAAGCCCTCTCCGAGTGGATTCATAACGGAGCCCCCTATGACGGCCCGCTGATCGCCGGACGTTCTAGCGGAACCCAGTCCGGGGCCGATTCGAAGTCCCTCAAACCCTTCACCGGATGGCCCTACCAAACGCTAGTCCGAGTCACGCCCCCGGAGGTCCCGTCCGCAGGCTCCCACCCGATCGACGCCTTCATTCAGGCCCGCCTGGTGGAGAAAAAACTGTCACTCAATCCCGAGGCCGATCGACGCACCCTGCTCCGCCGGGCCTCCTTCGACCTGCTCGGCCTGCCCCCGACCCCGGAGGCTCTGGAGGCCTTTGAACTAGATTCTGCCCCCGGGGCGTGGGAACGGGCGATAGACACACTGTTGGCCCAACCTCAGCACGGCGAGCGCTGGGCGCGTCATTGGTTGGATGTGGCACGATTCGGCGAAAGCTCAGGCTTCGAACACGACTACGACCGACCGGGCGCCCATCACTTCCGGGACTTTGTCATCAAGGCTCTGAATGCCGATATGCCCTACGACCAGTTCGTGCAGTGGCAGTTGGCCGGTGACGAGTTCGAGCCAGGGAACCCACTAGCACTGATGGCCACAGGGTTCCTTGGAGCCGGGGTATTCCCCACGCAAATCACTGCCAACGAGGTGGAGCGGACCCGCTACGACGCAATGGACGACATGCTGTCCACCACGACCTCTGCCATGCTCGGTATGACCGTGGGGTGTGCCCGGTGCCATGACCACAAGTTCGATCCCATCCCCACCCGGGATTATTACCGACTGCTGTCGACCTTTACCACGACCGTCCGCAGTCAGCGGCAACTCGACCTGAATCCGGAACAAACCCAACGCCGGTTGGCCGCTTTTGAGGCCGACCACGCCCGAGATCAGGCCGAACTCACTCAGTACGAGCAAACCGTGCTCCCCAATCACTTCGAGACGTGGCTGGGATCCGGGGCCGCACCGAAGGTCGCGGCCGACTGGGAATTTCTGGAGTCCCCCGTCTGGAAATCCCAGGGCGGCGCCAGCTTCAAGGCAATGGCCGACGGGTCCTTCCTGGCCGAGGGCAAGAACGCCGACCACGATACCTACACCTTCACCGGACAAAGCCCGATCCCGACGCTGCGATCGCTGCGCTTGGAGGCGCTGCCAGATCCGAGCCTACCCCATGGCGGACCCGGCCGGGCCGACAATGGAAACCTGGGGCTGAGCCGCATTCGGGTCTTTGCTCAACCGTTGTCGGGAGGCGAGCGGCAGGAGATCCTCTTGGTGCGACCTCGGGCCACCTTCGAACAAAACACCGGCAACCTGTCTATCGCAGGATCGTTGGACAACGACCCGCACACCGGATGGGCGGTCGACCCAAAATTCGGCACCCGACAAGCTGCCATCGTGGATTTTGAGTCTCCAATCCGGATAGCCGGAGGCGTCCGCTTGACCGTCGAATTGGAGTTTAAGGTCAATAGCCGTCACCACATCGGACGGCCGCGCATTTCGGTGACCTCAATGGCCGCAGCCCCGTTCGACTCCGAGGGCGTTCCGGCCGGAATCGCCGGCCTGTTGGAGCGACTCAAGACCCCAGGAAGCGGCCCCGCCTCGTTCTCGGCCAGCGAACGGAAGACGCTATTGGATTGGTGGAAGACTTCGGACGCGGGCTGGAGCCAGGCCCACCAAAAGCTCCAAGCCCACGAGAAAAACCGTCCCAAGCCCGAGTTGACGCAAGTCCTCATGTGCGG
>SXGQ01542399.1_pt1 | contig 12366 bp, 13 predicted proteins | sample 3178371 | NCBI WGS metagenome assembly SXGQ01 (sample SAMN11356859, study PRJNA531348) | freshwater metagenome | isolation source: freshwater sample F1-20 | place: China: Fuxian Lake, Yuxi | collected 2017-12-25 | reverse complement strand
CCAATTTAGAAAAACTGAATGGTACAGAAAAAGCCGTGGACAGCTCCTATTTCCAAAGTTTTTCGACCCGTTAAGATCTAACTACGAAATACCAAAAAGAAAGTCGTTGTAATTGGGGCTTACGATATTGAGAAATATTTATTTTTTTATTCCCTTTTTATTCCTTATCTTTGCTTCACTATTTCAGGTCATATAGCCTGGTAGGGGGCTGACTACTCTTAGGTGTAGCGGGAGAGTATACTCCAACCTACATCTTTTTCTATAAAAACTGAAGCAGGTTGGAGTATACTCTCCCGGTATGACCCCCATACCCCGCCCGTAGAACTTTAACTACTCTACAAAGATACGAAGTATATCTCATTTTTACAAATAAATTTTTACAGCGGTTGAGAAGTTATTTTTGAATATACTAGAATGGTGTGGATATTATAGTATCTGTGGTATTTGGCTTTGGTGAAAAAGAGTAATTTTTTTTAATATATAACTCTATGAAACACATTAAATTATTTGAAACATTTGTTTATGAGGATATTACCATTACGCCTAAAAATACTTATAACTATACTATCGAGGCGCTTGATGAATGGTCGAAACTATTTGATGAGGACCCTCTACCTATTCCTAAACGGGATAATGTAGAAAAACCTAAACTGAATATTGTACCCAGAATAAATATCGTAGAAAGACCCAAAGAGGAGATTTCCATTACGCGTAAAGATACTCCTAAACTGAATATCGTAAAAAAAGAACAAATGACACAAGAAGAAAAATTGGAAGAACTTAATAAGATAATACAAAATTATGGAATTTTCACCAATCATGGGCCAATGAGAACATATGACGATTATTTGAAATATAAAAAGGAAAATCCGGATTTCAATCATCCAAGATTAGATGATGAGTTAAATTCAAAGAAACAATTCTTGAATGAAAACTGGGCATATTCTGATTTTCAAAAACTGGAAATGATAGCAGCATCAATATCAACAAAAATTGGCATAGAGATACAGAAACTAGGCTTTGGTAAGATTTCTCAAAAGAGACAAGAATATAGTTTTATGAATCAATATAAAAACGGTGTTGAACTTGTGATAACCACTATTGTAGATTTTTCAAAAGGTATGAACGTATTTTTCAAAATACAATTAGAAGGAATGAGAAAAAGCACTTTAACACAACAAGACATTGATAGGACTAATTTAGAATGCACAACATTTATAGGCCGGATAATGACAGATATTCAAAATGAAATAGATAATGGCGAATTCAACCATCTTGACATTGATTTTAACTTGGAGTATTTTATAGATAAATTGTATGGATGGTGAGGGAATGTGAACAATTTTATTTTTTTATTCCCTTTTTATTCCTTATCTTTGCTTTACTATTTCAGGTCAGACGACCTGGTAGGGGGCTGACTATGTTTTGATATAGCGGGAGAGTATACTCCTACCTGGGACATTTTATATAAAAAATGGAGTAGGTTGGAGTATACTCTCCCGGTATAACCTCTATACCCCGCCCGTAGATCTTTAACTACATTTCAAAGATACGAAGTATATTTCATTTTTACAAATAAATTTTACAAGAGATAAGGGTTTATTTTTAAATATGCTCTAGGACGTGGACATTATAGTATCTCCCCCATTTGGACTTGGTGATCCTTTTAATCTTTCAATTTCATTAGTTCTTTTAGAAAAGACCGGGTATCATATCTTGAAAAATCAATATCTATCTCATCCTGATCCACTTCATTAGGATACGAGATGTGTTAGAATACTTTATCTATTCTGGGGTAATTTCTATCGGACATATATTCCAGTAGATATAATTTATTTTTAACTAACTCCTTTCATATATTCCACTATGAGAGTTTCTATCAATTTTGATTTATTTAAGTTTTTTTCCTGTATATGTTTTAGAAACTCGTCATAGAGTTCTTTATTCAGTGTATAGAAATCCCTACTTTTTCTCTCTTTTTTCATAGACTATTCCAATTTCATTCGATATAATTTATATATTAAAAAATAAATAAAGTTTTTGTGAAAAATGTGAAAAATGTGAAAAACTAATTTTGGAATTTAATATATAAAAGAAAAAGATAAAATTATGAAATTAGATCCAATTTATAAATGGACCGGAGGTAAGAGAAAAGAAATCAAAACATTCTCAAAATATTATCCCCTTTTTATTAAAAATAATGAAGAATATAAATTTGTTGAGCCATTTTTCGGTGGTGGTGCTGTTTATTGGAGTTTAGAAACAGATAAAAATGTTATAAACGACATAGATACGGAACTTATAAATTTTCTTAAAGTTGTCAAAGAAAATTCAGATGAAATATTAAAAATGTCTAAAATCATCACCGATAAAATATCAGAAATATCGAAAAGAGAAAGGGAAAAATTATTAACAATATCAGAAGCAAAAAAAGAAAGAGGACTTATATATTATGAGTGGAGAAACAGGGACAGAAAAGATGGATTAAAAAAACTCTCCCACATAGAAAGAGCATTTCGTTTTCTAATTGTAAATCAATTAGCATTTAATGGTATGAGAAGATTTAACTCTAAAGGTGAGTTTAATATACCATATGGTAATTATAAATCATTTAATCCAAACATTAAGGAGCAACATATTGAAAAATTGAAAAATACAAATATTTTTTGTGGTTCATATAAAGATGTTATGACCGATAACGATGATCAAAATACATTCATTTATATAGATCCACCATATACAAGAGAATTCAAAGAATATTCACATGATAATGTTTTCGGTAAAGAACAACAAATAGAATTATTCAATACTTTCAAAAATATCAAAAATGCGAGTGTTATGATTATAATAAATAAAGATGAATTTACAACAGAATTATATAAAGATTATATAAAAGATGAATACGATTTAAAATATTCAACTAATATTAAAAATAGATATGATAATTCTGTTAAGCATCTAATAATAACAAATTATTAGATCATTTTACCGAAATCAGACATCAAGTTATAATACTCTTCTTTTGTAGTCTTAATATCTAAGATTTCTAAAAAGTCTTTCATAAAAAGAAGGTTTGTCTTTGTAGTTATTGACATTCCTTCTTCTTTTTCCCACCAGCAAGTTATTAGTCCTGAAAATACATAATTTTCTTTATTTTCTCGAATTAAGTATTCTGTTATACTAGTTATTTTATCATCAGTTGATTTTGATTTTTCTGAATCCAAGTTCAAGTTTAATTTAGATTCAAAATAAAATATGGTATTTTCCTTTACAAAACAAATATCTAAATCTTTCTTTCCTTTGTTCGTTTTTGAACCTGTCCCATAAACATCTACGAGTTCCTCATTTATCAGTTTATATCCTTTACTTTTTATCAAATCTTTAATAAATTTTTCAAATATTTTGCCAAAACGAATACTTTGAGATTGGTCCAATTTATTATTATTCAATAATCGTTTAACATTAAAATCAGTGTTTTCTGTAACACTCATCAACACAACATTTTCAGCATTTATAAGGAATTCTCTCATTTTATTTTTTATTTAGTGTTTACTGATTCAACTTCACAAAGATACAAAAAAAATCCTTGAAATAAAAAATTTAAGTTCACAAAAATTAAAAATCATCCAAAATTCTTGGACCGGATCATCTTGGGTTGAAAAATCTGGATAACTTTATTTTTTTATTCCGGACTTATTCCTTATCTTTGCTTTACTATTTCAGGTCATATAACCTGGTAGGGGGCTGACTACTCTTTGGTGTAGCGGGAGAGTAGACTCCAACCTGGGATGTTTTATATAAAAAGTGAAGCAGGTTGGAGTATACTCTCCCGGTATAACCTCTATACCCCGCCCGTAGATCTTTAACTACTGGGCAAAGATACGAAGTATATCTCATTTTTACAAATGGAGTTGTCCTCAATTTTATAGAGATACACAAGTTATCCCTAGAGGTGTATTTGAGATTTGTAAGTTTTTTTTAATATATAGATTATGAAACAAATAAAGGTATATGAAGATTTTTGGGTATCTAATCCTGAAAAAAGATTAATTTCTTTTAGTGAATTTATTTATGAATCTAGGCAAACAGAAGATAGGGCAAGGGCTATACTTGGTGAATTTACTAACAAAGAAGATTTAATATCCCAATTTCGTCAGGGAGATGTATCAAATAATCGGATAAATATTCCCCTGATGGCCCATTTATACTACTTACAAGAATCACCCGATACCGAAGAAATTATAGATTTGGTTAATGAATATGAGGATTTAGTAGTAAAAAAAAGAATAGAAAGAGCTCAACTCACAAGAGATGGTTTGAAGATCGGTCAAAAAACTTTTACCAACTATCTAGAATTTAAAGATCACATACATGACTGGGCTGGTGCTAGTGAAGAGGCTCTTGAATTGGGTCAAGAAGAATTAGATAATTTTAGATCTACCATCTCTCCCTTATGGTCGGGAAACAACATTGACATTCACCAAGGGGATAGTGTTGGTAAGTGTATAACCTATACTAAAGGTGGTTTGATTGGTGGAAAATATTACAATTTTTGTATAGGCGATCGTGGTGGGCGTAATAGGTATAGATGGTACAGAAATATGCATTCTTCTACTTTTTATTTTATAGTTGATAAAAACAAATTTAGGATAGATGATAGTGGTGGGTTTGATGATAGCGATCCGCTACATCTGGTTGTTTTAGATATAAAAGATAGATCAGCTTCATTAACAGATGCTACTAATAAGACAAAAAATTATGAAGATACTAACGACTATATTGAGTATCTCAGAGGTATGGGTGTTCCTGTGGATGAAATATTTAAAATTAAACCAAAAACTGAGCAAGAAAGATATGAATATAAAATAGCTAATACATATAATCGGGATCTAGATTGGTTCAAAAATTTAGACAATCCCAAAAATCCGAATTGGAAAAAACCAAAACTTGAACCTGGGGATTCCCAAGCAAACTATTATAAATCAATCTATACCAAGGGAAGGTCTGGCCTATCCGATACGCAATTCGATTGGTTGATAAAATACAAATACAAATCATTACTACATGATTATGTCAGCACTGGAAATACAATACGGGTTGAACAGATAATAAAACTATCTAAAGAATTAAGAGAAACCTATATTAGAAATAGATTTATTTCAGTAATGGAAAAATTGAAAAATAGCGTAAAAGGTGCTGGTTTATTAGATTATGAATTTAAATTATTATCCCAGGAGAAAAAAAACCAATATCTGGCCCAAATAGTTGAGACAGGTTCATGGATTAGAGATGAAGAATTTGAGCAATTAACCCAAGAACAAAAGGAAATTTATCTAAAGAAAAAGTTAGCGGATGATGATTCCTATAGATATTCAAATAGCATATTTGGGAGAAAAGAATTCGAATATCTGACACCTGATCAAAGATTCGAATTTGCAAAGAAAAGAAAAAATATTACATCTTATCAATTTGAATTATTAACACCAGAACAACAGAAAATATTCAAAAAAAATGGTGGTAAAATAAATTAGAAATGATAACTTATAGAAAAAAAACTTACCTACTACCCCCGGAACGATACACCCCTTTATTATTTAGAGGATGTTTCCTAAACATAGAGAAATAACTTGGGTAAATAACATTTTGCTCTACCCATCTAGAGCGAAGGTGATTGGGGAAAAGAATTTACCCATCACATAAGAAAAATGGGGTGGATTAGGTGATGTAAATCGTGGATAACTTTATTTTTTTATTCACGAATTATTCTTTATCTTTGCATTGTAAATTAACCCCAGATATGAAAACGGCAAAAAAACAAAAAAACACCTACCGATTGAGTTACGCAAAAACTAACCAATGGACGGACATTTTCATTACGGCAAGTAATTACGACGACGCGAGAATTGAGTTTTACCGGGTTACGGCAGAAATGGGCCTAAACCCAAAAGATTACGGGTTTCTTCGTTTCAAGAAATAACCCACCTAGGTATGTGACTCATCAACCACAATCTTTAACACAAACTCAAGCATAAAAAGCCCCGAGAATTAAACAAAATTACTTATCTTTGCTTCACTATTTCAGGTCATATAGCCTGGTAGGGGCTGACTATGTTTTGATATAGCGGGAGAGTATACTCCAGCCTGGAATATTTTATATAAAAACTGAAGCAGGTTGGAGTATACTCTCCCGGTATAACCTCTATACCCCGCCCGTAGATTTTTAACTACTCAGCTAAGATACGAAGTATATCTCATTTTTACAAATAAATTTTACAAGAGGTAAGGGTTTATTTTTGAATATACTAGAATGGTGTGCATATTATAGTCAGTCTAGTATTTGGACCTGATAAAAAAAGTAATTTTTTTTAATATATAACTTTATGAAACACATTAAATTATTTGAAACATTCATAAACGAAGATGGTCCAATTTGGGATAAAATGAAGAGCGTTTATCAAGATGCTAAAAAAGGTATATCTTCTCGATTTGGATATGGACCAAAACTCACCAAGGAGCAGACAAAGTTCTTAAATGATTATACCCGGGGAGAATGGAAAGTAAATCCATATACCGGACTTATTGATGTTAGGGGCGAATTTAATTGTATGGGTGAGAACCTGAATGATTTTAAAGGCCTTCGTTTTGGAAAAGTTACTAAGGATTTTAATTGTAATTATAACAACTTGAAAACTCTTGACGGTTCTCCAAGAGAAGTGGGTGAAAATTTTGGTTGTCGAAAAAATCCCCTCATCTCTCTGGAGGGAGCACCATCAAAGGTAGGAGGTAGGTTTGCATTTGACAATCTAGATATTTCTCAATTCCACAAATATAAAATCTGGATAGAATATAACCTAGCATCATTTCTTGAAGCGATTAAAGAGGATATAACAGATACACCCTTACTACTCACACATCACTTCTTCACACCTGAAGTAATCAAACACAATTTAGAAGAAGATGATAAATTCTGTATTGCTGTAGGTCGAGCTTGGAACAGGGAAGGATTTAAGAATAAAAGAATTATTTTGGAAAATCCTCTTAATCCAAATGGCCTATCACCTGAAACCCTACAAAAAATAAAGGACTTTTCAGCTATCAGAGGATATCTTTAATATATACTGATTATGAAATATATTAGAAATTATAAAGTTTTTGAGAATAATACGGATCTTACCCAAGAGCAGATAGATTTTTTGGATAATTGTACTCGTAAAACTTGGAACAAACCTTACGCGTATCCACAACCTTACTCCACTGAAAGACCCGCTGATTATCTTCAAGGTGTGTATAGACTAAAAAAATCCAAATAGAACTTGGAATAGAACTTGGGAAGTAAATCCAAATACCGGACTTATTGATGTTCAGGGAAGTTTTGATTGTAGTCATATGAACCTGAATGACTTTAAAGGCCTTCGGTTTGGAAAGGTTTCTGGTCGTTTTTCTTGTAAATATAACAAATTAAAAACTCTTGACGGTTCTCCAAGAGAAGTGGGTGAAGTTTTTAGTTGTTTTGATAATCCCCTCACCTCTCTGGAGGGAGCACCACTGGTGGTTAGGAATCAGTTTGAGGTTCGTGGCGCCAGTATCAGATATAACCTAGACGCATTTCTTGAAGAGATTAAAAAAACTGATCGACGTTTTTACACCCTAACAATCAGACTTCCAGGTTTTAATGAACTTCTACTCACACATCACTTCTTCACACCTGAAGTAATCAAACAGAAAATTCAAGAAAATGATTATTTATTAATAAAAAATTTACTTAGAGTTTGGAATACCTTATATTTTGAAAAAAAACAAGATGAACTTACCAGTGCCCTTTCTCCTGAAACCTTACAAAAAATAAATGACCGGTGGATCAATGAAATAAAACAAGATGATGAGTTTTGCAAATCTTTTTGTAAAGATTGGAATACCCCAGAATTCAAGACAAAACAAGATGAACTTACCCGTGCCCTTCCTCCTGAAATCATACAAAAAATAAAAGACTACTCGGCTATCAGTGGATATCTTTAATATATACAGATCATGAAGTATATCAGAAATTATAAAGTTTTTGAGAATAATACGGATCTTACCCAAGAGCAGATAGATTTTTTGACTAATTGTGCTGGCACAAGATGGAAAGTAAATCCAGATACCGGACTTATTGATGTTCAGGGTGGTTTTCATGGTGATTCTAGGAAACTGGATGACTTCAAAGGTCTTCGATTCGGGAATGTTTCGGGTAGTTTTTTTTGTTATTTTAATAACTTGAAAACTCTTGATGGTTCTCCAAGAAAAGTGGGTGGAGGTTTTCATTGTTGGGGAAATCCACTAATATCCCTGGAGGGAGCACCATTAGAGGTTGAAGGTGAGTTTGCAATTAGCAAATTCTTTAGTAAATATAACATAACCGAATTTCTTAAAGAGATTAAAAGGAATAGACCAGGTGTCTGTGAACTTCTACTCACACATCACTTTTTCACACCCGAAATAATAAAACAAATAATACAAGAAGATAATAATTTCTTAATAAATTTACTTAGAGTTTGGAATACCTTATATTTTGAAAAAAAAACAAGATGAACTTACCCGTGCCCTTCCTCCTGAAATCATACAAAAAATAAATGACCTTTCGATTAATAAAATAGAACAAGATGATAATTTTTGCATATCTTTTTGTAAATATTGGAATACCCCAGAATTTAAGACAAAACAAGATGAACTTACCAGTACCCTTCCTCCTGAAATCCTACAAAAATAAAGGACTTCTGGGCTGTTAGTGGATATCTTTAATATATAACTCTGTAGAACCTATTTTAGTTACTAAGATCTAATATTTGAGATTTGTAAGTTTTTTTTAATATATACTAATGAAATGAGACTACTATTATTTGAACAATTTATCCAAGAAAAACTTTTACTTGAGGCTAAAATTAATATTTCTTCTACTATTTTAGATGTATTAAAAAATTTAGTAAGGAGTGGGTCTTCTAGAGAAGATTGGGTAAAATGGTCAAGGTTAATTTTATCTGCAGTTGATTCAGGGGTTGATTACCCAAATAATGAAATAGAATATTTATATTCAGATTCTGGAAAAATATACCAAAAATATAGCGGTCATAAGCAAGAGATAAAATTAGGAAGAGCTCTTCAAAGAATTTTAACATCTATCGATCCAAAAACAGTTTTAGGATATCCCGACTTTGGTGATTTTCTAAGTTATATTGAGGGAAATTTGGTAGAATTACCTCCAGATGAATATGTATTAGTAAGTGGTGATGACATTGCAAAATATTATGATACAGCTAGCACAAATTTAGTTGAGGGTACAACACTATATAAAAGTTGTATGAAAGGTAAAGATCCAAATACTTTTAATCTTTATACTAAAAATCCAGATGTAATATCTCTTTTGGTTCGTTTAGATGGGGGTAAAGTATCCACCAGAGCTCTGGTTTGGAAACTTGATGGTCAGGGTGATGTAGATTATTTTGTAGATAGAATTTATTCTAATGATGATCCTTTAACAAAAATTGTAGGTATAGAAAAGTTTATAGAAAGTAAATTTCCTGGTAAAAAATATGTTATAAAACAAAAGGATGAGAATTGGATCAATGGTGTTGATATAAAACTATTTCTCAAAAACCTAGACTTTAACCTTTACCCATATGTAGATAGTTTTAGTTATTTATATTTTCCAATGAAAAATGTGGACATGAAAACATTACAGGTGGAATTAAACCCAGATAGTGGATTTTTATCCAATGACTATAAATGGAGAAAAAAACCCAGATATTTGTGCTTTGAGCTCCTTGACCATAGATTTGCAACAAGAAAACCATTAAATTGTCAGATAAAGGATAAAGAAAAGGGGATTTATCATTATTCAGGGGATCTGTTTTATTTATTAACACAAGACCAAAGATTACAATATGTAATGAAAATGGCCCAAAATGGGAATGATATTAATGATGATAAATTTGAATTATTAACACCAGAACAACAAATTCAATATGCAATGAAAATGGCGGAAAATGGTGGGTATATTTCAGATGACCAATTTAAATTATTAAATCCAGACCAAAAATTTCAATGGGCAATGAAAAAGGCGGAAAAAGGTGGGTTTATTTCATATGAAAAATTTAAATTATTAGAACCAGACCAAAGATTTCAATATGTAATGAAAATGGCCCAAAATGGGAATGATATTCCGATGTACTGTTTTGTATTATTAACACCAGAACAAGTGATAGAATATAAAGAAAAAACAAAGTCTTTTACCAAAAGCTAAAAACCTAATTAGAAAGTTTGGTGAAAGCATAAGAAGAAAATAACCCGAATGATTAGCACAGGGTAAAGATTTCAATATTTTCCTGATACATTATTTCGTTTACCTAAATCTAGTATTTTATATTTGTAAGTTTTTTTTTTTAATATATAATAATTATGAAATATTTAAAAACTTTTGAAAACATTTACAATGATAAAAATGCCAAGTATTTGTTGCTAAAAATGCTGAAAGATTTAGATACAGAATTTAAAAAAAGAGGTATAAAATACGAAGATCCTCCAAGAGGTGATGTACAATCAGATAAAGAAATTGGGCAGGGCTATCTTGGCAGCTTTAAATATCGGATACACGACAACACTATTAAAGCACCGATTGATTATATAGAATGCGAAGCAATAATAATTACTTCTGAAGGTGGAATAGATAACTGGGACAATATTTATAGTTTTTTAACCAGATATTTGGGTAAATGGAATGATGAGTTTAACAAGACTAATCTTTTTTTGGTCTGGGAAATCAGGAAACTCAATGAATACATGAAATCTATGAAAAATTATGAAGGACCTTATCACGCTAAGCTCACAATAGCTATAAAAGAGAAAAAATATCAAAGAATCAATCCAACACCAAAAGCTTTACATTTTTCTTTTAGAAAAAACAGAGATCATATAGAAAAAAATGGAATAACAGCTTCTCTGAATAAAAGATGGTCTAAAGGAGAGGGTACCATGTCCGAACCCAATTTAGGTATAGATGAACCAGTAGTGTATCTCTTTCCAGACTTCAGATGGGAACCAGGTGTGGTAATAGAAAAGGACGGACAAACATATCTATCTCGCTCTTGTTGGTGGAGTGTAATCCAATATATATTTGGGAAATTTAATGAAATTGATTGGTTGCATAAAGGTAAAGGATGGTCAAAAGAAGATGTACAAATTGACCTATGGGAAATAGATACCTCTGGTCTTGGTTATAAATGGTATAGGGATTCTAACAGTTCAGAAACGGGAGTGACTAAAAGGCTTGGGTTCTGGGATTGGATGGTAACATTCGATGGTGATATACCACCTAGTAACATTAAACTATTAGAAACTTATGATATTTATGATAGTTGAGAATTAAGGAATTAGAGAAAAATAATTTCTAAGAAATAATATATAAAATGGACAAACTATATGAAAAATAATTAGAGAAAAATATTATTAGTAAAAAAATGAGAAAATACATTGAATACTTTAGAAATTTTACATTGAAGGTAAGTATTGAAAAGTCATATGAAAATAAACCAATTATTTTAATTGGCCCACAAGGCACTGGAAAATCAACAACAGCGAAAGCACTTGCAGAAAAACTTGGTGTACCATTAGTTGAAACAGATATGTTAATGATTGACGAAAAATATGAAAATAAATGTAAAAATGAGATTGGTGTTGAAATTGAAATTAAAAGAGTTAAAGGTGGTGGTATAAATTATTCATCAAACAAAGAATATGAATTCTGTGTTATGAATAAAATATTTGAGAACTATGGTGATAAAAAAATAGTTCTTGATGTTGGGGCTCACACGCAAAATGGGATAAACAACACTCAGACAGAATGCAAGAATTATTTAACTCAACGCCAAATATTTTTATTTTTAATGTTACAGAAGATGATGATGAAACATATGATTTTTTGAAAAAAAGAAGAGAAGGAAGAGGTGAAAAAATATCACCTGAGAATGAAGAAAAGTTCAGGAAAATCATAACTGATTTAAATAATTTTTATAGAGGAACTCAAAAGATATCAATAATAGATAAAGATAAAAAATCAAAAACAACTGAAGAATTGGTTGATGAAATTATAACTAAACTGACTTAAAAATATTGTGTATAACTCGATTATTTGTCCAGTTTTCCTTCACCTATAAAACAGAATTAAAATGTATTTGTGTAGGTGGTGGATATCTTTAATATATATCTCTATGAAACACCTGGGACTATTTGAAAACTTCAAAACATACTTCCCTATACAAATCCCACCTGGCAAAGAGCAAAGTATAGAATTAATAATGAAATATGGACCCAAAACTTGGTGGATATGGGACTCTG
>SXGQ01161359.1_pt1 | contig 12366 bp, 7 predicted proteins | sample 3178371 | NCBI WGS metagenome assembly SXGQ01 (sample SAMN11356859, study PRJNA531348) | freshwater metagenome | isolation source: freshwater sample F1-20 | place: China: Fuxian Lake, Yuxi | collected 2017-12-25 | reverse complement strand
TCTCTGCTCGTTGAATCTGGCGTTCGATCTCGCGCACCGTGTCCAGATACTGGTCGACGCGGACTTTATCGCTTGCTCCCACAGCACGCTTGAGGCGGCCGATGTCTTCGTTAAAGGCATCGAGCAGGCTAGCCCGGCTGCGTAACAAAGCCGCCCGCTCGGCAGCCGATCCACCTTCACCAAACAGACGCTCGAATACCAGACGCGGGTGCGCTTCCGATGGCAGCGGCGTGGTCGGCGATGACCAGGACAGATTGTTCTGATACACGCATGCATAGCCGTTATTGCAGACACCCGCCAGCGGGTTCAAATCCATCGCCAACTCCAGCGATGGCAGTCGGGTTTCCTGTCCGATCTGTTTGGCGGCGATCTGGTCCACAGTCGTGCCCAGGTGATAGTCCGAGCTCTCCGTGTGTTTGGCAAACGCTGCACTCAGATAACCGGAGTTTGAAGTGTCGTGAGTACCGGGATAGGAGTTCTGCAATTCCAGGTTAGTGATAACCGTGAAGTGTTGCTTGAGCGCCTCCAGCGGACTGAGGATGGGTGACAGCTCACCGAGGGTTTCGCCTCCGGCTGGTGTCCAGCGCGCATGATCGGTGCCCATCGGCACGAACACATAACCGAGCCTCGGCACCGGCTTGGCCGGCGTCTGGGCCCATACAGTGGCTGCCGGAATCATGGCATCCAACAGTGGCAATGCCAGCGAGGCCCCTGCCGCTTTCAGGAATGTGCGTCTGGGTAAGGCTTTTTTTGTAATGATCATAATGAGGTCCTCATCTGAAACGGGGCACTTTGCGCAATGCCCATTACCAGCGACGAAAAGCGATAGCCCTCGGGCTCAGCGTCACGAATAATCTTGCGGATTGCGGGCGCATCGTAATACTCAATGCCCCGGCCGAGAGCGAAAGTAAGCAACTTCTTGACGACGGTGTCGGCAAACAATTGCGGACGGCTCAACAGACCGGATTCAAGTCCGGCGACTCCCGAGAATGGAGTCATGCCGGGCAGGCCACCGGCAACATCAACTGGTCCGTTATCGCCGTCGTTGTCGCGCCAACGACCGACAGCATCGAAATTTTCCAGGGAAAAGCCAACCGGATCGATGGTGACATGACAGGTGGCGCACACCGGATTGTTGCGATGAGCTGCCAGACGTTCTCGCATTGGCAATGCGGCTGACACGGATTCCTCATCAAGTGCTGGCACATTGGCTGGCGGTGGCGGTGGCGGCGCGCCGTAAATACTGTTCAGCACCCACACCCCGCGCAGAATTGGCGAAGTGCGGTTGGCGAACGAGGTAACTGCCAACACACTGCCGTGCCGCAGAAGCCCGCCGCGCTCACTGTCCTCGGGTAAAGTCACGCGCCGGAAGCGGCTGCCGTAAACGCCCGGGATGCCATAGTGTTTGGCAAGACGCTCATTCAAGAATGTGTAATCCGCCTGCAGCAATTCCAGCACGCTGCGATCTTCACGCAACACGCTGTCCAGAAACATCTCAGTCTCGGTGCGAAATGCCTGGCGTAGATTGTCGTCGAAGTCAGGGTATATGCGGTTATTGGGATCGAATTCATCCAGATTGCGCAGCTGCAGCCACTGTCCGGCGAAGTTGGTGGAGAGGTTTTTCGATCTGGGGTCGGCGAGCAGGCGCCGAACCTGTCGTTCCAGTTCGTCGGGGCGGCTCAGCTCACCCCGTTCCGCCACGTCGAGCAATTCCGCATCGGGAATGCTGCTCCAGAGGAAAAATGACAGGCGCGAGGCCAGCTCGATGTCGCTGATGCGGTAAGCGGTATTGGCCTCGGTCTGATCCGGTTGCATCTCCACGCGAAACAGAAACTGCGGATTCATCAGCACGGCGCTCAAGGCCCTGCCAATGGCCTCTTCGAAGCTGACTTCGGTACGACCCTCCTGATAGAAAGCGAGAGGACCTGCGATATCCGCTGCACTCACCGGTCGGCGGTAGGCGAGTCGCATCAATCTGGTCAGGATTTCTGTTGCGCAGGCGGCTTCTTCACTCGCTGCTGCCGGCTGGCAGCTGAAAATCTGGCGTCGGCTTGGCGTGTCGCCTGCGCCTTTTGCTGCAAAGGGTCCGGTGACGGTGACCTGGTAAACCGCCGGCGTCAAACGGGGATGCCGTGTCTCATTGAAGTGCGATTGCAGGGGCTGACGTTCGGTTTCGAGCAGGGCAGAAGACAGTTTCGGAAACGTGACTGCCAGATCATGTGGACCCGCAGTCACTGGCACGCGCGCGATCAGATTAGCATCGACATCGAAGTCATCTCCACCTTCGGGTTTGAGCACCATGAAGGTATCCACAACTTGTCGATCAAGCAGCAGTTCCAGGGAATGTGCTTCCCCACTGCTTAACCCGCCAATGTTTCCAGTACGGTTGCGCGCCAGCTTTATCTGAATCGCGTATTCACCGTCCTGGGGAAAAGTATAAGCGACTGCGACGCCGCCCCGGGTTCCAATCGGCAGGCCGGCTATGTGCTCCTCCTGGGTGAGGTCTGGTGGCACATCGATCACGTCACTCTGCAATGAAGCCTGTGTGCCACCGACTGCGAGGCGACCGATTTTTTGCGCCGCTGAGATATAACGATCCAGCAGCGCCGGAGACAAATCGCCAACATTGACATTGTCAAAGCCATAACCGCTTTCGTCCGCGGGCAGCAGGGCAACGGCATCAATCTCCAGCGCCAGCAAATCACGGACAGCATTTTGATATTCGCTGCGATTGAGACGGCGCAGGGTTTCGGTGCGGCCCGGATTGGGATTTGCAGCTGCTACTGCATCGAGAGAAGTTTCCAGCCAGCCAATCATGGCCTGACGTTCTGCTCCGGTTGGTCCTGGCATATCAGGTGGCGGCATGGTGCCGGTGCGCAGTTTCGTTACCACCTTTTCCAGCAGCGCCGCATTCTCAGCGACATTGGCAACGTCTACGTGATCCAGACTCAGACCTGCGGTCTTCAGTGCATCGTTGTGGCAAGCCACACAGTAGCGATCCATTGCTGCTCGCGTTTGCAGAGCGGATGACGCAGCGGAAGTCGGAGCAGAGGGTGTTTGCGCGCTTGCCAGGGCAGCCGGGGATTCCTGCGGATTGCAGCCCGATAGGCCGAGCACCAGCAGAGTGCCGAGTAGCAACAGATGCGCCCGTATTTTTGTTATTGGCAGGATCATCTTTACCTCACTGTCTGCAGCCAGATAGAGCGGCCGCAAGTTGTCAGATGAGCATTCAGGAAAAGCCAGAAGGTATGCCCGAAAGGGGAAAATGTCCAGATTGGTCAAAGCCGGGATTTGCAACACCGGGCCTTGCAGAACTGTCGCTCCGCATCAGCACCAGGTTCGCCGCTGCCTGCCCAAAGCGGTCCTGCAGGCATTTCTTGGACATCGATCTGAACTCCTCCTATAGTCCGTACCCAAAGGCTATTGCAAAAACTGATGTAGAAACTGAAGTAACAACTGAATTCACAACTGAATGTATAACTATATTCATAACCACAGCCCCTCATTCTATTGACCCAAAACCTGTCAGCAGGAGTTATCCAGATGCTTCGAATCCTAACTGCAATTGTTGTCGCGCTCAGCATTCATCTGCCCGTGTCCCTGCTCGCCCAGGACACCGCGCAATCGGGGCGCATCTCGGGACTGTCCACCCGGGTAGAACCCATGAGTGAGCAGCACCTTAACCAGATCGAGCGATTCCGCACACCCAATGGCCGCCTGTTGAGCACTGGAAAAAATGTATTGCCCCTGCCGCAGCGCCCGACGGATTTCAGCGAGCTGCGTTATCAGGTGGAAGAGACTGCCTATGCGGTCGATGAGTTCATGGAACGCAACTATGTGGCTGGTCTACTGGTGCTTAAGGATGGCGAGATCCTGCTGGAGAATTACGGACTCGGTAACGACGAAGACTCGGTGTGGATTTCCTATTCCATGGCCAAATCGGTGACTTCCCTTTTGTACGGCGCTGCGATTGCTGATGGCTATCTCAGCAATCTGGATGCCAGAGTGACGGATTATCTGCCAGCGATGAAGGGTTCTGCCTATGACGGCGCTACTCTGCGGCATCTGCTGCAGATGGCCTCCGGAGTGGAATGGAATGAAACCTACTCAGACCCCAATTCCGACGTGGGCAATTATCCGGGCGGCGATGTAGTTGAGATGATGCAATTTCTTGGTGCAAAGCCGAGAGTGGCGGCTCCGGGCGAACGCTTCAACTACAGCACCGGTGAAACCGACCTTGCTGGCGTGGTCTTGCGTGCCGCCATCGGCAACAATCTGTCCACCTACCTCACAACCAAGATATGGGAAAACATGATGGAGTCGCCAGCCTGGTGGGCGACTCATGGCTATGGTGGCGGTGAGCGGGGAGGCTGCTGCATTTATGCCACCCTGCGCGACTATGGTCGACTTGGACTGTTTGTGATGAATGATGGCGTGCTGCCTGATGGTACCCGTGTGTTGCCGGAAGGCTGGATCGCAGAGTCGACTGCTCCCTCACCGGCGTCCGATGGCTATGGATATTTCTGGTGGCTACTGGGAGATGGCAACTTCAGAGCAGTCGGCATTTATGGTCAGGGCATCTATATCAATCCAGCGAATGATCTGGTTATCGTCGTGTTGAGTGCCTGGCCGGCGGCTTCAGGCGGAGACTACGGTGTCCATCGCAATGCCCTGTTTGCGGCGATTGAAGAATTCGTGAAGTAAGACTCTGCACCGGAGCCGGGCTTGCCTGGCGTATAAAGCGGACCTGCTAGAACTTGACTTGAATGGTGTCATCGGGAAAGGCTGCCTGCATTCCAGGTAGCGATTTTCAATCATTGCAGTGCTCGCAAGACATTCTGTATGAAGCAGGTATGGCGCTGACTGCCCTGTAGTGCGACACTGCTGCAAAAATTACATCTGTGCATCTGCATGTCAAACCTGCCTGATAATAGTCGCTCTGACGATGCCCAAGTTTTGCTGGGAGTGGTCTCCAGATTGCCCCTGTTCAGTGAACTGGGCAGCGAATTGCAAGCTGCAATCGCCGGGGAAATTGAATGGTTTGCCCTGCCGGGTGGCACGACCCTGTTTGAGGCGGGGGATGCAGCGGATGCGCTGTACTTTGTCATCACAGGTTGTCTTGGTGCTTTTGCCATAAACAAGGAAAGCAAAACCAGACGCCTGCTGGGACATATCACCGCAGGCGAACCAGTTGGCGAGATGGCCCTGATCTCGGGCAACCCCCGCAATGCCACAGTCATCGCTCTGCGTGATACTGAACTCGGTCGGTGGTCCCGGCAAGGGTTCGATGCATTGATGCAGAACCATCCGCATGAGCTCCTGAATATTACCCGCCTCATTGTGCAAAGGCTGGAAAACTCCCAACGACTGCAAGGTCGCCCAGCGCACAAGGCGTTAAAGATTTTTGCAGTGGTTCCCCAGAATCCGGCAATTGATGGCATGGGTTTCGCCACCCAACTCGTCACCTGCCTGCAACGCTATGGGCGCACAGCCCTGATTCAGGAAGTGCATGGCACCGAATACACCGGAGACTGGTTTCACAATATTGAACGCACCCATGACTTCGTGGTGTATCTCACCGAGTCCCAGGCAACCGCGTGGACCCGCCTCTGTTTGCGGCAATCTGACTCGGTGCTGCTGCTTGCCGCCGCGAGTGACGCACCCCAGCCCTGGTTGGCGCTGGCTGCCAATGGCAAATCGTCGCAACTGGAATTGCGCGCCGAGCTGGTGTTGCTGCACTCACAGGCAATAGCACCCAATGCTGCCCGACGCTGGCTCAACGTGGTTCCGGATATCCAGCACCATCACATCTGTAATGTGTCAGACATGGCCCGACTTACGCGCCTGATTACCGGGCGTGGTCTCGGATTGACACTGTCGGGCGGCGGGGCTCGCGGTTTTGCGCACATTGGTGTCATGCGAGCCCTGGAAGAAGCGGGCCTGCCTGTCGACACAGCAGGTGGCACCAGCATAGGGGCTATCATCGCTGGCGGGATCGCGGCAGGATGGAACTATGAGGAAATGGTGTTCCATATCAAGCGTTCATTTGTGGAAACCAATCCACTGGATGACTACACCTTTCCACTCATTTCGCTTGTTGCCGGGCGCAAAGTCAGCCGCTTGCTGCGCCAGGAATTTACCGATGTGCACATCGAAGACCTGCGACTGCCATTTTTCTGCGTGTCTTCAAACCTCACTACTGGCCACAGTGAAGTGCATCGCACAGGCGAATTGTGGCAATGGCTGCGAGCCTCTGTCGCTATTCCGGGAGTGTTGCCACCACTATTCCTCGACGGGCAGATCTTCGCGGACGGCGCCACTATTAATAATTTGCCGGCGGATATCATGCGCCAGCAAGGTCGCGGCCCGGTAATCGGAGTCGACGTCGGGGCGCAGGGAGTGTTTGCAGCAGACTCCTCCGAGGCTGACGGCCCGCCTTTCTGGAATTTCATTCGCGCGGTGACTGGCCGGGAAAAGCACATCAATATCTTTCAAGTATTGCTGCGTGCAGGGATGATCACGGGCAGCAATAACACGGCGATGGTGCGCAGCAACACCGATGTGCTCCTGCAACCCAAACTCGGGAAAGTGGATTTGCTGAACTGGCAGGCTTTCGATGAGGTAGTGGAAGCTGGTTACAGCCATGCGATGGAAAACATGGAGTCGATTCAAGCCTTGCTGAAAAAATGAATTTTGTGAAAATTGGCAAGCGGTGAAAATGGAGCGGGCGACGAGATTCGAACTCGCGACAACTAGCTTGGGAAGCTAGGACTCTACCACTGAGCTACACCCGCTTGAACCATCACCTCCAAGTGTAACTCAAACGCTGGTGCATGGAATAATGTTGTCTCTGGGAAACGGGACTCGAGTAAATTAGACACAAGCAAATATGCTCAGCTAACTCATTGATTTCCTTCCTTTCAATAAGTGGGTGTCCCACGGTTACCTCCGTAGTGGCCTTCTGAAAATATCGATGACGACAGCTACAACCAGCTCGTCTCGCTGGACATCACAGGGAATACATGGAGTTCCATCGCTTGCAGCCAGAGTTTGATGCCCCGAGCGTGCATGCGACTCAGCGACGAGAAAACTTGTAGAGCACTCCGCCCAGCAATGCCCAGACAATCACTATGGCCCATTCCTGCGGCCACACCAACGCTGACGGGCTGCCTGGCAGGTACAGCAGGCCGAGTCCACAAGACAGCAACAGTGCCAACCAGCCCACCAGATTGCCATAGGGTACTCGATAGGGGCGCGCCAGCTCCGGCTCCTTGCGGCGCAGCACCAGAAACGACAAGGCCACCATGCTGTAGGCGATGACGATGCCGAGACCGCCGGCATCGACTGCCCACACCAGTGCCGGGCGCCCGAAGAAGGGGCCGATGATTGAAAGCAGTCCGATCAACAGAATTGCGTTAACCGGTGTGTGATAGCGCGGATGCAACTCGCCGAGAAAGGCGGGCAGCAGGTTGGCGCGAGCGAGTGCGTAGATGGCGCGACTGCCGCCAATGATGAAAGCATTCCAACTGGTGATGATGCCGGCGAGTCCGGCTCCAAGTAGCGCAAGTCTGCCAAATTCACCATACATGCGTGCATTGGCTTCGGCTGGAGCAAGGCTTGCGTTGGGCAGCTCTGACTCATTCAACATCAGGCCGACGCCGAGGACGATCAGGCTGTACCAGGCAATCGCCATCATCACCGACAGCATTAGCACGGAGCCGATGTCACGATATGGCAGGTCGATTTCTTCTGCTGCCTGGGGAATGGTATCAAAGCCGACGAACATGAATGGCACCATCACCAGTACCAGACTCATACCGGAGAAGCCATCACGCCACAGCGGTTGCATATTGCTGACCGAGCCAGCAACGACGGCGCCGCTGACAAACAGGATGCCAACGAGCAGCATCGCCAGCACCACCACGGTTTGCACCAATGAAGCCATGCGCACGCCGCGAATATTAATCCAGGTCATCACCACCGCACCGGCAACGCCAGTCAGCACCCAACTCAGGTAGACATCCCAGCCGGCGATCTGCCATAGGAACACCTTGTTCAGTCCGGGCATCAGGGAATCAAGCACTGTAGGCAATGCCACCGCCTCGAAGGTGACCACCGAGACATAACCGAGCACTATCGCCCAGGTACAGACAAAAGAGGCGCCAGACCCTAACGCGCGTTCGCTGTAGACATGTTCGCCGCCGGCAAAGGGCAGGGCGGAGGCGAGTTCAGCATAGGTGAGGCCAATCAGCAGCATGGCGCCGCCACCGATGAGAAACGCGAGAATCGCCCCCAGTGTGCCGGCACTCATGATCCATGTGCTGGACAATACCACCCAGCTCCAGCCGATCATGGCGCCAAAAGCCAGAGCCAGCACTTCCTTGCGGCCCAGTACTCGGAGAAAAGTGGGCGATTGCGGCGTTTGCGGGGCAGAGTTCAAACTCAGCGCCCGTTCGCTTGTGCGCCGTATACCAGTTCGCCACCGAGCCAGGTTTGCTCAACGTCGATGTCCATGATGCGCTCCGGGCTTACGGTGAGAATGTCTTCCGAAAGTACGATCATGTCGGCGTACTTGCCTGGCTCCAATGAGCCTTTTTTTGTCTCATCGAAGTTCATGTAGGCGCCGGTCAATGTGTAGCCACGCAATGCCTCTTCGATGGTTATCGCTTCGTCAGCCCCAAACACCCGACCGCTCATGCCCTTGCGCGTCACCGCGGCATAGATTCCTACCAGAGGTCCTATGGGAAGAATATCGCTGGAAATTGCTACTGTGATGCCGTGATCCATCGGCGAGCGCAGCGGGTTATTGTGCTCGAGCCGCCAGCCGTCGAGATTGGCAACATAGCGGCCTTCCAGTGTATAGGTAAAATTAGGTTGCTGGGTGATGTGGATGTCATGCTCCGCCATCTTCACCATGGTGGCCTCAGGTGGTCGCATGGTGAAGTGGTTGAGATAATGCCTATGGTCCTCGCGCGGGTTACGCTCCAATGCACCAGCGAGTATGTCTACCACGAGTTCTATGGCTGCATCTCCGATTGCATGAATACCCATCTGCCAGCCGGCGTCGTGTACCTCGTTCAGCAGAGTGAATAATTCTTCCTGCGGCATATTGAGATAGCCGTGATAGTCACCCTGGTTCAAGTAGGGTTCGCGCGTGTAGGCAGCAGGCCCCGTGAAGCCGCCATCTGCGAATACCTTGATCGGACCAATCTTGAGAAAGTCGGTACCATCACCAACCCGTGCCTTCAGCTCTGCGATCGCTTCCGGGTCGAACCATTGAAACTGGATTGTCGCGCGCGGTAGCCTGGCTTCCGGCCTGGCGTATAACTCTTCCCACATGGTGTATTCACGCGGGGACTTGGACGCATCGGTAATGCTGGTGATTCCCAGTCTGAACAAGTCCTGCAGGTTGACTTCCAGGCTCGCGATCAACTCCTCGTAGGTATCATCAGGCACCAGCCGATCGACAATATTCTGGCGCTCGCGAATGATCCCGGTTGCCTGGCCTTCCTGATCGCGCTCAATCACACCGCCTTCCGGATCTGGTGTGTCGAAAGTGATTTCAGCCAATGTCAGCGCCAATGTGTTCACCACTGCACTGTGACCCCCGGCGCGAGTGAATGTCACCGGATTATTCGGCGCCGCCGCATCCAAATCCTCACGCACCGGGCGTCGTCCATCCACCAGTTGATCCTCTGACCAGCCATAGCCGGTGATCCATTCGCCTTCGCCCAGCTGGGCGGCTTTGGCGCGCAGCAATTCCTGCATCTCTCCAATGGAAGTCACTTCACTCAGTTCGATATAGCGATTCGCTCGTCCGCGAATGTGGGTATGGGAGTCAACAAAACCCGGCATCAGGGTCTTGCCCTGCAAATCCACAAGTGAGTCAGCCTGATATTTCTCGAGCAGTGCAGCCGAGCCAGTCTCGACAATTTTACCCTCATCCACCACGACTGTGTCATGAATGGAGAATGCGGAATCCACAGTGACTACCTTGCCGTTGGTCAGTATCAAGTCCACATTGACAAGGCTGACAGGCGGGGTTTCGGCCGGGCTACAGGTTGTCAGGAAGAGAAGCCAAGAGATGGCAACCAGGGATTTGACGAGAATTTTCATTGGAGCTCCTGCGCATGAATCGGCAATTTAGGTGTGACAAACATTTTGGTGTGACTAAAATTTTGGTGTGACAAAAAATCTAAAGTGACAACATTTTTTCGTGTTGCGCATAGACCAGCGTGCTTTCCAGAGCACGCGTAAACTTGTCGAGCATTTCATCGATCTGCGCGCTGGTAATGATCAGCGGTGGGCAGAACGCGATGGAATTGCCGGCTACAGCGCGCAGCGACAAGCCATTTTGCAAACAGGCCTGCGTGGTGAAGGCCCCGAGCTTGCCATCGGCAAACGCCTCACCGGTTTTTTTGTTCTTCACCAATTCCACTGCGGCGATGAGTCCTTTGCCACGCACTTCGCCAACGAGAGGATGATTCTGGAATTCCCGCAAGCGCTCCTGCATATACTTGCCCATCCGTGCGGCATGCTCAAACAGGCGATCTCGTTCGAAAATTTCCAGTGTCTTCAGCGCGGCAGCACAGGCGACCGGATGACCGGTATAGGTATAGCCGTGACCAAACACGCCAACCTGTGCACTGGGTTCGACCATGGCCTCATACATCGTGCCGGGAATCACCGCAGCGCTAATGGGGATGTAGGCAGATGACAACTGTTTGGCGAGGGTCATTAGTTGTGGCTGGATTCCCATCGTCGTGGAGCCGAAATCGTTGCCGGTGCGCCCAAAGCCACAAATTACTTCGTCGGCCCAGAACAGGATGTCGTATTTCTTCAGCAGGCGTTGTACGTCCGCGAAATAGTTTTCTGGCGGCACGACGACACCGCTTGCCCCTGTTACGGGTTCGGCGATGTAAGCGGCGATGGTGTCCGGCCCTTCGCGAAGTATCAGTTGTTCAAGATTGGCGATGAGCCGCGCGGTAAATCCGGCTTCTGTCTCACCCGCGAGGCGGCCACGATAATAGTGCGGAGCATCAGCGCGCAGAATACCCAAAGCATCCACTGGTATATCAAAATGAGTATGATTTGCGGGCAATCCAGTGAGTGCAGCGGAAGCCATCGTGACGCCGTGATAGGAGCGCTGCAGCGCAATGATTTTTTTCTTTTGCGGTTTGCCCACCACGTTGAAGTAGTAGTGCAGCATCTTGATGTGTGAATCGTTCGCTTCGCTGCCGGAATTCGCCAGAAAAATTTTGGCATCAGCAACCGGCAGCATCGCGCCAAGCTTGTTTGCCAGATCCATGCCGACCTGGTGCGTGCGGCCGCCGAACATATGGGAATAGGAGAGGGTGTGCAGTTGCCGGGTTATGGCTTCAATCAGCTCCGCATTGCCATAACCCAGCGCAGAACACCACAAACCAGCCAGGCCTTCCAGATACTGATTGCCCTCGTCATCGTAAATATAAACACCCTCACCCCGCACGATGTTGAGCTGTTCGGTTTTTTTCAGATTGGTGGTTGGGTAGATGAGAGTGGTCATGGTGTGAAGAATAATGCAGTGGCAACAGGATTGGAACGCGAAATGCACCTTTGGTCGCATTGCCGAAGCGGAAGGTGGTTTCGAAAAAGCGGCGTTAAATTGGGCAAGGATTTCGGGAGCTCAACCAGAGCTATCTCCGGAAAATTACAGAGAAGTCTCGGTCTTTCTGCAAAAGCAGATTCTTGTGTGTGGCTGAAGCCGATTGGCAGCAATTTGGCAGGACACCGATTAACGTGAGACCTCGATCGACGCGATCAGCCAGGGTGGCGTGCTGCTGCGGACCGCGCCCGTCCCGGGTCCCTTCGCTCTGAAAAATGCCCCCAAACGGTCATTTTTCGGCGCTCAGCGCAGGTCCTTGATTGCAGCCGCCCACCACCCCAGCTGACCACGCCTTGCGATTGAGGCAAGTTCTGGCGCCTCGGCCTCGAAGGCTGCTTTTGGAAACCGCTGGCCTGGCAAGACAAGGCAGCCAAAATGACCGTCCCTGAATGAACTTGACCTTGAACCCTCAAAGTGACTGTCCCAGCATGAACTGAAAAAGGGAAGCCAAAGTGACTGTCCCTGAATGAACTTTCTGAAAGATTCACAGAGAAAATTTCACTGAAGCTCTACGGCTTGCACAGAGCACCAGCCCGGGGGACTCGGCAGACGGAGCGATCAAAACGCAGCACCGACTGACCGAGGGAGACCGCAGTACAGGGCTCCCGACCGAAGAAGGGAACCCCGGAGGGGTGCGCGTTGCGCAGTGTGCCGAGTCCCCTGGGTTGGTGCGGACTGGTGGGTGTCCCGGAAATTCTCTGGGTTAGTGGGGACGGGTGGGT
>SXGQ01195549.1_pt1 | contig 12368 bp, 18 predicted proteins | sample 3178371 | NCBI WGS metagenome assembly SXGQ01 (sample SAMN11356859, study PRJNA531348) | freshwater metagenome | isolation source: freshwater sample F1-20 | place: China: Fuxian Lake, Yuxi | collected 2017-12-25 | reverse complement strand
GGAGAAGCCAGACAGTTTGGTTTCCTCTTCAAACGAACGCTCGGAAGTCTCGGTCTCGTAGATTTCCTTGTGCTCTTCGCCGTAGCGAGCGTACTCCATGCCGAACAGGGCGTTCAGGCCGGGGAGCAACTCTTTCAGCAGTTGTGCGCGTGAAATAGCCATTTTAAGTTACTCCTTAGACGCCAGTTGAGTTGTTGTACTGGTGCATCGTTGCGTTTATCTTTACGATAAATTCAACAAAAGCGTCAGCGCCTGTTGCTGTATCTCTAACCACATCAATGATGCGAATAGGCAGCGTATTGGTGGTGGCTTGGGTGCCCTCATCAATTGCTACAGCAGAGTTACCTGTAACGGTAGAGCCAGCGTTTTGGATCAACGCAATGTTGTTACCGATAGCAGATTTGCCCATCGCGGCCACAGTGGAGCCAGAGGAACAAGAAACTACTTGGAACAGAGTATCAGGATCATCAGCAACGACCGCAAAAATCAGCGTGCCAGACTTAACGGCCTGACTCGCCGGATAATATTGCTGTTGTTGCAGTTGACCAGTGGAAGCATTGGTGAACTGTACGCCCAAAAACACACCGCAAGGCGTGGCAGTGGTAGTGCCAGTATCTTTTTCAATGGTCCCATCTGCGACTCGTTTTACCAAGTCACCGTAGAAAATGTTCGTGGCGTAACCACTTGCAATTTCCATCAAGCGGGTTGAACCCGCAAACACCTGTCCGCCGATCAGATTGACCGGCTTCAAGCCGTAAGGCTTATCAATGGTGGGGTAAGCCATTTAAGACTCCTAAATTAAGAACCTGAACCGAAAGTGACCTTGGACTTCTTCTCAGAGAAAAGAGGCATCCGAGGATCATTTTCACGAAGGAAACTGTTGTCCACCGAGTCCACCTGAGCCTTGTTTTGATTCTCGTAGTGTTTCATACGTTGATCCAAAAACTCTTGGGGAATACGGCAAAGCAACAACCCGCCCATCTCGATGCCGCCCTTAAAGCGGCCTTCGGTAGTGGCGTACATCATCATCTCGGGGTAATCCTCTGCTTTGCAGGGTTCATACCCCTCACGCAGCTTACTAGAAATATTGCTTGGATCAGCTTGACCCAGCGTCGAAAGTCGTACCCAACGATGCTTCCATCCGGGGCGATCATCTGGCGAAGGCAGGGTTTCCGGAGCACGCCATGCTTGAGGACGCATAGTGGCTGCACGGGATTCCATCTCCCGAGACAAACGATTTTGACGCGGCGCGGTGGCCGTTTGAGCTTGTTGATCCATCATTAACCTCTATTAAGCAAAGCAACCTGTTTGGCGTATTGTTCTGGAGTAATCCCGAGTTTTCTTGCAAGATCAACTTGAGACTGCTTCAGTTTGATACGGTTAGGCGACGAACTGCGGGAAGCCGGAGCTACTACCGCAGCGGATTTTGGGGCACGGCGTGGAGGCTCGTCATCCTCCTCAACCGGGGCTGACCTTTTTCGTGGAGGCGGGTCATCTTCCTCTTCGCTCTGAGCTTCAAAATACTCAGGAAATCTTTTTCGCATAGTACGGTCAACGGTCTGGAAATACTCTTCCGTACCTACATAATCCGCACCATACTCTCGTTGCAGCTTCTTGTCAACACCCATTGCGGCAAGAGTCATTTCTTCATCTGGACCGAACCAGTCGCTGTTTTTCTCGATCCAGCGTTTGGTACGAGGGCTAATCTGAGGTGCAGCGGGTTCGGCTTTGGCCGAAACAAAGTTATCGCGTTCTTCAACCTCAATGGGTTTCATACCTTCAGCTTTGTCCAGCTTTACGGTTGCTTTGGCAATTGCCTCCTGCGCCTCCACGATTGCGTCAGCGTCAGCGGCTTCGTATGCCTTGCGATATTTGTCTTTGGCTGCTTCCAGCTCTGTCTGAGCCGCACCTTTTGAGGTCTCAATGTAGGCTTTACTGCCCGAAGAAAGCTGCTCTTGGAGCCGCTTATTGTCCTCATAGACCTTGCGAGCAAACTCTTCTGCCGCCTCTTTTTCACGCATAGCCTGCTCTTTGGCTCTGCGTTCGTCGTGATATCCACGAGTAAATTTCTTGAAACGCGCTTGAACCTTCTCGTCGTACGAGTTCAACTCGTCGTCTGTCAGCTCGTCCGGAGGCGGCGCAGGTTTACGGCCCCGATCCTGCGGAGGCGTGTCGTCTTCAATTTCAATCTTCAGCTCAGGCTCATCAGCCTTGAACTTTGATTTTTCTTCCTTTTCGTCGGGGAACTCAAAAGTATCACCCTCAAATTTCTGCGATGCCATGTATTACTCCTTATGCAGCGCGGCTAATTCCACGCGGGTCTTCAACAACAGCCTCGACCGACTCATCATTGATGATGCGGAACTCTCGGCCATGAATTTTCAGGCGGGTGCCTGAATTGGGTCGCACGATGACGAAGTCACCTTCTTTGCAAGACGGGCCATTGGGGAAGCGAGTTGCGTCCTTATAGCAGTCGGGGCCAAGCTTGACCACAAACAATACGGGGGTCAGCACCTCCTCGTAGTGCATAGTCTTGGCATCTTTAATCAGGCCGACTTCACTGTCCGCATACTCCTCCATCGCCTCCGGTACAACACAGAGCATGTGGTACGTTTTGGGGTCAGGAAGCTGCTTGGCTTTCTCTTCGGCGCTCTTGTTGAGTACTCCAGAGAGGTCTACTGCGGACACATCAAACTCAGTCATCGTTCATCCTTTGCACGAGGTCATTAATTACATGATCTGCGAGGTTCAGACCCCGGATTACCCCACAGACCTTTTTGTATTCTTCGAACGTGTCAGCTCTGCTTGCAACCAAGTAGGCAATCTGCTCTTGGCGAAACTTGTCAATCTCTTTTTGCACGAGTGCAAGCACTCGGATTTCATCGGACATCAGGCTTTACTCCTCTCGGGTTGTCTTTGCGGACGGTTGGCTTGCGCTTTTTCCTTGGCGATTTGCACGCCAAGTTTGGCTCCTTCTATCTCCATACTCTTGTTGAGTTTCTCCCGCTGGGAGGCAGAGTTAGCCGCAACCTGCATGGCTGCGATTTCTTTCTGAGCCTCGATGCGTGCCAACTCAAGCTCAAGCTGGTCTGCCTTAGCAGCAGCGTCCATAGTCTGCTTTTGAGCCTTGAGTTCAAGGTCTTTCATCTTGAGCTGCAACTCTTGCATCTGCATCTGAATAACCGGGTCCTGCATCTGCTGTTGTGCGGCCTGTTGCTGCGCTGCCTGCTGGTCGCGCTGTGTAATTTGCTGAGCTGCCTGCGCTGCTTTGATGGCAATCTGGTCAGCCATTTCTGGTGGAATCTGCTTAGTAGCTTCCTCACCCGGCAACACCATGCCCATCGCTTCTTCAATCTGACGGCGAAACTCCATCGCAATGTGCTCATTAATGTGAGCCATCGCTGCGGCCATAATTTGCTGAACCATCGGGTTACCCTGCATGATCTGCTGAATCTTGGGGTTCTGAATCGCAGCCATATGCACTTGGATGTGCGCTTGGTGGTTCTGCTCAATGAACGCCTTGACTGGTTTGTTGGTCAGCAGGTTCTGGTTCTCCTGCACCGGGTCAGTCGGTGTCAGATCGTCTTCCATCGGCACGAGTTTGGCCGCGTTCTTGATCCCGAGCACCTCAATCATTTGTCGGTGAAGCAACGGCATGTTGTAGAGCTGAGGCGAAGACTGAGCAAGCTGGAAGACTGCCTGATACGTAGCAATCTTCTGGGCCATCGTGGCGGCGTTGGGGTCGCTCACCGGGATGACATCGACCATATCATAGTCAGACTTCTTGGCCTTACGCGAGCCTTCGACTGGCTCGTAGTCATACTCATCGGGGGTGTAGTCAGCGATGATGACCTTCAGAAGCTTGAACTCCTGCTTCATCGAGAAGTGCATCCGCGCTTGAACAGCGCCCATCACTTTGAGCTGTCTTTCCAGCAGCGCCAGCGTTGTCCCCACAGGAGCCTGAGCACTCATATCACTGACGCTCATGTCGCCAGCAGAGGCAAACTGACGCCCCTCAGTCACGATCTGATTAAACAGCGTGTACAGAACCTGACTCGGCTCCTTATACGGCAGGGGCAAGATGTTGTCACGGATGGACCCCGACGGCACATCCACATCCCTGAACTCACCCGGAGCAATCGGTGTATCGTCACCCTTGACCCGCAGGCCACGACTCTTCAAGCCACCGGGAAGATTTGAGAGAGTGCCAGCGTCAACAAGTTGACGAACCAGCATGGTGGCAGATTTCGCGTACCCACCAATCAGGTGGATCAGACCGTAGCCATAGAACCCAAAGCCGGGGATGTACTGGTAATGGACAAAGTGCTGACGCTTGAGGTGCAGCTTATCTCCCTCGTACCAATTGCGCCGAATAGCCAGCACCTTGCGCGTGCCTTTTTCAATCGTGATCACATACGGCAGCGCTATGCCCGTCGGTTTGCCCTTTTTATTCTTGTGCTCGTACCCCGGCAGGTCCCGCATCACGTGCATCTCAAGGACGCGGTAGCGGTCATCCTGAATAGCAGACATGCCCATCTCTTCGGCCTTCTGCTTCTCGATGTCGTCCAGCTCATGTGACGGCTCACCGAGGTCAATGTCCATATAGAAGCCAGCCTCCATGAGCTTGGCCACATCGTTCTCGGTCTTACGCATCACATGCGTAACGCGCTCAGCCTTCTCGATACTGGACGCGCCGTACGGCACCACAATGTCTTCAGCGGGAATAAATACCGCTGCCTGACGCCCAAGGCTTGGGTCGTAGTAGACCTTCTTGAACGCAGAGCCTGCAATGGGCAGGTTCCACAGCAGCTTCTCGTGCTCTGGTCGGTACTCAGGCATCTCCTCGGTGAGCTGGTAGTTCATATCGTCGCGCACGCGAGCGGCGGCTTCTTCTACCTCCGGGGTCTCCTTACCAATAATGACCGTCTTAACCGGCCCCATTGCAGGGAATGTCTCAGTAATGCCCTCACTCTGGAATCTGACCACGCTCTCAGTGAGCATGGGGTGAAATACACCACAAGCTCCAGACCACGGCTCCGTACGCTCCTCGTACTTCAGACCCAGCAGTTTCAGACCCTCAACATAAGTCTGCATCCACTCCTTGCGGTCCATGATGTCTTTGGTGAACTCTTCAACAAGTTCATTGCCAAGTGAGTCCAAATCACTTGCATCCATGTATTCTGCAAGGTTGGCATCAAAGTCTTCATCGGTTTCTTTTTGTGGCTTGAGGTCAATGACCATATCGCCCAGACCGATGCGAACCTCCTCTGGCTCTTCAATCTCAATTACCATCGGCTCTGATTCCGAGGATGAGTCCATAAGCCCTTCCGGGGCTGCATACAAACCTTTTTCCATTGCCATGATGCGTCCTTAAACCGTGTAGAACCGCTCTCTGCGGTGACTTTTGAAAAACCGCTCTTCCTCTGGCTCATCAGTGGGCAGACGTATGAAGCCCCCCTGCCTGAAGCGAAGCAGGGCCTGTGTGGTCGAGTCCACCAAGTCATCGTTTGTCCCTGATGGAAAGTCATTGCACTCTTCAATGACCTCTCTGGCCCACCTGCGGTCAGGTGCCCAGACTATGCCCGAAGAAAATAAATCAGAAACAGCGTTGACACGGGTGATCTTATCCTGTCCCTTACCCGGCGTAAACTCACCGACAGGCACGCCCATGCGCCTGATCTCCTGATACAGCGCCGCACCGTTGGACTTCTTCTCCACCACGAACGCATCAGGCTCCCACTGCGTGTACTCCTCAAGCACCATCCTCTTGAGGTCTGGAAACTCCATGCGCTTCTTTATGGCATTGAGCAAGATGATGTTGAAATTCTTTGTCTCTTCATTGAAGAACACGCCCCACGTAGTCAGCGCGTTATAGTCAGCGCGGTTGTTGTTCTCCTGCGCTGCGTCCAGAGACATGATGGTGAACTCACACTGCGGCGGAGTATCTTTGTCCCATATCTGCCACCACTCGCGTTTGATCAGCGCCCCCTCTTCCGAGACGGGGTTCTGCATATACTGAGCCTGCCAGTAACGCGGGTCCATCGCTGCCTTCTTGGACAGCAGCTCCTCAATAGACCAGAAGTCACTCCACAGCGGTTTGTCGTTTAGTATGGCAGGGAACTCGACAATTTCCCACGGATCAACGTCCTCTTCCTTGGCCATTTGAGCAATTAACTGGCCCGTCAGGTCCAGTTTTGACCACCGAGTCATCACAATAATGATCGCACCACCCGGCATAAGGCGCTGAAGAGGGCCAGACTGAAACCACTCCCAAGCAGTAAGAAAAACGTCCGGTCGTCCGGTTTTTGCGTCTTGTTCAGAGTGTGGATCGTCAATAATGAAAAGATCAGCGCCCCTACCAGCGAGAGCACCTCCAACACCGATAGCAAAATACTCACCATTGGAGTTTGTTCCCCAGCGCGAGGCTGATTTTGAGTCTGCTTGCAGGTCTACCTGCGGAAAAATGTCTTTGTAGAGGTCCGATCCCACCAAATTTCGCACCCGACGACCAAAATTGACGGCCAAATCGGACGTATGGGAGGCCATGATGATCTTTTTATGGGGAAATTTACCCAAAAACCACGCCGGAGCGAGGTACGAAATCAATTCTGACTTGCCGTGACGGGGTGCGATGTTCACAATCACCCGTTTTTTGCGTCCGGCAGCTATTTCTTCAAAAATTCGGGCCAGTCTGCGGTGATGTGGACCTACTTTGTAGCCCGGATATACGTGATCAACAAAATCAAGCAGTGAATCGCGGCCCAAAACCTGAATTTTCTCCGATTCCCAAGTCTTGAGTAGCTCCAAAGTGCGGCGTTTGCCCTCCTCCGACATGGTCGGAAGCAGTTTTTTGATCTCTGCGACCTTTTCAGGCGTCAGTGACATCGTCATTTACGATCCGCGCAGGTACATCAACGGTGCGCCGCTCAGCTTTTTCAAGCAAAAGCAGCAGCTCCTTCTCAACTTCTTCGATGGATTGCTTGTGCGTGACCTCGGTGCGCTTCTTAAAGGCATCAACCCCATCAATTTCACCGAGTGATCGCAGGGCTTGCAGCCTGTATTTGGCTTCTGGGTGCCGGGTTTCTTCTACCAGCTTATTGACCACATACGTCTTGATCTGTGCGAGGTCTTTGACGATGTAGGTATCGTGCTGAGCTACAAGTCCAGCCAGATAGGCAATGGTCTCATTCTCGTAGGTGGCGAGCTGGGGTGAAATGTTCTTATTGCCAAGCATGTCGTTGGCAAGATCAAGCGCCTGTCCACGGTGCTGTGGGGATGGCTCGATGGGTTTTCCGGTCAGATCAGAAATCATCTTGACGGTGCGTGCCCGCATCTCAAGTTCTTCTCGACCAGATAGCTCCGGCATGGCCTCACGGGCTGAGGCAGGCAGCGGAATGTCCGAATCAATATCAGGAATAAAGTCGTCCATAGAGGAAAGAGGGCACTCCATGTGAATGGCGCGAATGTACCAGAAAAATTTGTGTAGTGCAAAAATGATTTAGGGGAGGTTGGGACTCCTATGGGGGTGGGTTTGCAGGATGAAGGGGATGGGGGGTACTGGATGGAAAAACAGTATGGGGGAGGGGGGAGTAAAAATAAATGTGGTCCAGTAAAAATAAATGTGGTCTGGAGTTGGGGGAATGATGTGGTGATTTGTGCAGATTAAGGGGTGAAGGGGGCGCGGGGGGACCCATCTGGGAATCCGGGGGGTGGGGGAGGCTTAGGGGGTAGTTGTGGTATAATTCTTCTACCGGATCAATTCTGATTCGGTATCTTGTTAATCCACTTCAAAAAGGGAAACCATCATGAAAGCAGCAACCGCTATCCTGAACCGTGCAATCAAGAACGCACAAGAGAACGCACAGCAAGCACGCAACAATGTGCAGGAACTAAAAGGCAAGCGCCGTTTGCTCGGGCGCATCGTTAACGCACTGGCAAAGTCGCTGGACAACCAAGAGCACAGCATGTTCGTGGGAACGTCGGGCGATGTGCATATCAGTATGCACGACCTCTCTGGGTTCAAATGCATGGAATTAGAGATGGTGCTCAACACCTTGGAAAACCTAGGCACAGCGAAACGGACCAAGGATTGGGCTGAGTATCACAACCGTGACTATGTCTACGAGATCAACGGTGTGGATGTTTTTCTTAGCGTCTACATCAGGACCGACAGCGAGACATGCAAGCGGGTTGCAGTCGGCACCAAGATCGAAGAGCGGATTCAATACGAACTGCGCTGCAGCTAATTAGCTGAGACAAACCCCGGGGCTTCGCGGCCTCGGGGTTTTTTGTGTCCGTCGTTTTTGATACCAGTTATTTGTCGCGGCGTGTGTGAGCGTGCGAGCGTGGCTGAGTGCCTATTTAATGCGTCAGTATGGGAGTATGTGCTATAATTCGTCTACCGGATGACATGGGGTTATCCGGTATTTTGTAAGTTAACTTGGAGTTATCATGAAAGTTAAAACCGAAAAACCTATTTCCGCAGTGGCTTATCTCACTGAGCAACCTACAAGTCTCAAGGATGCGGGTTATCGCCTCGCTGTAGCGGGTGAGGGTTTGGAGAGTGTAGCGGCCTATATGGTCAGCGAATTCTCTGATTTTGCGGCCGATCCCGTGGTCAATAATCACAAAGAAATCCGCAAGGATTTGTCTGAGGGTTACAAACTGCGCGCTTACGAATTGTGGGGTCAGTCCTATTACATTGTGTCCAAGGATACCGGGGCATGGTTGCTACTGACCAATACCAAGGACGCCAATTGGCAATCCAAGGTCGAGGACGCACAAAAAGAAAAACGTGAGGTCAAAATCGTAAACGTGCATGTTGCTACCGGATACAGCCAGCAAGAGTTTGGACGCATGGGCAAGGATGATCCGGAACAGCACAAGGTAATCGAGGCGATCCGGACTAAGTGGCGTGGATATGAGTCGAACCGCAATAAGTCTCTGGAAAAGGCTGTAGCAGACTTGCTCCGCAAGGCCAAGGGCGAGACAACAAAACGCGCAACGCTCAATTTCATTGAATCAGCAAACAAGGTATTCGATGCATGGGACAAGTCAGTCAAGGTCAAACAAGACCGTGGCGATGAAACAGCCGACCCGGTACGGTTCCGCGTAGCAAGGGCAGCGTTTTGGAAAGCATACGAAGCCAAGTAATCACTAACTAACTCACACCCCGGGGCCGCAAGGCTCCGGGGTTTTTTTACGCCCGTCCCTCAGATACCAGTTATTTGTCGGCGCGTGCGTCTGCGTGGGTGTGCGCGTGGCGGGGTCTGGCCCTCTAATTAGTGCGTCAGGGTGTCATGACGCCGATTCCAACGATTCCAATTCCCGATTCCAAGTTCCAATTCAGGCCCAACCAAACTGGAACTGAGTGGGACTTTCTGGAACTGAAACATGCGGAGTTCTTTTTACTCGTTTCTTAAAGTATCTTTTGGCTCGTGCGGTTCCAGCCGATTCCAAGTCCAAATATACCAAAGTACTACAAAAATTCCAAGTTTGTCAAGTTTTGTTCCAACTGGAATTTTTTCTGGAATCGTCGTTTTCTTCTTTAAAATCAAGTACTTAGCGACGTTTTTTTCTCGCAAATTCCAGAATTCCAATTTTGGCGAAGGACAAAGGGTTTTGCGAGCACATCTTTGAGAAGGCGAGGAAGGAACGGCAAGCGCGAAATCAAGCAACACCAAACCTCACAAAAACAGCACTCAGCCAACCGCGTCCTTTTTTTAGCTTGGAATTCTGGAATTCTGGAATTATATACTACTCTACTACTAGTAGTAGTAGATATATCTCTTTGTTTTTGAATACTTTCTTTACCAAAAACACCGATTCCAAAGTTCCAAAAACCGCTTCCAATTCCAACCCAAACTTGACACTACAAATCACCACCCCCTAACGCCCTACTTAAGAAAGTTACCCACATCCATGACTTAATCATCCGGATAAGTTATAATAGAAACAAGTCGGGAAAGACCCCTGCGTCCCGGCTATTTAGTGTGTCAGGGTGACAGTACTTGAAAGGAAACGGACTATGAAACGCAAGCTGCTGGATCAACGCATCGGGAGCGCACTGCCCCCCACTGCAATCCAATTCGTCATTGACCCTGCCTATCGGCGCAGGTTATCCCTCGCTCGGCGCGTTACGACCCCCGACGAACCAAACCCCAATGCACTGTGCCCGGAGGACAACTGCATCAACACCCCAACGACCGAGCAACACCCGCAAGACTACTTGCTGGAGGCTCACTACTACAACACCAACACGGTTGACCCTGACTTCGACATCGACGGCTCACTAGAGTTTGACGACAGCATGGAGTTAGACACCCCTGACGCACAGTTCAGCGGACTGACAATAACCCGGCCCGGACGCGACACCCGTCGCTGGCTCAAGGGCTACAACATCTTGTAAGAAAGGAAACTGAGATGAAAGTGCAAGTGAATGACGCAACACCGCGCCAACTCAACTGGCTGGTGGCGAAATGCGAGGGAGTGTCATGGTCAACGTGGCTGCTGGACGGCTACGCAACCGACTGGGCGCAGGGCGGTCCGATCATTGAACGGGAAGAGATTAGTCTGCACACGACCCCGAAGTTTGCCGCGCAGTGTATGAAGTGGGACGCCTCACAGCGAAACATAAACGGAGCTTGTGTCAGATCACAATTTGGCCCCACACCCCTGATCGCTGCCATGCGCTGTTATGTGGCAAGCAAGCTAGGCGAAGAGTGCGACATCCCTGACGAGTTAATTACTGGAGAGTGAAATGAAACACACATACGAGGTGGAGTTCCGTCGTACGTCATTCGTGACGTACACCGTGCAGGCGAGCAGCACGGAGGAGGCAGAGTTCATTGCCTATCAAGAGCTGAATCGGGATGGCTCTGACAATGGGTTCGCTGATTGGACAGTTGAAAGCGTAGAGAAGATGTCGGGAGAAAATACTAAATGAACCTCAGCCCCAACCAAATCTTCATGCTGCGTATGTTTGAGAAGGGATGGGGGTTCAAGATGTACAACAACAAACCCGGAAGCTGGACAACGTACTGGTCGTTGCGCAGACGCAAGCTGCTGGATAAGGTCGAGACAGTCCGTCGATCAGACGGGAATCTCATAGCAGTTAACCGATTGACCGAGGCAGGACGGAAAGCCCTGCACGAGCATGAGAAAAAATCCGCGAGCAGCGGTAAAAACCTTGAAAGGAGAAACACATGAAGAACCCTGACAACATCCACGACGCGCTGCGTCACCTGCACAACCTGACCATGAGCATCGCCACGGACATATCAAAATTCATGGACGACGACCAAATGCAATACGACCCAGACTATTTTGCAGACATAAAAGCCGCAGCACTGGACGCCCACATGCTGATCACATGGGTCAAAGACAATCTACTCAAGGAGTCCAATTAAAATAATCAATCGTACAAGTTGACTTATCTGTCAAGTTCTGCTACAATAGAAGCAGTTGGACAGGCGACCACAGCGTCCAGCTATTTAATCCGTCAGGGGGTCCTGACATCAACACAAGGGAAACATCATGGGACGTTCTAAGAAAATCTGGGAAGAACTAATACAGTCCGAAACTGTCCGCCAAACTCAACCGTTCCCGCCGCCCGTCATTCATGTGATGCTGTGCGATGGGGTACCCCTGTCTGTGTACGTGGACAAGCAGACCGCTGACTACGAGGCGCACCTATGCAAGCAGGCCGACGAGCAGATGGACGAGGCGCATACCTACGTCATCAAGACAATGCCGCTGGTGACTCACCGGCTGGACTTCTGATGTGCGAGTGTGACCGCTGCGGGCAGGAGTACAACCCTGCTCGCCGTGCCGCTGGCTACCTACTATGTCTGGTGTGTGGGGAATCTGACGCACAGATCAAGCGCCGCTCATGGACAGTAGCCCCACTAAATAAATCAAACTACATCCTTGTAACTGACCCGACCATTCTTTCTCAACTCAACCCTAAAAGGACAACAGCATGAACTTCGAACTCACCGCACCCGCAGAGGGCGCACGCATCTCTCTCGCATCTTCTTCTTTTATTGTCTCTGTGGAAGTCAAAGTGTGGACTGCGACCAAACAGGACCGCTCTATCTCAAACGAGGTGACGACCCAAAAGAATGCGTCAGCAGATGCTGGCAGGTTCACTAAGAACTTGTTGGCTAATTGCACTCAGCACAAGGCGCTGCTCAACTATCGGCAGACGGTGCATAACTGGCTTCAGAGGGCGACTTTTGACTGGGCTGGGTCTATGCGCTTGCTGCCCATGTTCAACATCGAGAAGTTCAAGGCTGAGTACGCGCAGCATGAGGCGGCGTTTGCCAAGCTGCTCGATGACTTTGAGGCTGCATACCCGAGCCTTGTGT
>SXGQ01385783.1_pt1 | contig 12369 bp, 13 predicted proteins | sample 3178371 | NCBI WGS metagenome assembly SXGQ01 (sample SAMN11356859, study PRJNA531348) | freshwater metagenome | isolation source: freshwater sample F1-20 | place: China: Fuxian Lake, Yuxi | collected 2017-12-25 | reverse complement strand
TGGTGCTTTCGGTGCCGTTGGTGGCGGGGAAGGGGATGGTGAGGAGGGGGTGAACGGTGATGGGGAGATTTGGGGTTTGAGGTCGGGGGCGAGGTGGGGCAGGTTTTGGGTGTGGGCACGAAAGAGAAAGATGGGGTGAAGCCGGGTCTGGTGAAGACGCGGTTGGTTTTGATTGAGGATCACTCGGATTTCCGGGAGTCGGTTTCGATGGTGCTGACGGAGCGGGGGTATGATTGTGTGGGGGAGTTTTCGACGATGGAGGATGCGTTGGAGGCGTTGCGGGGTGGGTTGGAGGCGGATTTGGTGCTTTCGGATCTGGGTTTGCCGGGGATGAGCGGGATTGATGGGATCCGGCAGATCCGGGAGTTGTTGCCGTTGGTGCAGGTTTTGGTGCTGACGGCGTTTACGGATAAGGCGAAAGTTTTCGCGGCGCTGGAGGCGGGGGCGCACGGGTATCTGGTGAAGGCGGGGAGTGCGACGCGGCTGATTTCGACGCTGGAGGAGGTGCTGGCGGGGGGGACGCCGCTGGATCCGAAGATTGCGGGGATGATTTTGCAGACGTTCCGGCAGCTGAGTCCGATCGCGAATACGGACAATTTATCGACGCGGGAACGGGAGGTTTTGCAGCTTTCTGCGAAGGGTTTGACGCGGCAGGAGGTGGCAGATCAGTTGGGGCTGAGCCAGCATTCGGTGACGGAGTATATCAAGCGGTGCTTCGACAAGCTGCACGTGCGGAACTTGCCGGCGGCGGTGAGTGAGGCGATCCGGAGGGGGTTGCTGGACCTTTCCTGAGTGCGGGGCGGCGTGTCCCACATCTTAGGGACATGACAAATTTTGGGAAATCGGCCATGTTCTTCCCGTCGGCAGCAACTATGGGAATGGTTGAACGACGACAAACATGATTTCATGACAGAATCATTAGAGGGGCCGCGTGAGTGCGCGGCCCCTTTTGTTTGTATGGGTGGTGGGTTTCAGGGGGCGGAGGAGAAGGGGTTGGCGGATTCGCGGGTTTTGATTTCGGAGGGCATCCAGGTCCAGGGGTCGACGCCTTGTTCGGTGAAGACGGCTGCGCCGATGACGCCGACGTTTCGGGTTTCGCCGTGGCGGAGGTTGGCGTAGGAGCCGCCGACGGTGGAGAACTGGAAGCGGGCGACGGTATCGGGGCTGGTGCGCCAGCCTTGGACTTCGAGGGTTGCGCCGGGGGCGATGATGTAGCCGCGTTTGGCGAAGGAGGCGGGTTTGCCGTCGATGACATCGAGGCCGTCGACGCTGAGGACGACTTCGAGGCGGGATTTGGCGCGGTTTTTGAGGAGGATGGAGTAGGATGCGCCATGTTTGCCGACGAGGAAGCGGCGGCCGCCGCTCTGATAGACGGTGGGGCTGCCGAAGCCGGATTTGATGCTCCATTCGATGAGGCCGCCGGCGATTTGTTGGGTGGCGTCGGTGCGGTATTTGTAGCCGGTCATGGCGTCGATGCCGCTACGGTCGTTGTAGTAGATGAGGCCGGTGCCGGCGGGGGATTTGGAGCGGCGGACGAAGGATTCGCGGGACCATGGGGATCGGAGGGAGGGGCCGAAGCCGGTGGCGAGGCCGGGGCGTTCTTCGGCGGGTTTGGAGGTGGTGCGGGGTTTCGAGACGGAAGGTTCCGCGGGGGCGCTGAGGATGGCCTTCGATTCTGCGGGTGAATAGGGTGCGGCGGAATCGTAGCTGCCGGGGGCTGGGGCGCAGCTGGGGAGGTGGAGGATGATGGCGAGGCCTAGGAGGGCGAGGGTGGAGAGAATCCGTTTGGATGCGGTGGCGAATGCGGTGGGTGGGTTCATAGTGCTGCAAAAGCAGCATTTAGGAATGGGGGCGTCAATGTTTAAATGCGGTTTTTCCAACATTTGGGGTTGAAGGGTGGGTTGGGGTGGGGTAGGGGTTGGGCATGAGTGATGTTGTGGAGACGGGTTTGGCGCGCCGGGAGCGGCAGGTGATGGCGATTTTGTATCGGGTGGGGGAGGCGACGGCGCAGGAGATTCAGGATGAGTTGGCGGATGCGCCGGGGTATTCTGCGGTGAGGGCGTTGTTGGCGACGATGATGGAGAAGGGGTTGGTGGAGCACCGGAAGGAGTCGCGGCGGTATGTGTATCGGGCTGCGGTGCCGGAGAAGAAGGCGAAGCGGTCGGCGTTGAAGGGGTTGTTGGCGACGTTTTTCGAGGGTCGGCCGGAGAAGCTGGTGGCGGCTTTGTTAGATCCGAAGGACCAGCAGTTGAGCCGCGAGGAGATCGAGCGGATCCGGAGTTTGATCGGTAGTGAAAAATGAACCTTGGAATACGAATATGATCGCGATGCTGATTTTGTTAGGAGTGCGGGCCGGGGCGGGTGTGTGGCTGGTGGGTCGGCGTGATGCGGCGCAGGATCCGCGGGTGACGGTAGTTTTGTTAGGGTTGCTGGTGGTTGCGCCGTTGTTGGGGTGTTTGCCGGGGCTGGCGGTTTTGCCGGGTGGGGCGGGTGGTGTGGATGAGGGGGAGGGTGGCGGGATTTCGTGGGGTTGGGTGTTTTCGGGGATCTGGCTGTTAGGGGTGATGGTGGGGATTTTGCGGTTGAGTTTTGGTCTGTTAGGGTTGGCGCGGTGGCGAGGGAGATCGCGGCATTTGGGGTGGCGCGAGGGGATTGAGGTGCGGGTGTTGGAGGGTTTGGAGGGGCCGGTGGCGTGTGGGATTTTGCGGCGGGTGATTTATTTGCCGGGGCATCATGGGGAGTGGACGGATGAGGTGCGGGAGGCGGTGATGCGGCATGAGATTTGTCATCATTTGCGGCGGGATCCGTTGTGGCGGACGTTGGCGGGGGTGGCTTGTGCGGTGCATTGGTTCAATCCGCTGGTGTGGTGGGTGGCGCGGCGGTTTGCGATGCAGTGTGAGTTTGCGTGCGACGCGGCGGTTTTGGAGTCCGGGGTGGGGGTGCGGAGGTATGTGGATGTTTTGTGTGATTTGGCGTGGTCCGAGGCGCCGCCGGCGGCGGCGGTGGCGATGAGCCGGAGGGGTGCGTTGGAGGCGCGGGTGCGGCGGATGGGTGGGGAGGCGCGCGGGCTTTCGCGGTGGGTGGTTATTTTGGTGGGGGTGTTGGTTTTTTCGGGTGGGGTGGCGGTTTGTTTGTTGCGGCCGGAGGAGCGGGAGGTGCCGGGGATGGCGGAGGAGGTGGAGGTGAGGTTGAGTGCGGAGGCGTTTCCGGGGAGTTGAAGAGCGATGAGTGAGAAGTGAGAAGTGAGAAGTGAGAAGTGAGAAGTGGAAGAGGGGGAACCGCGAAGGCGCGGAGGGCGCGAAGGTGGGAGGAGAGGATTGATGATTGATGATCCTCCTTCGCCGAGGCTACGGCGGACCAGTTGGTGATTTTGGATTTTTGATTTGGGGGGGAATGAGGAAAGCAGGAAAGGGGATTGGGGGATGGGGCGGGATGGTAAGCCCTTGCGTTGAGGGGGGTTTGGGCTTAAGCGGTGCGGGCCATGTCCGAAGATGCCACGCCGCAACCGCAGTCCACTGAAGCTGAATTGATCGCCATCCGGCGGGAGAAGCTTGGGAAGTTGCGTGAGCTGGGGATTGATCCGTATGGGGCGCGGTATGAGGTGGGAACGACGCCGGGGGAGTTGCGGGCGGATTTTTCCGAGGGGGTTAGGGTGAAGGTGGCGGGTCGTCTAACAGCGATCCGGGATATGGGGAAGTCGGTGTTTTTCCAGTTGGGCGATGTTCATGGATCGATCCAGGGGTATTTGGCTCCGAAGGGGTTGGATGAGACGTTGGCGGCGGCGTGGAAGTGTTTGGACCGGGGGGATTGGATCGGGATTGAGGGTGAGACGTTTCTAACAAGGACGGGTGAGCCGACGGTGAAGGTGGAGACGTTTACGGTTCTCTCGAAGGCGTTGCGGCCGATGCCAGACAAATTCCACGGGCTTTCCGATCGGGAGACGAAGTATCGGAAGCGGCATTTGGATTTGATGGGGAATCCTGAGAGTGCGGCGTTGTTTGTGACGCGGTCGCAAATGTTGGCGGAGATCCGGCGGTTTTTGCAGGATCGTGGGTTTTTGGAGGTGGAGACGCCGATGTTGCAGGATGTGGCGGGTGGGGCGGCGGCGCGGCCGTTCGAGACGTATCACAATGCGTTGGGGATGCCGTTGACGTTGCGGATCGCGCCGGAGTTGTTTTTGAAGCGGTTGCTGGTGGGCGGGTTTACGAAGATTTTCGAGTTGAACCGGAATTTCCGGAACGAGGGGATTTCGCGGCGGCACAATCCGGAGTTCACGATGTTGGAGGCGTATTGGGCGTTTTCGGATTTCGAGGAGATGGCGAATCTGGTGGAGGAGATGACGTGCCATTTGGCGGAGAAGTTCATCGGGACGCTGAAGATCGAGCACAAGGATGAGGATGGGAATGTGACGCGGACGATCGATCTAACAAGGCCGTGGCGTCGGGCGAATTATCATGATCTGATCATGGGAGTGGCGGGTGATGATTTCTTCGAGATCACGCCTGAGGAGCGGCGTGCGAAGTGTGAGGCGCTGGGGGTGCAGATTTCGGAGGCGATGGAGGATTACGAGGTGGTGCAGCAGGTGTTCGAGAAGCTGGTGGAGGAGAAGACGTTTGATCCGTGTTTTGTGACGCGGGTGGCGAGCGAGCTGGTGCCGCTGGCGAAGGTGACGCCGGGCGGGCGGACGGTTGAGGTTTATGAGCTGATCATCAACGGGCAGGAGATTTCGCCGGGGTATTCGGAGTTGAATGATCCGGATGTGCAGCGTGCGCGTTTGGAGCATCAGGCGGGGGGTGAGGAGGAGCAGAAGGTGGATTATGATTTCATCGAGACGCTGGAGCACGGGATGCCGCCAGCGGGTGGGATCGGGATCGGGATCGACCGGTTGGTGATGATGCTGACGGGTGCGCCGACGATCCGGGATGTGGTGTTGTTTCCGTTGTTGAAGCGGAAGGAGTGAGGGTGGTGGATTGTTGGTGGTTTGGCGAAAACATCCACCTGTGCGGGGCGTATGGGGAGGCCTATGGCAACACCTTCCCAATCATCGCAATCCTCACAAAAGGCATCGGAGATCGGACGTCGCGCGTTTCTTGGCGGCGTGATGGCGGCGGCGGGCACTTTGGCGGCGGGGCGGGGGAGTGTGCAGGCGGCGCCGGAGGGGGGTAAGGAGGTTGAGGTTGTTCGAAATCCGCTGGTTTATCATTTCAAGATCGGTGAGCTGGATGCGTGGTCGGTGAGTGATGGGCACATGTTGTTCCGGGATCCATTGAAGCTGATGCATCCGGAGGAGGATCGTCCGGCGATGCAGGAGTGGTTGGAGGTGCATGGTGAGCGGTTGGATGGGATCCCGCTTTACATCAACATTCTGGTGGTGCGGATCGGGAAGGAGATTGTGATTTTCGATGCTGGGTTCGGGCAGCATCCGAATCCGAATTTCGCGTGGATGGCGGAGGGTTTGCGGCAGATCGGGATTGCGCCGGAGATGGTGACGGCTGGGTTTTTGAGCCACTCGCATGTGGATCACCTGGCGGGTTTTGTTAGAGACGGGAAGCCGATGTTTCCGAATGCGGCGTTTCATTTTCTGCCGGAGGAGAAGGCGTTCTGGCATGAGAAGGAGCCGGATTTCTCGAAGTCGAAGCGGAACAAGGATGAGTTGCCGGGGCTGATCCGGTCGGTGCGGGAGCAGTTCGAGATTTTGAGCGGGTTGAGCAAGCCGTTGAAGGCCGGGGATTCGTTGTTTGGGGGAGCGGTGACGATCGAGGCGGCGCCGGGGCATACGGCGGGTCATGCGATTTTCCGGATCCGGTCAGGGAAGGAGTCGTTGTTGCACATCATGGATTTGTCGCATCACCATGGGTTCATGTATCACAATCCGAACTGGACGATCGCGTTTGATCACGATCCGGTGCAGTCGGTGGATACGCGGAAGAAGGTGTTTGCGAAGGCGGCTGCGGAGCGGACGCGGTGTTATGGTTTCCACGTGCCGTGGCCGGGGTTGGGGCAGATTGTGCCGATGGGCGAGGGGGATTTGTGGCACAGCGAGCGGTGGAACTGGGGGAGCTGAGGGGTTTGTTAGAAGGTTCAGCCGAAGAGGTAGAGCATGGCTTTGATGATGGCGGCGATGATGCCGAGGAGGCCTGCGAGGACGGAGAAGGTGCTGACGATGCCGCCGCGTTTGCGGACGGAGAGCGAGAGGAGGATGCCGAGGCTGCCGAGGAGGATGGCGGCGACGGCGAGGAGGAGGCCGAAGGTGGCACCTTGGAAGAAGCTGGCGATGGCTGCGATGACGGCGAGGATCGCGGGGATGCTGAAGGCGGGTTTTGATGGTTCGCTCATGGGTGAAGTTACCCGTTAGGAGGGGGGCGTCAAATTGGGATTGGGGTGGGTGTGGTGGCTTTCGGTTGACGGGAGGGGATTTGGGGATTCTGTAGTCGTTGCATGAAACATCGGGCGAGACGAATGGGAGTGATGCTGGCGCTGTTGGCGATGGGGCCAATGGTGGCGGTGGGGGATCCGGTGTCTTATGAGAAGGATATCCAGCCGATTTTGGAGAGGTATTGTTTTGATTGCCACGGGGAGGGGATTTCGAAGGGGAAGTTTTCGATGGATCGGTTCAAGGATCTTTCGAAGCATTTGGAGGATCGGGAGCACTGGATGGCGATCTGGCGGAATGTGCGGAGCCAGGTGATGCCGCCGTTTGATGAGGATCAGTTGTCGGCGGAGGAGAAGCGGACGTTGCAGACGTGGATCGAGCGGGAGGTTTTCAAGCTGGATCCGGCGAGTCCGGATCCGGGGCGGGTGACGATCCGGCGGTTGAACCGGACGGAGTATCAGAATGCGGTGTTTGACTTGTTAGGTGTGGAGTATGACACGAAGGAGGTGTTTCCGGCGGATGATACTGGGTATGGGTTTGATAACATTGGGGATGTGCTTTCGATTTCGCCATTGTTGATGGAGAAGTATATCGCGGCGGCGGAGGAGGTGGTGGATCTGGCGTTGCCGGAGGGTGCGGCGGCGCAGGTGCCGCGGGTGGATATCGATGGGGGCAAATTTGTGGCGGCGGGGGATGCGAAGACGACGGGGAAGTGGCTGGCGTTTGACCGGAAGCAGTCGGTGAAGGTGGCGCAGGAGATCCGGTGGGACGGGGAGTATCAGGTGACGGTGGAGTATGCGATCAAGGGGGCGAGCGAGGCGACGGTGCATGAGGCGAATCTGCTGGTGAAGGCGGGCGGGGGGAAGGTGGGGGAGGTTTCGTTGGGGTGGGACCAGCGGCGGGTGATCGATCTAACGGGGAAGGTGCCGTTGAAGAAGGGGAGGCAGGAGTTTGAGATCGCGCTGAGTCCGGCGCGGGCGCCTGCGGAGGGGGAGGAGGAGTTGTTTTTCACGTTGCACCGGGTGATTGTGCAGGGTCCGCTGGGCGGCAAGGAGCGGGAGTATGGGAAGGGGTACCGGATGATTCTGGTGGATGGTCCGCCGCCGGAGGATGACCGGGCGCGTGAGGTTTATGCGCGGAAGATCATGCGGAGTTTCGTGAGCCGGGCGTTCCGGAAGCCGTTGGATGATGTGACGATCAACCGGTTGGTGAAGATGGTGGATGAGGTGGACCGGCAGCCGGGGAAGACGTTTCAGGACGGGATCAAGCAGGCGATCGCGACGTGTTTGGCATCGCCGAGGTTTTTGTTCCGGGTGGAGATCCAGCCGGAGCCTAACAATCCGGGGAAGGTGGTGCCGTTGGATGAGTATTCGGTGGCGGCGAGGTTGTCGTTTTTCCTGTGGGGATCGGTGCCGGATGACGAGTTGCTGAGTTTGGCGTTCAACAACAAGTTGCGGGCGAATTTGCGCGCGCAGGTGGACCGGATGCTGGCGGATCCGCGTTCTAACAGGCTGGTGGAGAATTTCACGGGGCAGTGGTTGCAGGCGCGGGATCTGGAGACGTTGCCGGTGAGTGCGAAGGATATTCTGGGGTTGAGGACGAATCGTGAGGCGGCGCGGGTGTTTGACGTGCGGTTGCGGGCGGACATGAAGCGGGAGACGGAGATGTTGTTTGATTTCGTGCTGCGGAAGGATCGGCCGGCGGAGGAGTTGATTTCGGCGCGGTATAGTTTTTTGAACGAGCGATTGGCGGGGTTTTACGGGATTGAGGGGGTGGAGGGTGAGGAGTTCCGTGCGGTGGATTTGACGGAGCATCCGGAGCGCGGTGGGTTGTTGACGCAGGGGACGGTGTTGATGGTGAGTTCGAATCCGACGCGGACATCGCCGGTGAAGCGTGGTTTGTTTGTGTTGGATAATTTGTTAGGGACGCCCGCGCCGCCGGCACCGCCGGATGTGCCGCCGCTGGAGGAGGCGGCGGAGGCGACGGGGGGTGAGCCGACGATGCGGGAGATGATGGAGATTCACCGGAAGAATCCGGATTGCCGCGGGTGCCACCAGCGGATGGATCCGATCGGGTTGGGGTTGGAGAATTTCAATGCTCTTGGGCAGTTCCGAGCGACGGAGCATGGTAAGAAGATCGATGCTGGGGGGCAGTTGCTGACGGGGGAGAAGTTTACGGATGTGGCGCAGTTGAAGGAGATTCTGGCGGACAAGCGGCAGGTGGATTTTTACCGGTGTTTGTCGGAGAAGCTGCTGACGTATGCGATCGGGCGGGGGATGGAGTATTATGATGCGACGACGATCGATCTGCTGGTGGAGCGGTTGGAGGAGAATGATGGCAAGTTGCGCGAGTTGATTTACGGTATTGTTGAGAGTGCTCCGTTCCAGAAGAGGCGGGGCGATGATTGATAAAAATGCTGCCCATTGAGGGTAATTTGAGCTAATCCCAGATCCTGTCATGAATGCACCTATTGGAATTTCGAATCGCCGCGGATTTCTGCGTGGCCTTGGCGCGGCGGTGAGTTTGCCTGCGTTGGAGGCTTTTCGGCCGTTGATGGCGCAGGGGGTGAGCCGGGCGTTGGCGACTACGGAGAGTGGAGCGCCGTTGCGGATGGCGTATCTTTATATTCCGAACGGTGTGAATATGTCGCATTGGCGGCCGAACGGGACGACGGCGTCCTACAAGATGGGATCGACGTTTGAGCCGATGGAGCGGCACCGGAAGGATTTCCAGATTTTCACGGGATTCGAGCAGCAGTTTGCGGCGGCGGGTGGGGATGGTCCGGGGGATCATGCGCGGGGGACGGCGACGTTTTTGACGAGTGCGCGGGCGCGGAAGACGGCGGGATCGGACATCAATCTGGGGGTTTCGATCGATCAGGTTGCGGCGCGTGCGGTGCAGAATTTGACGCGTTTGCCGTCGTTGGAGTTGTCTGCGGACGGGGTGCGGAAGTCGGGGCATTGTGATTCCGGGTATTCGTGTGCGTATCAGTTCAATTTGTCGTGGAGGTCGGAGAACCAGCCGATGACGCCGGAATCGAAGCCGCGAGCGGTGTTTGAGCGGTTGTTCGGGGCTGGGGATGTGCGGGAGCGGGCGAAGAGCATCGGGATGCGGCAGGCGACGAAGCGGTCGATGTTGGATTTCATTGAGGCGGATGCGAAGGCGTTGCACCGGCATTTGGGGCGGACGGACCAGCACAAGCTGGACGAGTATCTAACGGGGGTGCGGGAGATTGAGAAGCAGATCGAGAAGATCGAGGCGATGGGATTGCCGCCGGATCCGGGGGTGGGTGCGCCGAAGGGTGAGCCGGCGAATTATCAGGAGCATTTGCGGTTGATGTTCGACATGATGGTGTTGGCGTTCAAAACGGATTCGACGCGGATTTCAACGTTCCTGATGGCGCATGACGGGAGCAACCGGAGCTTCAAGGAGATTGGGGTTTCGGATGGGCATCACAACATTTCGCACCATCAGGGGAAGCAGGACAATTTGGAGAAGATCGCGAAGATCGACCGGTTTTACATGGAGCAGCTGGCGTATTTTCTGGATCGGCTGAAGGCGACGGAGGATGTGGATGGGAAGAGCCTGTTGCACAATTCGATGATTGTATACGGGGGCTGTATTTCGGACGGGAACCGGCACAATCATGATGATTTGCCGATTGTGGTGGCCGGGCATGGGGGTGGGGCTTTCAAGCCGGGGCGGCATGTGGAGCTTGGCGAGAATGTGCCGATGGCGAATCTTTACCTGCGGATGCTGGAGGAGTTTGGGGTGAAGGAGAGGCGGTTCGGGGATTCGACGGGGGTTTTGCGGAAGGTTTGAGGGGTGGAAATGAGAAGGCCGGATGCTGTTGGGCATCCGGCCTTGGTTATGGGAAGATGGGGTGAGGTGGGGTTATTCGTCGCGTGAGCCGAGGGCTTGCATGACGTAGTAGAGGAGCATGGCGACGGAGCCGATGGCGCCTGCGACGTAGGTCATGGCGGCCCAGAAGAGGGCGTTTTTGGCTTTTTCGTGTTCCATGGAGGCGGCGAGGCCGCTGGATTCGAGCCAGACGAGGGCGCGGCGGCTGGCGTCGAACTCGACGGGGAGGGTGACGAGGGAGAAGAGGGCGGTGATGCCGAGGAGTGCGACGTAGATCCAGATGGTGGTGGGTCCGAGGAAGAACAGGCCGAAGATGCTGAGCATCATGAGGTAGTTGAGGAGGTTGCTGGCGAGGCTGACGGCGGGGACCATCTTGGAGCGGAGGGTGAGCCAGCGGTAGGCTTTTTGGTGCTGGATGGCGTGGCCGCATTCGTGGGCGGCGACGGCGGCGGCGGCGACGGAGTTCATGGCGTAGACGGACTCACTGAGGTTGACGGTTTTGTTCGTCGGGTCGTAGTGGTCGGTGAGTTGGCCTGGTGTGCTGATGACGCGGACGTCGGTGATGCCGTTTTGGTGGAGCATGGTTTCCGCGACTTGGGCGCCGGTGAGGCGGATGGGGATGTGGGAATACTCGTTGAAGCGGCGTTTGAGGGTGCCGCTGATGATGAAGCTGGCGAGCATGGTGGCCGCGATGATGAGGATGCCGGTGATGGAGAAACCGAAGAATCCCTGTTGGGCGGCGAGGGTTAGGGTGTCTGTGACCATGCGGGGAGGATACGTGGAGTGGCGGTTCTTGCAACTTGTGTGTGATTGGAAAATGGGGGTGGAGTTTCCACTCCGAGGAGGTTGGCGGATTTCGGCTTTCCTGAGGTGGGAGTGGCAGTTAGGGTGGGGGGGTGTTCCAGATCGTTTTCAATGAAATCAGTGCTGCGGAGATTTCGCGGTTGGGTACGCTTGAGCAGTTGGAGTTGTTGGATGAGTTCAAGGTTTCGGAGAAGGATCTGGATCAGTTGGATGGGGATCGGTTCGGGAAGATTGAGCGTGAGGGGAAGATGCTCTATCGGTTTCGGGCGAAGGATTACCGGTTTTATTTCGAGGTGAAGGATGGGGCGGTGGTGGTGCACCGGGTGTTGCACAAGGGGACGTTTTCGGACTTCTTGTTCCGTTCGAAGATGCCGTTGGCGGAGGATGAGGCGTTGGCGGAGTCGAAGCATTTCTGGAAGTTGATTGATGAGGGCCGGAATGCGCGGCGGGTTTGAAATTGCGGAAGGTTTTTGCTTTTCAGGGAGGTGCGGGGGGTGAGAGTCTTGCGGCAGATATGAAATGGGTTGGATATTTGTTGCTTGCCGTGTTGGTAGGGGTCGCATGGACGTTTTATTCGAAGTCCGGGAAGGAGCTTGAGGAGATCAACAAGCAGCTTGCGGTGTTAGAGAACAGTGAGGATTCGGAGGAGTATGAGGAGCAGTTGCCGAAGTTGGAGTCGCGGAAGGAGACGATCGAGGGGGAGAAGACGTTCAACGGGATTTTGCTGACGTTTTTGAGTGCGGGGTTGGTGGGGATTTTGTTTGTTTTCCAGGTTTTGCCGGCGATCGCGCACCGGTTCACGCATGCGGTGTATGACAGTGCGGAGATGGTGGAGAGGGATCCGATGCATGATGCGCGGTCGTTGGTGGCGCAGGGGGATTACGAGGGGGCGATCGCGGCGTTCAAGTTGGCGGCGGCGGCGGATCCGCTGAACCGGTTGCCGTGGGTTGAGATTGCGAAGATCCAGAAGGACAACCTGGAGCAGCCGTTGGCGGCGATCCAGACGATCCGGGGGGCGTTGGAGGGTCAGGAGTGGCAGGTGAATGATGCGGCGTATTTCCTTTTCCGGTTGGCGGAGTTGTATGACGAGCACATGGGTGACCGGGCTTCGGCGGCTTCGATTTTGCAGCAGGTGGTGGAGCAGTTTCCGGAGACGCGGCATTCTGCGAACGCGCGGCACAAGCTGCATGATTGGGGTTTAGCCTAATGGTTTATGGACGGGTGGGTGGCGTGGTTTGTGAGGCGTCATCCACTGTTTGTGGCGGCGATGGCCGTGGTTTTGGTGTTGTTGGTGGGAGCTGAGCGGCCGGTGGTGGGGGTGGTGACGGGGA
>SXGQ01379084.1_pt1 | contig 12369 bp, 13 predicted proteins | sample 3178371 | NCBI WGS metagenome assembly SXGQ01 (sample SAMN11356859, study PRJNA531348) | freshwater metagenome | isolation source: freshwater sample F1-20 | place: China: Fuxian Lake, Yuxi | collected 2017-12-25 | reverse complement strand
CGGTCAGATGAACGAGCCACCAGGCAACCGTTTGCGCGTGGCCCTCACAGGCTTGACCATTGCCGAATCTTTCCGTGACGAAGGCAAAGACGTGTTGTTCTTCGTGGACAACATCTACCGCTTCACATTGGCCGGTACCGAAGTGTCCGCCTTGTTGGGTCGTATGCCATCAGCAGTGGGTTAAAAGCCAACACTGGCCGAAGAAAAGGGCCCGTTGCAAGAGCGTATTACCTCGACCAAAGTTGGCTCTATCACTTCCATCCAAGCCGTTTACGTGCCTGCCGATGACTTGAACGACCCATCACCTGCTACAACGTTTGCTCACTTAGACTCCACCGTGGTGTTGTCTCGTGACATCGCCTCTTTGGGCATCTACCCCGCGGTTGATCCTTTGGACTCTACAAGCCGTCAGCTCGATCCTTTGGTCGTGGGTGTTGATCACTACGAAACAGCACGCGCTGTGCAAGGCACATTGCAGCGTTATCGCGAACTGCGCGACATCATTGCCATTATGGGTATGGACGACTTGGCGCCGGAAGACAAGTTGTCTGTGGCCCGTGCCCGTAAGATTCAGCGTTTCTTGTCGCAGCCTTTCCACGTGGCTGAAGTCTTCACAGGCTCACCTGGCAAGTACGTCACATTGGCCGAAACCATTCGGGGTTTCAAGATGATTGTGGCTGGCGAGTGCGATCACTTACCAGAGCAAGCCTTTTACATGGTCGGTAGCATTGATGAAGCCTTCGAAAAGGCCAAGAAAATGGCGTAAGCCATTTTTGTAAACTCTTTTCAAGGAACTAACTATGAACACCATCCGCGTTGATGTGGTCAGTGCCGAAGAGTCCATCTTCTCAGGTGAAGCCCGGTTTGTGGCCTTGCCTGGTGAAGCTGGCGAGTTGGGCATTTACCCCCGCCACACACCACTCATTTCACGCATCAAGTCTGGCTCTGTTCGCATCGAAAAAACCGACGGTACCGAAGAGTTTGTCTTCGTGGCTGGTGGTATTTTGGAAGTGCAGCCCGACCACGTGACCGTGTTGTCAGACACTGCCATTCGCGGTAAAGACTTGGACGAAGAAAAAGCCAATGCCGCTAAAGCAGCAGCAGAAGACGCCCTTCGCAATGCCAAGACTGAAATCGACATGGCACGTGCGCAAAGTGAGTTGGCTGTGTTTGCAGCGCAACTGGCAGCCTTGCGCAAGTTCCGCACTAAAAAATAAAATGTGGGCGTTGCAAACGCTGACAAGTTTTCTGAAACCCGGCGCACGCCGGGTTTTTTGTTTCTAAGGACACCATGCGCAAAGCCAAACTTCAAGCCGCCACATTGGGTGGCAACCCTGACGATATCGAGGCCGCGTTTTACGACGCACTAAGGCAAGGCGACATTGAGCGCCTCATGGCGTGTTGGGCCGATGAAGAAGAAATTGTGTGTGTTCACCCGGGTGGCCCACGCTTAATTGGCTCTGGTGCCATACGTGCCACCTTTGAGGCCATGTTTGCCAACGGCACCGTGCAAGCGCACCCTACAAATGTTCACAAGGTCGATTCATTGGCCAGCGCCATGCATCATTTGGTGGAGCGTGTTGAAGTATTAGGCTCTGACGGCCCGCAAACGGCCTATGTGCTCACCACCAATGTGTATCACAAGACGCCGCAAGGCTGGCGCATGGTGGCGCACCACGCCAGTCCGGGCACACCTAACGCGCCTGCCGAAGTTTCCTCAAGCCCATCGGTACTTCATTGAAAGATTACGCAGCACCTTCATGGTTGCCCGGCGGCCATTTTCAAACCATTTGGTCTGCAAGGTGGTCACGCAGGCTTGAGACAACTGCGCCCTGTTGGCGGCGCGAGCGTTGGAGCACACCAGACGATGACTTTGTGGATGTCGACTTTTGCGAAGCCAAGCCTTCTCAGATTTCAAAACCCTTGTTGGTGCTATTTCATGGTTTGGAGGGCTCTTCTGCGAGTCACTATTCGCAAGCCTTTGCCGATTGGGGTTTGCAAAACGGGTGCGACATTGCCGTCCCGCACTTCAGAGGTTGCAGTGGTACTTTGAACTTGGCGCCACGTGCGTATCACTCAGGCGACCATGAAGAGATAGACCATTTGCTGCGCAAATTCAAGCGCGTGGTCGATGCACAAAGTCGGCCCGGTCTATTGGCAGCGGGTGTGTCCTTGGGAGGCAATGCATTGATGCGCTGGGCTGGTGAGCACGGCCAGTCAGCGCAAAAAGTTGTCAATGCAGTGGCTTCAATTTGTTCACCTTTAGACCTGACTGCCAGCGGCCACGCCATCGGTCAAGGTTTTAACCGGCAGGTTTACTCACGCATGTTTTTGCGCAGCATGAAGCCCAAAGCCATGGCCAAACTCAAGCAGTTTCCTGGCCTGTTTGACGCCAAAAAACTCATGGCGGCCCAAGACCTCTATGAGTTTGACGATGTGTTCACAGCGCCCTTGCATGGTTTTAAAAGCACCGATGACTATTGGCTGCGTGCTTCGGCGCTGCAGCACATGGGACGCATTGCATTGCCAGCCTTGGCTTTGAATGCCAAGAATGACCCCTTCATTCCTTATGACAGTTTGCCAACTTTGGAAAAAGTCAGTGCTCACGTCACACTCTGGCAACCAGACGATGGTGGCCATGTTGGCTTTGCAAGTGGTTCATGGCCAGGGCATTTGAAAGCCATGCCAAAGGCTGTGGGCAAATGGTTGTTACAGCACATCCACTAAGATCAAAACCATGGACGATATTGTCAAACAAGCCATGGCCAAGTGGCCCAATGTGCCCAACTGTTATGGTTGGCTGGGCTTGGATGAACGCGGACATTGGTACCTCAGAGATGACCCCGCGCAGGCTTTTGGCAGCTTTCAAAGCGGTGCGCCTGGCGCCAAAGGATCCTTGCTGCACCATGAAAAATTGATTGAATTCATTCACCGCAACTACGCGCCAGATTTAACGGGTGCCTGGTTTTTTCAAAATGGGCCGCAGCGTGTTTATGTGGAGCTAGCTGCAACCCCCTTTGTTTGGCGACTGTCCTCGGACTTCAAATTAACAGCGCAAACGGGCGCAGAAACTCAAGCAGAAATTTGTTACACCGATGAAGCAGGGCGGGTGTATTTTCAAACGGCCATGGGTTTTGGCTTACTCCACACCTTGGATGTGGCCAAAGCGGCAGAGGGTTTGGAACTTGGCTTGTGGCCCCTAGAGTCCATGAAGGCGGCCGACATGCCCAATCAATTTGGCTACACCCTCAGTCCCGCGGGTGCCAATAAAAAACCGCGCTGATTTGCATCGAGCGGTTTGAAAAGCAGCCCCCCATTCTAGGGAGTGTGCTGTGTAAGTTACTTTTTCTCAGCAGGCGCTTCTGGCTCTTTGAACTTGCCGCCCGCAGAGTTGGTTAAATAAGCAACAGCACGGCCAATTTCAAGGTCGCTGTAATCGCCACCACCTTGTGCGCCCATGGCGTTTTTGCCTTTGAGGGCAGAATTAAGCAAGGCGTCATAACCCGTTTTGATGCGAGGTGCCCATGCACCTGTATCTGCAAACTTAGGAGCACCAGCGAGACCAGCGTCGTGGCAAGCAGCACATTGCGCTTTGTAAACTTCTTGGCCAGCCTTCATGGGACGGTTGGCATCGCGAATTTCAACGGTGCCTACTTTTTGAATGCGCTCTGCTACAGAACGTTCGGTGTCACCGCCAGGGGCCGTTTTGTTGGCCGAGGTAACGTAGTACACCAAGCCAATGATGATGAAAACGGGAATGACAAAAGAGGCAAAACTCAACATCAACATTTGCTTCGGCGTTTTGACCGGGCCAGTGTGGTCTTCGTGGGCTTGATCTTGGCTGTTGTCGCTCATAGCGTCCTCAATGAATCTCTAGTGAACTGTGGTGTCCGGTTGATCGGAATTAGCCTTTGATTATAACCTCCGAGAGATTTGGGTTGGCCATTGAAACCCCTGAAATAAGGGGCGCATGCCATAATCGGCAACCACTCTCAGCAATGAATCAGGCGCGGCTGTAGCTCAGTGGATAGAGTATTGGCCTCCGAAGCCAAGGGTCGTGGGTTCGATCCCCGCCAGCCGCACCACATGTTCAACGATTTTTAATGCCACCCACCACGCCTTCACTTGGCGCAAGTTGTATGTCTTCCTTGCGTCTTTTGACACCGACGGGCGTTGAAGCCAAACCTTTTTGAGAAGCTTCAATGTCCAGTACGCTGGGGTAGTCACCCACTAACCAATAATCAAAAATGCGCCTGGCAATGGGCGCGGCTTGAGCGGCACCAAAGCCTGCGTTTTCGACCACGATGGCCAGCGCAATTTGGGGGTTTTCTGCGGGCGCAAACGCGATGTACAAAGCATGATCGCGTTGATGTTCGTCCAACTTGCTGGCGTTGTATTTTTCTTTTTGCCCAATGGTTACGGCTTGCGCTGTGCCAGTTTTACCGGCGCTTTGATAAGGTGTGCCAGCAAACACACGAGCAGCGGTGCCCACTTTGGCCACACCGATCATTCCTTGATGAACCACTGCCACGTTCTCTGTCTTGAAGCCTAAATTGATTGGCTCTTCACCGGCCACAACTCGGTCTACGCGTTGAATGGGATCTTGCGTGGCCATGACCAAACGAGGTTTGCGATAAATGCCACCATTGGCCAATGTGCTGGTGGCGCTAGCCAGTTGTAGCATTGTGAACGCGTTGTAGCCTTGTCCAATGCCCAGTGAAATAGTTTCACCGCCATACCAACGTTGTTGCTCTGGCTTTTTATAAGTTTTCTTTTTCCAATCTGTACTGGGCAAGGTGCCGCGCAGCTCACCGGGTAAATCGACACCTGTGAGTTGGCCAAATCCAAGTGGTTTCATAAAGTCATGAATGGTGTCGACGCCCATGGTGTTGGCCAGCGAGTAGTAGTAAACATTGCTGGAAAGCACGATGGACTTGACCATGTCGACAGGCCCTAAGCCTGCATCGCCGTGGCTTCTAAAAGTGTGCCCACCATAAGTCCAAGAGCCTGCGTCATTGACAATTTCGCTGGCGCTGCGTTTGCCAGTTTCAAGTGCTGCCATGGCCATGAAAGGTTTGTAGGTTGAGCCAGGTGGGTAGGTGCCTCGCATGGCGCGATTTAACAATGGCTTGTCAATGGACTCACTTAAGAGTTTCCAGCTTTCGCTGTCGATGCCATCGACAAATAAATTGGGATCAAACGTGGGCTTGCTGACGAAGGCCAAGATTTCGCCTGTGCGGGGGTCGAGTGCAACCAACGCACCTCGCCGCTCGCCGTAAAGATCTTCAATCATGTTTTGTAGTTTGATGTCGATTGACAACACGACGTTTTGACCCGGCGTAGCAGGACGACTGGCCAGTCGTCTAACGGCACGACCGGCAGCAGATTTTTCGACTTCCTGAACGCCTGTAATGCCGTGAAGCTCACGCTCATAGCGTTGCTCGACGCCAAGCTTGCCAATGTATTGTGTGCCGCGGTAATTGGCCTCGTCTTCACTCTCTTCAATCTCTTCCTTTTCTTTTTGATTGATGCGCCCAATGTAGCCCACCACATGGCTGGCTAAATGGCCAAAGGGGTAATTTCGAAACAACCGGGCTTTGATTTCAACGCCTGGAAATTTAAATTTGTGCGCCGTAAATATGGCCACTTCTTCTTCTGTCAGTCGCGAACGAATAGGCAGTGAGTCAAAATTTTTAGACTCTTCGTTCATACGCTTGAAACGCCTTTTGTCGCGAAACGAAATTTCCATGATTTTCGACAAGCTGTCGATGGTGGCGTCCAAGTCTTTGACGCGCGCAGGCGTAATTTCTAGGGTGTAAGCTGAATAGTTATTGGCCAACACCACACCATTGCGATCGAGGATGGTGCCTCGGTTGGGCACTGTAGGAATCACAGCAGTTCGGTTATTTTCAGCTTGCTCTAGCAAATCTTCATGCCGAATGACTTGAAGGTAAAACAAACGAATACCCAAGAGTGCAAAGCACATCAAGACCACGCCTTGCAAAATCACCACACGGGTTTGAAATTTGAATATTTCAAACTCGGTGTTGCGCAACTCGCTCAACGAGGGCAGGTGAAAGGCCATGCTTTAGATCGGCCGATTGGCGTCGGGGTCGTGTGCTCTTCGTTGCGGCGCAAGCAAAATTAAATTGGCCACAGGCCACAACAAAGTTTCGATGAAGGGGGACAGCAACATGGTCCAACCTGGAAAATCATCTCCCGTGCTTAAACGAATGAGCAGGCTAATGGCCTCTACCAAAATGAAGAATGGCAAGATTTGAAGCATCTGCTCTTTGATGGGAAACCAAAGCAGGCGGCGGTGCATGCTGAGCGCAAAGTAACTGAGCACAACATATGACATAGCATGCTGGCCGAACAGGGATGAGTGCTGAACATCCATCCACAAACCGAGCATGAATGCAGTGGCCATGCCGACTCGTCGTGGCTGGTGGATGCCCCAAAAGAAAATGCAGACAGCCAAAATATCAGGAATCCAAAGGGCTTGAGACAAGCCAAGCAGCATGCTGAAAAGCAAGGACAATAAAAGGCTGAGGGCGATAAACCAAGGGCTAACGGGTAACAACAAGGCCTCGCGGCGACTCATGATCATGGCGTTTTGCCTTTGTTGAGTGCTGAAGCCGCAGAGGGCTGCAAAACCAAGACATGGCGACCTTTGAGTTCTGCCAAGGGAATTGCATGAATTCTGGCAAAAGAAATATCAACGCGCCGCTCAATGTGACTGATGCGCGCCACTTGAAGTCCTGCAGGATAGACGCCATCAATGCCACTGGTGGTGAGGAAGTCGCCTACTTTCACATCGGCACTGGCAGGCACAAATTTAAGTTCGATCATGGGCTGACCTGCCATGACGTCGCCACTGGTGATGTTGCGGGCGCCAGTGCGGCTGTTGAGTACTGGAATGCTTTGGTCTCTGTCGGTCAGAAGGGTGACTTCGGACGTCAATGGATAAACTCGCGTGACTTGTCCAACAACACCGCCCGCGTCAATGACGGGAGAACCCAGTGCCACGTTTTTGAGTTGGCCTCGGTCGATCACAATGCGTTGGTTGTAGGGGTCTGGAACATCAAATAAAACTTCGGCCGTCTGAAATGAAACGGCGATGCTGGCCTGAAGGTCCATGAGCAAGCGAAGATTTTGATTTTCAATTTGCAACTGCTCAACTTGTTGCGATCGCAAAGACTGTTGAAGGATCTTGAGTTCTGCAGCCTTCAGATTTTTTTGGGCTTGATTCAAGCTCTGAAAATAAGTGCCGATGACTGACAATACTTCGCCTGGTTGTAGCACCAACCATTGAACAGGCAGAATCAGGGTTGAAAGCCCTGCACGCAGGGGTTTGGTGAACTGCAGCTGTTTGTCACCAAACATCAGCAGCAAAGAGAGAGCGCTGAAAAAAATGAGTTTGGTCAGGGGCGCTAAGCCCACCCTGAAAAAAGGTGGGGTTGAGCGGTCAAGAAAATCTAGCGCCATGAATTGCGCCAGTGTTATTCACTGGTAAAGATGCTGCCCAGTCGGTCCATGCGTTCAAGCGCCATGCCGCAGCCGCGTGCCACGCAAGTGAGTGGATCTTCGGCTACCAACACTGGCAAGCCAGTTTCTTCTGACAGCAAACGATCGAGATCGCGCAACAGGGCGCCGCCACCTGTGAGCATCATGCCGCGATCGGAGATGTCGGCTCCCAATTCAGGGGGCGTGTGCTCAAGTGCCGTTTTGACCGCTGAGACAATGTTGTTCAGGGGGTCGGTAAGGGCTTCCAAAATTTCGTTGCTACTGATGGTGAAGCTGCGGGGCACGCCTTCAGACAGGTTGCGGCCTTTGACTTCCATTTCGCGCACTTCGCTGCCTGGAAAGGCAGAGCCAATGTTTTTCTTGATGGCTTCTGCGGTGGGCTCGCCGATGAGCATGCCGTAGTTGCGGCGTATGTAGCTGATGATGGCCTCGTCGAATTTGTCGCCGCCTACTCGCACACTGCCTTTGTAAACCATGCCGCCCAAGGAAATAACGCCGACTTCGGTGGTGCCCCCGCCAATGTCAACCACCATAGAGCCTGATGCCTCTGACACAGGCAAGCCCGCGCCAATGGCTGCGGCCATGGGTTCTTCAATGAGGTAAACCTCGGAGGCGCCAGCGCCCAAGGCAGATTCGCGAATGGCACGGCGCTCAACTTGGGTAGAGCCGCAGGGCACGCAAATGATGATGCGGGGGCTAGGGCGGAAGGTGCTACGGGGATGCACCATGCGAATGAACTGCTTGAGCATTTGCTCGGTGACAGTGAAGTCGGAAATCACGCCGTCTTTCATGGGGCGAATGGCTTCAATGTTGCCTGGCACCTTGCCCAACATGGACTTGGCTTCGTGGCCAACGGCTTGCAAGACTTTTTTGCCTTGGGGGCCGCCTTCGTGGCGAATGGCTACGACGGAGGGCTCGTCAAGAACAATGCCTTTGTCGCGCACAAAAATCAGGGTATTGGCGGTGCCCAAATCAATGGCCAAATCGGTAGAAAAATAACGGCGAAAAGAGCTGAACATAACAAATCCTAATTAACTGCTGGCTTTATCTTACAAGCCTACAGTTAGGGGAAGCATTGAAGAGTGTAAATTGTGGGCTTGATCAAGTTTTTTTGAATAGCTTTCAGCGAACACACGATAATAACCCATTGATTGAAAAAAACGCGGATTGCGTCTCCAAATTTGGAGCCACCAACGCCAGTAAAGTGCCTGTAAAGAATTAATTTTTATGTCATTGACCGCCCAAGAAATTGACCGGATTGCCAATTTGGCGCGGTTAGAGCTTCAGCCCGAGGAGGGCCAACGCATGTTGGACCAAATCAACGGCTTTTTCAGCATTGTGGAAGCCATGCGCGCTGTGGACACTACGGGTGTCGAGCCCTTGCCGCACCCCATTGCCACCATTCAGGAAGTGGCGCTGCGTTTGCGCGACGACATTGCCAGCGAGCCCAACCAACGGGAAGCCAACCAACGAAGTGCCCCTGCTGTCGAGCGTGGCCTGTTTTTGGTCCCCAAAGTGATTGAGTAAGGGGCCCTACATGACAGCTTTACACGACAAGACCGTTGCCGCGTTGTCAGACGACCTTCGCGCTAAAAAAATCAGCGCCAAGGAGGTCGCCCAGCACTTTTTGGCACGCTGCCAGGCCGACACATCTGGCGCTTTTTTAAGCTTCAACCCAGAAGCTACGCTGGCGCAAGCCAATGAAGCCGATGCGCAGTTGGCCACAGGCACAGCAGGCCCCTTGGCTGGTGTGCCCATGGCGCACAAAGATATTTTTGTAACCACCGACTTTCCCACCACAGCCGGCTCCAAGATACTAGAGGGCTATCGCTCACCCTTTGACGCCACCGTGGTGCGCAAATTGGGCGTACAGGCTGGCGGCGCTGGCATGGTCAATGTGGGCAAGCTCAATTGCGATGAATTCGCCATGGGCTCGTCCAACGAAAACTCGGCCTACAAACCCGTCACAAACCCTTGGGACACATCGCGTGTGCCTGGCGGTTCTTCGGGCGGTAGCTCTGCAGCGGTTGCGGCGCGCTTGGTACCTGCTGCAACGGGAACTGACACGGGCGGCTCCATTCGACAGCCCGCCAGCTTTTGCGGCATCACGGGCATCAAACCCACCTATGGCCGCGCTTCACGTTACGGCATGATTGCCTTCGCTTCCAGTCTGGACCAAGCTGGCCCCATGGCGCGCACCGCAGAAGATTGCGCGCTCATGTTGTCGGCCATGTGCGGACCCGATCTCGACCGCGACTCAACGTCTCTCGATGTGCCTGCAGAAAACTTTGCACGCGATTTGAACGCGTCACTCGATGGTTTGCGCATTGGCATTCCCAAAGAATTTTTTGGTGAAGGGCTTGCAACGGGTGTGCGCACTGCGGTCGATGCCGCCTTGAAAGAATATGAAAAACTCGGTGCCACCTTGGTGTCCATCAGCTTGCCGCGCACAGAACTTTCTATTCCTGTTTACTACATCATTGCACCAGCAGAAGCGTCTAGCAATTTAAGCCGCTTTGATGGCGTCAAGTTTGGCCATCGCACCAAAGACTACACGGACTTGGTGTCAATGTACAAGCGCTCGCGCGCTGAAGGTTTTGGCGAAGAAGTCAAGCGCCGCATCATGACGGGCGCCTATGTGTTGTCGCACGGTTATTACGATGCTTACTATTTACAAGCGCAAAAAATTCGCCGCATGATCTCTGATGATTTTCAGCAAGCCTTCCAAGTTTGCGATGTGATTGCCGGACCTGTGGCGCCCACCGTGGCTTGGAAATTGGGCGAAAAAACAGATGACCCTGTCGCCAATTATTTGGCCGATATTTTCACCTTGCCTGCTTCATTAGCAGGCTTGCCAGGCATGAGTGTGCCAGCTGGTTTTGGCGAAAACGGCATGCCTGTTGGTTTGCAGCTCATTGGCAATTACTTCAAAGAAGCTCAGTTGCTCAATGCCGCACATCGCTTGCAGCAAGCCACCGACTTTCACCTCCATCAACCAGGAGGCGCAAAATGAGCACGAAACAAAAATCTCTGCTGGTTCAAGGCTACGAAGTGGTCATTGGCTTTGAAACCCACGCCCAACTTTCGACGCAAAGCAAAATTTTCAGCCGCGCTCCGATTGCGTTTGGTGCAGAGCCCAACACGCAAGCTTGCGCGGTCGATTTGGCCTTGCCTGGCACGCTGCCCGTGATGAACAAAGGCGCTGTAGAGCGTGCCATTGAATTGGGCTTGGCGGTAGGTGCGCACATTTCAGAGCAAAGCATTTTTGCGCGCAAAAATTACTTCTATCCCGACCTGCCCAAGGGCTATCAAATCAGCCAGTTTGAAATTCCTGTGGTACAAGGCGGCGAGGTGTCTTTCTTTGTCGGTGATGAAAAGAAAACCGTTCGCTTGGTGCGTGCGCATCTGGAAGAAGACGCAGGCAAATCTTTGCACGAAGATTTCATTGGCCAAAGCGGCATTGACCTGAACCGTGCGGGCACACCGCTGCTAGAAATTGTGACCGAGCCCGACATGCGCTCTAGCGATGAGGCGGTCGCTTATGCAAAAGAGTTGCACAAAATTGTGACTTGGATTGGCATTTGCGACGGCAACATGCAAGAGGGCAGTTTCAGGTGCGACGCCAACGTGTCGGTGCGTAAACCCGGCGATGATTTGGGCACCCGCCGCGAAATTAAAAACTTGAACAGCTTCAAGTTCATGCAGCAAGCCATCGACTTTGAAGTGCGTTGGCAAATTGAGCAAATTGAAGATGGCCATGCTATTCAACAAGCTACCGTGTTGTTCGATCCAGACACTGGCGAAACACGCGCCATGCGCACCAAAGAAGATGCGGCCGATTACCGCTACTTCCCTGATCCAGATCTGCCGCCTTTGGTCATTGGCCGCGATTGGGTGGCACGTGTTCAGTCTGAGATGACCGAGTTGCCGCGTGTTATGGCGGCTCGTTTTGTGGCCGACTATGGATTGCCTGAATACGACGCCACCACACTCACACAAAGCAAAGGCATGGCCGCTTATTTTGAAGCGGCAGCCAAGGCGTGTGGCCAAGCCAAGCTGGTCAGCAACTGGGTGATGGGTGAAGTGTCCCGCCGCTTGAACGCCAGTGAAGTGGGTATTGAACATGCGCCTGTGGGTGCGTCGCAACTTGCCGCCATGATAGGCCGCATTGCCGACAACACCATCAGCAACAGTGCCGCCAAACAAGTGTTTGATTCGCTGTGGACTGAAGGCGGCGAAGTGAACGCCATCATCGAAGCCAAAGGCCTCAAGCAGATGAACGACACCGGCGCGTTGGAAGCCATCATTGACGAAGTGTTGGCGGCCAATCCGAAAAACGTGGATGAGTTCAGAGCGGGTAACACCAAGGCCTTGAATGGCTTGGTCGGCCCTATCATGAAAGCCAGCAAGGGTAAGGCTAATCCTGCGCAAGTCAATGAGCTTCTTCTGAAGAAGTTACAGGCTTAATTGCATTTGCGCTTCAAATGTGAAGCGTAAAATTCAAATTTACGCTTCACGCCCATTCCATCAGACGCCGTAGCGATCGCGATAGGCCTGTACCTTGGGCAGGTGTTGGCCCATCTGATTGCCAGTTTGTTTAGACAGGTAGGCCAGCAAATCAGACAGCTCTGCTATGCAGCACACGCCCATGCCCAACGTGTTGCGCACATATTGCACCGCGCTGTGCGGCACATCTTTGATCGAGCCATCTGGTTGAACTTCGGTGGCCATTTCTTGGCGGTCAAGTGCAATGGCAATGGCGTGCGCAGTGGCGCCGGCTTTTTTGATCAGCTCAATGGACTCGCGAGCGGCAGTGCCTGCGCTCATCACGTCATCCACGAT
>SXGQ01527984.1_pt1 | contig 12373 bp, 14 predicted proteins | sample 3178371 | NCBI WGS metagenome assembly SXGQ01 (sample SAMN11356859, study PRJNA531348) | freshwater metagenome | isolation source: freshwater sample F1-20 | place: China: Fuxian Lake, Yuxi | collected 2017-12-25 | reverse complement strand
TGCTTTTATCAACCCAATCTCTTAATTTCCATACTGGTTTATTTAAACTCATTTTTAATGATAATTAATAATTAAAATAACAAAAATCATTTTTTAATCTCCAAATAATTCCTCAATATAATCATAATTTGGATTTTTAAAGACCCTTGAAGGTTTCATATCTTCTTTAATATGTTCTTCATATTTTTCTTCATTATTCCTTCGCATACTTTCATAATCTAATTGAAAAATAGATGGATTTCTTGATAAATAACACCAAATAATTTTATTTTTATTAGCTTTTAATAAATAAATAGCATTTGGATTTAAAGATAAATATGAATAATCTAATTTGATTTTATCAATCCAATCTATCAATTTCCAAATTGGTCTATTTAAACTCGTTTATGTTAAATATGAATAAAAACAAAAACTTAGTTTTTATTTGCTCAAATCAATTTACTATTACAAAAATAAAAAATAAATGAAATTAAAAATGATTATTTATAATTCATAATGTTATTAAAACTTAAAATGGTCTCTTATATTACTATTAAAGTTTTCTGTAATATTAATAAATTTAATTAGTTTTTTATTTCATATTCAAACGTTTAATTAAATTGGTAATAACATCTTGAATTTTATCTAAATCAGCTTCTTTTGAATGTCTATAATGAATATACAAATTATTGTTTTTAATTATTAATGAAATACGATTATTTATTTTAAATTCTAAATACTTGTATTCAATACGACTATCTATATCATTAGTACAAGCAAACGAATGTGTTTGCATTTTCATTTCATTAAAAGAAAGATAACAAAGATTTCCTTGAATTTTCATATCCTCCAATTTTCTTAAATATACAAATTGACTATCATTACTTAAATCATATACATATGATAAATTATTTCTATTAAAATAAATTAGTGTAGTTTCTTTGGTAATTTTAAATTTCTGTTTTATTTTTTCAATGATATCATCACTAATTAAAATATTCATTTTATTAGAATCTTCAGGTTTGCCATTTAAAAAATAAATTTCAATTATATTAGTATCTTGTGATATAAGTTTAGTGATATCAATCATTGTTTATAATTAATATTTATATTTCTTTTAATCATTTTTTTTTAAGATTTCTTTTTTTTGTTAGTTTACCTCCTCTTATTGGAACATTCGCTTCTTTCAATATACCTTCATAAAAAAATAAGATATTATCCATATCTAATGTTATTAAATCTGTACAATTAAATTCTTCTAAACATTGTAATGGTGAAGTTAAACCATATTTTTTAAAATTTAACATTAATTTAAATAATAAATATTTAATTGTGTCTAGTAAATCTTCATCTATTTCTATAAAATGAGAATCATCAGCATTTGCATATGTAAAATTAATTACTATATCAAATATTTTAGTAATTAATTTTTTTATACTATTATTTGTCATTAAAGAGTTTCTATATGAACTTCTTCTAGAACCACTCATAGAATTATTAGTAATTATAAAATTATAAATAAATAACAAGAAATTAATATAATATTTATTAATTTTTATTGTTCTATTTATATTATTTATTCTTTGATATAATGAAAAAAATGTATCATTATTTTTATATGAATGATATGATTGATGAGATAATACAACTCTATTAAGTTTAAAAATATAATTATTTTTCTTTAAATAAGTTGTAATTTTATTTGTATCTTTAAGGATTTTTTTTATTTCATCTGTATTTAAATAAGCTAATATAAACATTAAATAAAATAATAATAATTCAAATGATAAATTATTTAATTGACTTGATGATAAAAATCCTGAACGTATTTTATGTTTATCTCTTGTTTCAAATAATTCTATTAAAAGGTCATATGGTTTAGTTTTAATATCGTCTTTCATCAAAGTAGTTATATTCTAATAATAATCTAGATTATTATTAGAATGAACGATTGTTATAATATTTCAAATTTACCCAATTATGAAAATGATTGTTGGTTAAATACTATAATTATGACTGTATTATACAGTCAATATTCACGTGACCTTCTTTTAAATAAATCAAAAAATTGGAAATCTGATATTTATTTAAATATAATTAGAAATATTATTAATTCTTATTATTCAAATAGCAAAAATGCAAATATTTACTATCAAACAATTATTCCAGCTAGATTATTATTTGAAATAATTATAAATAAAAAACAAAAACAAAAATTTGAATGGAATGAATATGATATATTAGATTTTTATAATTTTCTAGGTGTTAATTGTCAAGATTTAATTTATTTAAATGATGGAAAAAAAGATAGATATTTAATGAATTATATTTCAAAAAAAAATGTTACGACAACACAACCACCTGAAGTATTAGTTTTATTTCATAAAGATTTATATTCAATTAGTAAAAAATTATTTAAGTCTAGAGAAAAAGCCAATAAATATTTATTAGATACCAGTAAAACTAATGTGGGTACTATTGCTACATATGAAAATGAAATAGAATTTATGGGAACTACTTATATTTTATCATCTTGTATAACTAATAATAATAAAGATAGTGGATATAAATATCATTCAGTAGCAGGAATTATTTGTAATGATAAAAAAATGGTTTTTAATAGTTATACAAATACTAAAAATAATCCTTGTTCTTTAATGTCATATGATTGGGATTTAAAGAAAAATGAAGAATTTTGTTTAAACCCATATGAATGTAAATTAGATTTAAAGACTAATGTAAGAAATTTAAAAGACCTTTGTTTTAATTTTGGTACTGGAAACAGAATTTTAATTTATGTGCAAAAAAATAAAATTGATACATCACAATTATCATTAGAAAAAATAGCTCTATCTGAATTTACACCAGAACCTGTTTTAACTAACTTTCAAGAAAATATTAAAAGAGTTAGAGAAATGAGTATAATAGCCCTTTATAATGAATTAGAGAAAATAATGGAAACTCCTATAAATATAAGAAATATATGTAGTAAAACTGATAATAATAGAGATGAAATAGAAAAAATAATTTTAGAATCAGGTTTAAAAACACAAACACCTATACAAGAAATATCTACTGAAAAATCTACATCATCAATAACACCAATACAAACAGAAGTTGAACAGACTGAGCGAACTATACAACAAGGCGGTATGAAGAGATATACAAAAAAAGAAATATTAAAATTAATAAATGTTAATTTAAATAAATTAAATAAAAATAAATTAATTTATATTTATTCACAAACATTAAACCATTAATAAACATAAATCTGCATTACCTACTTCTCTTTTAAGAACTGGTAATTCAACATCATTTTTGTTGCTATAACTTTCATTATCTTTATTATTATGAAAATAAAGATAATAGTACTTAAGAAACGAATTACTAATTGTTTGAAAATTAAGCATTTTTTTAATCCTTAATTTTATTATTTATAAAAAATCATTTTTTATATTTAATTACATATATGCAATGAATAAAAATTTGCAGATGCCCATGTACTTGAACCTGCCGAAGAATAATTATTATAAACTGTTATTGCGAAATTTCCTAAAGCTTGTCCAGCTGATATTGTATAATCTATTGTATCTGTATGACCACCATTACCACCAACACTACCAATACTAAAATATCCGCCTCCAAGATTTAGTAAAACAGAATTTACCTCATAATCATAACCAGAGGATGCACCATTTTGAATGACAAATCTTATTGTATCACCTGGTTTAGCTTGTAAAATTTTATCTTGATAATTTGCAAAATTTCCACGATATTGTCCTAACCAACCTAAAGTGTTGAATGTAGAACCACCACTTCTGGTTAAATTTGTTCCAGAAGCTCCAGTAAGCCATTCTAATGATGTTGATCCAACACCCCAAGGTAACCCATAACTATTATAATCTGTTTGTTGTGCTGCAGTTGTTGGCCATGTACCGCCCGATGTTGGTTTAGCTTTACCATAAAATTGATTTAATGATATTTGTCCAGATGTTGGTATACCAGTAACACCTGATGCATATCCTGATGTATAATATTCATTTAAACCAATAGGATTTGCACCACCAAATTCAGTTTGCAAATTAGCTAATGATATAGCTCCAGATGATTGTAAAACCATTATTATAATTATTTTATTTATTTTTTTAATACCCAAAAAGTTTCATTGATTGTTAAAACTAAATTATTTGTTAATGCAAATTCATCTATAGCATCTTTAATTGAAGTTGTATTATAATAATCACCAAATATATATCCATTATTTTTTAATAATTTCCAATATGAATTTAAATTAGTTTTAACTGATATATAATCATAATAACAATCCATAAAAATTATATGAAATTTAATATTATAAAAATCCAAAACATTTGAAGCTTCAATTGATGACATAGGAAAAGGAATTATTGTATTTGTTAGTTGTAATTTGCAAAGATTATTTACAAATGTATAATAAACTGTTGGAAATCCTATTCCTCTTTTATATAACATTTCACCTTGATTAGTATTATTTATACCATTTGTTAAATATTCAGGAGAACCTAACCATGTATCAATACAAATGATTTTTGATTCAATATTATTTGAATTAAGAATATTAGCCATTGTAGTAGAAGTTAAACCTTTCCAAGTTCCAATTTCACAAATTTTTAATGGTTCTTGAAAATTATTATTAATATCTGTTAATAAATTACTAAAATTAGCATCAAAATTACTTGATTTCCATCCTTGTAAATCAACAATATAATCATTCATTTGTGTATGTCTAGCATAAAAATAAACTGACTCATCTAAAAATTAATAAAATCAAAATTATTACTCATATTTATTTATTATTGATAAAATTATTATTTAAATACAAATCTAATTTCATAAATAAATAAGCCATTAATGTATATAAAATAAATCCCCAAATTGTATCCATTATAGCTATTTTAACATCATAGTTCTTAAAAATAGCTATATTTGTAGCATTAATAACTCCGTAAATAATTAAACCTAAAGTCCCTCCATATTTTACTGATAATAAAAATAATGATTGTTTTTTATTTTTGTCATATTCATTATTAATCATAGGAATTGTAAACATAAATAAAGCTAAAAATACGCATAAATAGGATAACCCAGTTCCAAATAGATTTAATTGAATGTCACTTCCTTGTATTTTTTTAACAAGATTATTATAATTTGAGCGAGTTATATATAACCATATGAAATCAATAAATAAAATCATTAAAGCGACAATAAAATAACTTAATATCATTTTTTTACAAAAAAATGACTATTTCTATTTTCTATTTATATAAAGAAAATGATTGATAATAAACTCATTAATTATCTACTTAGAAATAATGGATTATTATTAAAATATACATCAAATGATGTTAAAGATGATTTGGAATTAGTTACAATAGCTATTAATAATAATGGTAATGCTTTAAAATTTGCATCTGATAGATTAAGAAATGATTATTCAGTAGTTCTATCAGCAATTATGAATACTTGTAATCACAAATTATTAAAATATGTTTCATTAAATCTTCGCGATGATTTTACATTTATATCAAATGCAATTAAATATGATTCATATTGTTTAAATTATGCATCATCTAGATTAAAAGATGATTATTCAATTGTATATGAAGCTATTATTTTAAATCCTTATTCAATACAATTTGCAAGTAACAATCTTAAAGATAATTATAATATAGCATATATTGCTGTGATTTTAAATTATAATACTTATAAATATATTTCGGAAAGATTAAGAATAAACAAAAATTTTATTATAGATGTTATTAAAGAAAATAAATATATATTTAAGTTTCTACCCGAAGAAATTAAAAATAGGGAGGATATTTTAGAAGAAATACTTGAAATAGATGGACGATTAATAATAGAAACAAATGATAATCATAAAAACAATAAAAGACTAGTCATAAAAGCCATTAATAATAATCCATTTGTATTTGAAGAACTTCCATTTGAAATGCGAGATGATGAAGAAATTGCAATTATAGGCATTAAAAAAAATCCTTATGTATATAAATTTACATCTGAAAGGATTAGAGAAAATAGACAGATTGCCGAAGAAGCCATTAAATTAGGAAATGGTTGTAATTTAAAATATGTTTCTAATAATTTAAGAAATGATTATGAATTAGTTAAATTAGCAATAAAACAATATACTTTAGCATTTTCATATGCATCACCAGAATTAAAAAAAAATAAAAAACTTATAATTGAAACAATTAAAACTAATATTTATATTATGGAATATGTTTCTAATGATTTAAAAGCAGATTTTGAATTTATTAAAGATGTCATAGAAATAAATGAAAAAGGTATTATTTACGTAGATAGAATAATTAAAATAGATAATGATAAAATGATTGAATTATATAGAATTAATAATAAAATTTTAAAATTTTGCAAAAATAAATTTTTAGAAGGTATTCAAAAAATAGAAAATGATTTATATTTAAATTACAATTTAATTATTATATATGATAGTTATTTGCATTTGCTTAATAATAAAAATGAAATAGTTAATTATCTTTATAATATTAACGATTACGATTTTTTAATTAATAATAAATTTTTATTTGAGATATTATGCAATAATTGTTTTAAATATAATAAATTTAGCAAATATTTATTAGATATTAAAAATTATACTTTGATTTATAATAATGAAAATTTAAATAATTTTATAAAAGATTTTTATAAAATTATAATTATGAACATTAAAGACATTAATAATGATTATAATGAAGATAATTTAAAAAAATCTATAGAAGAAAGATTTATTGGATATCAAATTATTTGGATATAAAAAATGATTTGAATATTAAAAATTTTTTTATATTTAAACAATGAATAATAATTTAACTCTAACAAATGGTGATAGTTCATTAAATATTGGTACTTATATATTATTTACAATAATGGGATTATTATTATTGTCCTTACCATTATATTGTTGTTTATGTTATTTACTAAGATATATTATATTTTATTTGAATTCTTATTCTACTTTTACTAATATTATGTTAAATAACAATAATAATAGACAAAATAAATTAAAATTTATATATGATTGTTTATTTAGTTCAGTTGCTTCACCAAAATTAACTGAAATTATTATTTATCCAATGATAAAAATAGAATCAACAGTTGTGTATATAGAAAATTAAATTTTTTTTTTAAAGTTGTAAATCAAAATTTAATACTATCATTTCATTTATTTTTTCATATATTGAATTATATAGCCCTATAAAAGCTATAAATTGATTATAATTTAAATTTTTATCAATTATTATCAAATTTTTATATTTGCGTTCATATAATTCACATATATGATATTGACCACCATAAGTTTGAATAATTTCATTAATATTTTCATCATCATTGTAAATAACTAATTCACCAATTACTTGTAATAATTCATGTTGCCAATCATGTTTATTTTCTAAATAATAATAATAAATTTCATTAGCTATATCATTTTCATCATAATTATACGCCATTTATTATTTTAGATTAATTTAATAAATCAATGAAATTAATAATCAATTTTTAATACTTCTGAGATAAAAATTAATTTTTCTTGTTTTTACAAAAGACCTAAATTTATCAGTCCAAATAATATCCCATTTTCCATCTTTTTTATAATTACTCATTTTTAATAAGTAATTTGATGATGATAAGTAAGGTCTTTTCATTCCAATTGAACTAAAATATCCCATACTATAAATATTAGGAATCATAACCCAATCATATGCATCTATACTAACAACTTCCATAAACCATTTATAAATATCAGTAGGTTTTGTTTCTGCCAATAATAAATAATTCAAAAATACCATTAATCTTATTATATGATGTGCATAACCAAATGAAATAGCTTTTTTAATTTCATAATCTAATATAAATAATCCAGTTGTAGCTGTATACCAAGAATTATCAATAGATTTATTATTTTTATGATTATTTGAGGCAATTAATTCATTATATTTATAATTATAAAGATATCTCATATATTCACGCCAACCTATCAATTGTCGTATAAAACCTTCATATGAACTTATAGAAACTTTATTTTGATAATTTCTACAAATTTGAATTAATTTTACGGGATTTAAAAGTCCAATATTTAACATAGGACTTATTATAGAATGATAATTAAATGGATTGTTACTTCTAATAACATCTTGAAATAATCCAAATTTATCTAAATTATTTTTAAGAAAATATTCAAAAGCCAAATAAGAATCGTTAAAGGTAATTGGATAAAATTTCATTGTTTCAAGTGTAGGATTACCAATATGAGATTTAAAAAAAGGTAATTGTGAATATTCAATAGCTTCTTTATAATAATTAATATTTGTTTTATTAATATAACTAAGATTTTCATTGATTTTTATTTCTTCTTTTGGATTTGAACGATTATAAACATCTTGATTTTTAACTCCTTCTAAAATTCCAATTTTACTTTTTGAGAATTCATAAAAACTTGCATGTGTTGGTGTTTTTCTATCATAACTATCAAGGTCTTTTTTTGTCATTATAAACATTGGTGTTTCTAATTCCTGTAAATTCCCCAATACCCCTAATTTTATATATTTATCTTTTAATTTAAAATCATTTATATCATAACAATAAAATTGACTTTTTTTTAAAAAATTATAATTACTGTCTTTATTTAAATCTTTAAATTCAATATATGAAATTTTTTGACTTTTTAATTGAGTTTTAAGATAATCATAATAAACACGCATACAAGCACGTAAATAAGCAACTTTAATTTTATTTGGTTTTATTTCATTAGTTGAAAAATAATGAGGTTCTTCTATTATAAAAATCTCTTTAAAATCCTTTAATTGCTTAACATCTTCAAATAATTGATTTGGCAAAATTAAAAAATGATTATTCATAGTCATTATATTATTATGACTGAATATATTTATTTATTACAGGAAAGAGAATTTATTAGATTAAATGAACCAATTTATAAAATTGGTAAAACAAAACAAGAAAATTTGAAAAGAATTCAAAATTATCCAAATGGAACAAGATTATTATTACAAATAATTTGTAATAATTGTGATAATTTAGAAAAAGAATTAATACAATTATTTAAATCTAAATATAAGATACAAACTGATATAGGAAAAGAATACTTTAAAGGAAATCATTTAGATATGATTAAAGATATATATTCTAAAATATTTAATACAAATGATACTAAAATAAAAGATAATGATTATAAATATTATAAAAATATAAAATTATTTAATAGTGAGTTTCTTTATGAACATAAGTTAAAATTTAAATATTATTTAAAAAATGAATTTAATATTATTATTGATATTAAAAATTATTATTCTATTAATGATATAGAATCTATAACATTAGAGTTATGCTGGATTGATTATAAATCTGAAAATAAATTTAATATTAGTTTTATAAATTATTTATTAAATAAATTTAATACTATTAAACTAACTCATATTAAAATTTATGATTATAGTGCTAATAATCATATTGAATATTTAAAAGATTTATCATTATTTATATATATACATAAATATGAAACAAATTTAAATAATAATCTTAATTCTTATCAAATATTTGTAAAAGAACAAATGAAAATATTCAAGGATAATGGAACAAATCTTACTGGTAAAGAACTAATGAAGGAAATTTCAGAACTATGGAAACAAAAAAAGAAAGATTAAGATAATAATGATTTAAATTCTTCTTCAGTTATAATTATTACTCCTTTTTCTTCTGCTTTTTTTACTTTTTCAGTTATTTTTGTTTTATCTTTAATAATTAAATAATTGGTACTTTTAGTAATTGTAGAATCTACAAATCCATTATTATTTTTAATTTCTGTTTCATAATCCTTATTTCTAAAACCAGTAAAAACGAAGTGTTTATTTTCCAATTTTTTATTAACCTTTGTTGCTACTTCTTTAGTTACTAATGGTTTTTTTATTTCTTTTATTTGTAATCCTATTTCTTCATAAAAATCATAGAATTTATTTAAATTTTCTATAAATTGTTTTGCTCCTACATCACCCATACCATTTATTGATTTAATTTCTAAAATAGTTAATTCTTTTGCTTTTGATTTATCACCACAAATAAATGGGAATTTTTCTAAAATTAAATCCAATTTCTTTCCCCCTAATCCCCTACCTAAGATATTTGAGGCAATCATTATTTCTTTACAACTCTTCTTTTTGACTTCACTTAAACCATTTAAGACATTTTCAGCACTCTTATCTTTAAATCCTTCAATTTCTAACAATTCATCTTTAGTTATATTTATTATTTTACTAATAGTATCAAATGAATTATCATATAATTTAGTAATAATTCCTTCACCAACTCCTTTTATTTCAAGTGATTTCATAAAGAATGTAAATGATTTTATATCATGTTCTCTATTTTTTTCTTCTGTATCTGCAATGATATCTATTTTAGTTTTATTCCATTTATATGGAATATTGGGCATTATTGGATTTCCATTATCAGAAATTTTAAGAACTTCTACTATATCAGGTATAACGCCACCAGACCGTTGAATTTTAATAATAGAACCTACACCAATCTTATTTTTAACAATGAAATCGGCATTAAAACCAGTTGCTTTTTTAATTACAACTCCATCTAATTTAACTGGATTAAATTTAACAATTGGTTTTAAGTATTTATCTTTACTAATATTCCATTCAACATCAATGACCTTAACTTCAGCAAATTCTAATAATGAATTCGCTTTAAAGGCGAATGAATATTCAGGATTTTTACCATGTGCAATGGGATATTTACCATTATGGGTAATTACAATTCCATCAATTTCATATTCACTTTCATCTCTAAATTTTTTCAATAATTCCAACAATAAATCATTAGTTAAATTTTCTTTAATTAATTTGTGTTTTACAATGTTAAAACCTGCTTTTTTTGCTTTAATTAGACCATCTAAATTTGCGTGACGTTCACTAACTAAATCATAAACAACGAAATCTATTAAAGATAAGGGCAATTTATTTGCTGTTTTACTATTAATAACACCTGCTACAAGATTTCTGGGATTTACTCCTAGATGTTTAACATGTTCCCAATTAGATTTAGATAATAATAATTCGCCACGAACAGCAAGACCTCTTGGTATTTTTTTTGGAATAGTTTTAATATAATCTTTAAATCTAGTGATATCTAATCCATATGTACCATCACCACGAGTATAAACTGTTATTTCATCTTTATCTTTGGCACTAACAACTAAACAAGAAATACCATCTAACTTTTCAGAAATAACATATTCTAAAGGTTTATTGTATTTAGATATCCAAGAATTAAGTTCTTTTAAATTTTCATATTTAATTTTATCTTGACTTCCTAAAAAATATGGTAATTTAACCTTTACTTTATCAGGAACCTTGTAACCAATATGTTTAAAATATGGGTTTTTTGGTGCTTTTTCTTTTAAATAATCTTTAATAACATCATATTCAGTATCAGTAAGAATTATATCTCCTTTATCAAAATAAGCTTTATCGGCATCTTTAAGAAGTTTGACTAATTCATTTACTTTTAAATTTTTATAATCATCATTTTTTTCTGGTTTTTTTGTTTTAAAATAAGGGTTTTTTGGTGCAATTTTCAAAAGCCTTTCTTCTAGTAACTTAATTTGACCATCAGATAATGATTTATCACTTTTCAGCATTTTTACTATTTCAGGTGCCTTTAATAAATTGATATTTATCATTCTATTAATATTTATTTTTTTGTTTTTATGTGTCAATTTTTAATTAAAAAATATATAAAAGTATTTTTTAAATATATTAGTATATATAATAGAAAACTCTTTTATAAATGCTGAAAATAATATTTCAAAAATTAATGAAGATATAAAAAATTTATGGTATGTCTGGAATTAAAACCAGACATTTTTATAATAATTTATTGAGTTTTGATAACATTAGATATTTAGAAATAGGTTGTTTTATTGGTTCAACTGTATGTTCGGCAATGTATAATAATAATGCAGTTGTTTTTTGTATTGATAATTGGTCTGAATTTGGTAACCAAAAAGAAATTTTTTTGAAAAATTTTAATACTTATAAAGGTAATAATAAAGCATATTATATAGAAGAAGATTGTTTTAAATTAGATGTTACAAAATTACCTAAATTTAACGTATATTTATATGATGGTAATCATTCAAAAGAAAGTCATTATAATAATTTAGATGATATATTTATATATATTGTTGATGATTGGAATTGGGAAGAAATACGTATAGCTACAAATAATGTAATTAAAGATTTAAATTTTAAAATTTTATATGAAAAATTAATTATTACAGAAAAAGGCG
>SXGQ01631524.1_pt1 | contig 12376 bp, 8 predicted proteins | sample 3178371 | NCBI WGS metagenome assembly SXGQ01 (sample SAMN11356859, study PRJNA531348) | freshwater metagenome | isolation source: freshwater sample F1-20 | place: China: Fuxian Lake, Yuxi | collected 2017-12-25 | reverse complement strand
TGGTCAGCAGGTTTCATCTAGGGTCCCGCGCAATGACCCGCGCCCGTCTCCGGATGGTTGTTTTCTGCCTGGCGTTGCCAATCGTCATCGGTGGCCTCGTAGGTGTTGGCGCAGGGATGCTCGGCGGGGCAGCCGGTCTCGCGTTCGCAGTCGTGGGCGTCATTCTCATCTCGCTGCTCGGGCCCCGGTTGCTCGTGCGGTACGTCGTCCCGCGGCAGACGCGCGGGGTGCTGCGTCGTATGGCCGAAGCCGGTGACCTGCCTCCGGCGGGTGTGAGGCCGACTGACCTCCCGCTGGCCGAGCGCTACGCCGCCGCGATCAATGCCGGGGACTGGGACGCGCTCACCGAACTCGCCGACGTGGACTTCGTCGCCAGGCATCCCGAGGCCAGCAAGCCGTGCGGGCGCAAGCGCTTCGTCAAGGCGGCACGGGTGAGCACGGAGGCGTACCCCGATCTACGCATCGAGCTCGAGGAGGTCGTCGCCGACCCGGCGTCGCCCGACGTCGCGTGGGTGCGCTTCCTGGAGACCGGCCAGCCCCGCGTCGGGGCGCCGCTGCGTGCGGTGTGGTGGGAGCGCTGGACGCTTGGCGACGACGGCGGGACGCTGCGTGAGCTCGGGCTCGGCCGTGCGGTGCAGGTCGACTAGGGGCCGAGGAGCTGCGCGACGCCCTCGGCGTCTGGCGTGACATGACGAAGTCCCGGCACCGCTGCGAAGGCGCGGTCGGCGGAGACGAGAGCCTCGGCCCCGCTCTCGAGCGCGACTGCGCACAGCACAGCGTCGAAGGCACCGAGCGCATCGTGGCGCTCGAACAGCGTGACGCCAGCGAGCAGGTGCTGGCGCTGGACGGTGACGAGCGGGTCTAGCAGTTCGGCGTAGTCCGTTGCGGTCTGTGCAGCGTCGCGCCGGTCGGTCCGTCGTGCGCGAACGTGGGCGAACTCCTGGATGACTTCAGGCGTGGTCGTCGCGTCGAGGCGGCCGTCGCTGATGGCTTCGATGAGCGTGCGGCAGGGGTCGCGGAGCGCATGGTCGCGGCCGAGGGCGTAGACCAGCACCGTGGTGTCAAGGACGATCATCGCTGCGTGCGGTCACGGGCGGCATCGAGCTCCGCGCGCAGGTCCGCGGGATCGGCTGGGACCGGCATGGGGTCCGCGGACAACAGTCGGCGGCCGGCCGCGGCACGGCGGGACGACGGGTCGCTGAGTCCGCGGTCGATCGCTTCACGCACGATGGCTCCGATCGACGTGCCGCGTTCTCGCGCGAGGGCCTCGAGGCGGGCGTATCGCTCGGCGTCGACGAGGACTTGAAGCCGGCGGTCCAACATGTGCATACAGTAGCAGGCTTATGTTCGCGTGATCGGTTCAACAAAGGCGTCCGCGACCTCACGATGAACGCGGCGCAGCTCGCCGAGCGTGGTGTCGAACTGCTCCTGGGAACCGAGGGTCTCCCATCCTGTGAAGGCGTCGGAGCTCGCGGTCCTCGCGTCCTAGAACGCCGACCGTCCCACGGGGCGACGCGTCCGCGCAAACTCCCAGGACACTCCACGACTACACGCCGTTCTCGGCAACGTCAGACCGGCGCAACACATAGGTTCCCGCTGTGGCACTCCGTGACCTGACTGATCGCTCAGCGGTCCTGACCGCCATCGAGGAAGCGGACCGCATCGGCGAGCCGGCGTTCCTCGCAAAGTACGGGTTCGATTCTTCGCGCCGTTACCGGATCGCGCATGACGGCAAGACCTATCCATCGAAGCCCGTCCTCGCCGCGGCACACGCGGTGCAGTTTCCGACGCAGGGACCGCTGGCCAGTGATGACTTCAGTGGTGGTCGGCAGACGCTCGAACGGGCGGAGGCGCTCGGGTTCGAGGTCGTGGACCTCGGCGCGCAGGATGATCTGGGCGTCGCGCTCGCGCGGTTCATGCGGCTACTGCAGGAAGCAAGGTCGCTGAAGTTCAGCCACGGCCACCCCGCCGTCGACGCCGTCAAGGCATGCGCGACGTTGATCGAGAAGCAGCTTCCGGCCCCACTCAAGGGCTCCGTGGTTCGACCGTCCGTCGGCCAAGGCAACTGGGCATCCGTGCCCTGGATCGCCGTCCTGCACCCTCAAGTCACAACCACGACGCAGCAGGGCGTCTACCCGGTCTTGCTGTTTGACGAGGATCTGCAGTCGGTTGCGGTCACCATTGCGCAGGGCGTCACCGACCTGAAAGGCGCGCTTGGTCGTCGGGCGGCGGTCGAAGAGTTGCACGCGCGATCTGAGCTGCTCAGGAGCGACCTCAGTTCTCTGACCGCCCGAGGTTTTCGTGGCGACATCGACTTTGAGCTGGGGCGCTCGACGTACGCGCGTGACTACGTCGACTCAACGGTCGTCCACAAGACGTTCTCGATTGATGACCTTCCGAAGTCAACGATCACGGCCGACCTTGAGGCGCTACTGGCGGGTTACGGGTACCTGGTCGAATCTGGAGCCCTGAACCGGCTGGAAGCGCGTTCGACCGATGATTCCGACGTGGTCCGCCAGGCCTTAATGATCTACGTCGGACAGGCTGCAGACGCGAACTTCGAGAGTGGCGGCCGTAAGGGATGGTGGGGGTGGAGGCAAGCGCCGAGCGGTCTCGAGACTCTTCGTCCCGGCGACCTCATCGCCTTTGGCCGTGGCTTCGATGGCGGGTCCCCGCGGGTTGAGCAGGCGGTGTGGCAAGAGCACGGCCTGCGTGGTGTCGTCGTTGGACGCATCACATCCACTCCAGAACGGACCGATGAGCAGGTCATGCCCGACGAGCTGTCGGGTGAAGCGTCCTACCCGTGGAAGCTCCGTTTCGAGATCCTCGGTGAGGAGTCGAGTGTCCGCCTTGCGTCTGGAGAACGGCTCAGCGGCGACGCTGCCGAAGCGCTGCGGCGGAGCGCCCTCAATCGGGGGATGGGCTACCCCGTGCCGGTTGCAGGCTCCCCGCTGTTGGAGGCGTACATGAGCGAAGGCGGTCCAGTCGCACCCGACGCTGTCATGCAGGCAGCGAACGCGTTTGTTGAGGCCGTCGCGGACAGCGGCCTTCGCCTACCGGCCGCCGATGTCACCGCGTTCCTTGCCGCGGTGGCAGCCAAGCCATTCGCCATCCTGACCGGGCAGTCGGGGTCGGGGAAGACCCAGCTCGCCAAGCGGCTCGGTGAATGGTGCGGGGCAGACAGCCGCGGTCGCCCACGGTACCTAGTCGTCCCGGTACGACCGGATTGGACGGGGCCGGAGTACCTCTTCGGATACCCGGATGCCCTGCGGTCGAGTGGCGGCACCGAGGTCTGGGCGGTTCCAGACCCCCTGGAGTTCATGTTGCGAGCTGCGGCTGAGCCGACCGAGCCTTACCTGTTGCTGCTCGACGAGATGAACCTCGCCCATGTCGAGCGCTACTTCGCTGACTTCCTCTCCGGGCTGGAGTCTCGTGAGCCGGTGCTGCCCGAGCTCGTCCAGCGCGATGGGCAGTGGGTTGCGGTCGGGAACTCACAACGCCTACCGCTTCCGCGGAACCTGCTCGTTGTTGGGACGGTCAACGTCGACGAAACGACCTACATGTTCTCGCCGAAGGTCCTCGACCGAGCGTTCACCTTTGAGTTCCGGACGGCACCGGAGGACCTGGATCCGTCCCTCCGGCGGCCGACCACGATTGCGCCGGCCGCGCAGGTCCATCGCGACGTCCTCGTGCGCCTGGCTCAGGACGACGAGTGGCAGCACGAGCATCCGCACCCGCATCGCAATGACCTCGTGGAGGAACTTCGGGAACTGCACGGGCTCCTGCGGGACTCCGGGAACGACTTTGGGCACCGAGTCTTCTACGAGGCGCTGCGCTACGCGTCATTCCTTGAGGCGATGGGCGTCGATGACCGATGGGATATCCTCGATCGGGTCGTCTTGACCAAGCTCCTTCCGAAGCTCCACGGCACGCGCTCGCGCATCGAGAAGACGCTCCGAAACCTTTCGGAGTTCGCGCAGGGCGGCGCCGGCGAGGGCGAACCGGCGTCAATGCCGCTGACCGCGGAGAAGCTGGCGCGCATGATCGCGGTATTGGTCGAGGCGCAGTTCGTGAGCTTCACGGAGTAGATGTGACGTCGGTATCGGCTCCCATTCGGAGCGACTCCGGCGATGAGATCGGCCAGTTGACCGTGGGCCGTCTGCCGAACCGCGGCGATGATCTGGCGCTCGACGGCGAGCGGATCGTGGTTGCCGAGGAGGGCACCTACTTGTTCTCCGTGGTGACTTCCGTTGGGTCCGACGGCGTTGAGTTGGAGCCCAACCGGGAGCTCTTCAGCTTTGACGACGTGTCGCAGAGGCGCGGAAGGCTCCAGCCCCGCCAGCACGTTGGGCGGATCAACATCGCGGTGCGTAGCGCTGCGGCTTGCGGGATGGTGACGCTGAGTGTTCGTCCCCGCAAGCTCGAGGCGGAAACCGAGTATCGCTGGATGCTCGATGACATCGCTGAGATTGCGACAGAAGCGATTCTCCAGGGCTTCGCTCCTGCGGCGCTCGCGCTAGAGCCTGCTGAGCACACGAAGCCTGAGCTCTTGTACCAGCAGTTCGCGTATCTCCAGGCCCGCTTGGCTTCATCCGGCGAACGAGATCTCGCGCTCGTACTGAACCGCCCACATACCGCCTGGGTCGACCGCCAAGAACAGCGCTTGCCGGGCACGCCGCTCCGCGGCGGATCTCAGACCATTCGTGCGCTCGCTCGGCCCGGTCCCCGGTTGAAGACGCCGCCCTCGTTCGGGATCACGAGCGTTCCTGCGCGGATGGTCGCGTCCAGGAGCGAGGAAACGCTCGATACCGAACCTAATCGCTTCGTTGCGTTCGCGCTTGAGCGTTGGCGCGAGCTCGCGCAGCGAGTCCTCGAGATCCTTCAGGCACGAGGGAGGCGCCCTGGTCCGGTGTCTCGCGGTGTCGATGCTGCCGAGGAGGTGATCGCGCTCTTGGACAAGACGCTGGCAGCGCCGATGTTTCGAGAGGTCGGTCGGCTCCGTGTGTTCCCTGCTGGGAACCAAGCCCTCCAGAAGAGGGCCGGATATCGCGAGTTGCTGCGGACGTTCCTCCTCGTGGAGACCGGCGCCCGACTGGCACTGAGCTGGGACGTGAACGACGCGTTCGCGGCGAGCCAGCGCAACGTTGCGACGCTCTACGAGTACTGGGCGTTCCTTCAGCTAGCCAAGTGCACGGGGCGCGTCTGTGGCAAGGACATATCTGCAGAGGTCTTGAAGCTGACGGGCGACGGGATGAGTCTTGGCTTCAGCCGCGGCAGGCGTAGTCCACTGACCTGGGACGTCGAGGCTCGCGGTCGAGCGCTTGGGGTCGAGCTCTACTTCAACCGTGAGTTCCTCGTCTCGGCGCTCCCGGACGCGTCGTGGTCGCGCGCCATGCGACCGGACTGCTCGATACGCGTTCGCCCGACTCGTATCAACGACGATGTCTCCGCCGAGGACCTATCGATTTGGCTGCACTTCGACGCGAAGTACCGGGTCGAGCACGCCGACGAGCAGTTCGCGCCGCCTGGCGCCACTGATGCCGAGATTGCCGCGCAAGACGAGGAGGTCGAGAGGCTCTCGCGCAGTAAGCGGGAGGACCTCTTGAAGATGCATGCCTACCGCGATGCGATTCGGCGGTCCGCGGGAGCGTACGTCCTCTACCCGGGGGTGTCAGGGCAGGTGCCGTTCACAGAGCACCATGAGGTACTGCCAGGGCTTGGGGCCTTCGCGCTGCGTCCGGGAAGCGACGAAGCGTCGGGGACCGCGCCACTCGAGCGGTTTCTCGCGGACGTTCTAGATCACGTTGCGGACCGTGCGACGCAGCATGAGCGCAGCAGGTACTGGCGGACCCTCATCCACCGTGCCTCGCCCGTCCCGAGTCGTCCGGATCATCGCCTTCCGGCGCTTGCGGCGCCGCCCTCAGACGCCGTTGTCCTGTGTGGCTATGTTCGCGGCGCCGCACATCGGCGATGGATTGAAGACGTCGGCCTCTACAACGTCAGAGCCGGCGATCGGCGGGGGGCGGTAGCGCCTGACGCTGAGGCGCTACGGGCGCCGGACCTTCTGATGTACGGCCCGGGGCTGCCGACGACGCTGTGGGCGCGGACTGGCGCGTGGTTCGTGCAGAGCCGGAGTGACTTGGTTGAGATGGGGTACCCGAACCCGCGCGGCAACGTCTACCTGTGCTGCCCAGTCGTGCGCCGAGAGGATGAGCCCGAGTGGCTGGACACGCTCGGGCTGGGAGAGGGTGAACTTGCTGCTAGCCCGCGAGGTGCGCCGCTGCTGGTGTCGTGGCAGACGCTGCTGGATCACATCGCGTGAGCGACGTCGAGGCCGGTTCGTCAGGGCTCCCGACTCCATCAACTCAGGGTAGATCAGTGTCTCCGTGAAACTCAGCCTGGCTCAGTGAATCCCAGACGACATCGTGACTCCTCCCGAGTTTGCACTGACCAGCCCAGCCAGACAGATGGCCGAGATGTAAAGGATGAGTGTTCGCCTACGGGCGGCCGAGTGGCGCTGAGTTTCGATCGCTCACCTCGGACCACGCAACCGGCAGTTCGTGATACCTGGGCACCCTGGGGCCGAGCGCAGATGACGCCCGCACCGGGCGTTCTGGTGCGGGCGGTGCTCGGACTCCTACCTAGATGCCTGCCTGGTCCCAGTTCGGGGCGAGCCGAATGTTGATCGCGTCGCCGATTGCGGCCTGCACTAGCGCGAATGCCTCGTCCTCGGTCGGGGCGATGACATCCCAGCACGACTCTGGCCCGCCATCAGCGCCCGACGACATCGAGCGTGAACCGACCGGGGCCCCGACGGAGCGGGCGAGCCACTGGATCGCGGGGTCCCCGATCTCGGCGGCAACCGCCAGACGGAACGTCGGCCACTCGGGATCGTTGACGAGAACGGCGGTGTCGAAGTCGGCGGGACTCCATGCGCCGACGCCCGTGGTGTCTAAGCCCTCGTGGCTGTAGAAGCCTTGGACTGTTCCATGCTGAATCTCAGACGGGCTGATGAGCAGTACGTCCCCCGTATCGAGGTTGGGGCAACGCCATGTCTGGTCGGGACGTATACGTGGCTGCTGTGAGGTGTGGTGAGTAGGTGACATAAGTCAGGATACGGCCGCGCGTTCAGGTTGGATAACACTGGCTCGGGCGGACCTAACGGGCTGATCATCGCGTGGATGGGGCCAAACGTTGCTGCCGTCGAGAAGCCGTTCGACTACACCGAACTGTGTTCGGTGTGATGGGCCGCTATTGCCTATCCCCCCACACGTTGACGGGGTAGGCGAAGGAGGGCCGGACAACGAACGGCTCGGACCGGCCCCAGGCCTTCTCATCGCTCGCAAGGTCTCCGGCGCGCGACCTAGGCTTGGTAGCGATGGGCAAGGATCGCGTCTACGAGCAACCCACACGGGCCGAGCTGATCGGACAGATTCGGTTCGCCCTTGCGTTGTTGTCAAGCCGTAACGCACATCACGCGTTCGAGGAGGCCTGCCGCCATCTGGCGCACGCAAGAATCGCAACCAACTTGCTCCCCGCAACGGGGCCAGTTGCCGCAGGTGGGGATCAAGGACGTGACTTCGAGACCTTCCACAGTTACCTGCGCCGCGAACTTGGTGACAGCGGGTGGTTCGCCGGACGTGTCAGCAACGACACGCTGGCTGCGATCTGCACGCTGCAGCAAGGCAGCATCGCGGGAAAGCTAAAGAATGACGTTGGAAAGATCGTGGGCTCCGGAACCAGGGTCGAACGTGTCTACGCCTTCTGCGGGTCCGACATGCCGGCTGGTGCTCGTCACAAGCTGATCGACGACGTTAGGCGGGAGTACGACGTCGAGCTGGAGCTTCTTGATGCCTCAGCCATCGCCGAGCAGATGGCTGATCACGACACCTTTTGGATCGCACATCAGTACCTCGAACTTCCCGCCCACCTAGCACCAGCACCGCCAGACGACGAAGTGGACTCCCCTGGGTGGTACCGAGCCACGCTTGAACGTTGGCGGGCATCTCCACCACGTCCGGTGCTGCCAGAGCTGTTGGACGTGCGAGCTGGCCTCCGCCATTCGGCCAGTGACCGACAGGCACGAGCAGATGTCGGTTTCTGGCTGGAGCTGATGCGTGGGCTCACCGACGAAGCACACCCACCCCCGATTCGTCAGCTTGCGCGGTATGAGGTCGTAGTCGCCTCCCTGCGTGCGATCGGTGATCTTCGTGCGTGCGACGCACTTCTCGCGGCACACCTCGATGAAGCCGTCGAGGATGCGAGTTGGGCGGAACTGCAGGATGCAGCAACGCTGTTGAGCGATGCAGCTGCCGCATCCATTTTCGGGCACTCCGATCTCGAAACCAAGCGGATCACGGCGTGGAAGGCTGCGCTGGCCAGCCGTGTAGAGACTCTTCTTCTGGAAAGCCCTCCGCCCGGCGCGAGAGCGCGACTTCTCTTGATCAAGGGCTACCTAGCGCTCGTCATCGACGCAGATCGTTTCGAGCCAGATCACGGTAAGGAGGTGCCTCTACCCAAGCCGCTCGCCGACTTCCCTCGTGTTGACGCTAGTGCCGACGACCTAGCGCACGTCTACTCCGCTGAGGCGGTGGCGGAGGCGTTTTCTTCTTGGGCCGAGCTGGCGAGGTGTCTTGAGCGGACTCCCCTCTTCCCTGTCGACGAGTTCGCTCACATCTGGCGATTCCTGACGCCGTTACTGGCTGAGCAGCCCGGCTGGATTGAGGTGACGTCAGCGATTGACGAGGCCCTCGCCCGTAGCCATGGAGGCTGGGCGGCCGGCCGGGCATGCCGCGGTCGGGCGGAAGCCCTGATCGATGCCGGAAAACTCCGGCTAGCGCTCCACGAACTGCACCGAGCCAAGGCGGAGTGGTGGTCTGGTGACAACCTAAGAGGGGCACTGGAGACCATGGAGGCGGTGGCATTGGTGTACGAGAACATGGGTCTCCTCTTTGCCGCTAAGCAGCACATGTTCGCCGTGGCCGGCGCGGCATTCGCCAGCCACGACCCGGAACTACGGGAGTTGACGGCTGCTGGCATGCTCGGCGCGGCGCGGTTGAGCTATCAGAGCGGTGAGTGGATCACTGCACTGGAAGAGATCGAGATCGGTCTAGCTGCGTTGCACACCTACAACGACGAACAAGATCCAGTCGCGCAGAGGCTGCTTGAGCATGCCATCGTGACCTACGGGTTCTGTTACCGGGGCGCGCGGGACCTGTTGCCCTCTGTCCGAGTCGACGTCGAAGAGATTGGACTTAGATTCGGAATCCTCGATGGCATCCGCAACGTCCTGGACGACTTTGATCGGCTCAGCCACGAAGACTGGGTCGAGCAAGCGGACCGAGACCTGCACGGCCGTCCGTTCTCCGACACCGGTGCGAGCTACGAAATCCGCTTCGCGGCCCTTGGGACACGCTGGCGCATCCACTGTGTCAACCGGTACGGAGAGGTACGAGCCGCCCAGCGGCTCGCTGCCGCCGCTCAGATCCTGCTTGTTGAGCTGGCGGAGGACGATCTCTGCCTCATACCGTCGGAGCTTGACGTTGAAGTCCGGGTCACAGACCGCCGGGTGGAGCCGCGCGCTCGTCCCAACAACGAAAAGCGAGAATGGATCGTTCACCTAACCGAGTTTGAGCCCGGTGGTGTCATGGACCCGGAGACAACGTTCCTAGAACTGCTCACTGTCCTGAGCGTTCTCATGCTCGACATCTCGCTGGTTGGGCAGCAGCGCTACTTCGAGACAATTGAACGGGCTTTCCAACGCGGGCTCGGCCATAAGGTGGCCGCTGGCCGCCCCTACGACGAGATGGCCGAGATCGTTCCCCTGGACCGCTGGACGGCCTCCGGGCGGACATCTCTCGAGCCACCCGTCGGCCGTAGAACCGAGCCCGCCTCCGAGCACAAGGAGGTGGCGTGGCAGGACGGACCCGGTCCGACCTATTCGGACGAGCTAGCCGAGGAGATGGCTCGAAACCGATACGAGACCATCACTGACAAGACCCACATCACGATCGCCCGTCTTCAGCGTCACGAGCCGTTCATGCAGGTCGTAAGGGATCTTCGAGCGGACGGGTGGCGCGATTGGCACCTGCTGACAGCGCTCTACAACGTGTCGTGCAACGCGCGGATGGCTGCTCGCGGTCTCAACACCTCTGATGTCGTGCTCTCGCCCTCGGGCGCGCGCGCGATTCAGGCTCTTTCGCTTGAACGGGAGCGAGAAGATGCGCGAGGCATCCCACTCGACATGTTCAGCCGCGACGCCTTGGTATTCGCTATGGAAGGGGCGATGAGCGCTGTTCTCGCCAACTGGGATCTACATCCCCGTCAGAGAACGCCAGACATGCGGGCAATCGAGCGTGTGTTGGCAGCGCGTTACGCCTACTGGACAAGCGACGCGCCCCACGACGATCCCTTTCCTGACGCGTCCGCGACGACCTAGGCGCGTGCGGAGTCGTCGAGGCTAGTCCCAGATGCGCGTCCCTCACCGGGGCAGTCCTTGTTCGAGCGTCCGTCGCTAGCCTGAGTGGCCAAAGTGCGTGGTCGTTGAAATGGCGCTTGCGGCTGCGTCTACGGCCGACGACGTTTGGGGCATGGATTTCGCTGTGCTCCGTGCGCGCGTGGTCGCTGCGACTTCCACCAACGGCTCCAGCCACACGACAGGCAAGCGCACCGTCTACACGCGCAGCCGCGATGTCCGCATCTACGTCCTGCGGCGGGCACCTGCGAGGGCTGTGGAGAACCCGCCCCGTTCAAGAACCGCGCCGGGCAGCCGTACCTTGAGCCCCACACACCACGCGCCTTTCAACGGTGAACCGGACCATCCCCGACACGTGATCGGACTGTGTCCCACGTGCCATCGTTGCGTCCACCACGGTGAAGACGGGAGCGACTTCACCTCCACCTTGATGGCCGCCCTTTCAGACGCTGGAACCGACGGACTGACCCCTCGTACTGATCCGTCGCGGCCCTGCCGCCCGATCTCACGCCGTTTGGCACGAAGTCAGCAGTGGCTACGCGCCAACTTCTCGCAAGAGTGACATTGTGTCCAAACCGCCGTAATCGCCGCCTAAGCGCCGTTCCGGTCCGTTCGAAGCGATTCCGCCTCGGCGTTTGTTTTGGACCGGCTAGCCGGGTTCGCGGTATCTCCGAAATGCGGATGTGCCGCGCCCCCTTGGGGGCCTAGACTGTGCAACAGCCGGTCCCCGTGTTGGGCCGAGGGGTTCTCCCCCCGAGGCTTCAACACCGTCCCACTACTTGCCTAGCGGGGAACGATGCCGTAAGGCTGGGGGCCGGCTCTCGACTTGTCCCAAGACTGTCCGGACAATGTCTAGTCATTTGAATACTAGCTGTATGACGGCTAGCTGTGACTGGTCGCCGATGTTCCTTGGTGCAAAGCGCCCGCAGTCGACGCGTTTCGTCTGATTGTCAGCCCAGCAATAGACGGTCGTCTGGGCCCCATCCACGCCTGCCCGCGGAACCGCCGCGCCCCCACGCTGCTCAGGGTGTTCGGCTTGAGACCGCTCTATCGCCTATCCCCCCACACGTTGACGGGGAAGGCGCTAGCACGCCATGTCCCGGTCGGGACAGAAACGCTGGAACCCGGCGCTCGGGCTCGCATCTGTCCCGCACGGGACAAGTCAGCGCTGGCTGGGCGGCCCCAGCCGTGCGCAAGGCTCCGTGCTACTCGCAGCCGATCCCGTCGCGGTCGGCGTCGAGGCGGAACACATCCGTGCCGACGACGCGCACGCGACCGGTGTAGTTCGGCCCGTCCCCACTCCCGCCTACGCAGTCGTAGTCACCGGTGTTGACCTTCAGGCACTTGCCTTTGTAGGAGGGATGGCACTTGCGCTTCGCCTCGGCACCCCCGGTGCCGACGCTCGAGACCAGTGCGAGCCCCAAGGCAATGCAGACGGCCAACGCACGGAGTTGCGCACCTATGCGACAGACCTCAGACGACATCGACACTCCCGATTGACGTCTAGCGATCCTAACCAGACAGCCGTTGGCACTGTGCAGGTGACCGCATCGGCTGCGATGGAGGCGGCGATTACCCTGAATCAATGGCATCGGAGCGATGCCCGTGGGTCCTAAAGGAGTCGCCCCGCGAGCCCACTCGCCCGCCCCGTCGACCGCCCAACCGCAGCCCGCACCGCCGCCTCATCCCCAACAATCACAACCCGCTCCCGCGCCCGCGTCACCGCCGTATAGAGCAGCTCCCGCGTCAGCATCGCCGAGTCCGCATCGGGCAGCACCACCGCCACGGTCCCGAACTGCGACCCCTGCGACTTGTGGATCGTCATCGCATAGACCGTGTCCACCGCCCCCAGCCGCGTCGGGCTGAACGTCACCGGCTCGCCACCGCGCTCGAACGCCGCCT
>SXGQ01410378.1_pt1 | contig 12376 bp, 11 predicted proteins | sample 3178371 | NCBI WGS metagenome assembly SXGQ01 (sample SAMN11356859, study PRJNA531348) | freshwater metagenome | isolation source: freshwater sample F1-20 | place: China: Fuxian Lake, Yuxi | collected 2017-12-25 | reverse complement strand
GGTGTGGGCTTGATTTTGAGGTTACCTTTTGAGTGGTGGGGGAGTGGGGTCGGGCAGTATGCCCGGGCCACGGGGGGGAATCGAATGTTTGTTTTTTGGGGATTTGGTTTTGTGGATTGTGGTGTAAATTAAATAACGATAGAGAGTTGTTTGATTTATTTATGGATTTTAAGGAGACGGATTGTGGGTTGGGGGGGAAGGGATGTTCTCAGATTATCCACAGTTGTTCACAGTTTTTCGCTGGAAGAGTTCTGATTTGGTGGAAGAAGGAACGTTTGTATCAAAGGAATGTTGGAGTTTTGAGTTGGGTGGTGATTGGTGTCGGTTGAGGGAGATGGGGGTAGAGGTTTAAATTGATTTAAACGGGTGTTTCGTTCTGCTGGCATGGGCCGGCAGGTGGAATCGGGGAGGTCTGATTCGCGAGGGGGCCAGAACTTTGTGTGCCGGACGATCTGCGGGACTATCGGTCGAGGCGGGGGCCGAGGGGGCGGGTGGGTTTGGCTTCGCCGGTGGGGTCGTTTAGCCAGTCGTCTTGTTGGAGGGGGGTGGTGTCTTTGACTTGGAAGACGCTTTTGTCGGGGAGGATACCGAGGCGTTTTTCGAGTTCCATGAGGACGGCGGCGAGGCCTTCGCCGGCGGGGAAGCGTTCTTTTTTGCGGAGCCAGTGGGAGGAGAGGCCGTCGTAGGCGTTGGTTTCGTCGCCGTAGAGTTCGAGGGCGAGTTTCATGCCTTCGAGCTGGGGGTTGGCGTTGATTTCGAGGACGAAGAGGACGGCGAGGAGGGTGGGGGTGTGGTTGTTGCGGGATTGGTAGAGCTGGCGGGCGAGGTCGAGCGCTTCTTTTTCGCGGCCGGGGGATCGGGCGAGGGAGTAGAGGCGGGCGCGGACGACGTAGGGGAGGGCTTTGCCGGTTTTGGCGGACATTTCGTAGGCATCGGCGGCGGCGGAGAAGGATTCGCCGATGTTTTCGAAGGCTTGGAATTTATTGGAGTCGGAGAGGAGGAATCCGAGGTTGGCGTAGAGGGTCCACTGGTCGGGGTTGTTGCGGATGCCGCGTTCGAGGAATTTGCGGCCGCGGAGGATGGAGGATCGCCAGGCTTCGCGTTTGCGGAGGGGTGGTAGGTCTGAATCGTAGAGGTAGTAGGAGGCGGCGTTGTAGGCTTGGTGCCAGGAGCCGGTTTCCCAGTAGTAATTGGTGCGCGGGGCGAGATCGACGATGGTTTGGAAGCTTTCGTCGACTTCGTCCCAGCGTTGTTCGGTGAATTGGTCGAAGGCGCGGAGGTTGAGGAAGGTGGCGACGAGGGTGCGGAGTCCGCCAAGGGCGACGGCGGAGCTGGTTTGGCCGATTTTTTCGCGGGTGGTGAGGCCGAGGGGGACGGGGAGGAGGTTCTGGTCCTTGAGGGTGCCGGTGAGTGATTGTTCGAGGGGGATTCTCGCAGCGCCGACGGTGAGGACGGCGGCGAGGAGGATGATGGGACGGCGGCCGCGTTTCATGGGTCAGAATTCCTTTTCGGCGAAGATGAACCAGGAGGCGAGGGTGTAGAAGACGGCGTAGAAGAGTCCGACGGCGGTGAGTTTGACAAGGGTGACGATGGGCATGACCTGGCCTTCGATGACGGAGTCGATGACGTTGAAGAGTTGGAAATCGGGGAGGATGAGGGAGAGGAGCAGGGAGAAGAGTCGGGCGAAGGTGCCTTCGCCGGGGGTATCCGACTGCAGGAAGAAGGTGCGTGCATCGGCCTGGAAGTGGCCGATGAAGTAGATCATGAAGGTGATGATGGTGGTGAAGAGGGTGCTGGTGGAGAAGGTGGAGATGAGGAGTGCGACGGAGGCGATGACGACGGCGCGGAGGAAGACGGCGAAGACCGCGCCCTGGAGGGACCAGGTTGGGCCTTGGGCGAGGGTTTCGATTTTCAGCGAGGTGATCTCGACTGGGGTGTAGCCCATGGCTTCTGCCATGGCGATGCGGTCGGCCATGACCATGGAAGTGCGCACGTGGAGGACGCCGGTCATGAGGAGGTCCATGAGGAAGAGGGAGACGAACATCAGCATGAGGACGCCCAGCAATTTTCCGGCGAGGTAATCGAAGCGGGGGACGGGTTTGGCGAGGATGGTGTAGAGGGTGCGGTCTTCGACATCCTTGGGCAGGAGGAGGGCGGTGGCGACGACGGAGAGGACCACGGAGAAGAGGGTCATGGTGCCGAGCGACCAGCTTTTGATCGAGCGGAGGACGTTGACGCCGAGGGATTCGGGGCCTTCGTGCTGGGGAAGGGAGAAGAAATTGCTAACGATGGCGATGACGGCGAAGACGGCGAGGAAATAGAAGACCTTCATGCGCACGAGCTGGGTGAAGGCGTGCATGGCGATCACGAGGATGAGCTGAATGCGGGATCCGCGAGCGGGTGAGGAGCTGGGTGGATTGGCTGAACTGGCTGAGATGGCTGGGCTCATGATGGGTCGTCTCCCTGGGTTTCGCGGAGGAAGAGCCGCTCGAGGGTGGTGCGGGGTTTGCCGGTGCGGAGGCAATCGGCGCCGGAGCGTGATGCGAGCGCCTGGATTTCCGCGACCAGTTCAGGGGTGGCGTTGCGGAGGATGATTTCGGTTTGGTCCTCGATGGCGATGAGGTCTTCGAGGCGGCCTTCCTTGACCATTTTGCCGCGGAAAATGATGCCGACGTGATCGCAGACTTCCTGGACTTGTTCGAGGAGGTGGGAGCAGAGGAAGACGGTGATGCCGCGTTCGCGGAGCTTGAGGATGAGGTCGCGGATTTGGCGGGAGCCGACGGGGTCGACGCCGGCGGTGGGTTCATCGAGGATGACGAGGCGGGGTTCCTGGATGAGGGCCTGGGCGAGGCCGATGCGCTGGAGCATGCCTTTCGAGTATCCGCCGATGCGGCGGTCGCGCGCGTTTTCCAGATCGACGAGGGCGAGGAGTTCGTTGATGCGTTCGGTGAGTTGTTTTCCGCCGAGGCCGCAGAGTTTGCCGTAGAACCGCAGGGTTTCGATGCCGCTGAGGTGTTTGTAGAAGTAGGGGTTTTCCGGGAGGAATCCGACGTCCTGGCGGGAATCGACCTTCATGGAATCCTTGCCGAAGATCGAGCAGGAGCCGGAGGTGGGTGCGACGAGGCCGAGCAGGGCTTTCATCGTGGTGGATTTGCCGGAGCCGTTCGGGCCGATGAGGCCGTAGACTTCGCCGGCCTCGATGCGGATGGAGACGCCATCGACCGCGCGCAGCAATTGGCGGCGGAAAGACGTGGGGAAGTCCTTCAAGAGGTTGCGGATTTCGACGGCGGGCACGGTTTCAGCCATGGGTGAAAGAGGATGGCCGAGCGACTGCCGACTGGCAACGGGCAAATGGGTGGAATCTTGAGTCAGGTCGCGAGTCACCATGGGGTCACGATTTCAGACTGGAAATCCGGGTGGCGGCGCTTCTAATGATCGTGCGATTCGGATTTGCGGGGTGGTTGTTGATTGGCTCCCGTCCGATTTCCGCGATTTGTAGAACCCTACCCCATGAAACGAACCATCCGCCTGATCCTTGCCGCCCTGACCGCGCTCGCGTTGCCGAGTTGTTTCCAGCAGGAGAGCACCATCACCCTGAACAAAGACGGCAGCGGCACGCTGACCGAACAGATGACCCTCGGAGCGCAAGCGCTTGCGATGATGGCGCAAATCGGAGCGCTGGGTGGAGGTGGGGAGCCCGGTGCCGATCCGCTGGCGGACATGGCATCCGAGGAGAAGGCGCTGGAGCGGGCGAAGGCGTATGGCGAGGGTGTGACGGTTGAGAAGGTGGAGGCGATTCCTGGAAAAGGGGTGCGCCGCGTTTTCCGTTTTGCTGACATCAACAAGGTGAAGTTTGACGCGAACAGCAGCATGATGGAGGGGCTTGGCGAGATGCCCGGAGCGGCTGAGGCCAATGCGGTTGCTGAGAAGGCCGACCCGATTTCCTTTAAGTATGCGGACGGTGTGCTGACGGTGAAGTTGCCACAGCCGGATAAGCCGGAAGCACCTGCCGCCGAAGGATCGCCGGATGAGCCTGCGGGTGATGTGGCTGGAAATCCGGAGATGGAAGCGATGATGAAGGAGATGATGGGTGACATGCGGGTTAGCGTGAAGATCGTGGTGCCATCGGGCATCGAGGAGAGCACCGCGACGTTTGTGGATGGAAATGCGGTGACCTTGGTGGAGATGGATATGGGCAAGATCCTCAAGGACCCGGAGAATCTCAAGAAGCTGACGGCTGTGGATCAGAATGATCCCGGTGCGGCGATGGAGGCGTTCAAGGGCGTAGAGGGTGCGAAGGCGGAGATGAAGCCTGAGATCACCATCAAGGTGAAGTGAGGTTGATGCTGGATTCTGGATCGCCGTCCTCTGTGTGGGGGCGGCGATTTTTTTGTGGGGCAAGGGTGTTTTGATGATTTGTGTATGATTCTATATTCTATATTATTTGTGTATGATTCTATATTATTCTATGTTTTGAGGGCGACGTGTTGGGGTGGCTATGGCCCTTCTTCGCTGAAGGCTACGAAGGGCAATCTTCGCTTCGGTTTTTGCCATGGGCCGGGCTGTCTTTGCTCATTGGGAGCGAAGATTGGCGGAACGAGAGGGATTGCCGCGCGTTGCTTGGCTATGCCGGGGTGCGCTTCGCGGTTGAGAAGATGGCTCGCGAAGCTCGCTCTGCGTTCGAACCCGATGCTTCGCAGGGGAGCTTGGCCCTCCCATTAACGCCATCACCCCAGCCCGGCGAAGCCGAGCTGGGGTGATGGCGGAACGAGAGGGATTCGAACCCTCGGTAGCCTGTTGGGCTACGTTCCCTTAGCAAGGGAGTGCTTTCGACCACTCAGCCATCGTTCCTGAAGGGTTGGGTCGGGAGGTTTGAACCACGGGTGGGGGGATTCGTCAAGCGTGGTGTCAGTAAAAGGTGAGACGTTCAGGGTTGGTCGACCGGGTTGTCGGTTTTTGCGGGTTCGTCGGTGATGGGTTCTTCCGGGGAGGAGGGTTCCTCAGAGGTTGGGGAATCTTCAATCGCAGGAGTTTCCTCGATGGTTGGGGAATCTTCGACAGCGGGAACTTCCTCGGCAGTTGGGATCTCCTCGGTGGAAGGGGTTTCCTCTGGTGTGGGAGTTTCCTCGGTTGCTGGAGTTTCCTCGGCTGTTGGGGATTCTTCGGCTGTTGGGGATTCTTCGGCTGTTGGGGATTCTTCGGCTGTGGTTTCTCCGGTGGTTGAGGGGGCTGGGTGCTTTTTGCCGGTTTTGGCTCTGCGTTCGCCTTTTTTGGGGGCGGGTGGTTGGTTTTCGCGGGCTTCCTGGACTTCGAGGAGGTCGTTCTGATAGAGGAGGATGTGGCCTTGTTGGAGGAGCCAGAAGAGGTCTGCGGCGAAGTCGGCCGGAGGGGCGGTTGCGCCTTCGGGGAGGACGGCTTTCCAGAGGCCTTCGAGTTTGGCGGGTTTGTTGGCGCGGATCCACTCGACCATGATGGCGGGGCGGGTGGCGAGGACGGCTCCGACGGGGAGGGCGTTGGGGCGGGCGGGGCCGGTGTGGAGTTTGCCTTGGCGTTTGAAGACGGGAAGGTGCTCCATTTCGATGGCGCGGCAGACGGCCGGGATCATGATGGCCGGGTGTTTGCGCGCGTGATTTCCGCACTGGCGGAGGCTGGCGAGGAGGGCTGGGGAGAGGTGTTTGGCAGGGATGGCTGCGGAGACCTCGACTTTGCGGGTTTCCTCGAAGGCGATCGGGTAGCAGTGCTGGATGGCGAGGCGTTCCGCTTCGCTGCGGTCGTCGATCCATGTTTCCGGGTCGTTGGCTTTGATGCGCCAGCGGGTTTTTTGTTTCATGGTTTCGAGCCATGCGTTGACGGCTTCCTCGCTGCGTTCGGTGCGGACGCGGGAGTTGTAGACCTCGAAGGGGACGTGGGAGAAGCGTTCGCGATGGAGGCGGCGGAGGGTGGGCTGATAGGCGTGGAAGTTGGGTGGTCCGAGCCATTCGCCGGACATGCCGCATCTGGCGACCGCCTGGTAGTTTCCACCGGGAGGGTCGACTTCGATGGTTTCCTCTTCGATGTATTCGGAGCGCCAGTCGGCGGTCCAGAAGTGGCGCATGGCTTCATCGCGGGTGAGGAAGAGTGATTCGTCGTGTTTTCCGCGAATGAGAGGGGTGCGTTTGGCATCGACTTCGAACTGGGCACGGCAGCGGCCGCGTTCTGCGAGGAGGATGTTGGCGATGTCGTAGAGCGGATAGACGCGTGCGACCTGATGGATTTCCTTCACGATGAGGTGAACGGCCTGGGTGTCCGGAAGGAGGATGACGTTGACGCCGGGAGCTGGGAAAATTTCTTCGCGATGAGGCGGGCCATCGCGGCGGTCGCGATCGTTGCGGCCTTTGAAGGGAGGGCGGCCATCGCGGTCGCGTGGGGCGCGGTCGTTGCGGTCCCGCTGGCCACGGTCGTCGCGGCGCTGGGGTTTTTCACCTGCGTCATCAGTGCGGGGTTGGCGTGCGGGCTTTTCGGCTGCGGCCTTGGCCCAAGCAGGACCGAGGGCAAAACCGGACATCAAACCGCGCAGTGGATCATTCTCTTGGTCGCTCACGGCGGCGATCTTAGCGGGCGTTCTGGAAATGACAAACTCCGCTTTGATACAAAAATTCGGGGGGTGGGGAGGGGGATTGGGGGGTGGAATTTATCGTTTGGGGTATGGTGGGTAGGTGGTGTAGGGTTTGGGGCATGGAAGTTGAGCGCGACGAAAGGACCCGGCAAGTGGTGGTCGCTGTGATGATTCTGGTTCTGGTGATGGGAGTGACTTCGGGTTTGATTTTGGGATGGCGGTTCATGCCGGGGTTGTTAGGAGAGTGGGTGGGAGTGATCGTTGGGGTGATCTCGACGCCGGTGTTTTTGGAGGCGTCGTTTTTCATTGTGGGTTTGGTGATTGTGATCGCGATCAATCATTGGCGCGAGGTGAGGGAGGGGGATGAGTGGGTGACGTTGGAGTTGGAAACGCCGGCGTCGGAGGGTGATGCGCATCAGGGAGCCGAAGCCGAGGGGAAACGCTGAATTGGCAAATGATCGCGGCGATTTTCAGTTGTGAACATGCGACGTGTGCGGTGCCGGAGGCGCATCGGGAGCTTTTTCGTGGGGCTGAGGAGCGGGTGACATCGGTGGAGGGGTGGGACCCGGGGGCGTTGAATCTGGCGCAGGGGTTTGCGATGAAATTCCGGACGCCGTTGGTGCATGGTGACGTGACGCGGTTGTTGATCGATCTGGAGCAGGATGGGGACGCGCGGTGGAGTTCGCTTTCGTCGGGATTGCCGGAGGCGACTCGGTTGAAGCTGATTGATCGCCATGAGCGGCCGTATCGGCAGATGTTGCAGCAGCGGATCGAGGAGGACTTGCGGCGGCATTCCGCGGTGATGCATGTGCGGGTGCGGACGGTGGCGGAGGAGGCGGGTCGAATTTTGTTAGAGGTGCCGAAGGGATCGGTGCTGGCCGCTGAGATCGCGGGTGCGTGGCGAGGGCGGTTGGGGGCGGCGGGATTGGATGTGAGGCTGCGGGATGATGTGGAGGGGCCGAGCCTGACGGACCATTTGGCGGGGGAGTATCCGGCGGAGCGTTATGCGCCGATCGGGCTGAAGGTGGCGCAGTCGTTTTTCCTGGAGGGGAAGCCGCTGCGGTGGGAGACAGTGAAGAAGACCCTGCTGGAGTCTCTAACATCGGCAGTGTCGGCGCATGCGCTCAACGCCCGGTGAGGCCTTTGGTCTGGCCGAGGCTGAGTGAGCGCTGGGCCTTCCAGTCGGTGGTTTCGTCAGGCGGGGTGAATACGCGGCGGCGGAAGTCGGTCTCGGCGTCGGAGGGTTTGTCGATGTTTTGGGTGCCGGCTTCGCGGGCGGCTCCGGTGGAGTAGTTTCCGGTATCGAAATTTTGCGCTAGGCCGGCATCGGTGCCGCCTTCGGTTGCTGCTTGTTGTTGGAATCGGGAGCCTTGGCGGAAACGGTTGCCGTCGGCGTTGTTAGAGAATGCCTTGCGGTCGATCTCGTTGGTTGCCCACCAGGATTTTTTGGCGTAGTCGCCGGTTTTGTATTCCTTGCCTTCGAATTCGCCTTTGAAGTAGGGGGAGTCGCGATCGGAGTCGTATGAGCTGCGGCGTTCGCTTTGGGCGACCCAGTTTCCTTCGGCATCCTGTTTGTAGCCGCGTTCGCCGCTGAGTCGTTCGGAGAGCGGGCGTGTGGATTCGGGGTTGGAATCGGAGCCGCCGCCCTGATTGGCGCAGGAGGCGAGGAAGAGGATGGGAAGGATGGAGGTGAGGGCACAGGCGTTCATGGGCGTGGTCTCAGGGTTGGTGGATGCGTTTTTCCAGATCGGGATCCGGGATGGCACCGCGTTCGAGGGCCTGGTTGTAGTAGATGCGTGCTTCCTCGTGGCGGGCTTTGTTAGATGCGCAGAGGTAGGCGAGGTTGAAGTAGGGTTCGCTGGGCATGGGGTCGGCGGCGATGGCGGCGCGGTAGTGGCTTTCAGCTTCATCGGCGCGGCCGAGGCGGTAGGCGATGATGCCTAACAGGGAGTGTGCGTTGGCATCGTCAGGTGCGAGTTCGGTGGCGCGTTTGACGTTGGCTTCTGCGGCGGGGATGTCGTCCATGCGCATGAGGGTGAAGCCGAGCATGCGGTGGGCGTAGGGGTTGTTGGTGTCGAGTTCGACGGCGCGGCGGAAGGTGTCGGCGGCGGCGGGGAGGTCTTCGAGTCGGAGGTGGACGACGCCGAGTATGCAGAGCGCCGGGGTGTGGCCAGTGTGGCTATCGAGCAGGTAGTGCTAGAGTTAGCGGGTGGGGAGGAGGCGGCCGGCGACGAAGGCTTTGGTGGCGGCGCGGTCGAAGCTTTCGAGATCGCGGTTGAGGTCGTTGGTGGCGGCGCCGACGGTTTCGCGGTCGCGGGCGTAGGGTGAGATGAACTCGCCATCGACTTCGCGGTCGGCGATGAGTTTTTGTTCGTCGGGGGTGAGGGCGATTTCCTGGCCGTCCATTAGGTCGATGGCTTCCTTGACGCGCGGGTCCTGGTTTCCGAGGTCTTTGACGGCTTGGACGAGGAGGTCGCGGGCTTGGCGGCGGCGTTCCTGGACGCGGAGTTGGCGTTTGATGATTTCGCGAAGCATGTCGGCTTCGGCGGAGTTGGTGGCGTTGCCCGAGGCGAGTGATTTGTCCTCGTTGCGGAGGCGTTTTTCGAGATCGGCGAGGCGCTGGTTCTGGGCGCGTTTTTCCTGTTGGAGTTTGTTGATTTGGGATTTGGCGATGGCGAGGTCGCGGAGGGCTTCGGTGTATTCGTCCTTGGTCTGGTTGTTGTCGATGTTGAAGCGTTCGACTTTTTCGTTGGCCTCGCGGAGTTGTTTGGCAAGTCCCATGTTTTGTTCGATGAGCTCCTGGATGCGGCCGGCTTCGTTGAGTTTGAGGAGTGCGGCCATCTGGTCGCGTTCCTGAAGCAGGGTGTTGTGTTCGTCGCGGAGTTGGGAGTAGGCGTCGCGGCTTTCTGTGAGTTCGCGTTCGAGGCTGGCGATGCGGTTGTTGGCGGCCGCGAGTTGTTCGCTGCGGAGGGTGAGTGTTTTTTCGAGGTCCTGGATCTGGCGTTGTTGGCCGCGGACGACTTCGTTGGCGATCTCGCGTTCCTTTTTGGCGTCGCGGTCGAGGTTTGCGTTTTGTTGGCGGAGTTGTTCGGCCTGTTGTTGCATGGCCTTGAGGTCGGCCTCGAGGGTGGCGACTTCAGCGAGGGTTTCAGTGTGTTCGCCGCGGCTTTTTGTTAGGGCGAGGGCCATGGCGTCGCGCTCCTGTTCGATGTCCTGGATGCGGTTGTTGAGGGCCTTGAGTTCCTGTTGGACGGGTGCCTGATTGAGTTTGGCGCGGAGGGCGCGGACGTCTGCCTCGGCGGTGCGGAGTTGGGATTGCAGGGCGTCGCGTTGGCGTTGGAGGTCGTCGACGCGGCTGGCATTTCGTGCGGCTTCGCGGTTTTCGGGGCTGGCGGCGGCGAGTTGTTTGCGGAGGCGTTCAGCTTCGGCTTCGGCCTCGGCGAGGCGTCGGTTGACGAGTGGGTCGATATCGAGGACGCCGGGGTTCTGCGGGATGATGTCGGCGGCGGGATCGACGGGGCGGGCGGGCATGCGAGCGCCGCCTTCGAGTTCGGCGATGACGCCCTGGTCTTTTTGGCGAAGGGCATCGGCTTTGGGGCGGACGACTTCGAGGGAGGCGCGGGTGAGGGCGTTGCGTTCGGTGACGATCTCGGATTTCCAGTTTGGGTGGAATTTGGCGACGGCGTCGAAGAGTTTGCAGGCGCGCTCGTATTTTTCCGCTGCTGCGATGAAGTCGCCTTTTTTCTCAAGTTCTTCGGCTTCACGGGCGGCGAGGTAGCCTTGGAAGTAGACGTCGGATGGATCGAACTGGGCAGGTTGAGGGGCCGGCGCGGCGGGCGCCTGGGCGTGGAGGAGCGGCAGGGCGGTCGGGAGAGATGCTAAGGCCAGCGCGAGGATGGCGGGCAGGCGGGAGGTGAGCAGACGGCGGGCGATCATGAGGATTTTTCGAGTCCGGTTCGTTTGTCGGGAAAATGCGTGCGGGCGCTGTTTGGGTCAGCGAGGGCTGGTGCGAACGGATTTCTATGCGGATCTGGGGGCGGAGGGAAGGCGGAAATTCGAGGGGATTTCCGGGATTTTGTGCGAGCGGGTGCTTGGTGTTTCGGGGTTTTCAGGGTTGGGTTGAGAAGTCGCCGCCCAGGGCGAGGTGGAGGTCGATGCGGTTTTGGAGGCGCAGGTTTTGGAGGCGGATCATGCTGGCGCGGGCGTTGTTGGCACGGCGTTGAGCTTCTAACAGCGAGAGGGTGTTGGGGTTGACGCCTTCGGAGTATTCGCGCTCGGCCTGGCGTTCCGCGAGGACGGCCTGTTTCAATTCATCGGCGAGGATTTTTTCCTGGCTGGCGAGTGAGCGGTCGGCGGCGAGTGTGGATTCGACCTCGCGGAAGGCGATGAGGGCGGATTGGGCGTAGGAGTGGAGGAGGGCTTCGTTGGCTGCGAGGGAGGCGCGGGCTTGGGCGGATGGGGCACCGCCTTCGGTGATGATCTGGCTGAAGCGGGCGGCGATGGTGTTTGTTAGGGAGTCGATGCGGAGAAGGTCGGTGAGGCCGGCGGTGGAGGTGCCGGATCGGCCTGTTAGGGAGATGGATGGGAGGAGAGCCTTGCGCGCGGCATCGGCAAGCCGGGCGCTGGCGAAGAGGCGGGCGCGAGCTGCGGCGAGGTCGGGCCGGCGGTCGACAAGTGAGGCGGGGATTCCGGCGGGGACGGTGGAAGGGAGGCCGGGCAGGGTGTTTCCGCCGCGGGTGAGGCCGTCGGGGTAGCGGCCTAACAGGATTTCAAGGGAGCGGGCGGCGTCGTCGCGTTCGAGGGTTCGTGATTCGAGGGCGCGCTTGGCGGACGAGATGTTGTTGCGGGCGAAGAGGACATCGAGAGCGCCTTCGCCTTCGCTTTTGAAGCGGCGTTCGATGACGCGGAAGTTTCGTTCGAAGGATTCGAGGGTGACGGCGGCGAGTTTGATTTCCTGTTCGGCGGAGATGAGGTTGCACCATGCTTTTGCGGTGTTGGCGGCGAGGGAGAGGCGTGCGCCGCGGAAGTCTTCGATGGCGGCGCGTTCCTCGGCTTCGGCAGCTCGGGTAATGTCCCGGAGGCGGCCCCAGAGGTCGGGTTCCCATGCGGCGGCGAGGTTGAGTCCGTAGGCTTCGCGGTTCGGGTCGTCGGATCCGCTGACGCGGCTGAGTGCGCCATTGCCGGAGATGCTGACGCTGGGGAGTTGTACGGCACGGGTTTGGATGGTGGATTCCTTGGCTTGTTTGAGGCGAGCGGCGGCGGCTTGCAGGTCACGGTTGTTGTTGAGGGCATCGTTGACGGTGCGGGAGAGAGTGGAGTTGTTGAAGCTGGCGACCCAGCCGGTGGAGATTTTTCCGCCGCTGCCGGTAGAGGAGGCTTGCCAGGAGCCGGGTGTGCGGATGGCCAGATCATCAATGGGTTGGGCGAACCGCCAAGTTTCGCATGAAGCGACGGCGAGGGAGATGGCGAGGAAAATGGGGCGAACTAATGGCATGTCGTGGTGACAGCATTGCCGCTACAGGGCGGCGGGGCAAGTGCGGGGGAGGGAAGAGGGTGCCCAAGGACAAGGAATCAAAAAGGAGACATACCAAAAAAGAGACAGATTTTGTTGATTTTATGCTTGTGCTTGCGAGGTTGGGCGGGTAGGGGATTGGGCATGGCGCGGGCGCGATGGATTGTTCCTTGGGCGGATTCGGAGACGAAGCCGGCGATTTATCATTGCATCTCTCGGGTGGTGGATCGGCGGTTGGCGTTCGGGTCGGAGGATAAGGAGAAGTTCCG
>SXGQ01831407.1_pt1 | contig 12379 bp, 12 predicted proteins | sample 3178371 | NCBI WGS metagenome assembly SXGQ01 (sample SAMN11356859, study PRJNA531348) | freshwater metagenome | isolation source: freshwater sample F1-20 | place: China: Fuxian Lake, Yuxi | collected 2017-12-25 | reverse complement strand
CGGTGACTTGCTTGGTCATGCTGCTCCGCTGCGTGACGAGTGAGCCGGTGGTGTCCTTGACCACGGAGTCAAGGTACGTGTTCATCATGTTGCCAAGGCCGGAAGTGGTATCGGTGAAGAGCGTCTTGACGTCGGCAATGGAACCGCTGAGCGCGCTGTCCAGCGCGGTGCTGTTCGAGAGGGTGATCTGGTTGTTGTAGCCGCCGGTGGTGTAGCCGATGGACTCAAGCCGTTTGATGGTGCCGGAAAGGCTGGAGACATCAGCGCCGATTTTGGTGCGCAGGTAGGAGGCGATTTCGGCCACCGACCGGTCGCTCGCGAGCAGCCCTTGGGTGACCTTGCCGCCGGCATCGGTGGTGCTGGCGGTGTGCATCTCGATCAGCGATTGGATCTTGTTATAGGCATCCACGAACTCGGCGATGGATTTCTTCGCCTTCTCGTTGTCGGCCGAAATCGTGACGGTCGAGGTAGTCGGCGCCGCGCCGAGGAAATATTGATCGCCAGAACCGGTGCCGGTGATGTCCACCGTGCCCGTGCCGCCGGTGGCGCCGCTCTCGGAGGTGTGCAGGGAGTAGGTGGTCGAGGAGAGCACGCGCACATAGTACGTGGTGCCGGTGCTCAAACCGCCAGGGGCGGTGCCGGGCGTGTGGAGTGTGAGCGCCTGGCCGGTGGCGTAACCGTGGGCCTCCCCGGCCGTGATGATGTCCGTACTGGCGTTGATGCTGGAGACCTTGCTGCCGCTATTGGCCTTGGTGGCGGTGACGCTTAGGCCGGTGATACCGTGGCTGCTGGCGGTGACGGTGTTGCTATTGCTGTTGAGCACGGCGCCCCCGTTGAGGCGGTAGAGCAGGTTCTTGCCGCGTTCGAGCGCGCCGCCGGCGGCGGTGGTGAGTTTGGCCTTGGCGAGGAAATCGCCGGTGACATCCTCCAACGCGATCCCCACGTCACCTTCGGTCTTGTTCGTCAGCGTGAAACGGTCGTTCACCGAATCGTAACTGGCGGTGACGCCGGCGGTGGAATTGTTGATGGCGGTGATGACGTCGTTGACCGTGGAGGTCGAGGTGTAACTGACGGTGACGCCGTTGACCTTGAAGCTACCGTCGCTCGCCGGCGCGGTCGCGAAGTTCGCTGCGGCCAGCGTGCTGCCGAGGTTCAGGCCGCCCATCTTGCTCGCGCTGGTGATGGTGCTGGTGCCGTTGTTGGTGAGGCGCGCGGCCGAGAGGAAGTTGCTCGTGTCTGTCGCGCTTCCAAGGGTGATGTTGCTGGCGCTGCTCAGCGTGATCTTGTCGCCCGAAAGGCTGGCGGTGACGCCGCTGACCGTCGAGTTGATCCGGCTGATCACCGTGCTGAGGGTGTCGGTCGTGGTATCGATCGCGACCTGCGTGCCGTTAATGGTGAAGTTGCCTGTGGTGGGGACGAGGCTGAAGCCGGCGCTCCCGAGCACGGAGGCGGAGGCGACATCCGCGCCCACGTCGTCCGCGCCCTTCTGCGCGGCGGCGGTGGCGAGTTGGTAGAATTCGAACTTGTAGTTGCCGGCGGCCGTGGCACTGGCGGCCGTGGCGCTGGTGGAAGCGTCGGAGGACTTGGCCAGCCGGCTGTCGAAGAGCGAGGTCTCCTTCAGCGTCTTGGCCTTGTCCTGCAGGGTGGTCAGCAGGGAGGAGAGCGACCCCAGCAGGTTGTTGCGATTGTTGAGGCTGTTCTGCTCGACGCGCAGGCGCCGCTGCGGCGAGCGTTCTATATCCGTCAATTGCTCAACCACCGACTTCCAGTCGAAACCGGAGGCCAAGCCCGATAAACCCAGATCCGCCATAATTTAATAATCGCCCAGCCGACCTCGAGATTGAGTTTCGGCCTACTGTTCTGACACAAAAACCGAGTTTGCAGAGCAATTCCAGTGCCAGCAGTCGGTCCGGAAAAAGGCGTGGGGCCGAGACCGTTCAATACACGCAGTCGAGCGCGATGGTCTCGCCGCAGGTGCAGGTGACCTTGATGCGAGTGACTTGGTTGCCCTCCTTTTCGAGGGCGACGCTGGGCGTGTGGGCGGGATCGGGCGTGCCGTCTTCTTGGACCTTGAGGGCGGGCAGTTCCATGCGGCGCGGCGTCTGTAGCACGGCCGCGCGGATAGCGGCGACGGATTTGTTCAGATCCTCTTCGGCGAGGTTGACGCCGGGCAGGCCACCGAGGAGGGCGCGCAGTTTGAGGCTGAGTTCATCCGGTTCCACCGCCGCGGGCGGCGTGGCGGCGGAGGGAAAGGGGTTATTTTCAAAACACCCGCTGGCCGGCCGAGCGGTCGGCGGGGTGAGAGGGAAGGGGAGGAAAGATCCGGCCATGATGTGGGATTACTGTATCTGCCCGGCGCGGACTTTGATGGAGACGCGGCGGTTGCCGGGGTCCGTCGGGCTGAGTTTCTTGAGGGGGACGGTGCCAGCGTAGCCCGCGACTTTGCGGAACTGCGGCTCGCGTACGCCTTCCTCGCGGAGCAGACGGCGGGTTGACGAGGCGCGGTCCACCGACATTTCCCACGCGGTGTAATCGGCCTTGGGCGATTGATAATTTTTCTCGGTGTGGCCCTCCAACTCCAGCTCGGTCGAGGGATAGCGGGCGATCTCCCACGCGACGGTCTTGAAGACGAACTTGCCGTAGGGGGTCAGGTCGGCGGTGTCTTTTTCGAAGAGCGGGTGGGCGGGATTGTCGAAGAAGTCGATGAGCATCCCTTCGGAGCTGAGGGCGATCTCCACCGTTTTCATGTCGCGATACTCGGGGTTCTGGATGAAGGCGCGGACCAGTTCGTCCCGGATGCGTTGGATGAGCTGCGTGTCCATCGGCACGGCCGAGGCATTGTCGAAGAGTGATTTCCGGGTCTTGATGAGATCGGATTGGCCGCTCTGATCACCCTCCAGTTTGATGGCGCCTTTCTTCAGGAACCCCGGGGATTCCTTCGTCTGGATCAGATAACGGCTCTTGAAGTAGGCTTCGACTTCGCCCTTGATCTTCTCGTCTTGGCTCAGAATCCAGAGCACCATGAATAGGGCCATCATCGCGGTCACGAAATCCGCGTAGGCTACTTTCCATGCACCACCGCCGCCTGCCATAAATCAGTCCTCCGTGGGGTTAGGGTTTACTTCAATGTCTTGAGCATCGTCTCCAGCTCGCCCGAGGTGGGACGCACATCTTCGGCCAGCGTGCGGCGGCCGACTTCCGCGGCGACCAGCGGCGGCAAGCCATTGGCAAAAGAGACCACCGAGGCTTTGATGCACTGGAGATAAGCCATTTCGGCGTGGCCGTTGAACTCGATGTTCGTCGCTATAGGGCCGAGGACGGCGTAGGAGGCGAAAATGCCCAGGAAGGTGCCCGTGAGCGCGGAAGCGATACCGCCGCCGACCTCGGTGACGGGGCCACCAATCTTGCCCATCACCAGCACGATGCCGAGCACGGCGGCCACGATGCCGAAGGCGGGCATCGAGTCGCCCAGCTTGTTGATCACGACCACGGGGGCGTGGTGCTCCTCGTGCATCGTGTGGAGCGTGCTGGCCATCAGCGGCTCGAGCTGGTCGGGCTTGATGCGGCCGTCCACGATCGGCTTGAGACCGTCGCAGAGGAACTCCAGCGCGTGATGGTTGGAGTGGAATTTGGGGTATTTCTTGAAGAGACTGCTGCCCTGCGGGTTCATCACGTGCTCTTCCAGAGCGATCATGCCGCCGCGACGGCCGAGGATGAACAGCTCGTAGAGACACTTGAAAAGCTCCTCGTAATCGACTTTTTTGAAGGGCGCACCCTTCAGTGTGCCGAGAGCGTGATGGATGATCGCCTTGAGCACTTTCATAGGCGACATGATGAGGACGGTGCCGATGGCCAAGCCCACCAACGGCACGATTTCACCGATGTGGAACAGCTCGCCCAAGCGGCCGCCACCGTGCGTGAAACCCCAGATCACGCATCCGGTCAAAATAACCAATCCAAGAATAACCATCATAATCTTTTAGGCTCCGTTCAGGTTCACTGCACTTTTTCTTTCCGTTGCAAATAGGCCCGCAGCGAGATGATCGCCTCGGTGTGGATCTGGCAGACGCGGGACTCGCTCACCTTGAGCAGTTCGGCGATGTCCTTCAGCCGCAGCTCCTCGTAATAAAACAGGGTGAGCACTTTCTTGTGGTTCGCCGGCATCTGCATCAGGCGGTCGCGGATGAGCGCCTGCAGATCGCGCGCGCTGACGCGTTCCGCCGGCCCGATCTGGGTGATGTCCTCCACCTGCTGGCCGCCAGAATACTCCTCGTCCTCGTCCAGCGGCTGGTCGATCGGCACGAAGACCACCGGACGCAACTCCTCGAGCAGGGCGTGGTATTCATGGAGGTCCATGCCGAGCTTCTCGGAGATCTCCTCCTCGGTGGGCTGGCGTTGGATCTCCTCGCTGAGCGTTTGAATGGTGCGCTCGAGTTCCTTGCGCTTGGAGATGATGGAGCGGGTGAGCGGCTGCGTGCGGCGCAGTTCGTCGAGAATCGAGCCGCGGATGCGCATGCGGCAATAGACCTCGAAAGGGACGCTGAGCGCGGGGTTGAAGGTGCGCGAGGCCTGGATCACCGCCATCGAGGCGATGCTCTTGAGATCCTCGATGTCCACGGTGGAGCGGACGATGGGCGCGAAGCGATGGACCATCTGCGCGATGATCGTCGCGTAGTTTTGCAGCAGATCCTCCTCGCTGATCTCCAGCGGGGAAGCCTTCTGATAGGTGGAGTACACCTTCGAAGAAAGACCGGGAGATACGCCGCCCTCGGCGCTGACCGGATCCAGATTGTGCTGCTTTAAACTCATTTAATTCTATTTGTTCCCGCCGGTTTCGGCACTGCTGCGGCGGCCTCTTGCTGGGCCTTCTCGCTCTCGGCCGCGGCCTTCTGCGCGCGTTCCTCTTGGGCTTCCTGCAGGCTGCTCGTCCAGAGCTTGAGCCACCAGTGGCCGAACAGCGCGAACACCGCCGCCGCCACCGTGGCGTGGATGAGGCTTTGGCCCGGAGCCTTCTCCAGCATCAGGTTCATGGCCAAAATCAGCACGAACCCTGCCGTACCTGCCATCACAACTGCAAATCGCATATCCGCTACTCCGTCAGTTAAGCATCATCCCGCTCAGTCCGCCACCTGCACCAAGCTCACCGAGGCGCGCGCGCGGGCGAGCATCACGGCCGCCGGCAGCACGTCGGGCCCGGCGGGCTTGGCATCCGCATTCAGCCTGAGGCCGGGAATATTTTGCAAAAGGGTGACCAGGTATTCGGATTTCATCACATGGCGCCCGGTGATCTGTGCGAGGGCCGATCGGGTGATCGGCATGTCTGCGCCGGGACAGTGGAAGGCGATGGCCAGGCCGTGTTCGTTCATCAGCGCGACTCCTTGGTACGCGTCCGGCACGGCGTGGTCGAGTGTGAAGTAACGCGGATCGGCCTGCGGCCCGAGCAGGGCGATCAATTTGTTGGGAGTGGAGGCGAGTGCGGTGGCGCCATTGGCGTAGTGCTGGCCGAAGAGGTGCGCGGGCGCGCCATTTTTACTCTCACGACTGTGGGCGAGCGGCAATGGCTGGAAAACTCCCTCCACCTTCAGCAGCGCGTAGGGATTGGTGGTGTCCTTGAGCAACTCGGGCTTCACCACGCTGGCCTTGAACTGGCCCGCCTCGGTCACCACGCGGAACTGCCTGCCCGAGGCGACGGCCTGCCGGCTGGTGACGAGGAAACCATCGGTGGAAATGAACAAACCGGTGACCTGCCGTTTCACGACGAAGTCCTTCGCCAGATCGGCTGTGAAAGGCTGCGGGCTGTCCCACTGTCTGGCGGCCGGTTTTGGGGTGAAGTTGGTGAGCAGTTGCTGGCCTTTGGCGATGATCTCTTTGCCTTTCGCGTCGAACCGGAGCGACCTGGCGAGCAGATCGCGGCTGGTGATGGCTTCTTTGAGACCCTGGCGCGCTGCCAATTCCCACCACTTGTACGCTTCGGCGAGATTCTCGAAAATGCCGCGGCCTTCATAATAACAAAGGCCGAGATTATACTGCGCCGGCGCGTGGCCGAATTCAGCGGCCTCCTGATAGAGCTTCACCGCCGCGCCCCAATCGCGCGCGCCACCGAGGCCTTGTTCGCGGAGGATGGCGGTGTTGTAAAGGGCATCCACGTAACCGAGCAATGCAGCCTTCTGATACCACTCCATCGCCTTGTTTGCGTCGGCGGCGCCGCCGAGACCTTCCTGATGTTGGAAACCGAGCGCGTGCATCGCGGGGGCGTAGCGGTGTTCGGCGGCCTTCGTGAACCACTCGCGCGCGGCGGGGTGGTTGGAGGGGGCGAAGACACCGGAACTTTCCAGCAACCCGAGGCTGTAATAGGCCTGCACCACCCCTTGCTCGGCCGCTTTCTGCAGGAATTGCCGCGCGAGCTTCAGATCTGGCAGTGTGCCGGAACCGACCTGGTATTTTTTCCCAAGGTAATACTGGGCGTAGGGATGCCCCTGCTTGGCGGCCCTCGCGTACCATTCGAGGGCTTTGGTCGGATCGGCGGGGCCGACGAGTCCGTTGTCGTAAAGATAGGCGAGGTTCGCCTGCGCTGGGGCGTGACCTTGTTTGGCCGCCTCCAAGTACCACTTCTCGGCGCGGTCGTGCTCGGGCTTGCCCGCGCGGCCTTGCTGGTAAGCCAGACCGAGATTGTACGCCGCCCACGGCTGGCCCTCCGCGGCTTTGGCCGAGAGTTCCTTCTCCTGCGCCGCCCAATCCACCTCGACGGGCACAACGGGCACAACGGGCACGACGGGAGCGCTGGCCGTCACGGGCGTGGCGACCGGCAATGCTGTGCGGGCACCGTCGCCCTCCGCCCCGGCAAAACCGGCGCAGGACAGGGCGAGGAGCCCGATCAGTCGTTTCAAATCAAGCAGCCGCATTAGGTTTGTCTGTTCGCAACCGTACTGTACAACTCAACTTACAACTCGGTTCCAAGTCACATACGGACACTCGCTAAGCAGTTCTCAAGCCAACTGCTTCCAGTCGTCACTCTTCCGCACGACCTCCTCTCCAAAGCGAGTTTGGGGCCAACCCGCCTCCTGCTCACCCCTTGTACGCCGGCCGCCCGTCGCTGTGGCACGCAATGTGTTTCCACCCGGCCGTCCCGTCAATGGCTGGTGTGCGGGTTGCTTGCAAAGGGAGGCGGCCGGTGGTGGGAAGTGCCCTCAAGGGGGTGGTGGAGCGATGGCATTTTTTGCCAGATGGGGGATGGATGCCGGGAAGGGAGCGTCGGTTTCCTCGGAAACCCTTCAATGGCATAAGTTGTGCTGAGGGCGAGCGGTATGATTGATGGGCTGTTCGCCAGCACAAACTATCAGGGCGTGAAAAAGATGCTCGATGCCACCGTGATGCGTCACGAGGCCATCGCCAGCAACCTCGCCAACATTGAGACGCCGCATTACAAGCGGATCGATCTCAATCCCAGCTTCGCCTCCAACCTCAGCGGGGCCATCAATTCGCAGAGCCGCAGCGGCGTGGAGAATCTCCGGCCGACGGTGAGCGTGGATTTCAAGGCGCTGGCCCAGAACGAGGACGGTAACACGGTGCAGCTCGAAGGCGAGATGCTCCACTTGCAGGACAACACCCTCGCGCACCAGATGCAGACGCAGTTGATCACGGGCGCTCTGCAAAAACTCCGGTACGCCATCAGCACGCGCGGCATATGATGAAACTTCTCACAGGTGTGGATAGCGCCGCTTCCGCCATTCAGGCGGAAAAGGTTCGTCTCGATGTCATCGCGCAGAACATCGCCAATGCGAACACCACGCGCGGCCTCGATGGCAAGCCGTACCAGCGCCAGACCGTCCGATTCGAGACCATCATGAACCAGCAGCTCGGGGTGCAGAATTCCGATGCCACGAAGATGGTCAAGGTGGCCGGCATTCAGAAGGACCCCCGGCCTTTTGTTCAGATTTACCAGCCCGGCCATCCCGAGGCCAACACCGAGGGGATGGTTGCCTACCCGAACGTGAACATCCACGAGGAGATGGCGGATATGATCGCCGCCTCGCGCTCGATGGAGGCCAGCTTGGCCATCGTCCGCAACGCGCGCCACATGGCGCTGCAAACCCTCGCCCTCGGCAAACGTTGAACTAATCCATGTTGCCCATCGCCTCCATCGCCAGCCAGTCGTTGCCGCAGTTCGCCGCGCTTCAGATGCGCCCGGACATGCTCGCGCAAGAGATGGCGGCGCGCGCGCAGAACACCATTTCGCCGGCGGAGATGGGCGGGATCAACGGTGCTGGTGCGGCGAACCCCGCGCAGGCGGCCGCGGTTCCCGGCGGCTTCGGCAACGTCCTCGAGCATTTCGTTCATCAGGTGAACGACAAGCAGTTGCAGGCCACGCAATCCGTCACCGGCCTGCTCGCCGGCCAGAACGTCCCGCTCCATCAGGCGATGATCGCGATGGAGGAGGCCAGTATTTCCTTCCAGCTCATGGTCGAGGTCCGCAACAAGCTGCTGGAGGGGTATCAGGAATTGATGCGGATGCAGGTCTGATTTCAATGAAGCGGTGGCAGGTTGAACGCAAGGAATTGAAAAAATGCAGGCGTTGAAAGTAATGCTGGAACAGTTGGCTGGAGTCTGGAAACAGCTCGGGCTGAACCAAAAGGTCATCATCGTCGCCTCCGGCCTCGCGGTGGCGGTCGGTCTTGGTGCCGTGGTGATGTATTCCAGCCGCCCCGATTTCGCTCTGCTCTATGCCCGGCTCGATTCCGCAGAGGCGGGCAAGATCGTCGCGGCGCTCGATGAGGCCAAGACGCCCTACCAAGTGGGTCAAGGCGGCGGTAGCATCTATGTGCCGCGCGACAAGGTGCATGTCACCCGCATGAGCCTCGCCGCCAAAGGGCTGCCCAAGAGCGGCGACGGCGTGGGCTACGAGATTTTCGACAAGCCTTCGTTCGGTATGTCCGACTTCGTGCAGCGCGCCAATTACCTCCGCGCACTGCAGGGCGAACTGGCCCGCACCATCTCGCAGATTGAAGGCGTCGAATCCGCGCGCGTGATGATCGTCGCGCCGGAGAATCGCCTCATCGTGGACCCGAACAAGAAGCCGACCGCCTCCGTTTTCGTGAAGCTCCGCGGCATTGGCCGTCTCGAGCAGCCGCAGGTGGGCTCGATCCGCTTCCTCGTCGCCAGCTCCGTTGAGGGGCTCAAACCCAATCACGTTTCTGTGGTGGATAATTTCGGCAACGCTCTCTCCGAGAGCGACGATGACGGATCGCTCACCGCTCTCACTTCCAGCCAGCTCAGCGCGCGGCGCAATCTTGAGAAATATCTCTCCAGCAAAGTCGAGAGCTTGCTCGAGAAAGTCGTCGGGCCCGGCCAAGTCGTCGTGCGCGTCGCCGCCGAGGTGAACCATGATCAGGTCAACCGCACCAGCGAGTTCTTCGACCCCAAAGGCGCCGTGGAACGGATGACACGCAGTCAGGAGGAAACGTCCAAGACCGCCGATCCGAAGGCCGCCGGGACGCCGGGCACCACCACCAATACCAACACGGACACCAACAGCGTCGCCGGTGCCGGGCTCAACTCGACCGAGCTCATCAAGCGCGACAGCACCAAGGAATACGCGATCAGCCGCGCGACGACGAACGTCGTTCAGATCGCGGGCGAAGTGAAGCGGATCACCGCGGCTGTCTTCGTCAACAAGATCACCGACGCCACCGGCAAACGCATCGACCGCACCACCGAGGAGGTCGAGAAACTCCGCCGCGCCGTCCAAAATGCGCTCGGGATGAGCGTGGGGCAGAATGTCAATCGCCAGGACGAGATCACGCTCGAAGAAGTCGTCTTCAATGACGTGGCGGCCACCCAACTCACCGAGAAATTCGAGAAGGATAACCGCACGCAGTTGTACTGGGAGATCAGCAAGAACGTGCTCTACGGCCTGCTGGCGGTCGGTTCCCTGTTCCTCTTCTGGAAGCTCGCCCAGCGTTCCTCGGCCGAGTTGATCCCCACCGGCGTGCCGGTCGGCCAGCTCCTCGGAGGCCAGCTTGTCTATCAAGGCGCCGGCGCCGGTGCCGGTGCCGGCGGCATGGTGATGGCCGGAATGAGTGGCGGCGGTGGTGAGGATGCCGCCGAAGGGGATGTCGCTGCCAAGAAAGAAGAAGTGCCCGATGAGGACGATGTGGAGGTCGTGAAGGCGAAGAAGCAGAAGTTGGTGATGGATTTCGGCCTGTCCGCGGCCCGCCCCGAGCGCGTCACCATCGAAGTGCTGAAGGATTTGATCAAGGAGAACCCGAACAAAATGAGCTCGGCCGCCCGCAACTGGCTGTCCCAGAACAAAGATACGAGGTAACAATCCACATAGTTTAGCTTAAGGAACTAGTAATGCCCCCCGATAATAATCAACGCGAGCCGGCCAAACCAAAGGGGTTCGGCCTGACGCCGACCCAGAAGTTGGCCGCTCTGATGATTTTGCTCGGCGAAGAAACCGCCGGGATCATGCTCAAGAGCTTCGATGATAACGAGCGCGAGCTGATCTCCGCGGAGATGTCGAACCTGCCGATGCTCAACCTGGAGCAGCAGACGACGGTGCTGCAGGAGTTCACGGAGATGGCGCTGCAGGCGAATTCCGCGCTCGTCGGATCCGTGGATTACACGCGCTCCGTGCTCGAGAAGTCCGTCGGTCTCTTCAAGGCCGCCGAGATCATCGGTCGCGTCGGCACCAAGCGCACCTCCGTCGCCGCGATGCAGCAGCTCATCGATTTGGACGCGAACGGCATCTGCAACCTTCTCAAGGAGGAACAACCGCAGACCATCGCACTGGTCGTCAGTTATCTTTCCGCTCAGAAAGGTTCCGAAGTGTTGATGCTGCTGCCTGAGGCCGTCCGCGAGCAGGTCATCGAGCGTCTGGCCACCCTCGCTTCCACGCCGATCGAGGTTGTCGAGACTGTTGGTGAAGTGCTTTCCAAGAAGATTGGTCAGAAACTCACCCGCGCGTTGAACCAGACCGGCGGCGTCAAGTCCGCGGCTGCTGTTCTCAATGCGATGGACAAGACCCAGCGCCAAAACATCATCAACAAGATGGACGAACGCACCCCGGACCTCGTGCGCGCGATTCGGATGAAGATGTTCACCTTCGACGATCTTCAGATGCTCGAGGTCAAATCGCTCCAGAAAGTCATGCGCGAGGTGGATGCCGGCAAGCTCGCCGTCGCTCTCTCTGCCGCCACCGAGTCGCTCCGCAAGGCGATGCTCGGATGCCTCTCCAAGCGCGCCGCCGAGACGGTCAACGACGAGATCAGCAATATGGGCAAGACCAGTTTGCGCGAGATCGAGTCCTGTCAGGACAGCATCATCGACATCGTGCGCAAGCTCGAGGCCGATGGCGAAATCAGCCTGGAATCCAACTGATAATTTATGGTCAAAGCCCGCGAAAACATCGTCACCTTCGCCCCGCTGCGCGACATCCGTCTCGCCGCGGCCAAGAGCGACATCGCGGAAGCCCGCCGTCCCGATCCGGGCGTTCCCGAGGTGGTGGTGCAGGAGCGCGAGCACGCCGCTCACGAGCACGGTCTCGAGGAAGGCCGCCGCGAGGTAGAGTCCGGTGTTCCCGCGCGGCTCGAGCAGGCCCGCAAAGAATGGGAGTCCAGCGCCCAAGCCGAAGCCCTTCACCGGCTTGGCCAGCTTGAGCAATCCATCGGTGCTCAGATTTCCGATAAGCTCAAGGTGCTCGAAGAACACCTCGTCGTGCTCGCCACCGAGACGGCCGTGAAGCTCGTCAACGGCCTGCCCATCGATGGGCCGATGGTCGAGGCCGCCGTGCGCGAGGCGCTTGCCCTCGTCGAGCAGAACACCGAGGTCACCATCTTCCTGCATCCCGAAGACCTCGCACTGCTCAAAGAAGGCGGCTCCGAACTCTTCTCCCCCGCGCCGCATGCGCGCAAACTCCGGTTCATCATCAACCCGCAGGTCAGCCGCGGCGGCTGTCTCGTTGAGACCAGCCACGGCCTGATTGATGCCCAACGCGAGACGCGCATCGAGTTGCTGCGCCGTGCCATCAGCGAATGATTCATCTCGTCGAGAACCCGGTTGCCTCCCCGTCTTCGAGCATCCAGCAGGCGCGTTCACGGCTGTTGAACTCGCGCCTCGTCGAGAACCGCGGCCGCGTCACGCAGATGATCGGCTTGGTCATCGAATCGCAGGGGCCGGTCGCCGCGATCGGCGAAATCTGTCGCATCGAATCCGCCACGCCCGGCGGCGGAGTGCTCGCGGAGGTCGTCGGTTTCCGGAACCAGAATCTGCTGCTCATGCCGTTGGGCGAGCTGCACGGCATCTATCCCGGCGCGGACGTGGTGGCCACCGGCCATTCCCTGCGCGTGCCGGTGGGCGATGCGCTGCTCGGCCGCGTGAT
>SXGQ01659030.1_pt1 | contig 12379 bp, 9 predicted proteins | sample 3178371 | NCBI WGS metagenome assembly SXGQ01 (sample SAMN11356859, study PRJNA531348) | freshwater metagenome | isolation source: freshwater sample F1-20 | place: China: Fuxian Lake, Yuxi | collected 2017-12-25 | reverse complement strand
GGTCGAAAGCCGAGACGGCATGACCGCGGACTGGGCACGCTTGCCGCATGAGCTGCTCGGCGCCATCTCGTCGCGTATCGTGAATGAAGTACGCGGCATCAACCGTGTCGTGTACGACATCAGTTCGAAGCCGCCGGCCACGATCGAGTGGGAGTAGCGGCGGCCCGACTGCCCGGTTTTTTTCCACGAGGCCGTGAGGTGCGTCGAAGACCGCCCTGAGCCTCGGGCCGCACGTGCCTTTCACGGCGGCCGTCAGGCGAAGCGGCGAAGCGGCGGCATGCGACTCGGGGCTGTTCATGCCTCGTCGCCGATTCGTCCCAGCCCGCGGCGGATTCGTCCCTGCCTGGACCCGATTCGTCCCTGCCCATGCCCGATTCGTCCCTTTTCCCTCCACGGCGTCCGCCACGAGGTCCTGATCGCCAATACTCTCCGCCTCCCAGTTCCGCATCCCGCCTTTCAAAACGGAGTTGATTGTGCCGTTGTCCGCCCGACGCCTGCCTGTTTTCGTGATCGTGCTCACGGTCGCGTTGATTCCCACGGCCGTCCGCGGCCAGACGGTGACCATCTACGGCACGGCCGCCGGCCAATCCGGCCCCGCCTACCCGGGCGGCTCTATCGCCGCCGGCGACACCGTGCGGATCGACGACGGGGGCAGCGTGACCGGCGACGTGAGCAACAGCGGCACCTTGCAGTTCAATCAGACTTCGGGCTCGATCTCGCTGACGGGCACCTACACGGGATCCTCCACGGCCACGCTCTCGCTCACGAACGGCGGCACCGTCGGCCTGCTCCAGTCCACCACGACCACGATCATCGACGGGGCCGTGGACGTGCAGGCCGGCCGCCTCTCCACGGGCACCAGTGCCCTCTATCTCGGCGAGACCGGCAACGGCAGCCTCTCGATCTCCGGCGATGGAGCCGTGGCCACGACGTTCGCCCGGTTCGCGTCGGGCTCTGGTGCATCGGCGACGTTCACGATGTCCGGGGGAACCTTCACCAACACCGCGCTCTCCTCGCCGGGATTCTACTTCGCGTCGGGAGCGGCATCGTCGGGCACGTTCACGATGACGGGGGGCACGGCCAACCTCGGCGGCGGTTCTGGCGGCGGCTTCGCCTACGGACCGAACTCCACCGCCGTGATGAACCTCAGCGGCGGCACGTGCAGTTGGAGCTGGTGTGAGCCGGCCGAGGGCAACGACAGCGTGGCCACGATCGCGGTCTCCGGCTCGGCACGGTTCAATGCATCGAGCATGGTCCGCATGTCGCTCGGCACCAACTCTCAAAGCGCCATGACCGTGAACGGCGGGGTGGTGGCCGCGAGTACCCTCCGCATGGGTTCCGGGCTCAGTTCCATCAGCACCCTGAGCGTCGCCAGCGGCTCGGTGGGGTTCAACGGCACGGGTGCGACCACCAACGGCAACCTCGTCGGCGCGGGAGCGGGGAGTTCCGGCACGATGGCGATCAGCGGCGGCACGACCACCTTCGCGGGGCCGACGATCGTGGGAGGTCTGGGCTCGTTCAACGGCGGCGGTGTGAGCCGGGGCCTGGTTCGCGTGGAGGGCGGCCTCTTGACCACCAACACCGCGGCGACGGGCAGCTTCACAAACGTGCTGGAGAATCACCTCATCCTCGGCCGCTACGCGCCCACGACCGGTGAGATGCTCGTGACAGGCGGCACGTTCACCGCTCAACGGGATTTCTACGTCGGCGGCAGCGGCACGGGCACGCTCTCCCTCTCCGGCAGCGGTGGCCGCATGCAGGTGGGGCGGCTGTTCGTGTCGTCCACGGTCGTCTCACAGATGAACAGCGTCGGCGGGGCCGGAAGCGTGACGGTGTCGAGCGGCACGCTGCTGGTCACCGGAAGCGGCGACGCCGCGAACCTGTTTGTGGGCACAAACTCCAGTGGCACCGGCTCGCTCGCGATCCACGGCAGCGGTGTGGTGATCGTCGGCGGCACGCTGCGACAAGGAGCGGTGGGCGCGATCACCCTCGGACCGGGTGGCACGCTCCAGATCGGCAGCGGCACCAGCAACGGGGTGCTCCTCGGCGGCACGGGCAACTTCGTCAACGACGGCACGCTCGTGTTCAACCGGCGGAGCGACTTCTTCTATTCCGGCGTGATCAGCGGTTCGGGGGCGTTCATCAAGCGTGGCAACGCCTGGGGAACGCTCCAGTCCGCGAACACCTACACCGGGCTTACGTCCGTGGAAGCGGGCGTTCTCCGCCTGAGCGGCTCGGGGGCCATCGGCACGGGCGGCCTGTCGCTCACCGGGACGGCGCGATTCGATCTCGCCAACCTCACCGACACGACGTACACGCTGCCGGCCACCGGCGACCTCTTGGGCACCGGCACGCTTTCGGGATCGGGCAAGACGCTCGCCGTGCTCGGACAGTTGCTTCCTGGTCCAACGACCGGCTCATTCGCGGTCGACAGTGGCCTCACGCTCGACCTGTCCGGAGCCGCCGGCAGCACGTTCGACATCACCTCCCCGGCGTTCACGGCGGGTAGCTACGACCTCGTCAGCGGCAGTGGGAACGTGGTGCTCGGCGGGCCGCTCACGCTGGCTTTCTCGAACGGCCCCTACGCTGAAGGAGCCAACGTGCTGCAGTTGTTCACGAACACGGGGCTCCTCTCGGGCAGTTTCACGTCGGTGATCGCCACGGGACTCGGATCCGGCCAATCGGCGACGTTCGACGCCTTGACTGGCTTCATCACCATCGTGCCGGAGCCGTCGTCGCTGGCGGGGATCGCCGTCGCGATCATGTGCTGCAGTTGTGCTACGCGGCGGCTCTGTCGCCCGCCGAGTCGCCCGTGATCGACATCCACTGCCTCTGACGGGATCCCATGCCACGGTGCGGACGCCCCGCGAGTGGAGCGGTTTCAAGGCCGGTCTGCGCCGACGGGAAAAATCCGGCCTTGGGCGGGGACAGGAAGTTCCTCGGCTTCTCCACGATCGGACCGGATCCAGCCCGATCGGTCCCGGCTGTCGCGGCTCATGATCCGCCCCGCTCGGCCGACGGTTGCCGAAGTGCCATTGGCCGACCCGCCCTTTCGGTTGCCGCGGCCCGATTCCGGCGCGGTATGATCCGGGCTGGCGGGAGGGCTGCGGGGCCGTCCGGCAGCCTAAGCATGCTTCCCCGGGGGTTTTTCACCATGCAGGTCGCGATTGTCGAAGACGATCCGATCATCGGCAAGGCCGTCTCCACGGCCGTCCGCGACGCGGGTCACGAATGCCGCTGGATCTCGGATGGCGACACGGCCATTCGTGACCGCGTGATCCTCGCCAGCGACCTGGTCGTGCTCGACCTGATGCTCCCGGGCACGGACGGGGTCGAGGTGCTGAGGGCGGCGCGGATGCAGGGGGTCCGGACACCCGTCATCGTGCTCACGGCCCGGGGGCTCGTGCCCGACAAGCTCCAGGCCTTCGGGGCCGGCGCCGACGACTATCTCGTCAAGCCGTTCGCGATGGACGAACTGCTCGCCCGCATCGACGCGGTGCATCGCCGCACCGCCGACAAGCCGGCCATGACGCTCACCGCATGCGGGCTGGAACTGAACCTGTCGAACAAACGGGTCGATCTCGACGCCCGGACGATCGACCTCACGCCGACCGAGTTCAGCATGCTCGAACTGCTGATGCGGTACAACGGGCAGGTCGTGACCCGCAAGATGCTCTGTGAGCACGTGTGGGGTTTCGACTGGGACGGTCCGACCAACGTCATCGAGGTGCACATCAACCGGCTCCGGGGCAAGATCGACAAAGGCCGGGATGCGTCGAGGATCCGTACCATTCGGGGACGTGGGTATGCTCTCGCGACTGAGTGAGGCACTCCGGGCGACCAGTCTCCGCAGCCGGTTGACGATCTGGAACACGGCGGTCGTCTTGTTGATGACGGCGGCCACGCTCCTCGCGGTGAGGTTCGCCGCCAAGGCTGTGCTCTACGCCGACACCGACGCCGAACTGCGGGCCGCCGCCCGTGAGGTCGCGCTCGCGATCCGCGACCTCGACGAGACCGCGGTCGTCGCGGAGATGCGCCGCAAGGCCGAGAGCCACGAGGATCGGGGCTGGTTCGTGCATCTCCTCACCGAAGACGGCGGGTCTGTGTGGACGAGTGATCATTGCCCCGGGGCCGTGGCCTCATTTCCGCCGTCAAAGCTCGACCTCGAGGAGAACACGGTTCAAATCGGCCAGTATCGCTACCTCCGGCTGCGGATCCCGCGGGCCGGACTGCCGGCCTACCACGTGCGGCTGGGCACCTACACGACCGGTCTCGACGAGAGCCTCAGCGGCTTGTTGAGGATGCTCGTCATCATCGGCGGAGGCCTGTCGCTGCTCACGCCCCTGGTCGCCTCCTGGCTCGCCATGAGGGCGACGCGGCCGGTGGCGGACATCCTGCGAACGGCCGAACGGCTCAAGCCGACGCGACTCGGCGACCGGCTCCCCGTCCGCGGCACGCGGGACGAACTCGATCGCCTTTCGCAGACCATCAACGGCCTGCTCGACTCGGTCGCGACGCACGTCGAGCGGCACGAGCAGTTTGTGGCCGACGCCGCTCACGAACTCCGTGGACCGCTGGCCGCGCTGCAGAGCTCGCTCGAAGTCGCCGTTTCCCGGGGCGACGTCGCCCCCGAGCGGCAGGAGGCGTTGACCGACATTCTCGAAGCGGCCCGCTACCTCTCGAAAGTGACGCATGACCTGCTGCTCCTCGCCGAGACCGACGCCGAGGGCTCCGCCGTCATGTTGGAGTCCCAGGACATCACGGCCATCGCGGGGCAGTCGGTGGGTATGTTCGCGGGGGCCGCTGAGGACAAGGGCGTGAGCCTGACGCTTCTCGCCGGCAAGTCGGTGATGGCGCTGGGAAGAGCCGACGACCTCCGCCGGGTGGCGAGCAACCTGCTCGACAACGCGATCCGCTTCACGCCCGCGGGAGGCCTTGTCGAAATGCGGGTGACCGAGGCTCCGGTCACGGGCGACGCCGTGCTGGCGGTGACCGACACCGGCGTGGGCATCGCGTCGGGGGATCTGGCACGCATCTTCGACCGGTTCTACAAGGCCGATCACGCCCGCAGCCACGTCGGCACCGCGAGGAGCGGCGGCCTTGGGCTGGCGATCTGCAAATCGATCATCGAGTCGTGCGGCGGCACGATCGCGATGACGAGCCGCGTCGCCGAGGGGACGACCGTCACCGTGAGGCTGCCGTCGCCCCGCGGGCGGGCCGATTCCCCGTCCTCCACCCAGCCCCCGCAGCCTGCCGCAGAGGCCGGTGTTCGGCCCGCCCAGCCCACGGGTTCCGGCGCAGCCGACCTCTCCATCCCCGGGAAATCCTGAAACTCATGGCAGGAGCGATTGCTCATCAAGCGGTTCGCCGACTCTTCCGATAAGGACGGTTGGAGTGATCAATCCGCATCGGCGGCCTGCGGAAGCGAGGCGGTCTGCGGAGCGTGTGCCGCGTCGAGCCCGCCTCATGCCTCTCAGCCGAAGTCACCGTCTCGGAGCATGGCTCGCGTTTGCCGCCGCCGCGTGGTGCGCGGCCCCGGAAACTCCCCGGGCCGCAGAGCTCCTGGTCGTCGGCGAAGCGGACGAAAGCCAGCCGCTCGCGCTCGAGAGCGTGGCCGCCGACTTCGGCTCGTTCGCGGAGGTGTCGGCGGCCATCGGCGTCGAGCGGCGGCGGATCGAGGCCTTCGAGACGCGGCTGAACGCGCTGGAGCAGAAGGCCGGGCCCGAGCCGTTGCCCACCCCCGACCGGGCGAAAGCCGGGAACGAGGGAGCGGCCGGCAAACCGGAGGGGGACACAGCCGGCCCGAAGCCGGCCGAGCCCTACGAGATCGGCAGCGACACCAACCTCGGCTCGAAGTGGGCCAGCGGCTACCAGGCCGAGTCGAGGCACAGAGACTTCAAGGTGAAGATCGGCGGCCGCACGCAGGTTGATGCGGTGGCCTTCACCGCCGGGCCCGGCCCTGGGAACCAACCTCCGAATCAAGGCGGGCTCGACCCCGGGCTCTCCGACACGGTCGCTCTCCGCCGGGCCCGGCTCCGCATCGAGGGGCGGATGTACGAGTTCTACGACTGGGCCGCGGAATACGACTTCGTCAACCAGATCAACATCAACAACGAGGTCTACCCCACCGAGCGTGATTCCGGGCCGTCGACCGCCGTCACCGATCTCTGGCTGCAGGTTCGCGAACTCCCGCTGCTCGGCACCGTCCGCGTGGGCAATCAGAAGGATCCCTACGGCTACGAGCACCTCACCAGCAGCCGCTGGCTCAACTTCATGGAGCGGTCGTTCGCCCAGGACGCCTTCGAGGGGCCGTTCAACAACGGCTTCGTCCCCGGCATCCAGGTGATGAACAGCACCGAGGACGGGTCCGTCGGCTGGCAGGTGGGCGAGTTCAAGAACACCTCCAACCCGTTCGGGTTCTCCAACTCCTCCGGCGGCAGCATGACGGTCGGGCGCATCGTGTATCTGCCGGTCTTCGAGGACGAGGGGCGAAAGCTGCTGCACTTCGGCCTCTCGGGGCGGACCATGGAGCCGCGGCGGCAGTACACCAGCTTCGACTCGAACACCGGACTGCCGATCGGCGACGAGATCACCGCCGTCCGGTTCCGCAGCCGCGGCTCGATCCGTAACGGCCCCCCCGGGCCGCTCAACTCGATCTACGCCGACGCCGGACTCCTCGAGGGCACGTGGCAGAACATGATGGGGCTCGAGTTCGTCGGCAACAACGGCCCGTGGTCGTTCCAGTCGGAGTACTTCGGCTCGTGGCTCTACAACGCCAAGACGACGAGTGCGGGGCCGCTCAACACCAACGGCTACCAGCCGGCGCCCGGCACCAACGTGGGCACGGTCTACTACCAGTCCGGGTACGCCGAGGTGCTCTACTTTCTCACCGGCGAGAGCCGCACCTACTCGAAGATCGAGTACCGTTTCGACCGCCCGGTTCCCCACAACAACTTCTACGCGATCCGCGGCGGGGGGTCGGGCCGGCGGCTGAGCGTGAGCGAGGGCGCCTGGCAGGTGGGGGCGCGCTACAACTACCTCTGCCTGAACGACGGTGAGGTGAACGGCGGCGTGCTCAACGGCTGCACGCTCGGGCTCAACTGGATGCTCAATCCGAACGCCCGCGTGTATTTCAACTACGACTTCACCTACCGCGACTTCGCCAGCACACCCTTCAGCAAGGTCAACGGCGTGGTCGTGCCGTCGCCGAGTTACGACGGCAGCGGCTGGATCCACGGCTTCGGCACGCGGCTGGCCTTCGACTTCTGAACAACCCACTCCAGCGCAGGAGTTTCGCCATGCGACGTCTCATCCTGATCCTGTTCTTGACGGCGACCGCCGCGGCCCTGGCCGGCGCGGCCCTCTCGCGGGTGGCCCATGCCGGCCAAGGGCTGCACGGCGGCACGTCATGCACCGGCACGACCGCGTGCCGGCAGTGCGTGCCCGCCTGCAAGGCGACCTGGGACGAGAAGAAGTCGTCGAAGCCGAAATACTCGATGAAATGCGAATACGCCTGTGTTCGCGGCCGGGATGGCTGGCATGCGGGCGGGCCCGGGTGCCGTTGCTGCCCCCCCTGCGGCGACGTGATCGTCAAAAAGCGGGCGTACAAGACCGATGGCCCCGAGGTGGTCGAGCGGGTGCCGAAGTACGAGGTGCAGATGGTGGCGGCGACGCCGTGTGAACGCGGGCCTTGCTCCCGCGGGGTATGCTGGTGGAATCCCCTCAACCTCTTCCGCTGCTGCGACTGGTGGTGATCCGGGCCGGGGGGACTGTTGCCGCCCGCACACCGGCAACCACCACGACCGGATGTGTCACCGCGTGAACGAGTCCGCCCTCCCGCATGCCGGCTGCGACGTGGGCATCGTCTTCGCGGTGCCGATCGAGGCCGATGCCTTCGAGCGGCTCTCCACCGACCGAGTCGAAATCCAGGCTGGCACGGGCCGGTTCCACGAAGGCAACGTGGCCGGGCGTCGCGTGGCATGGTGTGTGGCGGGCATCGGGGTCGCGGCCGCCGCAGCAGCCACCCGGCTGCTCGTCGAGGGCCATCGCCCACGTCTGCTGATCACCGCGGGTTTTGCCGGCGGCCTCGACCCTGCGCTGTTCCGCGGCAGCGTCGTGCGGCCCGGCGTGAGCCTGGCCGAGAGCGGGGCGGATCCGATTCGGCTCTCCCCGATCGGCACCGTGGCGGAGTCGGCTTCCCGTGCGGCTGCGATCATCACCGTGTCAGCCGTGGCCGCCACGGTGGAGGCCAAGCGTCTGCTCGCGACCCGGTTCGGTGCGCAGCTGGTCGACATGGAGACCCACGCCGTGGCGTCGGTCGCCCGCGCCGCGGGCATCGCGTGCGCCGCGGTCCGGGTGATCTCCGACGACGCGTCGCAGGAACTGCCCCGCGAGGTCGCGGCACTCGCCGCCCCGCAGTCGTCGCTGCGGAGGCTCGGCGCCGCGGTCGGCGCGATCGGCAGGCGGCCCCGGGCCGCCGTCGATCTGTGGCGACTCTGGGAGCATGCCGTCATCGACGGGAAGACGCTCGCGGCCGCGCTCGTCGAGCTCGTGCAGGCGGTTCCCGGCCCGCCGTCACACTCCTGACACGAGCCTCATCAGCAGGTTCTTCGGCAGATCTCCCACGAGGCTCGTGAGCCGCCGCCCCAACGAAGCGGCCACGGCGTCGGCTGCGGCGCGGCCGCTGCGGATCGCGCCCTCCATGGTGGAGGGCCAGCCGGTGTCGGTCCAGTCGCCCGCGAGGAAGAGATTGGGCACGGCGGTCGCCGGCCCTGGCCTCAATCGCTCGACACCCGGCCGCACGGAGAGCACCGCCGTGGGGTCGGTGACGACCCGGGCCTCGATCAGCGCGGCGTCGCGTGCGCCGGCAAACACCTCCCGGAGTTCGGCGACGACGGCGGTCACGACCGCCTCGCGATCGCCCCCCAGCAGCCCACGGGACGCGCTGATCACGACCTGGCAGTAGCCCGGGGCCGACCGCTCATCGCCGGCGTGTGGCTCGCCGCGAAACACCCATTGCGACACCCGTCCCACCAGGACGGCGTGCGGCACGTCCACGATCTCGCGGTCGAACCAGAGATGGACGGCGGTGATCGGCGACCCGGTGAAGCGGTCGTCGTGGGTGGCGACCAGGTCGGGCGCGAGCCGGCCGGCGGCCTTCCAGGGCACCGCCAGCACGGCCGCATCGCAGGGCACCCGCTCGGCCCCACAGCGAACCGCCACCACCCGCCCGTCTGCGTCCCGCTCGATCGCCGACGCGGCCGCGGCCGTCCGCACGGTCGCCCCGCGCGCCACGAGCCACGCCGCCAGCCGCTCACCGAAGAGAATGCCAAGCGGCTCGGTCGGCACGACGAGATCGGCGGCGTCGCGATGGGCAAGAAACCCGTCGACCGCGACCTTTCGCGCGGCGGCGACGCTGACGAGATCGATCGACTCACCGAGCGCGCTCTCGATCACCGGCTGCCAGAAGAGGTCGATCACCCGCTGCGGCTGGCCTGCGGACCGCAGCCATTCGAGGGCCGTTCGGGCATCGGCGGCCCGTCGCGGCTTCATCCGTGCCAGCCGAAGCATGCCCACGGCGAGCGACGCCTTCTCACGCCAGGAGAAGTGCCGCATGCCGAAGAGCAGCGGGGCGACGTGGAGCGGGGCCGGCAGCCAGCGCGACGGCGTACAGCGGCTGCGGTCGCCATCGGGGCCGATGAACCAGAGCGTGCGGTCGCGGCGGAGCGAGTGGTCGATTCCCGCACGGCTGCAGAGGTCGAGAAAGTTGGTGCAGCAGCCCATCGACACGTGCTGACAGGCATCGACGAGTCCGCCCGACACCGGGTCTTCGAACGAAGCCGCCCGCCCGCCGGCCCGCCGGCGGCCCTCCAGAATCGTCACCTCGAGCCCCGCATCGAGGAGCGCGGCCGCCGCGGCCAGTCCGGCGAGGCCGCCCCCCACGATGACGACCCGTGGTCTTCCCGCGATCGACGGTGGCAGGGCCGTGGCTCGACTCATCGCAACCCCCGGGTGCCGAGGAGGAGTGTCGTCGCGGCGGCCGCCAGCAGCCGCGGTCGCGAAGGACGTACCCGGTTCGTGAAAATGCCCGGACCGGCCCGCCGAACCGACGCCAGCATCGACCGGTAGAGGCCGAACATGGCACGAAAGACGCCGCGGCCGTCGGTTGAGAGCATGCCGTCGATCGCCGCCGCCCGCTCATAGAAGCCGGTGGCCCGCTCGACCTCGAGTGCCGCGAGCCTCGTCAATCCCGGCGACACCCGCCCCGCCATCAGATCCTCCTCGGTGCAGCCGCAGGCGACGAAGTCCTCGTGGGGCAGGTAGATCCGGTCGCGACCGAGATCCTCGGGAATGTCGCGGAGGATGTTGGTGAGTTGGAAGGCGATGCCGCAGTCGTGCGACAGGACGAGCGCCTCGGGATCGGTGTAGCCCCAGACGTGGATCGCGGCCACGCCGACGGCGCTCGCCACGCGGCTGCAGTAGCGTTCGAGGTCGGCAAACGTCGCGTAACGTCGCTGCGAGAGGTCCATCCGCACCCCGGCGAGGATCTCGCGCAAGCATGCTTCCGGAATGGCGAACCGGCGCACGGTGTCGATGACCGCCCTCAGCACGGGATCATCGACGGCATGGCCTGCGAGCGCCGCATCCGTCGCCGCGGAGAAGGCCGCAAGGCCCGCCGCCGCCGCAGCCTCGTCGGCGGCGTCATCGACGAGATCGTCGGCGATCCGGCAGAACGCGTAGAGCGCCGTCGTGCCGCGGCGCTTCGCCCCGGGCAGGAGGCGGATCGGCAGCGCGAAGCTCGACCCCGACTTCTCCAGGGCCTCGGCGCACGCCGCGTGATCGGCCGCGAGTCTGTTCATCCGCGGTTCCTCCGGGCGGCCCACCAGCCGCGGGCCGCGAGGGTGATTTTTCTCCACCGGCCCACGGTCGGCCGGCGGACGAGCGTGTCGAAGTCCGCCCTTTCGAGGGCGTCGGCCACCGCCCGGCCGCCCCCGAGAAACATCGAGATCGCGGGCCGGAGAACCGCCGGGCCACGTTCCGCGAGCGGGGCACCGGACGAGAAGCATTCGCGGGCCCATGCCACCTCGTCGGCGAGCAGTCGCCGCAGGGCGGGCGATGCCGTCGGGGCGTCGAGTTCCTCCTCGTCGACGCCGTGGCGGCGCATGTCGGCCCGCGGCAGGTAGACGCGGCCGGCGAGCCGGTCGCGCCGCAGGTCCTGCCAGAAGTTGACCAGTTGCAGTCCGGTGCAGATGGAGTCGGACATGGCGACGAGCTGCGGATCCCGGCAGCCCTCCAGCGCCAGCACGATCCGGCCCACCGGATCGGCCGATCGGCGACAGTAGTCGATGAGTTCTTCGCGGGTCTCGTAGCGTGTCTTGTGCTGATCCTGCTCGAAGGCATCGAGCAGGTGGGCGAAGGGCTCGATCGTGAGGCCGGTCTGTCGGGCCGTGTGCCAAACCGCGATCATCACGGGATGCCGCGGCCGGCCGGCGAAGGATTCCTCCAGTTCATGCCGCCACTCCGCGAGCCGCACGACCGCCTCCGCCGGATCGGCCGCCTCGTCGGCGAGATCGTCGCTCCACCGGGCGAAGGCGTAGACGGTGGCGAGATGCTGCCGGAGCCGGGGCGGAACGAGCCGCGTCGCCACGGTGAAGTTCTCGTAATGCCGCCGGGCGACCTCGCGACAGAAGGCCTCCGCGGCGGCGAGGTCGGTCGTCGCGGGCAGTCTCGCCAGCCGCCATGCGGCCGGATCCCGCCGCGCGGCCTGGCCCTCGGCGGTCGCGGCGTCGGCCCCTGGCTTCATTGCGTTCGCTCCAAGGGCACCGCGCCGTGGGGTGGCGACCGTCGCCACCGGGATCTCTGGCCGGGTGCCGCGACCTCCACTAGGATGCGGTGGTCGCCGGGAACGTTGTACCTTACGCCCCCGGCGGCAGTCCGGTCGATGCCGAGCCCGTTCCCGCCCCCGAGTCACCTCCATGAAGATCCTGCTCGCCAGCCCCCGCGGATTCTGCGCGGGCGTCAACATGGCCATCGAGACCCTCGAGACGGCGATTCGGCTCCACGGCACGCCGATCTCCGTCTTTCACGCGATCGTGCACAACACGCACGTGGTCGCTCGCTTTGTCCGCGAGGGGGCGGTGTTCGTCCACACGGTGGAGGAGGTGCCGGAGGGTGCCGTCCTCCTCTTTTCGGCGCACGGCGTGGCACCGGAGGTCCGCCGCGTCGCGGCCGAGCGGCGGCTGCGGGCCATCGACGCCACCTGTCCGCTGGTGACAAAAGGTCATCGCGAGGCCGAGATACACGGGCGGCGCGGGCGCACTCTGGCGCTCATCGGCCATGCCGACCATCCCGAGGTTGTGGGCACGATGGGGCAATTGCC
>SXGQ01065570.1_pt1 | contig 12379 bp, 6 predicted proteins | sample 3178371 | NCBI WGS metagenome assembly SXGQ01 (sample SAMN11356859, study PRJNA531348) | freshwater metagenome | isolation source: freshwater sample F1-20 | place: China: Fuxian Lake, Yuxi | collected 2017-12-25 | reverse complement strand
TTGCACCAACAACCCATGATTTTCTGAGGATGTGACTGGAGCAGCCCGCAATACACCTGACCTTATATTCTTTCATTATCCCCTTTAAAATTCGATTAAAACACTGCACCGTCATTGGTATTCTTCCTTTCCCTTTTTGTGAACTGAAGATGTAATGGGAAGGAATTGGTTTTAAAATTTCCATGACTAAATCCAATACCTCCCTGAGTTTCGTGGACATCACCAGAATCCTTTCCTTATCAGTTTTCTTCTCAATTCTGATGAATCTCTCACCAACTTTTAGGTTCATTAAATCCTCGTATTTGAGGTTTAAATTGTCAATTACCCTCATTCCGAGACGGGCACCAATGGAAATCATGAGAAGTTCTCTAGATTTGATGGGATCTTTCTTGGTTTGGAAGTCTCTGAGAAGTCTGGATTCAAGATTTACGATGGTTTCCCAATCCAAACTGTAGGTCGTAGTCTTTTGATTTTTCTTAGACATGATGAATATTTTAAATGTGAAATAGGTTCATGGCTAAAATATTCGGATCAGTCAAAATTGCCGCCTAAATGAACATTCTTTAGCGTTAAATTAGCATTGAAGTTGAGCTTTTCATAAGACATTGATATTCAACTATTATTATAATAATATCATCTTTTGTAATAAAGTGAATTTTTGTAACTTGATTGATTATTCATTCCGCATTCATGTCTAACCAAAATCCTGAGCAAATTGCAAGAGAAAATATTGATAAGCAATTAGTTGCTTGTGGATGGGTCATTCAGGATAAACGAGAGTTAAATCTTGCTGCAGCAAAGGGAGTCGCAGTTAGAGAATATTCCACTGAGGTTGGGCCAGCAGATTATGTGTTATTTGTCAATCAGAAACCACTTGGAATCATAGAGGCAAAAAGAGAAGAGGAAGGAAGCAAAATTTCAACTCATGAGAGTCAGGTAGAAGAGTATGCTCAAGCTAAACTGAAATACATTAATAAACAACCTCTTCCTTTTTTATATCTGAGTACAGGTACCATTACAAAATTTACAGATACTAGAGACCCTCAACCAAGGTATCGAGAGGTATTTACTTTTCATCGACCAGAGACATTAGAGAAATGGATTAGAAAAGACAAGTCACTTAGAGGTCGAATGGCAAATGATTTTTCAAAATTAGATTCATCTGGATTAAGAGAATGTCAAATAGATGCAATAACAAATCTTGAAACTTCATTTAAGAAGAATAGACCAAAGGCATTGGTGCAAATGGCGACTGGTTCCGGAAAGACCTTTACTGCTATCACTTCTGTATATCGACTGCTTAAACACATTAAAGCAGAACGAATTCTTTTTCTTGTTGATACAAAGAACCTGGGTGAACAGGCTGAGGGAGAGTTTAGGAAATATCAGCCTCAGGATGATAACAGGTTGTTTCCAGAGCTGTATGGGGTTAGCAGACTGACCAGCTCATTCATCCCAGAGGATAGCCAGGTGTACATCAGTACTATTCAGCGTTTGTACAGTATACTGAAAGGAACTGAGCTTGATGAGAGTGCAGAAGAAGAAAATCCAAACGAACAACGGTCCCAATCAAAGGAACCCATGCAGGTGGTGTATAGCCAGAAGCTGCCAATAGAATTTTTTGACTTCATCATCATTGATGAGTGTCATAGGAGTATTTACAATCTATGGAAGCAAGTGCTTGATTATTTTGATGCGTTTCAGGTGGGACTAACCGCAACCCCAGATAACAGAACCTTTGGATATTTTAATCAGAACATTGTTTCAGATTACGGATATGAAAAGGCGGTGGTGGATGGTGTATTGGTCCCATATAATGTTTACACCATTGAAACGCAGATAACAAAAGATGGTGCTGCAATTAAGATGGGTGAGATGGTGGATAAGCGCGAGCGTGTCACAAGGAAAAAGTTTTGGGAAGCTGTTGATGAGGATGTAGAATATTCAGGTAAGCAGTTGGACAAAGATATTGTCAATCCCAGCACCATACGTTCCATCATAAGGGAAGTGAAAAATCAACTTCCAACAATGTTCCCTGATCGAGTTGATGGCAATGGATCATTTGAGGTTCCGAAGATGCTGATCTTCGCAAAGACTGATAGTCATGCTGAGGATATCATTGATATTGTTCGTGAAGAGTTTGATGAGCGAAGTGATTTCTGTAAAAAGATAACATATCAGAGTAAGGAAGATCCCAAAACCATTCTGTCTCAATTCAGAAATGATTATTATCCACGCATAGCAGTAACGGTGGATATGATTGCTACAGGAACGGATGTTCGCCCTTTGGAGGTGCTGTTGTTCATGAGGGATGTGAAGAGCAGAAGTTACTATGAGCAAATGAAGGGAAGAGGAACCAGGACTTGTTCATTAGAAGAACTCCGGACAAAAGGGACACCTTCAGCCAAATACGCCAAAGATCATTTTGTAATTATTGATGCAATTGGTGTTGAGCAATCACAGAAAACAGATAGCAGACCTCTAGAAAAAGCACCTTCGGTTTCTCTAAAGGAAGTGTTGCAGAGAATTGCTGTAGGAGTTAGGAGTGAAGAAATGGTATCAACGCTTGCAAACAGGTTGTTGCGTTTGGATAAACAGATCAATGCTTATGAAAAACAAACCTTTGAAGAGAAAGCGCAGGGAAAGGGTATATCAGAGGTAGTGAGGCAATTGTTGTATGCCCATGATCCTGATACAAAGGCAAATATTGAAGCTGAGGTAAAGTCTGAGCATCCTCAAGAAGCACCTGCAAAGATTCAAGAAAAGGTGAAGGAAAGGCACGAGGCTATTTTGGAAAATGCTGTCAAGGTATTTCATAATCCCGAACTAAGGGAGTTTTTGGTAGACGTAAGAAAGAAGTATGACCAGATCATCGATACAGTGAATATTGATAGTATCACCAGAAGCGGTTGGGTAAAGGATCAGCTAGCTGAGGCTGAGCAATTGGTGTTGGATTTCAAGTCCTGGATTGAGGAGCATAAAGATGAAATCACAGCGTTACAGATTTTTTACGATCAGCCTTTCCGAAGGAGAGAGATCACGTTTAAGATGATAAAGGATCTCAGCGAGTACATTCTGAGAAGTAAGCCTATCATAGCTCCATTAAAGGTATGGAAGGCTTATGAGCAGTTAGAGAGTGTATCTGGGCATCCTAGAAATGAATTGATTGCTTTGGTATCGTTGATTAGACGAGTTACCGGTATTGATGCTTCTCTCATTCCTTTTGATAAAACAGTTGATAAGAATTTTGCTGACTGGGTATGGAAGAAGCAACAAGGAGCAAGCATTAAGTTCACAAAGGAGCAAATGGAATGGTTATACCTGATGAAGGATCATATTGCAACCAGTATTCACTTGAATACAGAGGACTTGGATTATACTCCTTTTGATGCATTAGGTGGCAGAGGTAAAATGTGGCAGCTATTTGGAGGTGAGATGGATACTATTATTGAAGAACTAAATGAAGTGTTGGTAGCATGAGTGAAAATAAATTACCAGAAGACTGGGTATTGACAACATTGGGATCTATTGGACAAATTGTTTCAGGCGGCACTCCATCAACTTCAATTCCTGAGTTTTGGGGAGATTCAATTAGCTGGATTTCTCCTGTTGACCTCTCAGGCTACACAAATAAATACATTTCTATAGGTGGTAAATCGATTACAAAATTGGGTTTGGAGAAATCATCAGCCAAATTGATGCCTGCTGGTTCTGTTTTATTTTCCTCCAGAGCACCAATTGGTTATGTAGCAATTGCGCAAAATGAGCTATGCACTAATCAAGGGTTTAAAAGCGTAATTCCAAGTGCTGCCATTCACAATATTTACCTATACTATTTTTTAAAATATGCAAAAAAGCAAGCGGATGAATTGGCTAGTGGAACAACCTTCAAAGAAATATCTCTTTCAAACTTTTCTTCTATTAAAATACCTCTGCCTCCACTCGCAGAACAACACCGTATTGTAGCTAAGTTAGAAGAGCTTTTCAGTGAGTTGGACAAGGGCATTGAAACCCTCAAAACAGCACAGCAACAATTGAAGGTATACAGACAAGCTGTGCTCAAGTATGCGTTTGAAGGAAAACTTACCAATCCTGATGTGAAAGATGGTGAGTTGCCGGAGGGGTGGGGGGTACAGCAATTAGGCAAATTGTGTGAAGTTAACCCTAAATTACCCGAACGAGAATATGAAAATAGCATGGAAGTTACCTTTCTGCCGATGAAACGAGTTTCAGAGGTAATTAATAAGATTGATACTTCAGAAGTCAGAACATTTTCAGAAGTAAAAAAGGGATTTACACCTATGATAAATGGAGATGTGATTTTTGCTAAAATCACACCATGTATGGAGAACGGTAAGATAGCGGTTGTACATTCTCTTAAGAATGGAGTCGCATTTGGTTCAACAGAGTTTCATGTTTTCAGATGTAATGAATCTGTTTTAAATACATACATTTTTTACTTTTTAGTGCAAGAAAGAACAAGGTACAAAGCAGAGGAAAATATGACAGGTGCAGTAGGTCAACGAAGAGTTCCTAAAAAGTTTCTTGAGGGTTATATGATACCTATTCCTGGTACAAAAGAAGAACAACAACAGATTATTCACGAAATAGAATCGCGCCTATCTGTATGCGACAAAATAGAGGAAAGTATTGCGCAAGGCTTACGTCAAGCAGAAGTGCTGCGTCAAAGTATCCTGAAGAAAGCTTTTGAAGGAAAGTTGGTTCCGCAAGATCCAAATGATGAACCGGCTAGTGTGTTATTAGAAAGAATTAAATCAGAACGAGCAGCTGCACAGCCGGAGAAAAAAACAAGTAGTAAGAAAGTAAAAGCATAATATGAGCGCAGAAGCAAATAATACGTCCAGTATCATCAGTAAAGTCTGGAGCTTTTCCACTGTCCTGAGGGATGATGGTGTGGGGTATGGTGATTATCTGGAACAGCTAACCTACCTGCTATTTTTGAAAATGGCAGATGAATTCAGTAAGCCACCTTACAACAGACCATTACCTGTACCAAAGCAATATAATTGGCAAGCGCTTACTGATAAGCGTGGTGCAGAATTGGAAATACACTACACCAACACCCTTCGTGAGCTGGCCAATGCCAAAGGTTTTCTTGGTCAGATCTTTACTAAGAGTCAGAACAAAATTCAGGATCCTGCTAAGCTTTTCAAGCTTATTGACATGATTGACAAGGAGCAGTGGAGCACGATGGGTGCAGATATCAAGGGTAAGATTTATGAAGGCTTACTTGAGAAAAATGCAGAAGATACCAAAAGCGGTGCTGGACAATATTTCACCCCACGCGCACTAATCAGAGCAATGGTTGAGTGTATTCGTCCTGAACCGCTCAAAACTATTGCAGATCCTTCATGTGGAACAGGAGGTTTTTTCCTGGCAGCTTATGATTTTATTGCTAATCCGGATAACTACTCTTTGAATAAGGAGCAGAAAGAGTTTCTTAAGATGAAGACTTTCTATGGTAATGAGATTGTTGCCAGCACCAGGAGAATGGCTCTCATGAACCTCTTCTTGCATAACATTGGTGACTTCGAAAGCGACAGTCATATTTCTCCAGCAGATGCTCTTATTTCAGATCCAGGATATAGGGTTGATTATGTGCTTGCCAATCCTCCTTTTGGTAAGAAGAGTAGTATGACATTTACCAATGAGGAAGGTGAGCAGGATTCAGAGGACTTGACATACAACAGACAGGACTTTTATGTAACAACAAGCAATAAGCAGCTGAACTTTATGCAGCATATAAAAACAATGCTGAAAACAGATGGCAAAGCTGCTGTAGTGTTACCCGATAATGTGCTGTTTGAAGGAGGTGTTGGAGAAACGGTCCGTAAGAAACTACTTGAATCAACAAATCTTCATACTATTCTGCGATTGCCAACAGGAATATTTTATAAGCAGGGTGTGAAGGCGAATGTTCTTTTCTTTGATAATAAGCCTGCATCAAAAGAACCATGGACAAAAGAAGTGTGGTTCTATGATTTCAGGACCAATATTCACTTCACCCTAAAGAAAAATCCACTTAAGTTCGAAGATCTGAAGGATTTTATTAGCAGCTACAATCCTGAGAATATCAATAAACGCAAGGCAACCTATCTTCCAGATTCCAATCCTGAAGGCAGATGGAGGAAATTCACTTATCAGGAAATCATTGAACGAGATAAAACTAGCTTGGATATAACATGGATTAAAGATAAGAGCCTGACAGACCTTGATAACTTGCCAGACCCAGATGTTCTTGCCGAAGAGATCATTGAAAATCTACAAGCAGGAATTGAGAGTTTCAAAGAAATTATGTTGAACTTAAAATAAAGTAAGCACTATGCAAACCCAGAAATACGCCGTAAACCAACACCAGATATCTACTTTCTTGGCCTTTGTAAAAGATGGTCAAATTGCAATACCAGAGGTTCAGAGACCATTTGTATGGGATAATACAAAGGTTAGAGATCTCATGGATTCCTTATATAAGGGCTATCCGATCGGGTATGTAATTACATGGCAGAATCCAAATGTTCGTTTAAAAGATGGTAAGCTTTCTGAAGGGAAAAAAATATTAATTGATGGACAACAAAGAATAACGGCATTGCGAGCAGCAGTTCTTGGTGAGTATGTCATTAACAAAGAATATGATAAGGTAAGAATAAAAATTGCTTTCAATCCACAAACTGAGTCATTTGAGGTACAGAATCCTGCTATACTAAAAGACAAATCATGGATTCCTGATATATCTGAGGTAATGACGTCTGGAAGTATTATTCAAATTGTTAGAAAATATGCTGAATTGAATGCAGATAAAGACATTGATCTAATTGAAAAGAATATCAGTAATCTACTAAGTATTCAACATAAACAAATTGGAACAATTGATTTAGCCCACGATCTTGATATTGAAACTGTTACAGAAATCTTTATTAGGATCAACTCTCAAGGCGTTGTTCTTTCACAGGCTGACTTTGCAATGAGTAAAATAGCATCAAATGAAAAGCTTGATGGTCCCAATCTGAGAAAGGCCATTGATTATTTTTGTCACTTGGCAGTTGCCCCTCAATTTCATGAGCATATCAGAGATAATGACAAGGAATTTGCTTCAACTGACTATTTCAAAGCAATGTCATGGTTAAAGGATGAAAAAGATGATTTGTATGATCCCAGTTATACAGATATGCTTCGTGTGGCATTTACTTCTGAGTTCTCCAGAGGAAGGATGTCTGATCTTGTAAGTTTATTGTCTGGAAGAAATTTTGAGACTAGAGATTTTGAGGAGAGTATTGCTGCTGAAACATTTGAGCGAATGAAATCCTCTACTCTTCGATTCATGAAGGAGGACTATTTCAAGAAATTTGTGATGATTATTCGTTCAGCAGGATTTATAACTCCAGAATTAATCCGTTCCAAAAACGCATTAGATTTCGCATATATCATATATCTAAAACTTCGTGAAGACGGAGTTCCACAAGGAGAAATTGGTCGATTGGTTTCTCGTTGGTTTGTTTTCTCTGTGCTTACCGGCCGATATGGAAGTTCGCCTGAAAGTACATTTGACTTTGATATCAAGCAGATTTCAAATAGACCATTCAAAGAGTATCTTGAGAGTATTGAGCAAGCAGAACTTTCAGATTCATTCTGGAATTTCGGACTAATTCAAAGGTTGGATACCTCTGTTGCGAGTAGTCCTGTTTTTCATGTTTATCAAGCTTCACAGGTTAAGGGGCAGGATCGAGGTTTTTTATCCAGAGATATTACAGTTGCTGATATTATATTATACAAAGGAGATATTCACCACATATTCCCTAAGAACTATTTGAAGACGAATAATAAATCGAGGGGTGATTATAACCAGATTGCAAACTATGTATTAATGCAACAAGAGATCAATATTGCAATTGGTGCAAAATCTCCAAATACCTATTTTAACGAATTAAAGGATCAGTGTAATGGAGGAAAAATGAAATATGGGGCAATTCAATCTAAGGAGGAGTTATTAGAAAATTTGAAAACGCACTGTATACCTGAGTCAATCTTTGATCTTGCTGTTGATGGATATGATAGTTTCTTGAATGAAAGAAGGAAATTAATGTCTGACAAAATGAAGAATTACTATAATAGTTTATAAATTTATTATGATTTGAATACTTTTAGTCACGCTAAAATGCATTCGATTATAACTAATAAAACACCATGCCAGCAATCTCTAAATCATTTCTGGAGATTCTAAGAAAAAAACTGAGTTTCGGTAGTACACGATCAATTCTTTTGAACTGTATTCCCGGACGCTTATCTTCTCGTTTAGCACTCAATGATCTTAATCTTATAAAAAGTGATTTATCACTTGAATTCATTAATAAATTGACTTCTGAGCTTGATTTTGATTTCAAGTTTTCAATCAAATATGATGTTAACAAGAAAGACGATAGTCCAGAAATTCAACAGGAGAAAGAAAAGCAAAATGCAAAAAAACAGAAGTTAGAGAGAAGGCTAACTAATATCAAGTATGATCACGATGATATCCTAAAAGAACAAGGAGTTGAAACCTTTGGTTTAGGATTTCCGCTTCTAGTGAGACGAAATCCAAATGATATAACGAAAGTTATAGTGTCTCCAATATTCATTTGGCATTTAGATATTAAACAGTCGTATGATCAGAGTAGAGGCTGGCAAATATCAAGAAAGTCTGATAGGGGTATAATGGTTAATGAGTCGCTTAGAGCATATTTAAAAGCCGATCAACATGTTGACCTACCTAAGCTACCAGAAAGCATGCTTGAAGATGGATTATTAGAAAAACACGAGCTGGAGTCATTTATAAATGATCTTAAATTAAAGCTGAACATTAATTTACCAGATACATTTAATTGGGATATTGAGGAAATACCTGAAAAGATTGTAGCAGATGAAGAAACTATCGGTGGTTCACGAATTATATTTAGTGGCGTATTTGGAATCTATAAAAGTCAGAAGCAGAGTCTCATTAATGATATTGAACAAATATCAACTCAGGAAAGTGATCAATCAGACGAACTCATAAGTTCATGGGAAAATAAGACAACACCAATAGAAGTAGATCCAAGTCAACATTCAGTATTGCGATCATTGTCTCGCAATAATAAAATTGTTATTCAGGGTCCTCCTGGAACGGGTAAGAGTCAAACATTAACGGCAATAATAACCACTGCTTTGTCCGACAAGAAAAAAGTACTGGTTGTATGTGAAAAGAGAACTGCGCTTGAGGTTTTGTATCAAAATATCATCAAAAAGTATCCCTATTTGGAGAAAGTAATTGCTCTGCTTGAGGATGTTTCGTCAGATAGAAATGTATTAGTAAAAAATGTTCGTGAAAGAGAGACTAGCCCTGATTTATTTAATTGCGATAAGAAAGTCTTAGATGATCTTAAGCTGTCCACAGCTTTTTATGAGAAAATCATAGCTGAAGCAGATCAGAAATACAGTGGACTCAGGAAATACGTGGTTGATAACAAAAGATGGATTGATTTGGTGGCTGAATGGGTAAAATTTGGAGTGGATAACGATGAAATATCTGAATTAGCCTGGTTGTCTCTTCAAATAGAATTTTTAGATTCTTCTGAATCGATTGCCCCCGTATCGGTTCAAATTCAAGATTTGAATAGAAAGTATAAAGCAGTTAAAGACATTTTATCAAATTATGATATTCTATTTAATCAGAATTTTAATTTTATAGACTCATTTGATATTAATACGGAATTAAAGGGGCTACTTTATAATCTTTCAGATGAAGTAAGGAGTTTAGAAAGTCAGATACATATTTATTCTCAATCGGTAGATGAAAAAGCTAATTCAGAAACTGATAGTATTCTGAAAGTATGTGATGAATATAGTGCGTTATATGAACAGTTGAGAAGTAACTTTAAAAATCCTCTTTCACCAACCTTTATAGAAAAACTGAAATTATTATTCAGCCCACAAAAATCCGAGATATCAGAACGAAATTCAAGTTTAAATGAACTATCTATAAAGTTAGATTCATTCATTGATCAATATTATAATGAATCAAATAACCAAGAAACAATTCAGCGAGCTGATATTTTTATAAAGTCAAACCGTGAATTACTTAAAGATAAAATAAAAAATAGGTCCTATTCAATTTCATCTATAAATCAGCAAAAGGATTATGCTGATAAATTTGAAAATTTAAATAATAAACTTTCTGCATCTTATTCTCAGCTATCCAGTATTATTAATCTAAATCAATATGATAGCGATACTGTAGATATTAGGCAGAGGTTAGGCTTTTGGAACAAAATTCTTGAGCAAATTCAAAATACTATTAGTAATGAGGATGATATCGAGAATTATATAAATTGGAAGGCAGCAATTAATAAAGCAGATTCTAATATTCAGAATTTAATTCAATCCTTTATTTCGAAGAATAAAGAAAATTGGGTAGATGCATTTAATAAAATATTCCTTTATAGAACTCTAATTAAAGTATCTCGCGAAAATGATTTCATTAAAAACGAAAGTCATCTTAGTGATATTGAAAATACTCGACTATCAATAATTCCGAAGCAAGAAGCCATATTGAGACACAATATTGTTAATTGGTTTATGCAAGGAGTAAATAAAGTTGAAACTACGGGGTTATCTATTAAAAAATTATACAACTTACGTGGCTCATCAGGAGAAAGTAAAAATTCTTTGAGAAAAATTGTCAACTATAATATTTCTGCATTTACCGACTTACACCCACTTGTGCTTGCTAACCCAATTACTGTAAGTACGTTATTTCCAACTGAGGCAAATCTATTTGATTTGGTGATTTTTGATGAAGCTAGCCAACTAAGAATTGAAGATACATTTAGCTCATTGTATAGGGGAAAGTCTGTAATTGTATCAGGTGACAGTCAACAAATGCCTCCATCAAGTTATTTTGAGTCAAGTAGAAATACTTTGGATTCAAATGAAGAACAGGAAGAATCAGATTCAGAAGAAAAAATGATCGAAGAGGCAGAAATAGAAATGGCTTCTAAAGAGTCACTACTTGAATGGGCGATTGATGAAGGGTATACTCAAACCTACCTTGACATGCACTATCGCTCTAGACACCCTGATCTAATTGAATTCTCAAATGTTGCATTTTATAATTCGAGGCTAATTCCAATGCCTGGTAAATTAAATTCAAAACCAATTGAGTTTTTACAAATAAACGGGAAATATGAGAATCGCTCTAATCAAGATGAAGCTAATCGTATCATTCAGATACTTAAAAGTGAAGTATCAATAGAAAAATCAGTTGGTATAGCAACATTTAACCTTAATCAGCGTAATCTTATTTTAGATCTGATAGGTAAAGCTAGGTATGAGGACAAAGATTTCAATGATAAAATGCTTGCATATGAAGCTAACGGCTTTTTCGTAAAAAATCTTGAAAACATACAAGGTGATGAGAGGGATATTATAATTATTTCTACAACATTTGGGAATAAATCAAATGGTTCATTTACAATGATGTTTGGGCCAATAGGTCAAAAAAATGGACACAGATTATTGAATGTAATAATTACAAGAGCAAAAGAGAAAGTATATCTATTAACATCTATCCCTGAGGCTAGATTACATGAATACAGGGAGTTTATACAAAAGGAAAATCGGGTTACTGGTAAATCAGGATTGCTAGCCTATATTCTATATTGCAAATATGTAAGTACTGAAGATGAAAATTCAAAAACAGAGTTACTTTTAGATATAAAAAATCTAATCCAAGTAAATTCAATTAGGTCACAAAAGAGTATTGCACTAACTGAATCCCCATTTGAAGAAGAGGTCTATCAAATGCTTGTATCTGAGTTTGGAACTTCAAATGTTATTCCTCAATACCAATGTGGGGGATTTAGAATCGATTTGGTTGTAATTAGTCCAAATAAAAGTAAAAAAATAGCTATTGAGTGTGATGGTGCCGCTTATCATAGTTCCGAACTGAATTGGCACCATGATATATATCGACAGAGACAACTGGAAAAAGAGGGATTTGTGTTTCACAGAATTTGGTCAACAAACTGGTGGAAAAATCATAGGTCAGAATGGAAAAAGCTTGTTGGATTCATAAATCAGAATTAACCCTAACAATTTCAAAGCTTTATAGATGAAAAAGTTTTTGACGTCTGTGATTGCCATTCATAATGTTAATGGACAATTGGGTAAATGGCCAGGTCCCATTATAGAGGCAAACTCGATGGAGGAGGCTGATGAGTGGTGCAAGAAGAATACACAGTATTTGTTTGTGGAGCAGGAGATGATTGATATTCAAAACAAAGACTCTACGGATATACATCTAAATTAGAATTGATATGGGTATAAATAATCTTTTGATTAAAATTGG
>SXGQ01475278.1_pt1 | contig 12381 bp, 10 predicted proteins | sample 3178371 | NCBI WGS metagenome assembly SXGQ01 (sample SAMN11356859, study PRJNA531348) | freshwater metagenome | isolation source: freshwater sample F1-20 | place: China: Fuxian Lake, Yuxi | collected 2017-12-25 | reverse complement strand
GCATCGGGGAACCTCACTCCAACGCGGGGACTCGTGCCCGGAAAGCGGGAAATCCCGTGGGCCAACCTAAGCCGGACTCATGCAGTTGGAGGCGGAGCAGCGGGGTGAGATGGCGAGCACATTTCAGGGGCGAAAGACCGAGGCATACCCGGAGGGTATGGCGACGGGAGAGAGCCACTGAAAGGTGCCGGCAGATCACCTCGATGCGACCTGATCAACTGCATGAGTCCGGCTAAGGTGCCTCTTTTGCTTTTGGGCACCGCTTGGATTTTCCGACTTTCGGCGGGAACAGTGAGGGCATCAATCGGCCAGGGAAGCTTGGACGACCCTCGTACTGGCAAGTTCTGATCTGCCATTCCGCGAGACCCTTGCGCACCATCGTGGCTTGGGTGCCTCGCCCGCAATCCAGCAGCGTGCGGGATCCGGTCCTCAGTCCGCAGCAGCCGGAATCGCTCGAAGCCGCTCCGCCCGAAAGGCGACGACGCAGTTGGAGCCATCGGCGGTGGCCAACCACTGTGGAGCCAGCGAGCCGAATTCGCGTTCGACTGCTCGGCGAAGCCCCCCGACCTCGATCACCAGCACCCCTTTCGCCGCCAGCCGGCTCGTCGCTTGTCGGATCAGGGCGCGGATCACCCGCAGGCCATCCGCCCCGCCATCGTGGGCCAACCGAGGTTCGGCCGCGAATTCCGGCGCTTGACGATCTACGTGCGCGCTGGGCTCGTACGGCGGGTTGCTCAGGATCAGGTCGTAAGGTCCGGGCGGCACGCTCGCCAATACGTCGCTCCGACAGAAGTGGACCCGGGCCTCCAGCCGGTGGGCGCTTAGGTTGATGGCCGCCACCTCTAGGGCAGCGGGCGACAGGTCGCATCCGACCACCTCCGCGTCCGGGAAACCATGGGCGAGTAAGAGCGCGAGGCACCCGGAGCCGGTGCATACGTCGAGCATCCGCCGACCGGGGCGCGGGGGGGGCAGCAGCTCCTCAAGCGCTCCCGGGATTAGTTCCACAAAGTAGCTCCGCGGAATGATCACCCGCTCGTCCACGTGAAACCGGTAGCCACCCAGCCACGCCTCGCGGGTGAGGTAGGCGGCAGGTACCCGCTCCACCAGCCTGCGGCGCAACACCCGCTCCAGATCTCGCCGCTCTCCAGCGGTCAACGGGCGCGCCAGCACCGACTCCGGAGAGTCGAGGGGCAGCCGCAGCCCGTGCAGCAGCAGATAGAGTGCTTCGTCGTGAGCCTCCGCGGCGATCTGCCCGAGGGCCGCGCCGGAACGCAAATAGGCCTGCTCGGCCGCCCGTAACCACTCCCCGGCCGTCCCCGCACGCGCCACGGCCGCCCACGGATCACCCGCCCCGCGCTTCATCGGGACCCACGACGTGGGAATGATTTTGGATGTGCTCCGGACAATAGCACTGGTCCCCGGCGCACTTGGAGCAGTAGCGGAAATCCAGCTGGGGATGGGTCTGGTCATTCTTGCCGCAGACGTGGCACACGTGCCGCGGCTGCGCGGCCGCTTCCTTCCGCTCTTCCCGCTGCGCCGCCAGCCGCCGGCCTAGTCGGCGACTCCGGAGAATTTCCGATCCGAAGAAGACTACGAAAGTCACCACCGTCGCACCGATCTGCAGGCGCTCAGCAAGACCGCCCCGAACAAACTGCACGCCATTGAGCGCCCAAGCGATGATCGCCAGCCACTTGATCTTCACCGGGAGGATAAAGAACAGGAGGATTTCGAAATCTGGATGCAGGAAGGCAAAGGCGAGGAACACCGATCCCAGAATGAACAGATTCGAAACCTCGTGGAGCGGCGTGGCGAATGAGCAGACCACGGTGAGGAACCAGCTCAGGCCGAGGTACAGGTTGAAGCGGAACGCCCCCCAATGCTCCTCCAGCGCCTCGCTCATCAGGTAGAAAAGATACCAGCCGAACGCCGTGAAGACAAAGCCCAGTGCGCCGCCCGGGAGCGGGACGACAAGCAGAAAGGTCGCCATTCGCCACCACTCGCCCGCCTCCAAGACCAGCGCCGGCGCATAGTCTAGCGCGTCCGGCCGGAGCAAGCCGAGGAGGGTGCAGAGAAAGACGAAGACCTGCGCCCCAACCAAATACAGCCCAAGGTGGGGCAGAGCGAAGCGGCCGAGCAGGCGTTCGAGGCGGTCGAGCGGAGACATCACTTCCTCTAGCGTGCCCGCGCCCCCGGGCTCGGTGCAAGCCAAGGCCAGTCCTGACTCATTTCTTCTCCGCCTCCGCCAACTGGGGCAGGAGCCGTGCCTTCTGACCCTGCAACGACGGCTCGTCGACCGTCTCCAACAAGGCCCGCGCGTGGGCAGGTCGACCGGACTTCAGGCAGATATTCGCCGCGTGCAGCCGCATCGTCTGGCGTTCGATTGGCGTCGGCGCCTTCTCCTCGAGGGCGCTCCATGCCTTGAGGGCCGCTTCCCAGTCTGGGCGCTCAAGGTCGTAGAAAGACTCCGCGAAGCGGTAGGCGAAGGCAAAGCGCTCCGGTGCCAGCTCCGTGGCCCGCTGGAAGGCATGCTGCATCGCGGCATCCAGCGCCGCCCGGGTCCATTGGCCGGCCTTCAGGAAATCATCCCGGGCCTCCGCCAGCAGCGTCCCGAGCTGGTAGTGGTAGAGCGGCTGGTTCGGCTCGAGCTGGATCGCCGCGAGAAAGTAAGGTGCCGCCTGCAGCGGCTGGCCTTCCTCCGCCAGCATCGCGCCCAGTTGGTTCTTCACCAGCGCGATATCCGGATCAAGCTGGTTGGCCTTGAGGAGCATCGCGATCGCCTCCTTGCGCATCGCGGTCTTGCTGAGGAGATAGCCGTAGGCTGCGTAACCAGCCGCGAATTCCGGGTTCTCCCGCAACAGGAGTTCGTAATCGTGAGTCAGGCGCTGGAGTTGCTGGCGGATCGAGGGTAGATCCGCCTTTTCCCCCTGCCGCTCTGCATCGGCAAAGATCTCCTTTTGATGCTCCACAATCCGCCGCAGCGTCCGCTCGGCCATCGTCTCACGCACCGCCTCGGCCGCCCCGACCGGGGTGACCAAGGCAAGAATCCAAACGAGCGCCGGGGAAAAGCGGCGGTTGGGCATGCGCATCACGGTGGCATCCTCGCGACCGAAGCCAGCCAGCGCAAATGCCGTTTTCTGTCTCCGCTCCCGACCTATTTCTCGACCTCGCTGTCCTTTTTCGAAACTACGACGTAATAGTCCTTGTAGGACTTGTCGTAATACTGGGCGTAGTAGTAACCGGAAACGGCCAGATTGAGCCCATTGAGCACCGCCCCAAAGTTGGGCACATTGGCTTCCATCAACTTAGCGGCCGCAAAGCGGGCCGCCTTGCGGCGAACCTTGTTGAAGAAGATCGAGAAGAGGGAGCCGTCTACCAGCGGGAGAATGATGAGGGCGTCGCTCACCGCAGCCAGCGGCGGGGTGTCGATAAAAACCCGGTCGTAGCGCTTCCGCAGCTCCGCGATCATCACCTCGAAGCCCTTGCTATTCAGGACCTGCGTCGGATTTTTGGCGCGGCCACCGGACGTAACAACGTCCAGGTTGGGGTGGACGTTCCGGAGCGTAACCTCTTCCAAGGTCGCCGTGCCGCCCACGACGTCGATCACACCCTTCAGGTTCTCCAAGCGCAGGGACTTGTGGATATTCGGCTTCCGCAGGTCGCAGTCGACGACGATCACCTTCTCGCCGTGGGAGGCGAAGGTCAAAGCGAGATTGGTGGTGACGAACGACTTGCCCTCACCGGGAATCGTACTCGTGGTCAGGATGCACTTGGCGTTCTTGCTCTCATCCTTCAACCGCAGGCTCGAATGTAGGGTCAGAAAGGCCTCCGCCACCTGTCGGTCCGCATTCGTAGCTACGATCTGAGCCCGGTCCGCAGGCTCCATCCGCTTGATCTGCGGGATGATGCCAATGAGGGGCAGGCCCACGACACCCTCAACGTCGTAAGAGCTCTTCACCCGGTCATCGATGAAGGCCACAAAGAACGCGAAAGCGAGGCCAAGGCCCAATCCGCCCACCAAACCCAAACCAAGGTTGAGGGGAACGTTTGGCGAGATGGGCTTGTTCTCGGCCGGTGGCACCGCCTGGTCGACAATCCGCGCGTTCTGCACCGCGAAACCGCTCGTCATTGTCGTCTCGCGCGAACGCGCTACGATTCCCTGCAGGATCTGGTTTTGCGTCAGGTATTCGCGCTCGATCTGGCTGTATTCCACCCCGATGCGATCGAGCTCCAAGGTTTCCGCCTTCTGTTTCTCCAACTCCTGCGCGCGCGCCTGAAAGTACCGCAGGGCGCTCTGGTACTCAGACTCCACCTGATCGCAGATGGAGGCGATGGCCTTCTCCAGCTCTAGCTTATTTTGATCGAACGACTTCGTCGCGGCGATCATGTCCGGATGCCGTTCACGATAGCGCTCCTTGAGCTTGGCGATCTCAATCTTGCGGGCGGCCAGCTGAGCTTCCAGCCCCTCAACCAGACGCTGGCTCGAAATGAACGACAGGCCCGTCAGCTCTAGGTTCTTTTCCCGGTATTCCTTGATCTGGTTGCGGCGGGTTTCCGCCGACTGGAGGGCCACGGCAGCTTTCTGCGCCTCGAGATTCGCCAGCTTGAGGGACTCGCTCACGATGTCTTTCCGCTGATCGAGGGAGACGGTCTTGTTACTTTCCTTGTAGGTCTGGAGCTTCTGGGCGAGCTGATCTACCTTCTTTCGCTGGTCATCGACCGTCACCTGCAGCTCGTCTACGGCGCGAGACATGTCGGCACTGCGCAAGCGTTGGTTATGGTTAAGATATTCCTCGACGAAAAGATTCGCGATCTTCGCCGCCATCATACGATCCGGGTGCTGATAAGCCACGGTGACGACCAGGGTGAGGCGCTGGGGAATCACCTTCCGGTTCTTGCTGATCGTCTCCAGCAGGAAAGTCGCATCCTTGCCCTCCTTTTCATAGGGGGCCATGAAGGTCTTCAGATCCTCCCCCTTCAGCCGCTCGCCCACGCGCCGGATCAGGGTCGCGCTCTCAATGACCTTGATCTGGGTATTCAGATCCTCAGCCGAACGAATGTCATTATCGACCACCTGCTGCACCCCGGGCATTGGCGTGGTGTCGCGCCGCAGGATCTGCACGGTGGCCGAGGACTGGTAGATTTTCGTCTCGCTGAGGGTGTAAACCAAGGAGCTCGAAAAAACTACGAGGAACACCACCACAATATACCAGATGCGCTCGCGCAGGATCAGGAGGTAATCCTGGAACGTCCGCTGGACCTGGCCGGCGCCGGCCTCGCCCGAATCGCCGTAGCCGACCGCCGAATAACCGGCATACGAACCACCGTAACCATAGCCGTAGGAACCAGACGCCTGCTGGACCTGTTTGTCGCCAGTTTCCTTAGACATAGGTGGTTTTCAGAAGGCGCGCTCAGGAATGAAGATCACATCGTCCCGTTGCAGGGCGATCGCATCGCGACCGCCACGCCGCATGAGGGCGTCCACATCGATCTCCTCGACCACGGTCTCACCCTCGGCCGTCTTCCGGGTAAGGCGCACCTTTTTCAGATCCGCCAACCTAGTCTGGCCACCGGCCAGCGCGATGGCCTCCACAATGGTCAGCCCCTTCTCCTGCGGAAAGAGCACGCGGCCCGCGTTATTGACTTGGCCGACCACATTCACGCTGCGTTCGGCATACTTCATCACTATCACACTAACCTGCGGATTAACGAGGTAGTCGCGGTCAAAGGCCGCCCGGATAACCTCCTCCGCTTGGCGGGCCGTCCGACCGCGTAAGTCAACGGAGTTGACCAGCGGCAGGCGGATCGTGTGGGCGTCGCTGATCCGCACGGCCTCCATCTGCTTGTTCAGGTCGTCGTGCTGAAAAATGAAGATCCGCAGGAGATCCTGAGGTTGCAGCAGGTACTCCCGATCGGGCGTCGCGGCGGGAACCTCGGCTCGCCCGTTTCGAGCGCCAGGGTTGGCAGCCTCAGCCGCACGGGCCGGACCAGACGCAGCCGCCGCTAAACCGAAGGTCAGAACGAGTAACCGCAGAGAAGAAAACACGCTCATTTAAAAAAAGACGGGAGAAGACCATCAAGATCTTCTCCCGCCAGAAAGTAGAGGCGCCGAGAAACGCGCGCCCTCAACGAACAGAACTCAGTAGCGGAAGTTCGCGGTAATCGCGAAGACGTTGTTCTTGAATTCCGCGGCCGCGATCGAAGACGAGTAATTCCGGTACTGATAAGTGCCGCCGACCCGGACATTCGCGTTGACCGTGTAAACCGCCCCGAACTCGGCCTCGAAGAAATCGTCGGTCCGACGAGGATAGCCCAAGCTCCGGAAGTTTAGCCCGCCTTTGACCGCCCACTCGGCGGAGAGCGCGCTCGAGACCGAACCACCGATCACGAAGTTCTTCAGCTGCTCACCCTGGGGGCTGGTGCTGAAATCGTTCGAAAGGTTGAAATCGAGGTTCGTCTTGGGGGACACCTCGTAGGTGAAACCAGACTCGACGCCGAGCAGAGTGTCATCCCCACCCCGGTCCAGTTTGCGCGTGTTCAAACCGATCGCAAAACGGCCCTTGAGCTTCGGAGAGAACTCACCCCGGGCACCAATGTTGAAAAAGTGATCGGTGGAGTCCGAGCCAATATCGACCCGGTAGTCGCGGTAGCGGTAGCCCACGCTGAGATCCGTCTTGTCGGTCCACTTGTAGAAGAGGTCAATCGGCACGCTGAGGCTGTCAGAATCCGTGAACCCCCGACGCTTGTAGTTCTCGTGGGAGAACGTGATGCCCGCGCCAATGCGGGTCAGCTGGGAGACCTCCACCTCGGTGGTGGCACCGCTATTAAACACGTCGCGGCGGATGAGCCCGCGGACGAAGGCCGAGTTTTGATTTTGCTCCGCGTAGCCCACATCGAGACCGAGCCGCATCTTTCCGTCATCAAACACGGAACGGAAATTGCCCGCGAAGAGGTTGGTGTTCAGGTTGCTGTTATCCGAGTAGTTCGTGAACGTATCGACCAAGCTCAGCACGCCCTTCAACTGGGCGTTCTTCCCGAAAGTGAGGTCCACGCCCGGGGCGAACTCGAAGATCAGATCGCTCTCCGCACGAGAAGCGAGCAACACGTTGTCGTCGGAGCGAACCCCAAGCTTGCCCGTGAGGAACAGCTCGGCGCCGTCGCCGATGGCCATGAAGGGAGCCGCCTGCACAGCGGCTGATAGCGCGACGGATACGAGGGTGGATCGGAGGATCATGTTTATGTCGTGGTGAATCTCTAGTTCGGAGAAGAGCGGCTGAGGACTAAGGATGAAAGGGAAAAAGGAGACTGCAGGATAAATAGCCCAAAGAGTTACGCAGATGCCATACCCACCCAGACTCCTCGGGTACACCCTCCAATTTCGGGAAGAAATCGCCCACGCTTCTGGGAGGCAAGCGTTTTTTTGGGCGATCCGTGGCCCTGACTTTCCACGGACCACGCCCAAAAATCGATGCAATCAATTTTCCATGAATAGTTTCCAATAGAGTAAAGAAGCGGCGCCAATGGATGTATCACCTGGCAACAAAGACAGGGAAGTCCTTGGGTAATACCCTAACCTCTTGTGGGAACACCCCCGAGGTGGCTTCAGCCCGGCAGGCGCGCGCCTAGGACGCGCTCCAACTCCGCCACCACGCGCTCGTTTTGAGCCGCGCTGCCGACCGTAACTCGGATCCATTCGGGGAGGCCATAGGATTTGACCGGCCGCACGATGACCCCCCGGGTCTGCAAGGCACGAAACACCGGCTCACCGTCCTTGACGCGCACCAGAATAAAGTTGGCGACACTAGGCACCTGCTCGAGGCCCAAGCGCGCGAAGGCCGTTGCCAATTGGTGCAAGCCCGCGCGATTCTCCCGGGCACAGCGCGCCGGGAACTCGGCATCCTCCAGCGCCCCCAGCGCCGCAGCCTGCGCGATGGCGTTGACATTGAATGGCTGGCGCACGCGCTGCAGCAGACCCGCTAACTCCGCCCCGGCGTAGCCGTAACCGATTCGCAACGCCGCCAAACCGTGAATTTTCGAGAAGGTGCGCAGACCAATGAGCTTGCGTCCCTCCGCCAGCAGCGGCCGCAGGTCCGGCGGGTTCTCTAGGTAATCCACGTAAGCCTCATCGATCACCGCCACCACGTGCGGTGGCAGCGCGCGCACAAACGCCAGCAGTTCCTCCGCTGCGTTGGCGGTGCCCGTCGGATTATTCGGGGAACAGACACAAACCAGTTTCGTACGCGGCGTAATCGCGGCCGCCATCGCCGGCAGATCGTGCCGCCAGTCCCGTAATGGGACCTCCACGGGACGCGCCCCGAACAGCAAGGTCACCAGCTTGTAGACGACAAAGGCGGGGTTCGCCATCACCACCTCGTCCCCCGGGCCCAGGAACACGTGGCCGAGCAATTCAATGATCTCGTTGGAGCCGTTCCCCACGACGAACTGCTCCGGCGCCAGGCCGTGGGACGCCGCCAAACGGTGCCGCAATTCATAGCACCCGCCGTCGGGATACAGCTCCCCCTGCGCCAAGGCCCGCGTCGCCGCCGCCACCGCCCGGGGGGAAGGGCCGCAGGGGTTCTCGTTCGAGGCCAGCTTCAGGATGCCCGCCGGATCGAGCCCCAGCTCGCGCGCGACCGCCTCGATGGGCTTCCCCGGCTCATACGTGGGCTGCGTGAGCACCGCGGGCCGGACCAGGGCGGAAAGTTGCATCCCGCGACTGCAGCACGAACGCGGCCTCCCGCGGAAGCTCAAAGTAAGCTTTAGGCCGCGGCAGGCGGCCCGCGGCCCGACGTTCCGCTCAGGGCTGCAGGACCCGGATCTTGATGTTCCGGTACCAGCAGTCGTCGTTGTGGTAGGTCAGGAGGATGTGGCCGTCGATCTTGTCGCCGAAGCCCGCCTCCTGCTTGAACTTGCTGCGCGCGATGCCCGCCTTGACCTCGGCGCTGCCGAGCTCGAACGCCAGCACCTGCCGGCCGTTCAGCCAGTGCTCGACCCGCTGGCCGCGGACCACAAGGCGGGAAGTGTTCCACTCACCCGGGGCGCGCAGCGGCTTGTCGGCGGCGGGCGCGAGCACCTCGTAGAAGGAGGCCGTCTGCCGGTGCGGGCCCAGCTTCCCGTCGGGATGGCCCGCGTCGTCGATCATCTGGTACTCCGGTCCCGGGGACTTGGGCCGATCCTCGGTGACGAGATACTTGATTCCATTGTTGCCCTTGGCGAGGAGCTTCCAGTCCCAGCTCAGCTCATAGTCGCGGAATTTGCGCGCCGTGATCGGCTGGTCTCCCTTCGCGTTGGGCAGGCAATGCAGCATCCCATCGACGATCTCCCAGCCCTTAATCGGCTCGCTCGCCGGCTTGCGGTAGGCGCGCCAGCCATTCCAGGAGCGGCCGTCGAAGAGCAGTTCCCAGCCGGCTTTGCGCTCCTCCGGGGTGAGAGTGTTTTCGGCGGCGGGGGCAAAGCTGGCGGCGAACGCCAGAGTCAGGGCGAGGGCGAGGGGTTTCATAAGCGACGCTGGACGCTGGCGGATCCGCTCCCCGTTGAGAAGCCCGGAGATACCCGCGGCCCGGAAACGACTTGTTCCCTTTAGGGAGCCCGCCTACGCCTTCGCCTCCCGTGAGCGCCTCCCCCACCCCGCCCGTGGCCGTCCGCGGCCTGCGCAAGGCCTACGCCGGCAAACCGGCCGTCCAAGGGATCGACCTTGAGGTCGCCGCCGGGGAAATTTTTGGCCTGCTCGGGCCCAACGGCGCCGGCAAAACCACCACCGTCGAGTGCCTCGTGGGCCTCCGATCGCCAGACGCCGGCGAGATCCACCTCTGCGGGCTCGATGCCCGGGCCAACCCGGCCGCCGTCCGCCAACGCCTCGGGGTCGCCCTGCAAAGCACCGCGCTGCCGGACCGGATGACGCCGCGCGAGGCGCTGGGGCTCTTTGGCCGGTTCTACGCCCGTCAGAGGCCAGTCGAGGAACTCCTGCGGCGCTTCGGCCTGACCGAACAGGGCGACCAGGCCTTCGACCGTCTCTCGGGCGGCCAGCGGCAGCGCCTCGCCCTCGCCCTCACGTTTGTGAATGAACCCGCCGTGGTGTTCCTCGATGAACCCACCACGGGCCTCGACCCCCAGGCCCGCCGCGACCTGCACGCCCTCATCCGCGGCCTGCGCGACGAGGGGTGCGCGGTGGTGATCACCACCCACCTGCTCGACGAGGCGGAAACGCTGTGCGACCGCGTGGCGATCATCGACCGCGGCCGGGTGGTCGCCACCGGCACCCCGCGCGACCTCGCAGCGGGCGCCCGCGGGCGGCAAGCGGTCCATCTGCGCGTCCGCGGCCCCGTCGACGCCGGAAGCCTCTTCGCCTTGCCTGGCGTGACCGCACTGGAGCCGAGGCCGGATGGCTTCACCTTCGAGACGGAGTCTCCCGCTGCGACGCTCGCGGGGCTGGCTCCGCTGCTGGCCGCGCCGGGCGTGGAACTGTTGGAACTGCAGGTGCGCCGCGCCTCCCTGGAGGAGGTCTTCCTGCAATTGACCCGGGAGGAGCACGGATGAGCGCCTTCACCGCCCACTTGGGGATGTCGCTGCGGCTCCACTTCCGGAACCGGATGGCGCTGCTGTACGGCTACCTGTTCCCGGTGATCTTCCTAATCGCGTTTTATGTGCTCTATCGGCACGAGCGCGTCCCGCTGCTGCGGCACATGGGCGAACTGCTCACAGTGGCGGTGCTGGGCGGAGCCTGCTTCGGGCTGCCCACCACGCTGGTTGGCGAACGCGAACGCGGCGTCTGGCGTCGCTACCGGCTCACTCCCGTCCCCACGTGGGCCTTTGTCCTAGGCACGGTCACCGCCCGCGCGGTGCTGCTCGCCACCGCCGGGCTCCTCCAGCTCGCACTGGCCCTCGGCCTCGGGATGACCGCCCCCGCCCACCCCGCGGCGCTGGCGGTCGCCTTCGCCTTTACCTGCTTCGCCTTCCTCGGCCTGGGACTAGTGCTCGCCGCCCTCGCCGACACCGTGCCCGCCGTCCAAGCGCTCGGGCAATGCCTGTTCCTGCCGATGCTGATCATCGGAGGCGTGGCGGTGCCGCTCGCGGCGCTGCCGGACTGGGCCCAGCACGTCTCCGCCTTCTTCCCGGGACGCTACGCGGTCGAGGCGATCCAGGCCGCGGTGAATGGCCGCGGACTGGAGGGCGCACGGTTCAGCCTGCTGGCCCTCGGCCTGACCGGGATCGCGGGCTGCTTGGCCGGAGCCAAACTGTTCCGGTGGGACGCGCAGCAGCGCTTCCGCCAGGTACCGGGCAAGGCTTGGCTGGTCGTCGCCTTCGGCACCTGGATCGCTGTCGGGATCGTCGCCGAGATCCGCGGCCGCATCGCCGTGCCCGCGGACGCCGAGGCCAAACCCGCTCCAGCCGCTCCGGTACCCGCGCCAGCTCCGGTACCCGCCCCGGCCCCCGTGGCCGTCGCGCCCACCCCAGCACCAGCACCAGCGCCAGTGCCCGCGCCACCGCCCGCGACCACCCTCCGGTCGCCGCCCCCTCCCCCGGTGTGGGCCAAAATAACGGCCACCGACTGGGACGCGCTCGATTACCGGCTGCCCCCGGACCACGGCATCGTCGCCCCGATCGCCGCGCCGGATGAGGAACCGGACGACTTCCTGCGGGCCGAACTGGACCGCGTCCGCACCGGGCTCGCCACCTGGTCCCCGGGCGTGGACGGGGACGCCCTGTATTGCGTCCGCAATCTCCTCTATGTGGCGGCGGTGCCCGACGCGATCCAGCTGCCGGTGGAGCGCCATTTGCCGCGGATGGTGTACCAGTACCTACTCGACAGTTATCCGCGCGGCGAGCTGACGCAGATCCTGACCTACATCGCGCAACACCCTGTGGAGGGACCAGTGGTGGATTCGATCGCGGAGCTGGGCATCGAGGGGGCGGTGGGCGACGTGATGTTGGTCCGGGAACGCGCCTACTTCTACGCCCTAAAATTCCTGGGCCGGCTGACCGGGAAACTGGAGGACTGAGGATGCCGGTGTTCTCCAAGCAAACCGTCCGCACCACGCTCTTCGTGCTGGTGGTGATGGCCTTGCTCTGCCTGCCGTTCGCGATCTTCGGTGAGGAGTTTGTCCTGCCGCTGCTGCAGACCCGGGCGCAGCAGGCGTGGGCCCTGACCCTCGCGGCCACCGCCCTGCTCGCGGCGGACGCGGTGGCGCCGATCCCTTCCAGCCTGGTGATCCTGTATGTCGGGGCCAAGGCGGGCCCGCTTTGGGGCTTCGTGGGCGGCGCAGTCGGGCTCAGCCTCGGGGTGTTGGCCGCCGCGTGGCTCGGCCGGCACGCGGTCGGCCGCCTCGCGCCGCGGTTCCTCCCTGACGCCGAACTGGAGCGGCTCCGGCGGGCGCTGCAGGAGCG
>SXGQ01597063.1_pt1 | contig 12382 bp, 12 predicted proteins | sample 3178371 | NCBI WGS metagenome assembly SXGQ01 (sample SAMN11356859, study PRJNA531348) | freshwater metagenome | isolation source: freshwater sample F1-20 | place: China: Fuxian Lake, Yuxi | collected 2017-12-25 | reverse complement strand
ATGGGCCTGACATTGCTGCATACTATGAACGACCCTGGCTGCGACAACTGCGCCAGCTTTACACTGGCCAAGGTATTGAGTGGAACAAACTCACTGTGTCACAGGTTTTGCATCAGCAACTGGGATCACAAATTGACTTTGAGCGCACGCACTGCTTCAATCATCACAGGTCTCATGCCGCAGCTGGATTTCAAACATCGCCGTTTGATCGTGCCACCGTGGTAGTGATTGACGCAGTGGGCGAGTGGGACACAATAACCATTTGGGCAGCTGAGTACAATCGCCAGGGGCGTGCACAATATCGTAGATTGTGGCGTCAACGTTATCCGCACTCAATTGGATTGTTTTACAGTGCTGTCACTCAACGTGTGGGGCTTCATCCCTTGGACGAAGAATACATCACCATGGGCATGGCCGCCTGGGGTAACAATCGCTATCAAGACTGCATGGAAAACTTGGTGCTAGACGATGCTTGGCAAATCAAGTTCAAAAACAATTTGCACCTAGGTCTGCCAACTGATTGGATGAATGGTCTCAGCAACGAGGATATTGCGGCCACCGCACAGGCTGTGACTGAAAAGTTGATCAACAATGTCATGAGTCGAGCTAACCAGTTTGAGTGGAGTGAAAATCTTGTGTATCAAGGTGGCGTGGCACTGAATTGTTTGGCCAATAGAAATCTAGGACAATACTTTGACCGTATATGGATCATGCCCAATCCCGGCGATGCTGGATCAAGCCTGGGAGCCGCGGCTTTGGCACATGGTGGGCGTTTGCACTGGCACCACGCATTTCTTGGGCATGACATACCGGGCGCCTACCCTGTTCAAAATTTAATCTCTGAACTGTTGACAGAAAAAATTGTAGGTGTGGCTTCGGGTCGTGCAGAATTTGGCCCCAGAGCTCTGGGCAACCGTAGCTTGTTGGCAGACCCGCGTGGGAAAAAAATCAAGGATCAAGTCAATGCGATCAAACGTAGACAAAAATTTAGACCCTTTGCGCCTGTGGTATTGGAAGAAGTGGCTGATCAGTACTTTGATTTCAGTGATGGTTGGCATCACAGTCATTACATGCAGTCAGTCGCTCGCTGTAGGAATCCTGATCTTTACCCTGCTGTATGCCATGTTGATGGCACCAGCCGAGTACAAACTGTACCGTCAAACGGTTCAGGCATTCGCCAGCTACTAGAAGCATGGTATGATCAAACAGGTTGCCCTATGTTGTTGAACACCAGCCTGAACATACGTGGCGATCCCATGGTCAATGATCGTGCCGACGCTGACAAATTTGAATTGTTGTATGGGGTCAAAGTTTGCAGTTGACTCTACAGGGTCACGATTGTTGGCTGGACAAATAAGGCAACAAAACTGTGCGTGTCCAGGCCAAATGACCATCGGGGCTGGGATGAAAGTCATCTTTACACAGCAAATCTCTCCGCAGACACCACTGATAGATGTTGGCAATGTCAGTGTTGATCATGTCATCCCACCGACTTTGCAAATTGAGAGGCAAATACGGTCGGATGTCAAAATCTACAGTTCTACTGGGCAGCGAATAATCAAGATACTTAAGAAAAACAAATCTATAGCTGTTGGCACGTAGATAGTGATAGAGACTGGATATGTATAGATAATTTTCCACCGCCCGGGACTGGCGGGTTTTGTATTTTTGATGCAACCGCCAATAGTCTTCTCTTGCATTGCCAAAATCTTGTTCAGCACAGCCACCGCTGTAGATCGTGACCACATCGGGCTGATAGCTGAAGTCATGTCCATTTGGGATCATCAGCTGCTGCGACACAATGTCGTCATCTCTATCGTGCCCGCTCCACATCACCACAATCAATGTGGTGGCAGGGTCAGGCCTGTGCAGTTCCAAAAACCATTGAGTGCTGGCAGTAATGTGTCGGTTACCAGCGCCGCACACGGCCAAATTAGTGGCCCGTTCGAACCCACCGAGATCTCTGAGATACAGTGGCCATGACACTGGAGCCGTGTGATTATTGTTGTAGCTGAAGCTGCACCCACTGGTGATCAAATCACTGTAGCCTAGGTCAACAGCACACTCAAAATGTCTGGGAACTGCAGACGGAGTCATAGATAGGTTTCAAGACCACCACTACGCACAAGATCTTGTGTGCAGCACGAGATGCCACCATCCCAAAAGTAGCTGTGGCGTAATTCGCATACAATGGGTTCGATACGATGTCGACGACAGTAATCAAAAACTTCTCGGTTATAGGCCGAAAATATCACATGTGATTCATCCAGCACCAGGCAGTTTACATCAAACACAGTTTCGGCCACAAATCCAGTCCACTTGGTAAGATAGGTATTGACAAACTCTGTGAATTCAGGCGTGGGTGTTTGGCCTTGCACATACCATGCTCCGGGCGATTGTTCATACTTGAACTTGCCTACCTCCATGGCGGCCCAGATTGAACTGTCCCAGACTTTGCACACATCCCAACCAGGAAAATCTGCAGATAGATCCAGATTGACATCATGTTTGCTGCTCAGTAAAACGCCGGGTTTGAGTATGGCAAACACAGCGTCACCGTGACCATCTGTGACAGCTTCGTGTATTCTATATTCAGGACCTAGCACGTTGTCTATTATCCAACGAGTTTGATCTGGACGCAAGAAATCAGAGTTGTCAAAAAAAACATCTCGTCCCACTCGTACAATGCAGCTGGCTGAGGCGCCGTTGAGCACACAGTCAGCGTCCCACTGCCCACGATGTGGGTTGATCACATTGGTGTATTGTTTGCAAATCGTGTCCAGTTCAGGCATGGCCAACACACGCAGCAGTTTGTTGCCCAAGGTAATTTGCCAGTCACGGGGAGTCAGGGGCGGCAAGGGTGCACCACCGCCTTCGGTTTGAAACCACACAAATTGATCTCGGTCAGGAAGATCTGGACGCAAAACTCTGGCACCATACTGTTCTATGGTGCGCTGTAGATTGGCTAAGTCTTCTTCGGTCTCGTGCAGTATTTGCTGTAATTGGTTGCGCACTTGTGGGTTGTCAATAAAGTCAAAATAGTCAGGTGTGTAGGCCCGTCCCACTATGACTTCTTCCAGTGGTTGCCAACTGGTGTAACTGTTAGGTTTTTTCATGTATCTGTTCAATCAATTTATTTAATTGCTGGTGCTTTAGGCTTACAAAATGATGCTGATTGTGTTCAATGCTGCTGCGAGCCATGTGATACAAATCTGGCAAATTTTGTTGAGCATTGTTGATACTGTCTCTCAACAATTGCCAACGCCGTGTGTGGTTTGGTTCACTGTCATAACTGTTGTCCAAAACATTGTCAAACACCGAATATCCTGCTGCTCGCAGTTCTGACAGTGTGTTAGCACAGCCAGCTACAAAAAACAACTGTCCATGTTTGATTGGTTTGAAAGTTTTTTCCGTGATAAAAACACCACCCGATGCATCAGCATCAAAGTGTGTTTCAAACACAATGTTACACCAGCTGTTGGTGTAAAGATGCGGCACATGTTGGCTGTGGTTGTTGCGCTCTTGCTGTGTTTGCGTGTCAGCGAGCCGTGGCACAGTGTTTAAAAACTTTTCAGTAATGCTTCTTAGACCCAGCACATCTATTTCAATAGGACTGTCCTGCTCAATGCTGCCAGTTTCACAATAACTCCACTGACTATTGACCAGCGTGCCACGATGCCAAAGGTCTGCCATGGCTATGGCACGCCATGTACGATGCAATCTCACAAGAGCCGTAAAATCGTGGCTGCGATCAGCATTGTGTATTGGTGTGGCCGGCGTTTGAAAATTTCTTTGCCAGTACCACAGTTCAAAATCATTGAAATACACAAACCCTGGCAACTGGCGTGCTCGAGTGTTGGCACTGACAAAGCAATAGCATGCCATGGGCAGTTGATTGGCCATGACCAAGCTGTCTAATCTTTGTTTGATGCGTTCAGGATTGTCACCTTCGTGATAGTAAAACAACACCCGCAGTTGTCTATGCATGATTTGTTCACGCACAATCTTGGGCAGCAGCGCAAAGTAGTCTATACCAAAATCAAAAAATGCAAGCCCTATGGGATACCAACTGTGTGGCACAGGCGAACTAGTCAGTGACAGTGACAGTTTGACACCGTGATGATCACAGTATTCTTGCAGTCTCAAAGGCACAGTATAGGGCCAATGTTGATCAAATTCTCGCCAGCTGGCAGTGTATGGCCTGCCTTGATGTTGGGCCAAAGCAGGGTATATTCTACCCTTGGAGATTGAGTCACATGCAAGGTTCAATACCATCTAACATCTGCCTTAGTTCTTGCCAAAGGATACTTTCAAATCCACCATTGTAAAAATGATTCCAGTTGTGTTCAATTATGGGCCAGGTCATTTGAAACAAATCCTGTCGTCCTTGCACAGACAATTCATTTATACTGCGCAAGGTGCTGGCAATTCTTGGAATGCGGTCAGCATCATCGGCCCAGTCGTAACTTTCGTCCCAGATGCCTTCAAATGTTTGAAATCCATATGAGCGCAGATATTCAAGACTGCCCCTAGTGCCCACAATCATGAATGGCATACCCAGGGCAATGGGTTTGAAAGTTTTTTCGGTGAGGTGTAATCTCTGCCCTGTGGCCACGGTTTCGGTCACTAGATACAACAAACTATCTGCTGATTCGTCAAACAAGCTGAGCCAGCAACTGTGCATGGGGTGGTCAATTTCGCCCGCAAATGACAAGGGCAGAGATTGTTGGGCAAACACTTGCTGGATGTTTGGGTATTTTTCACTCAATGGCTTGATGGCATCATGAATACTGATTCCCTCTGCTGGACAAATCGCAGGACAACTGATATGGTTATCTGTCATGCGATTTTGAAAAATGTGATACAACATTTCCAGCCGATGTTGTCTCTGGCCTGCAATAATTCTGTTGGGCGCAACAAATGTTTTTGTGGGTCGTCGTTGCGACCAAGGCTTGATCAAAAAAGTTTTATCATACCCTCGGTACCAATCCAGTGCAGCCCATCCGTGAAAAAAGTAGTAATGGCTACGCCAGCCATGCTGCTTGCACAAGGCGGTCACATTTTCAGAATCACGTTCGCTGGTACAGATAGCACCGATGTTAGATCGCTTATGATGTAAATCTCCGTTATTAGCCAGCACTTTTTCAAATGTGGCGGTGTGGTAGTTCAAATGTATTGGCTCTTGATCAAAAAAGAATATATAATTGTGTTCTTGAACCTTGTCATCGCCATAACATATCACACTGTCTGGATCACTGCGACCAAACGGATCGCATGCCAAAAGGCGCGTGCCAGGCCTATTTTTTTCAAGCCAAGGCCTAAATGTATGGTTGTAAATCTCATCTATTCTGATCATGTTTGATGTATTTTATATAGGACCAAAGCCAGGATTGTTTGTGCATGAAAAACCAGTGCAAACCCTTGAGCAGGCTCAACGTCAAAGTCAAACACGGTATTGTTGGGTTGTCACATACTTAGCCGACTACAGTGCATGGGATTGGCTTTGGGAACCTCCGCCCTGGCAAAGTCAATACACACATGTTTGGCCCAGTCAACATCATGAATTTTCGGGCACTTACCTTGTGCCACAAACTGGCGCCATCCAATATCATTTCAATTCCAAGGTCATACCCAACCAACATTGGCCAGACCGGTTTGTCACACACTCGCACTCAGCGGATTTTGATTATACCTGGGCACCGCATCCCATGGATACTGCCTACATCTATGTGTTTGGTAATCAGTGGTGGCCAGCAGAAAAAATGCCCACTGTGGAATACCATGTGCCGGGCGCCACTGAACGCAAGTACATGACCAGTCCCCGAGCCACCTTGCTGCCGCGCCATGACAATCACTGGCACACTGTGATTGATTGTGAATGGGATTATTCTTGGTGCCCTGACCCTGGTGATCCTGCCTATATCTATGTGTTTGGTAATCAATGGTGGTCTGCAGAAAAGATGCCCACGGTTGAGTATCATGTGCCTGGTGCCACTGAGCGCAAGTATATGACTTGGCCGCGAGCACGGCTGTTGCCTGATCTGGCTCATTGGTCTGTGCCCGACAACATAGATACTGCTGCGCTTGATTTTACATGGTGTCCTGATCCTGGAGAACCGCCCTACATATATCAATTTGCTACTCAGCATCAAAAAACCGGTGGCCCAACTTACACCGTGCCCGGAGCCACTGACATCAAGTACATGGCTGAATTACAAGTGCACACTGTGGGGCAGGCCACCGCAGTAATAGAAATTGATCACCTAGACGGACATGCGGGCAAAATATCAAACGTGACCAAACGGGTGCGCTATTTTGACAACTATCGAGACACACTGTTGCGCATCGCCAAGAGCTTGGTGGATCAGCATGAGTATGTATGGATCTGCAGCAGTGTATGTGATTACAGCAACTTTGATTTCAGCTGGCACCCTGAACAGTGGCAGAGTCACATGTTGCATGTGTTTGCCAGCGACCATGAAAAGTTTGGTGACACTTTTTTCATGCATGTGCCTAGTTTTGCTGCGCATGCAGGTAACAAAGCCCTGCTGGAATGGTATGATGTCAATTATGTTGGTATCTCGGTGCCGCGTAGACCCATGCCTGTTGTGCTACATGATCAGGACAGTCATGTTGACGCAGTGAAAAATTCTAATTTTGCAGCACCGTTGGCACTGTTCACTGTTGAACCACACATTGATCAGGCTCTGGTCACTGTGCCATTGTGGCGCCAAGAGACCAAGACTATCACTCCCATTAGTCTCGGGGCTACGGCAGTGGTTGTGCCCAAAGCTGCCGTGGCCAACGTCAAAACACAATTGTATGATTATCCACACATTGACAAAACTCGTGTGATGTTGCAAAGTCAACCTTTGGACATTGTGTTTATCAGCAATGGCGAATCCAATGCAGACCACAACTATCTGCAGATGACAATGTATTTGGCCAACGATTCACGTAACAAAAATCGAGTGCATGTGGTCAAAGGCGTCAATGGACGTGTGGCTGCTTATCATGCTGCAGCTCGTGCTTCGACTACACCTTGGTTCTTTGCTGTGTTTGCAAAGTTAACAGTGCATCAAGAGTTTGATTGGGCCTGGCAGCCAGATCGCATGCAGCAGGCCAAACATTACATTTTTCATGCTTTGAATCCTGTCAACGGGCTTACCTATGGACATCAGGCCATGATCGCCTACAACAAAAAGCTGGTGCTGACTAACCCAGGCATCGGGCTTGATTTTACCTTGGATAGTGCGCATGAAGTTGTGCCCATACTGTCGGGTGTGGCGCAATACAATACTTCTGCCTGGAGCACTTGGCGAACGGCGTTTAGAGAATCAATCAAATTGCGCGCCAGTTTGCCCGATGTTGAGGCCCAGTACAGATTGAATCAGTGGACCACCACTGGCCTAGGCCTGTATGGCGACATCAGTGTGCAGGGAGCCAAAGACGGTGTAGACTATTATGAATCCGTCAACGGTGATTTTGACAAACTCAAACTCAGTTACGAGTGGGCTTGGTTGGCCAGTTATGCATTTATGCGGCGCAGGCTAACACCTGATCGCTGATGTATTCGCATTCCAAGTCACTTAATTCAGGATAGAACGGTAAACTCAGCACCCTGCGAGCCAGACTAGAACTCACAGCCAGCATGTCGGGCCCAGGATACTGCCTGTACACTGAAATCTCATGTATAGGTCTTTCATAGTGAATACGGGTATCAATTTTACGATCGGCCAGCACACTGCGTAGTTGATCGCGATTGTCAACATCAATCACAAATTTGTGGTAAGCATGATTGTGTGCATTCCTGTCGTCAATCAGACAACGAATGTTGGTTTTGGCAAAACGCTCACGCCAAAAATCTGAAATGGTTTTACGACGTTGTTGCCATGTATCTAGATGTTTGGTTTTGATCATCATGGTGGCAGCATCTATTTCACTCATACGACTGTTGGTGCCCACTATGACATGATCAGGTTTGCCGTTGTCGCGCCAGGCTCTAGCAAATTCAGCTAGATCTCGATTGTCTGTGACCACCGCACCACCGTTGCCATAGGCCGCAAGATTTTTCATGGGATCAAAGCTGAGCGCAGCAGCATCACCTATGCGTTGGCAACCATTGGCCAGCCAGTGTTGTGCTGCATCTTCAATCACTGTGGTATGATTGGCTACCCAGCGATTCCATGATCTTACCTGAGCTGAATGTGTGATAGAATTACCATACAGTCCCACTAGCACCACAGCGTCATATTCTACCAGATTGGGAAATTTTGTGTCGTCTATGATACCATAAGCATCGGTGTCCACAAAGTGCAGATCCCACCCAGCCTTGACAAAAGCATTGGCAGTGGCCACATAGCTAAAGCTGGGCATCAATACACGCGGCTGTGGGTTGGCCAGTGACGTACGATAGTAGTTTGCAATAATTTCCAGAGCTTGTGTACCAGAATGACAGGTAATAGCGTAGCTGACTTGATTGCGGCGTGCCAACCAGTGTTCAAACTCAGCGGTGTAATTGCCATTCATGAGCTGACCAGATCGCAACACATCGTCTGTGGCGTTGAGCACTTGGTCTCGCAACAGGTTATACTGTTTGCGTAGACCCACAAAGGGTATGGTCAGTCCTGTTGTAGTCGGCATTTCCAGTAAGGGCTGGTACTCAGCCATTCATAGTATTTACTGAATCCTTCGTCTACATCGACCTTGGGATTATATCCTAGAATGGTTCGTGCACGATCAATGTTCAGCGCCCCACGGCTGGGAAAGTCTAGGTCGCGATCTCTACACTCTATGGTTCCTCGCCCAACCATTTTGACGATTCGTTCTGCGGCTTCAAGCAAGCTGACGGAATGCGACTTGGTGATGTTGTAAGTATTGTTTCGCGCCATGATGCGAGTCGCAGCCGCCACAATTCCTGCCGCAGCGTCTTCCACGTAGGTGAAGTCGAGTGTTTCTTGGGCTCCGTTAACTCTGAGAGTTTGACCACGCATGGCCTGAAGCATAAATTTTGCCACAACACGATCCTCCACATCCAGTGGACCATATACCGCACTCGGGCGGATAATAGCGTATTCAAATGCGCCTCTTCGATGGTAGTCTTTGACAATGTGCTCTCCTGCCAGTTTCATGATGCCATACTGACCCTGTGGGTTGCATTCTGCATCCTCAAGTACGTCATCTTCGAAGTCTCCGTAGACCATTGAGCTGGATATGTATACCACACGTTCTACACCATGTTTTTTGGCACTCTCGCAGATGTTGATCATGCCTTCCATCATAACCCTAGCACCCCAGGCTGGATTTTTATTTACAACTTTTTGTCGCGGAAAGCTGGCGCAGTGAATGATTACATCGGGGTGATGCTGTTCTACCAGCCAGTCCAAACTGTCGGCGTCAGTGATGTCGATATGATATATTCTGTCAGTGCGGATCTTTTTCAGCCTCTCGGCCATGAGATAGTCTAACTCGTCCTGATCAATGATGCCGTAGTTGGTGCGAGTGTCAGTGATTACCACTTCGTGGTCCCGAGCTTCCAGTTGTGCAGCCACATTGTGACCTATTAGACCCAGCCCACCTGTGATTAAAAATTTGCTCATTTTGTTCCCCATTTCATTTTAAACCATGTGTACACTCGTTCATCCATCATCAAATAGTTGCCAGATTTGGTATAGTTCCAGTACTGACCATTGATGTAGGTTCCAGGCCGACCATAATTTTGTTGTAGCCATTCAATCTGTTGTGTGGCCACATGTGGATGTCGGTACAGAGTCATAGGCACAAATTTTGCGCCGTCCCATATTTGTTTTTTTACCGGTGGCGGTAACACTATGTCAGAACGATCTGTGTAATCAATTACTTGAGTCCACTCCACCGCAGTATCCAATAAGTTTCGTTTTGTTCGCTGAGTCTGGCAAACACCCGATATTCAACATGATATGATGCATAGTTGCAGTTTTGTAACCAGTATGGAGTCTGTTCAGCATGCTCCATTAGCCATTGACCTTGATCGCTGTCTTGCCATTGCAGCAATGATTCGGCCAAGTATATCTCTGGATCTTCAACATCGGCTATGCGGATTTGGTGCACACAAACGTCGCGATAGCGCACTGGCCTGCCGTCTACAATTTTGGTCCATGGCGGTTGGTGCAGTGATTCACTATGCTGAGCCATCACTTATTGTAGCACTATTGTGCCACAAGGTCATTGGCCATTGGGAAAATTTTGCCAATCACTTGGGCACAGGCCAAGGCAATCTGTTGATGTTCGCGCTGAGTACCGTTACTGGATCTCAGTTCAATAAAATGTATCCATGATCGCAAGGTGCCGTTCATGTACATGCGACTCACAGTGAGACCTTCGGGTAGAATTGCACGAGCCTGTTCTTTGGCAATGCCGTTTTTGATTGCCCACTCGTATTCCTGTTTGACCGAAAACAGCACTCGCTTCTGTGCACGTTCCCAGTCGTAACTGAGTAAACGCTGTTGTTCGTCGGTGATGTCAATGTCTATGCTGTTCTGTCGATTCTTGGTGTCCTGCAGTCTACAGTCACGTAACACAAACGCTTCATCGAGTTCAGCTGTAGGATCACTATATCGCTGGGAGAACTCTTGAAAGCTGAAACTTCTGTGACGCAGAATCTGTCGGGCAATGTCGCGGGTGGTGGTGATTTCGCAACAGGCTGACACCATTTCCAGTGGGCTCCAGTGTTGGTGCTTGACCAAGTATCTGATGAGTCGATCTGATGTCTCTGTGTTGAATTGGTTGGCAGGATTTGACACACGGGCGCAGTACGCAATGAGTTCCTGCGCATCTGTGATGCCCAAGCTGTTAAATTCCTCAGTGGGTTGACTGTATGATACCAATCGAACATTCATTATTTAAGTTTTTCCAAAAGTCTGTCAGTTTCAGGTTGTACAATTTCAGCTACCAATGCAGCATCCACCACCCACTCTACGTCACGGATGTTATCGCCGTACTCAGTCAGCACACGAGTCAAGGCCACTTCGATTTGATCCATGTCCAGGCCTTGACGTTTGAGTGTGCCAAGATTAACAGTGCGTTGACGTTTGTTGTGTAACTTGAATACAACTTTTTTGATGCACTCAAGGGGAATCTCAGTCTTTACGACTTCATCGATGATGTGTTCCCATTTTTGCAAGAACTCATCACTGAACTGCATTCTCGGCCACTGCCTTCTGTTTGGTAGTACGTTTGCGACGGGGCGCATCAGAATCAGTGGTCACTACAGCAGGAGCTGCCACAGTGGTATCCCGTCTTACTTTGGGATCCAATCGCTGCGCTTCTTTTTTCATTCTAGCAGCTTCGGCAATCATGCCCTTGGCTTCAGCCTCCATGCGCTTGGCTTGGTTCAACATGTTCACAGCCAAAGCACGGTCATCCAGTGCACCTTGCATAGGTGCTTGAAGGGGTTCGGGAGCCTGTGTCTTGCGCTCTTGTTGGCGCTTAAACTCAGACTCAGCTTTGCGTTTGGTGTAAGGGTCTACCAAGCCTTGACTGGCATCCAGTTCTTTGAGACGATCCACCGCTGCCTGGCCAGTCTCCATCTCTCGCACAATCTTGTTGAGCTCATCTAGCTTTACCGAACTCTGTGCATTGGGAGTGACAATCACTTGGTTGGTAGGAATCTTTTTGATCATGCCCTCTTGATGCAGGGCTGTCAGTTGCACACGACCGTCGGGCAAAAGATTTCTGTGCAGAGCCTCGGCCAGGTTGCTGCTTTGTTGGCCAACGTCGCTCTCCAGTGTTTTCATGATTGAATCATGTATGTGACTGGGCAACACTTCGGGATACACCACTAAACACATGTGATCCTCGCCTGGTACTTCTCTAAATAAAATTGCAACCTTGCGATCGCCATGTCTTCCGATATGTTTAAGCATTTTGTTCTCCTTGAGTTGGTGCTTGATCTGAACTGGATTCAGACACAGATTCTGGCGGTTGTTGCAGTTGTGCTAAGAAAGCAGATAGCTTGTCATACACCTCGCCCACTGCCCGCATTTCGCCTGCTTTGAAAGCACCACGAGCGCAGGCGGCATCAATTAGATTTTTTATGCTGGCTAAATCAGCCACTGTGAGTTGAGTATCCATGCAAATATTTACTGTCGGTCAACTCACGGCAAATGTTTTTGCCTGGTGTTTTGGCAAAACTGATTAGGTCAGTTTGCCGTCCTTGATCAACTGTTCAAAAGTGTCCCACACTTTTTGGAACTTACGCTCGTAGTAATCAATCAAGACCTTGGTGTCCTCAATGCTGGCACCTTGATCAATGTACATCTGCAGGTCACTGGTGACTTTCCAGCATTCCAAAATTTCTTGCTCAAACTCAAATCTATCGCTCATACAAACTCCTTTAGATCTT